>Ga0137409_10009130_pt1 | contig 10093 bp, 9 predicted proteins | sample CZODoug1_16funga_FD_122059 | JGI IMG/M metagenome (GOLD analysis project Ga0137409, IMG submission 122059) | Vadose zone soil fungal communities from Angelo Coast Range Reserve, California, USA - CZODoug1_16fungal (Hybrid Assembly) | ecosystem: Environmental > Terrestrial > Soil > Vadose zone...
GGGTCAGGAGGCCGGCAGGACTTGCTCGTCCGCCGCGGGCCGTCAGTCCGGTAATCGTTCGCGTCGAGAGCGAACGATTCCCGGACTTACCGCCCGCGGTCGAAGCGCAAGTCCTGACGGTCTCCTGACCCGTGGGCGTCGTCATCGGCTGCTTCCTGCGGACCAGGTTATGAGAATCGGTATTCTCGATGCGCAAAGGCGTCGAGCTCCGCATGACGAGCCGGACTTGAAAAGGATGTTTCCGCGCAGGATGCCATGGCTCTTCGCGCTGAACGCGGCGTGCCGTTCAAACGGCTCCGCCACCGGCTGATGATGCGGCGTCGCTAGAGGCGGCCTCGGCCTCGAGATGCTCGAGGAGCCCTTCGACGATGTATCGCAGCGCCACGCCAACATTCTTCCCGAACGTCGCGAAGTCAGACGGTGATAGGGCGTGCTCCTTCGTCTTGGACTCCATGAACGCGCCCATCGCGGCGTCGGCGAAGTAGAACCGCGTGGCCTCTTGGGTGACGCCGAGCGACGCGTACGCTTTCCCGTTGCTGCGGTCGGGCATGACCTCAGCGCCGAATCGGCCGCGGTACCCCCGCGCCAGCATCTTGAATTCATCCTCGTGCCCGTAGTGAAAGCTGTTGTCACGAACCTGCTTGAGAAAGTGCGCCACCGGGTCCACGAGGCCCTTCTCGTCGCGGACAGTGAAGGCGATCACCAGCTGTCCCCATGCCGCCGCAGCGCCGGGCGCCGTGGTAGCCGCCCTCATCACGGCGGCCTTGAACGCCGCAGTCTCCAGCAGGCCCATCTTGTGAGCCGCCGCAATGCACTTCCCGAGCTCGGTCATGAACCCTGCGGAGTATCGGCCCATCGCTGAATACATCCCGCGCCATTGGCCGTGATAGGGGCTGACCAGGTACGGTGGCTGAGGTTCTCCCTTCCTCAACTGGTAGATTGCCCACGCCATGTCCTTGAGGTCGTTGAAGGCAACCGCGAGGGCGATGGTGAACCCCTTGAGGAGCACCGTCCGCTTGTCATCGCCGTCGCGCACGAGCAGCATGTCGCGCCTGTACGCCTTCAACGGAGCCAGATCGAAGTCAGGGCAGCGCCGGGGAGCTGCAGACCTCTCGTGATGTACCGGCCTGTTCTTCCGCGTGTTCCGCTTCTTGCTCTTCGGCATCGGGGTCTCCGCCGACCAGTGTACCGGCCGCCCCTGACACCGCAGCGGGAATTCCGGAGAGCAGTGCCCCGCGCGTAGGGCGACGGTGCTATGCCTCCGTCGCAATGCGCCCCCGGCCAGCCGCCGTGAACGAGCAACTCCCGGAGCCGATCTACGCCTGCAAGCTCCTCTGCCGCGTGTGTCGCGAATGGGTCGTATTCAACAATTGAGACTGCTGCGTTTTGGGTCTGGGTTCCCACGACCCAGCGTGCGGGTGTAAAAGTACATCCGCAAGGTCTTCTCCGACCCTGGGGGGTTGCCAGCGGCGGCTTCCGTTCAGAGCGGGAGCCGCCGTTTTCACACGTTCCCGCATACCTGACACGCGCCGCACAGCTCGCCCGGCAGCGCGGCAAGAAACCAACACAACACCTCCCGGTGCGTTGCGACACCGGCCGCTCGTTGCGAAGTATTTCGCGTGCCGTACTCTGTTCACTTCTCGGAGGATGTCGACGTACCGCCCGAGTTGCGGACGCGAGCCTTCCAGACCCTGGGCGACATCTCCGAGACCTTGGAGAGCATTCCGTCGAGCAGCGCATTCTGGAGCGCGGCGAACAACGGCCTGGCCGAGCTGAACCTGGGCGGATGGAAGTTCGAGTACCGCATCCACCACCGCGATCGCCGCATTCTCGTCGTTGTGGCGCGGCAGATCTGTTCGCAAGCTCGATCTTCATGAGCGCGGCCGAGACCTGAGCCCTACCGGCTTCAGGCGGGATCTTTACTGCCGATGACGGATTGTCCGCCGGCATCGTGGGTGCTACCCCCGCCGAGATGTGGACTCCGGCGGTCAGCTTCCAACAACGTGCGACGCGAAAATCGATCCCAACACGAGATGCGTCTCTCCGGCCGTGGTCCTATTCCACCTGGGACAATTCGTGATCGTGCCACGATGCGCTATGCACGAAGAGGCCTGCCGAACCGCACTCCGGAGGTTCCTGCGCGCCTCCTCTTGGAGCGAGGAACGCGTTCTCATCGACGAGGATTCCGCGGCGACCTAGGCTACCTCGTGGGCGCGCGCTCACCGATCACATGCTCGATTCCGGTTTCTTGAGCTCACCTGTTGTCTTTCCCGGGCCCCGCCGATTTAGGCGGAGCCGCCGACAATTGTGGCTCATCGTCAACGCGCGCCACCGCCTAGGTCGAGGTTCCAGCGGTTGCCGCGCCAGACGACGTCCACGTCGAGGGCGAGCCCGACCCAGGCGGCCGTGCTGACGAGCGCTGCCGGCGCGATGCCCGTCGCCACCGTGGCTCCGCTCCCGAGGAACAGATGCCATGCCGGTGCCGGACGAACCCCTGGGCGTCAGCTTGACCGTCCAGCCGACGGCCTTGAGCACCTCCCGGAACGGGTTGTCGAGCGCCGTGCGCGGGCATGCCGCCCTCAATCTGGTCGGCAGGTTGTAACGAACGTCCGTCTTCTTACAGCCTCCGGGCCTGGTGAGGAACTTGCCTCGCGAAACGGCTACCATTTCCTAGTCGCCTCTGGCGACAGTCAGCAGGCTGGTGCCGATGAAATCGAGAACGGTATCAAGGGGCCGAAAGTGCCCGACGAGGAGGGATCCCGTGATGTACCAGCATGCGCGTTTCGGAGCGACGCTCTCCGTGACCGTGGGATTGCTCGTGACCGGTTGCGAGGGCGGCGGCGCGACGCACGCCAACCCTCCCGTACCGACCGCTGCGGTACAACGCACGACGCAGGCCGTCACTCCGGACGCGATCGTCGCACTTCCGAGCTACAAGATCGATCCGAGCAAGGTGTTCGTCGCGGGGATCTCGTCGGGCGGCTTCTTCGCCGTGCAGATGCACGTCGCGCATTCGGCGACGTTCAAAGGCGCAGCCATCTATGCAGGCGGAGTCTACCATTGCGCGCAGGACAGCGTGGCGATCGCACTCGCCGCGTGCGGCGGCGTGGGTCTCTACCAGAGCACACTCGCGCTGTCGGAGAGTTACCTCGATCAACAGTCGGCGGCCGGAACGATCGACCCGGAGAGCACCTTGCGCGGCCAACCCGTCTATCTCTGGGCCGGGACGAAGGATACGATCGTCGACCCGAGAGAGATGAACGACCTCAACACCGAGTATCAGCACTACGGCGCGAGCGTGTTCCGGTACGACAACACCTTCCCCGCGGGCCACGGCTGGGAATCGCCTGACGGCGAGCTCTCGTGCGGCACGCAAGCGAGTCCGTACGTCCTCCGGTGCAACCAAGGTGCACAACCCTACGATTCGGAGCAGACGTGGCTGCGGGGGTTCTTCGGGTCCCTCCACGGACGCAACAACGGAACGCTGGACGGCACGCTGATCCACTTCGATCAGACCGCGTTCGGAGCGAGCGCAAGCAACTCGATGGACACGAACGGCTACGTCTTCGTTCCCAAGGGCTGCGCGAACGGCCATTCGTGCGGCTTGGTCGTCGCGTTCCACGGTTGTCTGCAAACACAGGCCGACATCGGAACGAAGTTCATCACCGAGGCCGGAATCAATGCCTGGGCCGATAGCAACGACATCGTCGTCCTGTATCCGTTCGCGGTCCAATCGACGTCAGCCACCGCGTACAATCCGAACGGATGCTGGGACTGGTGGGGCTACGACGATCCCAACTACGCGCTCAAGAGCGGGACGCAGATCTCGATCGTGTACAAGATGGTGCAGCGCGTGATGGGGCAGTAACGCGGCAATGCACCCCATCTGGCGTGCGTGCAAGCGCGCGGGCCTGCGGCCGATCAGCTGGCACGTCCTGCGGCACACCTTCGCCTCGCATCTGGTGATGCGGGGCGTGCCGCTCAAGGCGGTGCAGGAGCTGATGGGACACGCGACGATCGAGATGACGATGCGCTACGCGCATCTGTCGCCCGACGTCCGGCGCAATGCGGTCCAGCTGCTGGACCATGGCAACACCATGGCAACGCGAGTGGTGTCCGGATCCAAGGTGCCGGAGTTGCAGTAGAAAATTGGTGGAGGCGGCGGGAATCGAAGGAGCGGCTCGGAATCGCCCTGCGTGACCCTGGGTGGCCTTGCGTGGGCCTATCTCCTCAGCATTGCAATGGAGAGGACTTCGCGGCGTGACCCTTCGCAGCCCTGCGCGGCCCTACGTGGGACTGGGACCTGTCCGAACCTGTCCGATGAGGCAAGCGACGAGGGCAATCTGCTACAAATCGATCATGTCGAAGACGCCGTACCCGCCCGCGCAGTCGTTTCCGGTGAGCACGAACGCCACGACGTTCGGCCCGCAGGCGGTCAGCGTCATCACGCCGTCACCCTCGTACCGCTCTATCACCGCGGTCGTTGTCGCGGAGCGCGAGAACGGCAAGCTCAAATCAGCGTCTTCCGCGCCAGCACCAGCCCCGGCGGGTCAAAGGAGGTCCCCCGCGGCTGCGCAAGAGAACCCGTAGTCCGTCACCTGCGCACGGTCGCTTTTCGTGCGATGATGCGTGCTCGCGCAGGGGGCCGACGGCGCGGCCGGCGAGCGCGGCTCGGCCTCTGGCGACTTGCGGCAACGCGAGGTGAGCGGCGTGCAGCACGACGACTTTCCCAACGCTTCCCTGCCGCCCTTCGTGCGCAGCGCGACGATCCCGTGATCCGGCGGCGCGATCTGGTGAAGCTCGCCGCAATGGCCGCGCTTCCCACGCCGGCCGCTCGCCGCTCCGGCGGTTACGACGTCGCGGTGATCGGCGCCGGCGTCTTCGGGGCCTGGACCGCCTGGCACTTGCAGCGCGCCGGCCGCCGCGTCCTCATCGTCGACGCGTACGGACCGGCCAACGCCCGCGCCAGCTCGGGCGGGGAGTCGCGCGTCATCCGCCTCGGGTACGGCAAGGACGAGATCTACACGCGCATGGCGTTGGCCTCTCTCCGCTTCTGGGGCGACCTGTCGAGGCGCGCTGCGTTGCCCGTCCTGCACCGCATCGGCGTGCTGGAGCTGATCGGCCGCGACGACCGCTACGCGCGCGAGAGCCGCGAGGCGATCCGGCGCGCAGGCGGGCCGGTCGAGGACCTCTCGCGCAGCGAGCTGGCGAAGCGGTACCCGCAGATCTCGCTCGAAGGCATCACCGCCGGACAGCTCGAGCCGGCGAGCGGAGCGGTGATGGCGCGGCGCGCGGTGCTCACGCTGGTGCAGGAGATGGTTGCAGCCGGCGCTACCTACCTTCAGGCCGCCGTCGCGCCGCCGGCCGGCAAGGGCAGATTGACCGACGTGCGGCTGCGCGATGGCCGCGCGCTGCAGGCCGGGGCTTTCGTTTTCGCCTGTGGACCCTGGCTGCCGCGCCTCTTTCCCGAGGTGCTGCGCGACCGCATCCAGCCCACGCGCCAGGAAGTGTTCTTCTTTGGGCCGCCGGCCGGCGACAGGCGCTTTGCCCCGCCGGCGCTTCCAGTGTGGGCCGACCTGTCCAACCTGGAGAACATCGTTTACGGAATGCCCGACCTGGAGGCGCGCGGCTTCAAGCTGGCGTTCGACGCGCACGGCCCGCCCATCGATCCTGACGCGCTCGAGCGCCAGGTGACGCCCGCCGGTCTCGCGGCCGCGCGCGATTTCTTGGTCCGCCGTTTCCCGGCGCTCGCCCAGGCGCCGCTGGTCGAGAGCCGCGTCTGCCAGTACGAGAACACCTCAAACGGCGACTTTCTCATCGACCGCCATCCCGAGTTGGAGAATGTCTGGCTGGTTGGAGGCGGCTCAGGCCACGGCTTCAAGCACGGGCCAGCAGCGGGCGACTACGCGGCGCGCGCGCTGCTCGGATCGCTCGGGTCCCCCGAGCCGCGCTTCTCGTTGGCCACCAAGCAGGTCCAGCAGCAGCGGGCAGTGTACTGACCCGCTACCAGCTGGGTTACCGACGATTTCGATGTTTCGGCCGGTCGAATTTGATCCAGCGTAGCGACAGGGCTTCGATTGTGCTCTTCCGCTGCCAAGTCTCAAAGAGGACGGCTTTGAACGGCGCTTGCTCTTCGAGCGGACCGAAGTCGAGCTTTGCGACTGCCGCGCGCATCTCTTCGATTCCGTCGGCGTGCCTGTAGATCGCGAGCGTCGTCTCGAGGTTCGCGTGTCGCAGAATCTTCTGTGCGACCGAAGGATGCATCTTCCCTTGCGCCAGCAGAATCGCCCTCGTGTGCCGCAGCGAGTGGAACACGATGCCCTTCTTGGAGACGCGCCGGATCCAGAGCGCGCGACCGTCACTCGGGCAGCGCCGGTTCGCATCGTCGCCAACGAGTTCGACGTGGCCGCAGCCCGGCTGCCGGCATTGCCTGGCAGAGCCGGGTTGACTATCCCGTCACGGCCTGCCTACAAACCTGCCGTTCACCAGCGTACCCGCTTCGCTCGAAGCCTTGACGGAGGAGGGGCACATGTTCTGGTCGAGCATCGGCAGGCTCCGGCTTGCTGCGGCGACGGCTCTTCTCGCCACCACGCCAGCGTTCGCGCAGTCCACGGGGCAAGTCACGGGCGTCGTCAAGGACAGCACCGGCGCCGTCGTGCCGGGCGCCACCGTGACCGTGACCGGCGCCGACGGTGCCAAGCACGAGGCCTCGACATCGCCGGACGGCTCGTACACGGTGTCCGGCCTCCCGCCGGGCAACTACAGCGTCTCTGCGGCGCACTACGGCTTTCGGACGGTGCTGCAGCCGAGCCAGGCGGTGGCCGCAGGCGGCACGCTCACCGTCGACTTCACTCTCCAGACGAACCTCTCGGAGGAGATCACGGTCACCGCCATGAAGCGCGAGGACGTGGCCAGGAAGGTTCCCTTCTCCTTGACAGCGACGAGCGAAGAGACGCTCCGCGTGCGCGGGGCCACGAACATCGAGGACGTAGCGGCGAACGTGGGCGGCTTCTCGGTGCAGAACCTGGGCCCGGGCCAGAGCCAGGTGGCGATGCGCGGCGTGTCCTCGGGACAGATCGCGCGCGACCAGCCGGGCGTCAAGGAGCAAGTCGGCGTCTATCTCGACGAGTCACTGATCTCGATGTCCCTGTTCACGCCGGACCTCGATCTTTTCGACATGAACCGCGTCGAGGTCCTCCGCGGCCCCCAAGGCACCCTCTTCGGCGCCGGCTCCGAGTCCGGCACGGTTCGCTACATCACCAACCAGCCCAAGCTGGGAACCACCCAGTGGTTCGGAGAGCTGGATGGAAGCACGATCCAGCACGGCAACCAGGCCGGAAGTGTCAAGTTCGGCTTCAACGTCCCCTTGGGAGAGATCGCAGCGCTGCGCGCGTCCGCCTACTACAACGCCTTGGGGGGCTACATCGACTCGCCAGGCATCAAGACGACGGCGGACGGCTCCATCCAGCCGGACCCTACGACCACCCAGAACAACGTCAATACCGGCAAGCGCTTCGGCGGGCGCATCGCGGTCAAGCTCGCGCCCATCGACAGGCTGACCATCACGCCACGCTTCCTCTACCAGAAGACCCAGATGGACGGCTGGAACCGCATCGACGACTACAACATCCTGGCCAACCCGTTCACCACCACCCGGCCCGCGGTCACGCTGGGCGACCGGGAGCTGTTCATCCAGATCCGGGAGCCGTACACCGACAAGTGGTACCTGGGCGACCTGAACATCAACTACGACTTCGGCGAGGTGGAGCTCACCTCGATCACCTCCTACAACGTCCGCGACATCCTCGTCGTGCGCGACGCGGGCGCGCTCACCTCCAGTATCACGGGCGGCAGCATCGGCCAGCCCGAGCGAGTCTACTCGTTGAACGCGCCTCTCTACGACGCCACGGGCGGCGGAGACCCCGCGGTGCCGAACCGCAAGCCGGCCACTACGTTCACCCAGGAGCTCCGGCTCTCGGGCACCCAGGACCCCTTCCGATGGGTCTTGGGCGGGTTCTACGCCCACCAGACCCGCGACTACGGCCAGAACCTTCCCGTCACGGGCTTCACGGCGATCAGCGGCATTCCCTCGCATTCTCCGATCGACACGCTCGCGCCGCCGGACAGCCTCTTCTTTTCCGAGCTGTCGTACAAGCTGGACCAGTTCGCCGTTTTCGGCGAGGGCGCCGTGGCGCTGAGCGACCAGTGGGACTTCATCGCCGGCCTGCGCTACTACCACTTCAGCGAAGACAAGAAGCAGCTCTTTGCCGGCATCTTCGGCGAGGGCCCGAATGGCGAGGTCGTGTCGCAACCCGGCAACACGAAGGCCGACGGCCTGGCCCCGCGGTTCATCTTGAGCTACAAGATCGCGGACACCACGAAGATCAACGCCCAGGTCTCCAAAGGCTTTCGCCTGGGTGGCATCAACGACCCCCTCAACTTTTCCCTCTGCACGCCGCAGGATCGGGACACCTTCGGCGGCCACACCAACTGGAATGACGAGACCGTCTGGAACTACGAGCTGGGGGCCAAGTCGAAGTTCCTCGGGGGGAAGGCCTCGGTGGACGTCTCCGTCTTCTACATGGACATCCACGACCTCCAGGCGAGCGTGACGGCAGGCACCTGCTCTTCGCGCGTCATCTTCAACGTGCCCAAGGCGCGAAGCCTGGGGGTCGACCTCCAATTCGAGGTGGCGCCGACCCGCAATTTCGATTTCACGTTCTCGGGGAGCTACGACGATGCCAAGTCGCAGTCCACATTGACCTCGACGGCCCCGGACGGGACGGTGAGCATCGTCTCGGGGATCCGGAGCGGGGCGCGGCTGCCGAGTGTCCCCATCTTCAAGTTCGCGGCAGCCGCCACCTTCCAGTGGGAGGTCCGGGCGGGGTACCTGGCCTATGTCACGGCGGTGAACCAGTTCGTCGGCTACCGCTACACGCAGTTTGGTGACGAGGACCTGGGGACGCTCAACATTCCGGCGTTCGGGGCTAACACGCCCGGGGCTCCGTACACCGCGAGCGTCTTCACGTACAACCCGAAGATGCCGGCCTACGACATCGTGAACGCGCGGATCGGCGTCAAGCAGGAAAAGTGGGACTTCTCGCTGTACGGCAACAACCTCACGGACGAGCGCGCGTTCCTGGCACTCGACCGCGAACGCGGAACCTTGGCCCGCATCGGATACCTGACGAACCAACCGCGCACGTTCGGCGCCTCGCTGCGAGTGAACTTCTAACCATGCAGACCAGGAGCGGACAGGAAGGACATATCCAACGCCAGGAGTAAGCGCAGGCGAGCGCATGTCCTCTTCCGTTTGCACCCCGTTTACACGCTCGGGAGCAGCTAAGTCCGAACCTGTCCGACGGCCTTCACCGAGGCTCAAATCAGTCGAGGTCGTGTTAACGCAGGAACCGCGCGAATTGCTCCCGCTGCTCCGACCAACGCTTGAACCCTCCCGCCCGCGCCACACTTTTTCGTGAGAAAGTGGCCGCACACTTATGCGGCGGCCTGTTCAGGGCTACTGCAAGTTCCGGCGAGGCGAGCACGTCGAGATCGATCCGCATCTCGACGGCTGCGTTCAAGAACCAGAGATACTTCTCCACGAGCATGTCCGCGAGCGCGCCGGCGCTTCAGTGGGATACCCATGAGTTACCAACAAGTGGGGATGGGGCAATCAAAGCGGCGGCGCCATTCGGACGCGGGTGCATCTACCAGAAGCGTCGGACAGGTACCGGTTCTTCAGAGGAGAAATTTGGTGGAGGCGGCGGGAATCGAACCCGCGTCCGAAAGCACTCCCCTTTCCGGCAACTACATGCTTGTCCCGCGATTTGTCGTCATCCGGCGGATCGAGCACGGGCCCCCTGCCCGCCGGACCATCTCCGAATGAATCTCGTCTTCCGCCGTCGGAGCGCCACGGAAGACCAGCCGACTTTTTTGACGGGACTTGCCGGCGCCATCGGCTGGGCTCCGGGGTCCCGCGTGCTTAAGCCGTTTTAGGCGGCCAGCGCGAGCTCAACGTTGTCGTTGGCGTTTGTTGCGTTGCCCGTTTTTTGAAGAGGTCCAGGCATCCCCTGCATGCGCCGAAAGGTTCGTT
>Ga0137409_10009131_pt1 | contig 10093 bp, 6 predicted proteins | sample CZODoug1_16funga_FD_122059 | JGI IMG/M metagenome (GOLD analysis project Ga0137409, IMG submission 122059) | Vadose zone soil fungal communities from Angelo Coast Range Reserve, California, USA - CZODoug1_16fungal (Hybrid Assembly) | ecosystem: Environmental > Terrestrial > Soil > Vadose zone...
TGATGGCCCTGATTGAGCGCGGCGCAGGTCAGCCGCCGCGCCGCATCGAGCAGATAGGCGGTGCCGGCGATGCGGGCCAGCGGCTCCTCGATGCCTTCGAACTTTCCGATCGGGACGTTGAACTGCTCGCGAATCCGCGCATAGGCGCCAGTGGTGCGCGCGGCATAGGCCGCGCCCGCGGCGGATAATGACGGCAGTGAGATGCCGCGCCCGGCGGCAAGTGCGGTCATCAGCATTTTCCAGCCCTGACCGAGACGTGCCTCGCCACCGATGATGTAATCCATCGGAATGAAGACGTCGTGGCCCCGGTTCGGGCCGTTCTGAAACACCTGCATCGACGGCAGATGGCGACGGCCGATCTCGACGCCGCGCAGATGCGTCGGGATCAGCGCCACGGTGATGCCGAGTTCTTCCCGCGGCCCCACCAGATGATCGGGGTCATAGGCCTTGAAGGCCAGCCCGAGCAGCGTCGCGACCGGGCCGAGCGTGATATAGCGCTTGTGCCAGTTGAGACGCAGGCCGAGCACTTCGCGCCCCTCGAAATCGCCTTTGCAGATGACGCCGCTGTCGATCATCGACGCGGCGTCGGAGCCGGCCTCCGGACTGGTCAATCCGAAGCAGGGAATCTCGCGGCCGTCGGCAAGGCGCGGCAACCATTGCTGCTGCTGCTCCTTGGTGCCAAAGCGCATCAGCAGTTCGCCGGGGCCGAGCGAGTTCGGCACCATCACGGTGACGGCGGCGGTCACCGAACGTGACGAGATCTTCCGCACCACTTCGGAATGCGCATAGGGCGAGAAGCCAAGCCCGCCATACTCCTTCGGAATGATCATGCCAAAGAATTTGCCGCGCTTGATGAAGTCCCAGGCCTCCGGCGGCAGGTCGCGCCATTCCCAATTGATCTTCCAGTCGTCGAGCATGGCGCAGAGCTCATCGACCGGACCGTTGAGAAACGCCGCTTCCTCCGGCGTCAGGGTCGCCGGCGCATGGCCAAGCAGTTTCGACCAGTCGGGATTACCGGTGAACAGGTCGGCGTCCCACCAGACGTCGCCGGCCTCCAGCGCCTCGCGCTCGGTGTCGGACATCGGCGGCAACACGCCGCGGGCCCAGGAGAAGATCGGCTTGGTGATGAATTCGCGTCGGAAGCTCATGGCTGACGTCCTCATGAATCGGCGGCGCGGGGGCTCATTTTAGCGGAAAGTGGCGGTCTTGGGTGAACACTTCGCCTTGAAAATAAGGAGAAATTGATGGGGTGGGAGGCGCTGGATAACGGCACAGGGGCGCATCAGTTCCGGGAATGTGAGTGTGGGCCGCACGCCTTCCTGATCCCTCCCCTTGTGGGGCCGAGACGGGCGATTCAATTTTGAGGGAATAGATATGCATCGGCGTTCTCGCGGCACGATCTGCCCGAGGTTTGCAAGTAAGTTTTGCCCCTCTCGAAAAGAGAGGGCGCAGGGAATGCCGGATGCGCGCTGCACCCGCGGTCTCGTGTGCAATGTGCACAAAAAGATGCGCACACGAGCATACAGGTTCAGCGGAGGCAATCCGACATTCCCTGCGCAATGGTTTTACGGCTTATAGCGCGCTCTCCCCGGTGATCGGCTTTCTTGCCACCGTCATCGGCGGGACTTACCGCCAACTTGACGCCAGCACCGAGGCGTCAGGACCACACGTCTTCGCCGTACGCTTCCGCGCCGTTCGTCAAAGGCGCATCCGCGTCCACCGCTCCCTGTCCCACGTTCGTGACGATGGCCGACGCCCCTCTTGGCGGGACAGGATGGCAATTGATGTGCCCTTGATTTGCCCGACGGCGAAAGCGAAATATTTTTAATTCTTGGGCTTGACATGACTTCGGAAAATCCGAAGTGATTTGCCCGTCGGGTCAGTTTGTCGCGGGAAAGCGCAGGACCATGCGGCGATGCAGAGCGCGAGGCGGGCTATCGACGCAGTGGCGGCCAACGATCTTTGCGCGATGCAGACCTGCGGCGTTCGACAAGTACGATGTCCGCTCATCGGGGTATCTCGGACCTGCGCCTCGGATGGCGCGAGGTCCGAAAGGTGCCAACAACAGACTCATGCACCGCAGCAATGACGACTGTTATTTGGTCACCTCGTTGGCGTAGGTGATCTCCAAAGCGAGAACATAGCCACAGCGGTTTTGTCTGCCCTCCCGCAATCTCTCGCTTGATTTGACACGCTAAATGTCAACCTTCCCATCTGGCCTTGCGCAGACCTTCGCGCATGTGGGCGTGGTCTTCCGGCCGAATCCACGGCGGTCGTTGGCGGTAGATTTCTGACAGGGACAGGTCTTCATCGACGAGACCTGGACCAAAACCTACATGGTGTCGCTTCGGGGACGGCGCCGCGCGGTATTTGGCTCATGGGTCCCGCACGGCTAAAAGGCGAGGCCTACGCCAAAAAACGAAAGACCTACTTGCTCCAAAGTCGGCAATTCAGCTAACTTGCAAAGAAAACAAGACTACCCGCGCAATTGCGGTTCGGGAGGGGTTTGGCCGGTGGCCCGGACACAACAGTCTTGCGCGCATCTTTGTGCATCGACGACCGACTGCAATACGATGCCGAAGCTGCTTCTGCGTAATGCCGTGAAGTTAGCGGATCGCGCAGCTATGCGTGAGAAGAATCTAGGCATCTGGCAGACCTATACCTGGGCTAATGTTCTTGAGGAAGTTCGCGCTTTCTCGCTGGGGCTCCGCGCGCTTGGGCTGAAGCGCGACGATACGATTGCGCTCCTCGGCGACAATCGTCCGCGGCTTTATTGGACTTTCGCCGCCGCGCAGGCGCTCGGCGCAATTCCGGTTCCAGTTTACCAGGACTCGGTCGCGGAAGAGTTGGTCTTCGTGCTGTCGCATGCCGAGGTAACGATGGCCGTCGTCGAAAATCAGGAGCAGGTCGACAAACTGCTGTCGATCGCCGATCGGGTGCCGACGCTGCGCGCCATCATCTACGACGACCCGCGGGGCCTTCTGAAATACGACAGAACGCTGCTGCAATCGTACGACGAGGTGCGCGACGCCGGTCGCGCGGAATTGCGTGCCGGCCCCGATGTGGCCGCATGTTGGAAGTCCGAGATCGATCGCGGTCGCGGGTCTGATATCAGCGTCATGCTGTATACGTCCGGCACGACCGGAAAGCCAAAAGGCGTGATGCTCAGCCACGAGAACATCGTCGTCTCCAGCGAGAACGGCAATCTGTTCGACAAATTCACCGAAGACGACACACTGATTGCCTACCTTCCGATGGCTTGGGTCGGAGATCACATTTTTTCTTATGGCCAGTCGTTTGCCGCCGGCTTCTGTGTCGCCTGTCCCGAAAGTCCGGACACAGTGGTCGAGGACCGCCGAGAGATCGGTCCGACCTATTTTTTCGCCCCGCCGCGGGTATTCGAGAACATGCTGACTCAGATCATGGTTCGGATGGACGACGCCGGCAGACTGACCAAGGCGATGTTCCACTTCTTCCTCAAAGTAGCGCGCAGGGCGAGGGAAAAGAAGGCCAACGGCGGGTCGATATCGTTCGCGGACCACGTTCTTTATTGGCTGGGCGACAAGATTATTTATGCGCCGCTGCGGAATCGACTGGGGTTGAGCAACCTGCGTCTCGCCTATACCGCCGGCGACGCGATCGGGCCAGAGCTGTTTTCGTTTTTCGGCGCGCTCGGCATCAACCTCAAGCAACTCTATGGCCAGACCGAAGCGAGCGTCTACGTCACGTTGCAACCCGACGGGGAAGCCTATCCCGAGACGGTCGGTAAGCCCGGGCCGGGCGTCGAAATCAAGATTGATGACAGTGGCGAGGTGTTGTTCAGGAGCCCCGGCGTCTTCCAGCGATACTTCAAGGATGACGAAGCGACTGCGAAAGCCAAAACTCCGGACGGCTGGGTGCGCAGCGGCGACGCTGGGTTCATCGACAGCCGCGGTCACCTTTGTATCATCGATCGAGCCAAGGATGTCGGCAAGCTTACCAACAACGCCATCTTTGCTCCGAAATATCTTGAGAACCGGATCAAATTCTATCCCGAGATCAAGGAGGCGGTTGCAATCGGACAGGGCCGCGATTGCGTGACGATGTTGATCAATATCGATCTTGCATCAGTGGGCAACTGGGCCGAGCGCAACAATATCGTCTATGCGAGCTATCAGGAACTGGCCGGCCATCCTGAAGTCTACAAAATGATCGAGCGCCGGATCGACGAGCTAAACCTGTCGCTCGCGCGAGAACCGCGTATGGTGGCGTCCCAGATCAAGCGGTTCCTCGTCTTGCACAAGGAACTCGATGCCGACGACGGCGAAATGACCCGGACCCAAAAGGTGCGGCGTTCGTTTATCGCAGACCGCTATGCGCCGTTCATTGATGCGCTCTACAACGGTTCGCCCCGCGCCCAGATGAGGTCCGAGGTAACATTCGAGGATGGCCGCAAGGGCATGCTTGACGGCGATGTGCCGGTTATCGACATGAAAATCCATCCGCCGTCCGGCGCCGCCGCTTGGGAGTTAGCAGGGTGAGAACTGGCGTCGACAAACCGAACGACACGTCTGGAACCATTGCGCCGGGCGAGGTGCTGCTGGCGGTCGAACACGTCGTGCTGTCCTTCGGCGGGGTGAAAGCCATTCGCGATGTGTCCTTCGATATCAGGAAGGGCGAGGTCCGCGCAATCATCGGGCCGAACGGCGCCGGCAAGACCTCGATGCTCAACGTCATCAACGGCTTTTATCATCCGCAGACCGGCACCATCACCTACAAGGGCGATCCACGTCAGAGGATGCGCCCCTACATCGCTGCCACCCAGGGCATTGCGCGCACCTTCCAGAACGTGGCCCTTTTCAAGGGCATGTCGACGCTCGACAACATCATGGCGGGACGCACATTGAAGATGAGCAACAGCCTGTTCTCCCAGGCGGTCTATTGGGGCTCCGCGCTGAAGCAGGAGATTGAGCACCGCGAGGTGGTGGAGAAGATCATCGACTTCCTCGAAATCCAGGCGATCCGCAAGACCCCTGTTGGCAAGCTGCCCTATGGTCTGCAGAAGCGGGTAGAGCTTGGTCGTGCCCTAGCAACCGAACCGGAGTTGCTGTTGCTCGACGAACCCATGGCCGGAATGAATCTCGAGGAGAAACAGGACATGAGCCGCTTCATTATCGACATCAACCAGCAGTTGGGCACGACCATGGCGCTCATCGAGCACGACATGGGCGTGGTGATGGATTTGTCGGACCGGGTAGCGGTTCTGGAATACGGCCAACTGATCGCCGACGGAACGCCTGACGAAGTGCAGAAGAACCAGAGAGTTATCGACGCCTATCTCGGCGTCTCCCATTAAGGTGCATTGATCTTGGCAAGTTTGGGTAACTTCATCGAAGTGCTGAGCGGCGGTCTGCTGGCGGGCGTCCTCTACTCGCTCGTCGCGCTCGGTTTCGTGCTGATCTTCAAGGCGTCGGGCGTGTTCAACTTCGCGCAAGGTTCGATGGTTCTGCTGGCCGGCCTTGCGCTGGTGCGCTCGCTCGATTTCTTGGTCGCACACAGCATGCCATTCGCTGTCGCCGTGGTCGGCGCGCTCTTGTTCGCCTCGCTTGTAATGGCGTTTACGGCGTGGGTTATCGAGCGTTTCGTGCTCGGCCCGCTGGTCAATCAGGACGGCCTGACCCTGTTCATGTCGACCATCGGCGCCACATTCATCATTGAAGGCGCGGCCCAGCTGGCGTTCGGATCGGACGTCTATCCGCTCAAGCTGTACCCGACGGACGCTTGGTTCGCGCTGCAAAGCCTGTTTCCGGGCGGCGTCCTCGTCAACAAGCTCGATGTCTGGGGCGGCCTGATCGCCGCTTTTCTGGTCGCAGGTCTCGCCATTTTCTTCCAGCGGACGAAAACCGGCCGCGCGCTCCGCGCCGTCGCGGACGATCACGCCGCCGCCCAGTCGGTCGGCATTCCGATCAGCTGGATCTGGTTCGTCGTGTGGCTGGTCGCAGGCCTCGTGGCGCTGGTCGCCGCCACCGTCTGGGGTACCAAGCTCGGCGTGCAGTTCTCGATCACGTTTCTTGCCCTGAAAGCGCTGCCGGTTCTGATTATCGGCGGCCTCACCTCGGTGCCGGGCGCCATTGTCGGCGGACTGATCGTCGGCGCAGGAGAAAAATTGGCGGAAGCCTACCTCGGGCCGCTGATCGGCGGCGGCATTGAATACTGGTTCGCCTTCGTGCTGGCTCTCGCAGTCCTGCTGGTCAGGCCGCAAGGCGTATTCGGCGAACGCATCATCGAGCGAATCTAGAATCCGGGAAGATCCTCTAACGAAGTTCTCATCAATGTTCTATCGCGAGAACGGCCAATACAAGACGAGCTATGCCGCTGACGCGGCAATTTTCCCGATCCGGCAAGACAAGATCGCCATCGGGCTGCTGCTGCTGTTTGCCTTTGCCGGCGTGCCGCTGCTCGCAATCATGGGCGTCGGGCCGTTCGGGCACGACTATATCTTTAAAGCGCTCCTGATTCCGTTCCTGATCCTGGCGCTGGCGGCGATTGGGCTCAATATTTTGGTCGGCTATTGCGGCCAAATTTCCCTAGGCGCGGGCGCGTTCATGGCCGTCGGCGCTTATTCGGCCTACAATTTTGCGCTGCGAATTCCGGAACTGCCGCTGGTGATTTCGATCCTGCTCGGCGGCGGGGTCGCGGCCCTGGTCGGGATCCTGTTCGGAATTCCAAGCCTACGCATCAAGGGACTCTATCTCGCGGTCGCAACGCTGGCCGCGCAGTTCTTTTTCGACTGGCTATTCCTGCGCGTGAAATGGTTCACGAACTATACGCCGTCCGGCTCGGTGAACTCGCCGAGTCTTGAGTTTTTCGGCAGGGTCCTGGATTCCCCAACGGAGCGCTACTTGCTGACGCTGTCGTTCGTAACGGTGCTGGCGCTGCTGGCGAAGAATTTGACGCGCAGCATGGTTGGCCGTCAATGGATGGCGATTCGCGACATGGACATCGCCGCCGAGATCATCGGCATCCGCCCGCTGTACGCGAAGCTGACGGCGTTCGCGATCTCGTCATTCATAATTGGTGTCGCCGGCGCGCTCTGGGCCTTCGTCCATCTGGGCTCGTGGGAGCCTCTGGCGTTCAATATCGATCGGTCGTTCCAGCTCCTTTTCATGGTAATCATCGGCGGTCTTGGATCGATCATGGGATCGTTTCTGGGCGCTGCTTTCATTCTGATTTTGCCGATCATGCTTGACCAGTTGCCGCACGCGCTGGGCCTCCATGTTTCGGTAGAGACCGTTTCGCATCTCGTGTCGATCATTACCGGCACGCTGATATGTTATCTCCTGATCGTCGAGCCACACGGGTTCGCCCGTTTGTGGGGCCTCGTAAAGGAGAAAATGAGACTCTGGCCGTACCCATACTGATCTTGCGGCCAGCAGGCGAAGGGATGCGTCGCAGCGCGGAGCGGCGACGCCGGTCCTTAAGAAGATTTCAAGGCTCGCGTGTGCCTCACGGGAATTCCCGGAGGAAACAATGTGGAGGATTCTTGATGTCATATAAGCTTCTGGGCCTTGCCCTGGCTGCAATCGGCGGCACAGCGCTGGCCGAGCCGGCATTCGCACAAGCCAATGAACAGTTCCTGCCAGCGCTCGTCTATCGCACCGGGCCCTATGCGCCGAACGGAGTTCCGTTCGCGAATGGGGTTGTCGATTACTGGACCATGATCAACGAGCGCGACGGCGGCATCAACGGTGTCAAAATCGCGTTCGAGGAATGCGAGACCGGCTACGCCACCGACAAGGGCGTCGAATGCTACGAGCGTCTGAAGGGCAAGGGATCCACCGGCGCGGGCTATTTCTCGCCGCTGTCGACCGGCATCACCTTCGCGCTAACGGAGAAGGTGCCCGGCGACAAGATACCGCTGCTGACGCTTGGTTACGGCAGGTCGGAGAGCAAGGATGGCACGGTGTTTCCGTGGAATTTCATTGCCCTCGGCAGCTACTGGACCGCGGCGGACGTTGCGATCCAGCACATCGCAAAGGAGATGGGCGGTATCGCCAACCTGAAGGGCAAGAAGATCAGCCTCGTCTATCATGACAGCCCCTATGGTAAGGAGCCGATCGTCGCGCTGGAAGCGCTTGCCAAGAAGGATGGTTTCGAGTTCAAGGCCATTCCTGTGACCCATCCCGGAGTCGAGCAGAAATCGCAATGGCTCGCCATTCGCCAGGACCGGCCTGATTACGTCCTGCTGTGGGGCTGGGGCGTGATGAACTCGACTGCGATCAAGGAAGCTGCGGCGGTCGCCTATCCGCGTGACAAGATCATCGGCGTCTGGTGGTCGGGTGCCGAGCCCGACGTGATCCCCGCGGGCGATCAGGCGATCGGATACAAGGCGTTGATGCTTCAGCATCCCGCCGGCAAGTTTGCCGTGCATGCCGATATCGACAAGTACGTGGTGGCAAAGAACAAGTCGGCCGGCGCCGATACTGTCGGACAGGTCCTCTACAACCGCGGCTTGATCAACTCGATGCTCGGCGTGGAAGCAATCCGTACCGCCCAGAAGAAGTACGGCAACAAGCCGCTGACCGGCGAGCAAATTCGCTGGGGCTTCGAGAACCTCGACCTTTCGGCCGCGCGGCTGAAGGAACTGGGCTTTGCGGAAATGCTTAAGCCGCTCAAACTCTCCTGTTCAAATCATCAAGGCGCGGATCAAGCCCGCGTCCAGCAGTGGGACGGTAAGGCGTGGAAGATCATCTCGGATTTCTACACGGCCGACCTGTCGCTGCTCGATCCGATGGTCAAGGAGACGGCGGCCAAGTACGCCGCGGAGAAGAAGATCGCCCCGCGTGATTGCTCCAAGGAGAGCTGAGATCGCGAGATCCCGAAAAGTGGGAACCGTTTTCGGGAACGATGATGCTCGAAGGAAAAGATAGAAAGCGGGCCTGATCCAAAGAGTCTAGATCAGGCTCCCAGACAACTTCCGGCGAAGCGGATTTCGCTTTTCCGGAAGCGCCTTTGAAAAATCGCCTGTTGACCGCCACTTCCGGAGCGCTGTTCGTGTCCATCGTAACTGCCCATCAAGCCAAGCCGCGGACGGAGGCCGCCAAGCCAATTCTCTCAATCAACAATATCGAAGTGATTTATGATCACGTCATTCTGGTGCTGAAAGGCGTCTCGATCTCGGTCCCGAAGGGGGGAATCGTCGCTATTCTCGGCGCAAACGGTGCGGGCAAATCGACCACCCTCAAGGCCGTTTCAAATCTGATTCGATCCGAACGTGGCGCGGTAACCAAAGGCTCGATCGAATTGAACGGTGAGCGGGTCGATGGCCTGACGCCCAACGATCTGGTCCGGCGCGGCTGCATTCAGGTGATGGAAGGCCGTCACTGCTTCGGTCATCTGTCGATCGAGGAAAATCTGCTTACCGGAGCCTTTACCCGTCAGGACGGGCTCGCCGGAAGGCTGGTGCCCGTGGAAGCTAAGAATGTCAACTATGGCAGCTACAACAATGAGGTGGCCTACAACAATATGATGACCAAGTTCGGCTTCGGCAATGCTTCCACGGCCGGTGTCTATTACGATGAGGAGAACCGCCGCCACCTGAACACCCTTCGCGCGGCGCACGCCCAGCTGGCAATGAGCCTGGTAGATGCAGGCCAGAAAGACAAAGCCCACAAGGTCCTCGAGGATCTAGAGGGACAGGCAAAGAAGGAAAATATATCGGGTTACCAGTTCGCCGTTATCTACGCTGGCCTTGGCGAGCAGGAGAAGGCACTCGCAGAACTCGAGAAAGCTTTCAAGGAGCGATCGACGTTGCTGGGGTATATCAGAATGGACCCACGATTGGATCCCATACGTTCTGACCGTCGATTCATCGATCTTCAGCGCCGCATTGGTCTGCAGCAATAAGGTTCGTGCCATGATATAGCTCTTCCTTTCGTCCGCGTGCTTGCAAGGATGAGCTGTCCAGTGAGATTACGACCGAATTTGCCCGCTACCAAGGACTTCGTATTTGGTAGAGGTTAATTCGGCCAGGGCAAATGGTCCGCGGCAGTGCAACTTCTGGGTGCTGATGCCCATTTCCGCGCCGAATCCGAACTCGGCCCCATCGGAAAAG
>Ga0137409_10009132_pt1 | contig 10093 bp, 10 predicted proteins | sample CZODoug1_16funga_FD_122059 | JGI IMG/M metagenome (GOLD analysis project Ga0137409, IMG submission 122059) | Vadose zone soil fungal communities from Angelo Coast Range Reserve, California, USA - CZODoug1_16fungal (Hybrid Assembly) | ecosystem: Environmental > Terrestrial > Soil > Vadose zone...
TCTCGGGCGAAGCGTCAAGACCATCGAGAAACATCGATTCAAGATGATGCACAGGTTGGGCCTGCACAATGCAGCGGCCGTGACTCGTTTTGCAATCGATAATGCCTTGCTGCAGGTCGATGACGAGGGTGATGAACCCCATTTCCCGCGAATTTAGCTCCGCGCAGCCTCTCGTCCCAATCGCATCGAGTTCGCCACGACGCACATGCTCGAAAGAACCATGGCCACGGATGCCACCACCGGCCGCAGCAGGCCGAACGCGGCAATCGTGATGCCGACCAGGTTGTAGCCGAACGCCCACGCCAGGTTTTGCCTGACGATTCCGAAGGTGCGCCGCGACAGTTTGATCAGCCGCGCAACCTCGCACAGATTTTCACGTTGAATCGTCACGTCGGCGGTTTCCCGAGCGAGGTCCGCTGCCGGCCCGAACGCGATGCCGGCGTCCGCAGCAGCGAGTGCGGGAGCATCGTTGATTCCGTCGCCGACCATGGCGATGTGCACATGCGTTTGACGCAGCGCCTGGATGCGGTCCAGCTTATCTCGAGGCGATAGTTCAGCCCAAAAGGACTCGCAGCCAATCGCGCGTGCACCGCGGGCGACCGTCGCCGTACGGTCGCCGGATAGAACGTGACAGGTAATGCCCAGTTCTTTTAGCGCAAGAAAGGCCTCTTGGGCCTCGACTCTGGGCGGATCTTCGAGGATGATTTCGCCCGCCGCCACTCCATCGACGGCAATCGCAACACGACTGCCGCCCGTATCCGGGTATTCCGAACTCGACACCGGGACGCCGCGCTCTGCGAGCCAGGATCTCTTGCCCACCAGCACTCGATGGCCCGACACCAATCCCTCCGCTCCGGCTCCCGCGGTGACCTGAACCTGCGTCGCCTGTAGGGGTTCCGCGCCGCATTGCGCGCTATGCTCAGCGATGGCGCGCGCGAAAGGATGATTCACGCGCGATTCCACCGCTGCTGCGAGGGCCAATGTTTCGAGGGGTGCGATCGAGCTAACGCAGAGGCCGGACCCAGTCGCAGGGGCATAGAACGCCGCGAAACGCGGCCGCCCAAGCGTCAACGTCCCGGTCTTGTCGAAAGCCACGGCGCGCACGCGCGACAGCGCCTCGAGTACGGCGCCGCTTCGAACGAGAGTGCCCCGCATGGTCGCGCGTAGCAGCGCCGCGGTGGTCGCCAGCGGCGTCGCAATGCCCAGTGCGCAAGGACAGGCGATGACGAGAACCGACAGCGCCGCTTGCAGGCCTTGAACCCACGAGCCGGCGATACCCCATGCCAGCAGACTGACTGCGGCAATCACGGCGACCGCCGGTATGAACACGGCAACCACGCGGTCCACTGTGGCTTCGATCGGCGCCTTGCGATCGCGCGCCTCGATGGCGAAGCGCTCCACGCGATCTGCCAATGTCTCGGCGTCGCCGGAGGCGACGATCAAGAGAGCGCCGTCAATGGCGGTTGAGCCCGCGCTGACCGTGTCGTCCGGTGCGACCAAGCGCGGCCGCCACTCGCCGGTAAGCATGGGTTCGTGAATATCCGCCGAACCCTCGCGTACCGTCCCGTCCACCGGAATTTCCTCGCCGCCGCGGACTTCGACAAGTTCGCCGGCAAGCACGGCTTGCGGGTGCATTGCGACGATGCCTGCGGCGCGCACGACGCGCGCCTGGCGGCGCGACCCGGCCACGGCGGGCGACAGCGCGGCAATGGCCTTGCGGCGGGATTCGGCGTCGAGATACTGTCCGAGCGTGACGAACACCAGGACCATGGTGCCCGAGTCGTAATACAGCTCGTGTCCGCCTCGAAAAGTCTGGAAGGCCGAATATCCGATCGCAGCCAATGTGCCGAGGCCGATCAGACTTTCGAGAGAGATTGTCCCGCGCAGCGCACCGCGTCCGGCGATCCTCAGCATCGGGACGCCCAGGAGCAAGTAAATCATGATGGAACAGACCAGCATGATCCACGAACCGGACTGCAGAACTTCGGGGCCCATCTGCTCGAGTGAACCGAAATACAACAGAGACTGAAACATCATGACGTTGCCGCTCAGCAGAGCGGCGAGGCCGAGCTTGGCGAGAAACCAATCCGCGCGTCCACCTTCGCCGGCGCTGCCGATTACCCGAAACACCAGCAGGCACCCGCCGCAGCAGAACAGCAGCGTCCGCTCGCCCTGCTGTTCGGAAAAAGGGCGGGCCGGCAGCGGTAATCGGCAGTGCGCGCATTGTCGACGGTCTGGTGCGCTCATGGCGATGTGTCCGCGCGATGGCTACCAGAGCCAGGTATGGGCAACCAATCCAAACGCCGCCAATCCACGCAGCAGCAGCAACACACTGATCGCCAGGAGCGGGATACCCGCCCATCGCCGAGTGTGTAACCGCTGCACCATCGCCGCGGGCAGCGTCGTCAAGGCGAATATCGCCGGGATGGTTCCCAGTCCAAAGACCAGCATGGTGACGGCGCCTCTGGCGGCGTTCCCGGCAGTCGCCGCGCGGCTCGCCGCGGCGTAGACCATGGCGCAAGGGAAGGCACCCTGCAGAGAACCGAGAAGGACGGGTGCGATCAAGCCGGGCGCCTTGAATGCGCGCAGCAGCCCGCCGCGAATGAGGACGTCAAGACCGGCGCGCGACAGCATGCGAGTCGGATCCTTCAGAACACCCATGAGCACCAATGCGAAGATACCGGCGAGCAGTCCGGCGACGATCGCAACCGCCCCCGACAGACCGGGCGGCAGCGCGAAGAGCGCAATTTGACCCATCGAGCCGGCGATCCATCCGATGGCCACGTAGGTGATCATGCGGCCGGCGTTGAACAGCAGGCGCACCAGAAAGCGAATCGGTGCTGAGGCACCCTCCGGTGCCAGACGTGCCGCGCAGATGGCAACGTAGGGACCGCACATCCCTAAGCAATGCGCGCTGCCCAAGATGGACGCAACGAACAGTAAGAGAAGATCACCCGAGGGCGGTAGCGCGTGATGGTGGAGCACCTTCACCCACGCGCAGGATCTGCGACATCGAGTTTCGGATCGCGCTCGTCGACGGTCTTGGGCCACACTTGATACTTGATATCCTCCACGTCGCGAAATTGCCCCGTACGCACCGCCCAGAGAAAAATACACCACGCAGACAGCGACACGAGGAAGGACATGAAGAATAGGTAGAAGGTAACGTCCATTCAGATTCCCTCCTGGACCGCGGGCAGAGCAGGCACCAGAGGATTCCAGCCGACACCCATGATGTGCGTGATGACGGAAAATGCGAGAGCCGTCATGATGGGCTGCGCGGCCAACGTGCCGATGAGGCGTACAAAAAGCGCGTCCGAGGCCGAGGATTCGGGAAGCGACCCGTAGGTTGCCGTGAATCGAACGAGCACCCAGGCGAGCACCAGGTTGGCGGCGACGTACGCCGTCCAGCAAGCGATCACCGTCACTGACCCGCCCTTTTGCAGCGGTACCCCGAGGACCATGGCAATCCAAGTAACGGCCCACACGAGAACGAAGGCGAAGTGGATTCGTACCAGCCGCGAGAGTTCACGCGATGCTTCGCGACGCGGCGCCGCCCGCGTTCGTCCCATCCATCGGATCAGCAATATCACGGGAACCAGCAGCGCGGGAACCACGTAAGAGGTAAATGCGATCTCCACGAAGCGAGAGAAATTCGGCGGCATGGGACGCTCTTCAGTGACCCTTGAGGTTCGCGGTCGTTGCCGCCGGGAAACCGGCGGTTGTCGGCACCGGCACTTGGCCGCCATCTTTCGCCAGCGATAGTGCGTAGTAGACCAACGCCCAACGCCGTCGATCCGACAGAGCTTTCCTGTCGGCGTCGCTCATCTTCCCGAGGTCCGCCCCCGTCGGCAGGCCGGAGATGTAGTCGGACAGTTCCTTCACTTCGGCATCGTCGAACATTCTGCCGGCCGCGCCCGGCTGCTGCCACGGCGTCATGTCCGGAAAAGCTTCTCTCGGGTAGAGAATCGTGTCGTAGAACGAGGGCATCGGTGTGCCGTTGAGGCCCGTGTTGAATGTGCGGTACACGTCGGCCGGCGAGTCTCCGAACTTGAAATTGCCGGCAGAGAAATCGAAGGGCCGAATGGGCACTTCCCAATCATCGAACAGCGTCGCCGCGGATGGTCCATTTCCCTTGCCTGTATTGCCGTGACACGACCAGCACTGCAATACGCGGTAGACCATTCGGCCCTCGCGGATGACGTCCTGCGGCACGTCGCGCGCCGTCGCATAGGGCGCCGCCGGGATATCGATTGATGCGGGCGCTTGCTCGGACTTGAAGCGCGGCGAGAGAGTCTTGACGTAATCGACGAGATCCCAGCGGTCCTGTTCGGTCAGGATGTGTCCTACCGAGGCGTTGCCCCAAGCCGGCATGACCTGACCTTTGCGGATTCCGCGGGTGATCGTGCGGAAGATATCCTCGTCGCGCGGCAGTGCGCCCGACGGAGTGGTGCGGCTCTTGAAGTTGCCGCTGGTGAAATCCCGCGGCTGCGGATTGAGAAAGTGATAAGCGGCGTTGAAGTTGCTCGAGCTCGCCGTGTCCTCGCCGGTGCGCCCATTGCCGTAGGCGCCATGACATCCGGAGCACTTGTTCTCAAAGAACAGTTTGCCCCGGCTCTCGCGCAGCGCCAGCGGTTCGGTCGGCGGAGTGCGCGTCAGGGTCGGCCATGGTTCCCATATCCGCCAGTCGCCGATCGAGGTGCCGATCTTCTGAAGGTAGGCTTCGACACCCTGCATTTCCGCGCTGGGAACCGGGCCATAGTCGTGCATGTCGATGATGCCGTCCCCAACGGTGCCGTCCGGATTGACCGGCCACACATCGAGTGCGGCCATCTCCGGGGGAATTTCATCGGGCGTGACTACGCCGTCGCCGTTCTTGTCCAGCTCGCTCTTGGTTACACGGCCATCGTGATTCTTGTCGTATTGCTTGATGAACGCGATGACCTTTTGATCATGTTCCGCATCGACCCGAAAGAGCCAGGAATACGAGGGCATCATGGATTCGGGCTCCGTCGCGCGCGGATCCCAGTGATGCGCGTAGTGCCATTCGTCCGAGCGGCGGTTGCCTTCCCGCGACAGGTCCGGGCCTATGCGGCGGGTGCCAAACATCTGCGGCACGTCGTAGGTGAACTCCCCGGCCTGGCTCACCGGACCCCATTTATCGGTATCGCGATTCACCGGCCGCACGAATTGCGAATGGCAATACCAGCAGCCCTCGCGGATGTAGACATGTCTGCCCAAGTCTTCGAGTTCGGTCCTGCGGGCGGCCGGTATGGTGACGCCGGCAATGGTCTTGACGACCCCGGGCCGAGTCACTTTTTTCTCGAGGTAGGGGAGCACCCCTTGGCTGGTCATCGCCAAGGCATAGAACCCGACGGCGGCAACAAGAATAATTGGTTCGATGCGCTGCACTACGAGTACTCCGTTATTTTTATCAGGTCCACATCGGCTCTGGGACGGCTACTGGAGAGGAGCCGGCCGGCACCGCAATCGCCGTCCCCGCGTGAATGGTCTTGTAGAGATTCCACATTCCGAGCAGAGCGCCGATATCCATCGTGAGCCCGGCGAGCGTCCGCGTGAACCAATACGGCTTCATGGCCACCATCGAGTCGACGAAGTCGGCGCCCACCTGCAACATGGTTCCCTGCATCAATCCCTGTATGGTCAACACACCTGCCATGACCGAGAAACCGGTGACGGTCAGCCAGTAATGCCACTGTGCCAATGACTTGGAATAAAGTTCGTTGCCGGACAAACGCGGTACCACGTAGTACATGCCGGCGGTGACCCACAATATGAAGGTTCCGAAGACCGTCAGGTGCGAATGGCCGATGACGAAGTCGGTGAAGTGCGTCAGCCTCTGAACTTCGCGCAGGGCTTCGGTCGAGCCTTGGAAGCAGCCGAAGAAGTAGTAGAGGGCGCCAATCACCAGAAATTTGGCCGTGTACGATTCCTGGAATCGCCGCCAATTGGTCACAAATGTGCCGTAGAAATTCTGAATGACCGTCCACACCGGGATGATCAGCATCATCGACGCCACGATCGCGATGGTCTGCGTCCAGTAGGGGATGGGACTATAGATGTAGTGATGCGTGCCCACGAACGGGTAGAAGAAAGCCAACGACCAGAAGCCGATCAGCGAGAGCTTGTGGCTGTAGAGCGGCCGCTTGGCTGCCAGAGGCAGGAAATAATAGATGACCGCGAGACCGGCCGGTGTGATCCACAGCCCCACGACGTAGTGAATGTATAGACCATGCATCGCGGCGTTGTTCACCCCGGGCATGGAATAGGGCAGGATGAAGTGCCCAAAGGCGTAATTGAATACGGTCCACACGTACGCGGCGGATAGATACCAGAGGCTGACGTAGATCCTCGGCTCCTTGCGCTGCTTGATCGTCCCGATCACCTGAATCGTAACCATGGCGAGGGCGATCTCGACCGGAATGCTCACCCAGAGGGGAAATTCACCGGCTTCGATGCCGCTGTTGTAGCCCATCATCAACGAGACGATTCCGACCGCGAGGAAGATATTCCAGAGCCATAAAATGCTGCGGCTCCAATTCTCCTTGTACATCCGCACGCCGCACAGTTTGGGCACGATGTAGTAGGTCAGTCCGATAATGGCGGTGGAGAAGGCGCCGAAAACGACGCCCATGATGTGCACCGGCCTGAGACGTCCCCAGGTCAACCAGGGGACATTGCCGAGGAAATCGTAGAAGTTGAATTTGGCGGCCAAGATCACGCCGATCGACGGCGCAAAGACCAGCCAGAATGCCGCGGCCGACATGAACTTCAGGACAATGTCACGGTCGACGAATTCGTCGTTGCGCGTGATCGCCGTTACCGGATCGCTCATCGTTCTCTCCCTCTACCCGTGGTCTGTCCAAAAGCCAATCAGGTAGTACACCATCCACAGAAACATCACGGCGTAGACCGCCATCAGCCACTTGGGGATGATGCCGTGACGCTCCTCGATTCCCGAGAACTCGTAGCGGCTGATCTCGGATTTGTGTTCGCCTTCCTGTTTCATGGTGAGCCCTCGCCGGCGGGTACGACCGCTCCGGTCAGATTCTTTTCATAGCCCGGACTGAGACTTTGAATGAAATGCACCAAATCCCAGGCCTCGGCCGGGCTGACCGAGTCGGCGAAGGAGGGCATGGGCGTGCCTGAGAGCCCGGCAATGAACACACGGTAAATGTCGCTGCCGCCATTGCCGCATTTGACGTGACCTTGGGTGAGGTCGTAAGGCACGATCTGATTGCCCCAATCGTCTTTCAGCTCGTGCGCCGATGGGCCATCACCCTGCGCCGAATCGCCGTGGCATTGAGCGCAATTGAATTTCTTGTAGGCCGCCGCGCCACGGGCTACCGATTCCGATGTGTAGCGCGGTTCAGGCGGTATGCTAATCGGCGCTTGGGGTTTTTCTGCCGCAAAGCGCGGAGCAAACGTCTTGATGTAGGCTATGACGTTGAGCCTCTGATGGTGGCCGATTGCATTCCAGCTCGGCATGTAGGTACCGTAAAGGCCGTTGATCAAGACTCGTTCGAGGTCGGCATCCGTCGGCAACGAACCCGACGGGGTGCTGCGCCATTTGAATGTGCCTTGTCGATAGTCGCGCGGCTTTGGCGTTATCCAATCGGCAAACTCACCCTGGCCATTGCCTTTTTCGCCGTGGCACGAAATGCAGAACCGCTGGTAGACGAGTTTCCCCTGCTGCGCGTCCCCCACGTCCTCTGCGGAGGAGGCGCCTGTCCCGAGCAGCAGCGCGGCCAGAATCGGGAAGACGGTCGCTATGCGAGTCGACATTGCATCACCCCTTAGTAAAGAAAGTCCACGCCCAGAAAGAGCAGGCTGGAGCGCACATCGAGCCCTGCGGCTCCCACTCCCCGTTCACGATTGGTGCCGTATTCGACGTGGATTCCGACTTCATCGCGATTGCTGTAGGCGATCGTGTAGCGAACTCCGACGGTGATTTGGTTCTGATCGCCGAGATTGGACGGGGTGCCGGGCAGCGGTTGATCCTGGTTGCGAATGACGTCGTAGCGCGTGAACAACCCCCAATGCAGCAGATCAACGTCGGGAACCCAGATGGCCTCGAGGAACCCTCCTTGGAAGGTTCCTGCACGGTCTGCGGAGCCGAAGTAAAGAGCCTTGTTATCCGATCCTCGTCCATAGACCAGATTCAGATGCAGCGGCGCAACTTCGTGCAGCAGCCACACCTGCGCCTCGAAACCGTACCGGGTCGTCGATTGGACGTTGCCGCCGCCGCCCGCTATGGGCACGCCGCCGCTGGTGAGGAAAGTCGTCGGGTAAGTGGCGTAAACGCCCCATGCGCCGAATTCGTATTCCGATAACGTGTCAGAGCCGGTCCGGAAGTACTTCTGAAAATGTCCGTATATCGACGGCGAGCTCAAGGCGTTGCGCGATCCGGTGGAATCGTTTGCAGAAAATACCGACACGTTGTAGCGGGTCAGCGAGGCCTTGTCGTGGCCGAACATTTCGAAACCGACCTGATTGGTATCCAAACCGAACGCCCCGGCGGCGTTGGCGGGCGCGTTGACCCCCGGGTGATATCCGTAGATCAAATACGGTTCCGCCAGGCTGATACCCCGATGCGGCGATGCGGGCAGATCGACTTCGTGTTTCCCCACGCGCAAGTTGAACCAGTCGGAATTGGCGATGAGCCGCGAAAAATCCGCCCAGTAAGATTCCAGGTGCACGTTGCCGTCGGAGGCGAAGCCCGTGGGAACCACCAAGAAAGAGATGTTCTTGGTGAGCACTCCGGCCATCAAGAGATCCATGCCGGCGTCGGCCACTCCGCCCGACTCGATCGATTTGGTGCCCTGGTCGGTAGCCTGATTGGTCGTCGTAGTGTATTGGTAGCTGGGCGTGATATGGACCGATAACGGCCAATATCCAGGGTCCGCGGTGACGACGTCATCCTTGCCCAGCCGCAACTGATAGCCGTTGTCGCGAAAATTGCGGCCGAAATCGTTGAGCACGGGCCAGGATTCATGGCAGGTGGTACAGCGCAAACCATACTTGCGGGCGAACGCGGGTATCGCCGAAGCCGGCGCCGCCAATGCCAGGCTCAACCCCGCGCAAAGGCCGATCCTCAAACTCAAGCTGAGCAGTCGTTTCGACATCATCGCACCTCGGCGTTCAGGCGTGTTATTTAGCGGAGCTATTTGGCTGCGAGTTGGATGTCTTGGGTGACCGTCTTGCCTGCGGACACCGTGACGGGGATCGATTTCTCGCCCGCGGCTTCCTGCCAAGCGACAAGAGTGTAGGTGCCAGGCGGTACGTCTTTGATCGTGAAATGCTCGTCTTCCCCGGTCGTCGCGAAGTAGGGATGGTCGAACTCCCAAACCCAGGCATGCATCCATTCATGCGCGTCGCATTTGATCTTGATGAGTTGCGGCGTCGCGGGCAGCGGCTTCGTTACCGAGAATCCCTTAAACGGCAGCGCAATGTTGTATAGCGTCGCGTTCGTCTCGCTGTTTTGCGGATGCGTGTTGTGCAAGATCGGGTCGTCCGAGGAAACTTTGATCTGTTGGCCGACGCTCGCTCCTTGAACCCGCGGATTGAACATGCAATGTTCATTGACGAGGGAAATCGTGTCGGTCGGAAGCGCCTTGCCCTTCGTGATGTCCTTCAGGTACACCTCGACGTATTGCAGTCCGCCGTTCTTGCCGACCGCATATACGGGGCTCGGTATCGAAGCGCCGCAATAGTCTTGGTTCTTGGTTACCTTGATGGGAGCGATGCCGGGCGCTTCCCCGGTGAGTTTGACGACACCCTCGATGGTGCCCCCATTGGCGACGGTTACGACCGTATAAGGATCGGCGAGAGCCGCTTGCGCCAGGAGCAACGACGAGCTCATCAGGGCGGCCTTGAGAACCCGAAGATTCGGATTCATCAGGAATTGCATTGCATGGCGTTCGGCCGGAATTGTCGACACGTGGGATCCCCCGCAGATTCTTCGTTATTTAGATGCCCCGTCGCTTCTTCTTAGAGCGCATCGCTGCGTCTGTCGTCGGTGTCGCACACTGCATTGCGATCGATGTTGTCGCAATGGGGAGTTGTACCCGCG
>Ga0137409_10009133_pt1 | contig 10093 bp, 4 predicted proteins | sample CZODoug1_16funga_FD_122059 | JGI IMG/M metagenome (GOLD analysis project Ga0137409, IMG submission 122059) | Vadose zone soil fungal communities from Angelo Coast Range Reserve, California, USA - CZODoug1_16fungal (Hybrid Assembly) | ecosystem: Environmental > Terrestrial > Soil > Vadose zone...
TCTGCCGCACGAACCGCGGACGCGGGCGAGAAGTTTCTGCAACTCACGCTGGCCCTTGAAAAGGGCGGAGAAGTGGCCCATTCGGACGTTATCAAGGCGGACTTGCAAGCTCAAGACCGCCGCCGCCAACTCCAGGAAGCAAAGCTCGGATTGCTGAACGCCCGTCTGGATTTGGCCGTGCTCCTCTTCCCCGATTTCAACGATCATTTCGAAATCGGCGACGACCTGCATGGAAACGTGGCGTTGCCTCCGCAGCCTGAATTCGAAGCGCAAGCCGCCCAGAACAATCCGGAAATCCGCGCGGCGCTGGCCATCGTGCAAGCTGCGAGTCATGAGGTCAACGCAGCCCGCGCGGGCTATCTTCCTACGATCACCCTGGATTATTTTTATGGCATTGACGCGACGCGCTACGCGGTGAACGACGGGGTTGCCACCGATGGAAGCAAAATTTCCAACCTCGGTACCTCCGCCATTGCTGCGCTGAATCTTCCCATTTGGAATTGGGGCGCCACGCAAAGTCGCGTCCGGTCCGCCGAGTTGCAACGCGATCAGGCCAAGCGCGAACTTTCCTTCGCGCAGCGCAAACTGCTCGCCGAAATGCGCTCCCTCTATTCCGAAGCCGAAACCGCGCTCAACGAACTCGCCGGCTTGCAACGCTCCGCCGAACTCTCCGAAGAAAGCCTGCGCCTCACCACGATGCGTTACCAGGGCGGCGAAGCCACGGTTCTCGAAGTCGTCGACGCGCAATCAACCTTCGCGCAAGCAAGCGCCGCCTATCAGGACGGAGCCGTCCGCTATCGCGTGGCGCTCGCAAATCTTCAAACATTGACAGGGGTGCTGACAACTCCATGAACCACCGCAATCGCAAATTGAACGGAACGAAACCAAGTCTCCTTTCCAAGAGCGTCTTGCTCCTGGCGGGCGCTATCTTCCTGCATGGCTGCAGCTCGGCGGAAAAAGAACCCACGCCGCTCGTCTCCGTCCAGGTCACGCCCGCGAAACGCGGCCCCATCGAGCTGGAAGTGTCCTCCGACGCGGTCGTCTACCCCCTGCAACAGGCGATCCTCACACCGAAAATCACTTCCACGATCGCGAAATTTTACGTCCAGCGCGGCTCTAGGGTGAAGCAAGGCCAGTTGTTGGCGAGACTAGAAAATGGTGATCTCGCCGGCGCCGCGGAAAAGAGCAAGGGCGAATTCGAACAGGCGGAAGCAAGTTACGCCACAACAACCGGCGCCAGCCTCCCGCAGCAGATTCAGAAAGCTGAGCTCGATGCCCATGCCGCAAAATTGGCGTTTGATGCGCAGCAAAAAGTCTACGACGCGCGAAAGCAATTGTACGAACAGGGCGCGCTTCCCCGCCGCGATTTCGACATCTCCGACGTCGCGCTCGCCCAGGCGCGCAGCGCCAACGAGCAGGCGCAAAAGCAACTGGCGGACCTGCAGCGCATCGGAAAGCAGCAAACGCTGAAATCCGCGGGCGGCCAACTTTCTGCTGCCGAGGGAAACTTTCTAAACGCCCAGGCGCAACTGAGCTACTCCGAAATCCGCAGCCCGATCGATGGAGTCGTAACCGATCGCCCGCAATACCAGGGTGAGCTTGCCACCGCAAACCAGCCGCTTCTAACGGTAATGAACACGTCGAAACTGATTGCGAAAGCCCACATTTCGCAAACCGAGGCCGTCCTCCTGAAAGTCGGCAACAAAGCCGAAATCGAATTGCCCGGCCTCGACGAGCCCATCAAGGCAAAAGTTACCCTCGTCAGCCCCGCGCTTGATCCCGGCAGCACCACCATCGAAGTCTGGGTCGAATCCACGAAACCCAACCCGGCCCTCAAGCCAGGCATGAACGCGCGCGTCAACGTGATCGCCAAAAGCGAAGAAGACGCGCTGGTCGTTCCCGCTTCCGCGGTTTACAAATCCGAAGAAGCCGGCGATTTCGTTATGCTCGCTGGCGCCGACAAAAAAGCCCATCTCACCAAGGTCAAAATCGGAATCAAGAACAAAGAGCTGGCGCAAATCGAATCCGGCCTCAAAGAAAATGACTCCGTAATCACCGTCGGAGGCTACGCCCTGCCCGACGGCACGCAGATCAAAATCGAGGCCACTCCGGCGCCTGAATCCGAAAAAGGCGCTGGCGCAGCCGATGAAAAGGGCGGCAAAGACAAGGACGACGACGAAAAATCCGGCGGTGAATCGAAGCCTGCCAAGGGCAAGGAGTAACGGCGCATGGCTCTCGGCTCCGGAGATTCGCACACAGATCGAAACGGACAGGCGCACGAAGCGGCAGAGCTGCCCTGGTTCCGCAAGCTTTCGCGCCCTATTTTATTTCTGACCATCAGCGTGGCCCTCGTCGGCGCCTATCTCGCTTTCAGCATCCCCGTCGCAGTTTTTCCCAACACGGATTTCCCGCGCGTCGTGGTGGGAGTGGACAACGGGGTCATGCCCATCGACCAGATGCTGGTCACCATCACCCGCCCGATTGAAGAAGCCGTCAACAGCGTTCCCGGTCTTCAGAAGGTTACTTCCATCACTAGCCGTGGTTCCGCCGAGGTGGATCTCTTCTTTGACTGGAATTCGGACATGATTTTGGCGCTCCAGCGCGTGGACGCCGTCGTCGCTCGCTTGCAGGCCGACCTTCCTACCACGGCCAAGGTAGAAACTCACCGGCTGACGTTCGCGGTCTTTCCCATCATTGGCTACAGCCTGACGTCCGATACCGTGCCGCCCAACAAGCTTTGGGAAATCGCCACCTACGACCTGAAGCCACGCCTCAACCGGCTCGATGGCGTCGCCACCGTCATCATTCAAGGCGGCCGCGTTCCTGAATTCCAGGTCACCCCGGATCCCGCGCGGTTGCACGCTGCCGGGATCACGGTGACCGATATTCTCGATGCGATTCGAAAAACCAATCTCATTGACTCGCCGGGCTTGATCGAGCACGATCATCAACTCGTATTGGGCCTCATCAGCGGGCAGGTCCGCACTCCCGAACAGATCGGGCAAATCGTCGTCAAGACCACCTCGGCGGGTCTCCCCATACGTCTCGGGGACATCGCGAATATCGCGCCTTCCGTCGCCCCGGTCTATACCATGGTGACCGCCAACGGCAAACCCGCCGTGCTTCTCAACGTCGATCGCCAGCCCGAAAGCAACACTCTCGATGTAGCCAATGAAGTGCATGCTCTCATCCAGCAGCTCACTCCCACTTTGCCTCCCGGCGTTCATCTCGAGCCCTTTTACGACCAATCCACCATCGTTCACGACTCCATCTCCAGCGTACGCGATGCCGTGCTCATCGGCATTTTGCTCTCTTCCGTCATTCTCGTGCTGTTCCTGCGCGATTGGGGAACTTCGCTTGTGGCGGGCCTGGTCATACCAATCACTCTGTTTGTTACCTTCATTGTCTTGAAAATGACCAATCAGAGTTTCAACCTGATGACATTGGGCGGCCTCGCCGCTGCCGTCGGTTTGGTCATCGACGATGCCATCGTGGTCCTCGAAAATATCGTTTTGCACCGCGATGCCGGGCAAAACCGCTTCCAGGCCATTCAAAGCGCCCTGCGCGAGTTGACTGTTCCCCTCATCGGCTCCACCATTACGCCCATTGTCGTTTTTCTTCCCCTCATTTCCATCACTGGTGTTACTGGGACCTTCTTCCGCGCCCTCGCTATTACAATGACCGTCGCCCTCGGTACTTCGCTTCTTCTCGCGTTAACTTGGACGCCCACCCTCAGCCTGTACCTTGTCCGCAGGAAGGAAACCGCCAGTCCCGCGGCCGATTCCGCCGGTCCCGACATGGCTGCTCTTCTTGCAGCGGAGGAAGCGCACCTTTCAGGTTTTTTTGGTCGCATCGTGGACTTTTACGCGCGCATCATGCGCGCCCTCATGATGCGGCCGTGGGTGCTGGTCGCAAGCTCCGTCTTGGTCGTCGCTCTTTCCTTCCTCTGCTACAATTTTCTCGGCACGGACTTCCTCCCGGCCATGGACGAAGGCGGATTCATTCTCGACTACTTCACACCGCCCGGCAGCTCGCTCGCTGAGTCCAACCGCATTCTCCTGCACATTGAAGAGATTCTTAAGTCCACACCCGAAGTCGACAACACTTCTCGCCGCACCGGTATGCAACTCGGTCTTGCCGCCGTCACCGAAGCGAACAACGGAGATTTTACTGTCAGGCTGAAGAAGGATCGCAAGCGCGACATCGACGAAATCATCGCCGACATCAGATCCGAGATTGAAACCACCGAACCCGGCACCAAAGTCGAGTTCATTCAGCTCCTCCAGGACATGATCGGCGACTTGACCAGCGCCCCGGAGCCCGTCGTCATCAAACTCTTTTCCCAGGACGGCAAGCTCCTCAATGACACCGCGCCACGCGTCGCCGATGCACTCGACAAAATCAAAATCGGTGGGAAAGCTCACCCTGTCGTGGACGTTCTCAACGGCATAGAAAATACTATCAGTGGCCCAGCGATAACATACCAGGTCAATCCCGCAATAGCGGCGCGCGCAGGTTTCACTCCCGAGGAAGTCGCCGTCAACGCCGCGGCGGTTCTGGAAGGTGAGCCTGCCGCAACCCCGGTGATTCTCAATGACCGCGCCTACACCGTTCGCGTTCGCTTTCCCGAACAACACCGCTCTTCGCTCGACAGTATGAGCAACGCTCTCTTGACCAGTTCCACCGGCCGCACCGCCACGCTCGGCTCATTGGCCACCATAAGCGTGGATCCCGGCCAAACGGAAATCCGTCGCGAGAATCTGCAGCGTCTGGTGCAAGTCACCGGTCGCTTCGAAGGCGTAGACCTGGGCACTGGCATCGCTGCGGTGCAGAGAGCCGTCAACGATTTGCATTTGCCCTCTTCCATCCGTGTCGAATATGGCGGCCTGTATGCCGAGGAACGGAAATCGTCCAGCGATATGTTGGTGGTTTTATTCCTGGCGCTGTTGCTCCTGTTTGCCGTTCTGCTCTTTGAATTTCGCACTTTCTCTGCGCCCACAGCCATCTTGGCCTCCGCGTTGCTCTCCAGTTTCGGCGGATTTCTTGCTCTGCTGATAACCAACACCTCCTTCAACGTCGCTTCCCGCATGGGCATGATCATGGTCATCGGCATCGTGGCCAAGAACGGCATTCTGCTTCTCGACGCCGAACATCGCTTCCGCAGTCTCGGTTACTCCGCTGAAGAAGCCATGATCCAGGCCGGCCGCCGCCGCTTGCGCCCGATCGCCATGACCGCCCTCGCGACCGTTGCCGGAATGCTCCCTCTTGCCTTCGGGATTGGCGCCGGTTCCGCAATGCTCAAGCCTCTCGCCATTGCCGTCGTCGGCGGCATTCTGAGCTCCATGATCCTGTCCCTGGTCTTCACTCCGACCATTAACTATTATCTCGACCGCCTGCGTTTTGGCCGCGCAAAACAATCTGTGGAAGCCTGAGGAAAGCAAATCTCAGGTGTAATACTTCTTTAACCGGCCATTCACGAGAAACCCCCTAGTATCTGGTTTCTCGGAATCCACCATGCACATTCTAATCGTCGAAGACGAGCCGCAAATGGCCGGCCTGCTCACCAGGGGACTCGAGGAAGAGTCCTATCAGGTGAGTGTGGCCCGCGATGGCCGTGCGGCGCTTGAGATCGCTGCCGTGCAAGCCTTCGACGTGATTCTGCTCGACGTGATGCTGCCCCGGATGGACGGCCTTGAGGTAGCCAGGCAGTTGCGTGGCCGCGAAGAAGAAACTCCCGTCCTGATGCTAACGGCGCGCGATGCCCTCGGCGATATCGTGAAAGGCCTCGATGCCGGCGCCGATGATTACCTCACCAAGCCGTTTTCGTTCGTCGAACTCCTTGCAAGAATGCGCGCCCTCGTGCGCCGCCAGCAGTTTCGGCGAAAAAATGTTCTGGAAGTTCAGGACTTGGTTCTCGATCTGACGTCTCACCGCAGTTTTCGCGCGGGCGAGGAAATCTACCTGTCGCTCACCGAATTCCGCTTGATGGAACTTCTCGCCAGGAACGCCGGGCGAATCGTCTCGCGCCACGAAATCCTCTCGAACGTCTGGGGTCCCGGCCGCGAAGTCAGCGAAAACACGCTCGACGCTTTCGTCCGCTTGCTGCGCAAGAAAGTGGACGATGGCGCGGAACTCAAGCTCATCCATACGCACCGCGGCTTCGGCTACTCCCTGGGGTCCGTGACCCGCGCATGAGCTTCACGATTCGCGCACGGCTCACCGCCCTCTATTTCCTGGTGCTTGCCGCTTCCTTTACAGGATTCTTCTGGATTTGCGATTACGGGTTTCAAAAAAGCATCAATACCGCAGTGAACGACGCTTCGAAACGCAATCTGGACACGGTGCGGGGCGTGCTGGAGCGCCATATTTCGCAGGGCAGCCCGGATCTGACCCAGGAACTTACGCGTCTCTCAGGCTTGTGGGAAAGCGGGGCAATTTTTGAAGTGGCGGGGCCAGACGGCAAGTGGCTTTACCGCTCGCCGCGTTTTTTGTCGGCGGATCCTGCTTTGCGGCCTGCTGCCCGCGAAGGGACTTCTTTTCAAACCACGAATCTGGAGGCGTTGCAATATCACGTCGCGCGCCAGCGAATTGCGTTGAACGGCAACATCTATCTGGTGGACGCGGCTGTTCCCACGGAACCGTTCGATCAGGCCCTGGACAATTTTCGAATGATTGAGAAGCGTTACCTGCCGTTGCTGGTCATTCTGGCTTCTCTCTTGGGGTATTGGTTAAGCGCCCGGGCGCTCGCTCCGGTCAGCCGCATCATTCAAGGCGCCGAACGCGTGGGCGTCCGCAATCTCTCTCGGCGTCTCGAAGTTCCCCGGGCCAAGGATGAGTTGCGCCGCCTCACCGAACACTTGAACGCAATGCTCGATCGCATCGAAGCCTCCGTGAAGCGCATCACCCAATTTACCGCGGACGCTTCGCACGACCTGCGAACTCCCCTGGCGCTGATCCGCACGAATGCCGAGCTTGTCCTGCGGCGCCCACGAAGCGAGAGCGAGTATCGGGAAGCCCTCCACCGTATTTTGGTGACATCAGAGGAGACCACCGAACTGATCGAGCAGTTGCTGATGCTCGCCCGCGCGGACGCGAACGTGGCCCAACTGAAGATGGAACCTACAGAGTTGTACAAAATCGTGCGCGCCGCGGGCCAGAAGGCCAGGATGCTGGCTGCAGGCAAGGGGTTGAGGTTTTCGGAGTCCGGTCCTCCATGTAGCCTCACGCTATTGGCGAATGCGGCGGCGCTGGAGCGCTTGCTCCTTTCTGTTGTGGACAACGCAGTGAAATATACGCCCCCCAGCGGTCACGTGGCGCTTGTCCTGTCCGTGCAAAGTAGCCAGGCAGTCATCGAAGTGCGTGACACGGGAATCGGAATCGCAGAGCAAGATTTACCCCACGTCTTCGAAAGATTTTATCGCGCGGATCAAACCCGCTCCCGCGAGACCCGCGGCTCCGGCCTCGGGCTTTCAATCGCCAAGTGGATCGCGGAAACCCACAACGGCTCCATCGAGCTACGCAGCCGTCCCGGGCAGGGAACCATGGTAATTATCCGCCTCCCTCTTACAAGCGAGATTGGCGACAATGCGTTCGAACCCCATGAATTGCGGGAATTACCCCTCGAAACGGCTTAGCCAGCCCGAATCTGAAAGTTCTTTCACTCCATCTTTAACCTCTCGTTAACAGTCATTCACACCCGGTTGAGCAGCCCCGTGGCTAACTCTTGCCTAGGAAAACGGGACCTGGTTAGTCCCGGGGTGTGATTGGTTTTTCCAGAAACGCTCACGGCGAACTAAGTAATCTCGCGCGCACCCCAAACTCACGCGGGTCTCTGGCGTCCGGCACAACCGGGAACGTTCGCATTCACTCGCTCGTTCTTCGTGATTCGCGCGTGCTGCCGGCGCCGTTTTTGGGAAGGAAACAGGAAATGCTTCAACGGGATATGGGAATTGCGATCAAGGAGAATCAGGAATGAAGAGTTCAATCCGCCTGTTTTTAATTTTCGTCCTGTGCATGTCTTCTGCGTTTTGCCAAAGAGCCGCGGCTCAAAGCACGAAGGGAGCTGTCGCCGGCAAAGTGACCGATAACTCCGGCAGTGTCCTGCAAGGCGCCGAAATCGAGTTGCAACCCGGCTCGATAACCACCGCATCCGGAACCCAGGGTGCGTACTTCATTAATAATTTGAATCCGGGAACGTACACCATCTCGATCACCTACGTTGGCTTCTCCCTCTTCACGAAAGTAGTGATTGTCACCGCGGGGCAAACCACCGGCATCAGCGCGAAAATGGAAGTTTCTTCGCAGCGCGATCAGGTGCTTGTCACGGCCGAGCGCGTTTCCGGTGAAGCAGAACAGCTGAACCGCCAGCGGACCGCGGACAATATTCTGCAGGTGCTCTCCAATGAGGTAATCACGAGCCTGCCCAATGCCAACATCGCTGACGCCGTTGGCCGGCTGCCCAGCGTCACTCTGGAGCGCGATGAAGGGGAAGGCAAGTACGTGCAGGTGCGCGGGACCGAGCCGCGCTTGACCAACGCCACCATCGATGGCGTAAACATTCCTTCTCCCGAATCCGGCGTTCGCCAGATCAAGTTTGACGCAATCCCCTCGGACATCGTCGAGTCCGTCGAAATCAATAAGACTCTTCAGGCCAACATGGATGCCGACGGAATCGGCGGCTCCGTAAATCTGGTTACAAAGACAGCAACCGAGCGTCCTACGATTGCCCTCTTCGGACTCGGGGGTATCTCGCCCATTCTTGGCGGGCGCAACAACTACCAGACCACGGCCACGGTCGGGAAGCGTTTCGGGACCAGCAAGAAATTCGGCGCGCTGGTTGGTTTTTCATACGATTATGAAGGCCGTGGCATTGATGACGTTGAACCAGTGCCGGACCAGTTGGTTGTTGGAGGTGTTCCAGCCGGGCGCTATTTCGACTCTATCGACATTCGAGAATACAAGTACTACCGCACGCGGTATGGCGTTGCGGGAAGCACCGATTACCAGTTGGGCCAAGGTTCGAATATCTACCTGCGCGGCATGTTCTCCGACTTCCACAATTTTGGCGACCGGTGGGTTTACTCGTTAAACGATAACAGTGGTCTGAATCTCCTGAATGGCGCTGGTGGTCTACCCTCATTCAATAGCTCCATACGCCGTCCTCGCTATATCATCGAGAACCTGGTGTTGGGCGGGAAGCACGTTCTTGCCAGTACGTGGTTTGCATGGGACGTTTCCGGTTCATTCGCCAGCGAAAACGACAACGGGTATGGCGGTGGTTCCTTCGGTATTCCGAATCAATCCACCTTCGGAACGAGCCCCTGCACTTACGATCCGGTTGCCACCGGAAACTCCCTTACCCCGCGATGGTCGCAAGCGTGCTTCACGGAGGCCTACAACACTTCTATTTACGCCCTGAACGACGTGAACATCAGCCGTGGCAAGACGGCGCAAACGAATTTGCAAGTTACGGGAGCCATGGGCAAGCGTTACCACATCGCTTCACACCTTGCGACGATCGAGATTGGCGGGAAATTCCGCAACGGTCACAAGTACGATCACAGCTACTCGGACGACTACGCCGTTCCGACTATTGGCGGGTCCGGAAGCAATGCTAACGACTATGCTGAGGTGATTCCGTTTTCGCTATTCCCGAATTCGTTTCACAATTCCGGCTACTACAATGGAGCGTACCCGCAGGGACCGTTTGCGGATTACTACAAAACCCAGGCGTATGTTTTTGCAAACCCAAGCCAGTTCGTGTTTACGACTGGCGCGGCTGGAGCTCCCAACTTCTACAGCTACATCGAGCAGGTTTCCGCCGGGTATGTAATGAACACCCTCGACTTCAGCAAATTCCGGTTCATCGCCGGCGTTCGCGTCGAAGGAACGAATTTGGACACCCTGAGCTGGCAGAATGGCTGCACGGATCCCGATCCTGCGATTTGCCCAACGATCATTCAACCTGGCCAGCACTTAAAAGGCGGGGGCGATTACATCAAGGTGCTACCGAGTGCTTCGCTGCGGTACGCTTTGACAAACAACACCGACTTTCGCCTTGTTTACAGCCGCGGGCTTTCCCGTCCTAACCCTC
>Ga0137409_10009134_pt1 | contig 10092 bp, 12 predicted proteins | sample CZODoug1_16funga_FD_122059 | JGI IMG/M metagenome (GOLD analysis project Ga0137409, IMG submission 122059) | Vadose zone soil fungal communities from Angelo Coast Range Reserve, California, USA - CZODoug1_16fungal (Hybrid Assembly) | ecosystem: Environmental > Terrestrial > Soil > Vadose zone...
CGAAGTCCTGCCGTGGGAAATCCATGGCCGGGAAAACCAGGGCCGCCAGCTCGTTGCGTCCTTCGCCGGCGATGACCACGTCGCGCACCCAGGGGGCGAAGTGGGCGATGAATTTCGAACGCAACGGCCCGACGTGCACCCAGGTGCCGGTGGCGAGCTTGAAGTCCTCCGAGATCCTGCCGCGGAACAGCAGGCCGGCGGCGGGATCGGCTTCGTCGGCGAAGACGAACGCATCGCCGAGTCGGTAGTAGCCCTCCTCGTCGAAGGCGTCTCGCGTCAGCTCCGCTTGTCGCCAATAGCCCGGCGTGATGCTCGCGCCCTTGATTCGCGCCTCGTACCGGCCGTCCGCATCCAGTCCCATGGGCACCAGCTTCAGCTCCACTCCCGGCGGCGGCAGGCCCATGTTGGTGGCATCGTCGGTATCCCAGGTCCGCGCGATGGCGAACGGCGCGGTCTCGGTCGAGCCGAGGCCGGTGAGAAACAGGATCTCCTCGCCGCAGGTTTCGTAGGCGAGGCGCTTGTATTCCTCGAAGATGTGCTGCGAGACCCCGGCGCCCGCGAACCAGAGCGCCTTCAGCCGGCTGAAGAAATTCTGCCGCAGGACCGCATCGGCCTTCAGGTAGGGCAGCAGCATTTCGTAGCCCTTCGGCACCGTGAAGTACCAGTTGGGGGCGACTTCGCGCAGGTTGCGCACCGTCGCCTCGATCGCGCCCGGCAACGGCTTGCCTTCGTCGAGGTACATCGTGCCGCCGCTGTAGAGCACCATGCCGAAGTCCTTGTTGCCGCCGGCGGTGTGGTGCCACGGCGCCCAATCGACCATCACCGGCGGCTCGTCCTGCACCCAGGACAGCGTCTGCTCCACCATCACCTGGTTGGCGCACCACATGCGCTGCGTGTTGATTACCGCCTTCGGCGCTCCGGTCGAGCCCGAGGTGAAGAGAAACTTGGCGATCGTGTCGGGCCCGACGCGCGCGTGCGCCGCGTCGACCTCCGCCTCGGCGTCGCGCTCGGGCAGCGAGTCGATGACCTCGATGCGGCCGGCCACGGCGTCGAGCGCCCGTTGAAACCGGCTCTTCGAGGAAACGTAGATCAACCCGGGCGTGATCAGCTCCACCACCCGGCGCAGCTGCGCGAAATCCGACGACACCAGCGAGTAAGCCGGCGAGACCGGGGCGTACGGCACGCCGGCGTACATCGCCGCGAGCTCGAGCAATGCATGCGGAATATCGTTGCCCGAAAGCACGGCGAGCGGCCGCTCCGCGGACAGCTGGCGATCCAGCAACGCCGCGGCTACGCGCCGCGCGCGGCTGCGCGCCTGCGCGTAGGTGACCTGCAGCCACGCTCCGTCGGCGCTGCGCTCCGCGACGAACACCCGCTGCGGCGCGTGTTCCGCCCAATAGTCGAGCCGCTCCGTCATCTTGCGCGGATAAGGCGGGAGGTCGCGCGGCGAGCGCAGGTGGACGATGCCGCCGGCGCGGCGTTCGACCCGCACCTCGCCCGGAGCGAGGCGGATGGCGCGCGTCTTCATGCGGCGAGGCGCTCGAGAAGCCTGAGGAGCCGCTCGCGCTCGCGCTTCGGCAGGCGGGCGGCGAAGCGTTGATCGTGCAGCCGCACGCTGCGGCGCATCTTTTCCAGCACACGCTCGCCCCTGGCGGTCAGGTACAGGCCCCAGGCGCGGCCGTCGTCCGGGCGGTGGCGGCGCTCGGCGAGGCCGCGGCTCTCCAGCCAGTCGGTAAGCAGCATCGCGCCCGAGCGCGCGGTGCCCAGCACGTCGCCGAGCACGCTCTGGCTGATGCCGGGGTTGGTCTGCAGGATGACGAGCGCGGTAAAGCGCGGCGGAGTGATGTCCGCGCCCGACGTCGCGCGCGAGAACGCCTCGAAGGCGGCGACCTGCGCGCGCTTCAGCGCGTAGCCGAACATCGTATCGAGCTCGGCATAGTCGATTCCGGGCACCCGGGCGATGCTGCTCGGCCGGGGGCCGCGTGCCGTCCGTTTCGGCTGGCTCATTGGCTTGACCGGGATTGTAAGGGTATATGACAATCGCCTGAATCCTTTGGAGGAGGACGCATGAAACGCCGCCAGTTCACCCAGGCGCTCGCCGCCGCCGCAGTCGCCACCGGATTTCCAAGTCTGGTGAAAGCACAAGCCCAGAAGCTGAAGATCGGCATCATCCTGCCGCGCTCGGGCTACCTCGGCTTCATCGGCCAGTCGTGCCAGAAAGGCGCCGACCTCGCGCCGGGCGTGATCAAGCAGATGCTCGGCGTCGACATCGAGCTGATGAATGCGGATTTCGAGTCCAACGTCGATACGGCGAGAACCCGCGCCGAGCGCCTGATCCAGGAGGGCGCCAACGTGCTGGTCGGCCCCTTCGATTCAGGGGCGGCGTCGGCCATCGCCCAGGTCGCCGAGCAGCGCGGCGTGCCGTTCGTGATCAACATCGCCGCCGCGCCGCTGATCACCGAGCAGGGCTACAAGTTCGTGTTCCGCAACTTCCAGACCGCCGGCGACATCGTCCGCAACGGGCTGGCGCTGATCGGCGACCTGTTCCAGGCCACGAATACGGTGCCGCGCACCGCAGTGTTCATGCACGTCAACGACACCTTCGGCCAGGCGATGGCCAAGGGCATCGGCGCCTTCATGCCGCGCCTGACGCAGCTGCCGTTCAAGATCGTCGACACCATCTCCTACGACCCGGCGGCGAAGGACCTCACGGTCGAAGTCTCCAAGGCAAAGGCCGCCAACGCCGACTTTCTCCTTCTGGTCTGCCGCCTGAACGACGCCATCATCCTGCGCCGCGAGATGGTGAAGCAGCGCTGGAACCCGATGGGCATCGTCAGCCCGGGCTCGCCCGGCATGTACGAGGAGCAGTACTTCAAGACGCTCGGCAAGCTCTCCGAGCACTCGATCTCCAACGTGCCCTGGTACAACCCGCGCGCCGAGCTCACCAAGGTGGTGGAGAAGGCCTTCCTCAAGCAGAACCCGAAGGACAAGCTGGTGTTCCACGGCCTCAACGCCGGCTTCACCTTCGAGGCGATCCTGATCGCCGCCGACGCCTTCAAGCGCGCGCGCAGCACCGATCCGAAGACGCTCGCCGACGCGATCCGCCAGACCAACATCAGCGAGAAGATGATGCTCGGCGGGCCGATCAAGTTCAACGAGAAGGGCCAGGTCGAGGGCATCGGCTCCGCCTGCGTGCAGAACCTGAACCTGCTGCCGACCGTCGTCCTGCCGACGGGCGCCGCCACGGCGAAGCCGGTCTTCCCGGTCCCGGGCTACAAGAAGGCGTAGTTGTCTTTTGACTTAGTCGTCAACGTCCTCATCGCCGGGACGCTTACCGGGCTCGTCTACGGCCTGATGGCGCTCGGGCTGTCGGTGATTTTCGGCGTGGTGCGAGTGGTCAATTTCGCGCATGGCGAAATGATGACCGTGGCGATGTACGCGGCGACGGTGCTGTTCGCGATGCTGGGGCTCGATCCCTTCGTCGTCGCGCTGCCAGTCGCCGCGGCGTTCTTCGTCTTCGGCTACCTGCTGCAGACGGCGCTCATCAACCCGTTCATCACCCGGCCGGAGCACTCGCAGTTCATGCTGCTGGTAGCGGTGGCGATCGTGATGGTCAACGCGCTGTTGATGGTGTTCGGCCCGGACGCGCGCAATGTCCAGGTCGACTACCAGCTCGATTCCTTCGAGATCGGCAAGATCCTCGTCGACAAGGCGCGGCTCTACGCCGCCGCGGCGGCGGTGCTGACGGCAGGCGGCCTGTTCCTTTTCTTCAAATTTTCGAAAACCGGAAAAGCCATCCGCGCTTGCGCCGACAACTACCTCGGCGCCAAAGTCGTCGGCCTGAACGTCAAAAAGTACTACGCCCTCACCTTCGGCCTCGGCTGCGTCTGCGTCGCCATCGCCGGCTGCGCGATGGTGCTGCTGGTCGACGTGACGCCGCCGCTCGGCCCCGCCTACACCCTGCTCGCCTTCGTCATCGTCATCGTCGGCGGCCTGGGCTCGATGGGCGGCGCGCTGCTCGGCGGCGTGCTGATCGGCGTTTCGGAGGCGCTCGCGGGCCTCTTCATCGCACCCTCGGCGAAGAGCATGTTCAGTTTCGGCCTGCTGATCCTGGTCCTGCTTTTCCGGCCGCAGGGGCTGTTGGGCCGCCGTTGAACAAGCAAACGCTCCTGCTCGGCATTTTCGCGGCGCTGCTCGTGGCATTCCCCGCGTTTGCCGGCAACTACCTGCTTTCGGTCGCGACGCTGATCCTCTATTTCGCCTACACCGGGCAGGCGTGGAACGTGATGATGGGTTTCGCCGGCCAGCTCTCGCTCGGCCATGCGCTCTACGTCGGCGTCGGCGGCTACACAGCCGGCGCGATCTTCTACCACTGGGGAATCGGCCCCTGGGCAGGGCTGTGGGTGGCGATGGCGCTGTGCGTCGCGCTCGGCGTGATCATCGGCTTCCTCGCCTTCCGTTTCGGCATCTCGGGCGTGTACTTCGCGCTGCTGACCATCGCCTTCGCGGAATTCACGCGCATCGGCTTCGACCACCTCGACTGGACCGGCGGCCCGGGCGGCCTGTTCCTCAAGGTCGCGCAGCGGGACACCTGGGACGTCGCCAACTTCCGCGGCCCGCCGCTGATGTACTACTACACGATCCTGTCCCTGACCGTTTTCGCCTTCCTCCTGTGTTTTTTTCTGCTCAAGTCAAAGGCTGGCTACTACTGGCAGGCGATCCGCGAGAACGAAGAGGCCGCGCAGGCGCTCGGCATCAATACCTTCCGCTGGAAGATGCTCGCCGTCGCGCTCTCCGCGGCGATGACCTCGGTCTCGGGCGTGTTCTACGCCTTCTATTACAACAATCTCTTCCCCGAGCAGGTATTCAGCATCGGCCGCTCGATCGAGATCATCCTCGGCCCGGTGATCGGCGGCGTCGGCACGCTGTTCGGCCCGATCCTCGGCGCGGTGGTGCTCACCGTACTCTCCGACTCGCTGACCGAGCTGCTCGCGGCGATCGGCTGGGAAATCCCCGGGATCAAGCAGGTGTTCTACGGCGTCGTGCTGCTGGCGGTGGTGATGTTTCTGCCGAATGGCATCTGGCCCGCAGTGGCGAAGAGGCTGCGCCTGTGATGCTCGAGGCGAAAGCGATCTCCAAGTCCTTCCGCGGCCTGCGGGCCGTGCGCGAAGCTTCCTTCGCGGTGCCCGAAGGCGACATCGTCGGCCTGATCGGGCCGAACGGCGCCGGCAAGACCACGATCTTCAACATGATGGCCGGCGTCTTCGCTCCAGATACTGGTTCTATCTTTTTTCAAAACAAACCCATCCATGGATTGCGAGCAGACCAGGTTTGCTCCGCTGGCGTCGGCCGCACCTTCCAGATCGTCAAGCCCTTCGCCGGTCTCTCCGTTCTGGACAACGTGATGGTCGGCGCGTTCCTACGGGAGAGAACTGCTTCAGCGGCGAAAGTCGTTTCCGCTTCCATCCTGGAGAAACTGGGCCTGGGGCCGAAGCGCGACCTGCCCGCGTCGTCGCTCACCCTGCCCGATCGCAAGCGCCTCGAGGTTGCACGCGCCCTCGCCACGCGTCCGCGCCTGCTCCTGCTCGACGAAGTGATGGCCGGCCTGCGCCCCACGGAGTGCGACCAGCTCGTCGCCGTGTTCCGCGAGATCAACCGCGCCGAAGGCCTGACCATCCTCCTCATCGAGCACGTGATGCGCGCGGTGATGGCGCTCGCCGGTCAGATCGTCGTCCTGCACCACGGCGAGGTGATCGCGCGCGGCACACCCGAGCAGGTGGTGCGCGACCCGGCGGTCCTGGAGTGCTACCTCGGCGAGGAAACGGAAATATGAGCTCGTTTCTTCAGATCAAGGATTTGAATCTGTACTACGGAGATGCCCAGGCCCTCACCGACGTCTCGCTCGAGGTATCGAAGGGCGAGATCGTCGCCATCGTCGGCGCGAACGGCGCCGGCAAGACCTCGCTCATTCGCACCGTCGCCGGCATCGAGCCGTCCCGCAGCGGAAGCATTTTCTTCAAGGACAATCCCATCCAGCGCCTGGAATCGCATGCGATCTGCGACCTCGGCATCGGCCAGGTCGCGGAGGGCCGGCAGGTCTTCCCCAGCCTGAGCGTGCTCGAGAACCTCGAGGTGGGAGCGCTCCTTCCACGCGCTCGCGACGGGGCCATGCGCGCCCTCGAGGACGTCTTCGCCATGTTCCCGCGCCTCGGCGAGCGCCGCGACCAGCTCGCCGGCACGCTCTCCGGCGGCGAGCAGCAGATGCTCGCCATCGGCCGCTGCCTGATGGGCAACCCCGAGCTGATCATGTTCGACGAGCCCTCGCTCGGCCTCGCGCCGCTGGTCGTGCAGGAGGTACTGCATACCATCCGCGTCTTGAACAAGCGCGGCCTCACCATCCTCCTGGTCGAGCAGAACGTCGCCCTCTCGCTCAAGATCTCGAGCCGCGCCTATGTGCTGGAGAACGGGCGCGTCGTCATGAGCGGCTCCGGCGAGCAGCTTCTCCACGACGATCGGGTTCGGCAGGCCTATCTCGGCCTCTAGAGCGAGCGGACGGAAAGACAAAATTGCCCTGATCGCTCGTAGACGATCTAATCCACAGATGGTCATCGTCCACCACCTCAACAACTCCCGCTCGCAGCGCCTGCTCTGGCTCCTCGAGGAGCTCGGCGTCCTGTACGACATCAAGCGCTACCAGCGCGACCCGAAGACGATGCTCGCGCCGCCGGAGCTCCGGAAAATCCATCCGCTCGGCAAGTCGCCGGTGATCACCGACGGCGAGGTGACGCTCGCCGAGTCGGGCGCGATCATGGAGTACGTGCTGGAGAAGTTCGGCCGCGGCCGGCTGGTGCCGAAGCCGGCGTCGCCCGAGAAGCTGCGCTACACCTACTGGATGCACTTCGCCGAAGGCACGGCGATGCCGCCGCTGGTGATGAAGCTGGTGCTCGACCGGATGGCGAAAGGGCCGATGCCGTTCTTCATCCGACCGATCGCGCGCGCAATCGCCGGCCGCGTGAAGACCGGCTTCGTCGAGCCGAACATCAACCGCCAGCTCGACTACATGGAGTCGGAGCTGAATCGCTCCCCCTGGTTCGCCGGCAGCGAGTTCACCGCCGCCGATATCCAGATGAGCTTCCCCATCGAGGCGGCGACGGCGCGCGCCGGCCTCGACGCCAGCCGGCCAAAGCTGATGGAATTCCTGGCCCGGATCCATGCCCGCGAGGCGTATCGCGCCGCGCTCGAGCGCGGCGGCGAGTTCAAGCTGTTGCGGTAATAGTGCCTCCGGCCCGGCGCCGGGATTTTTGTATGCTGGCCGGATGGACATCCTCCCCGAGACCCAGGGCCTCATCCAGCGCTTCCAGCATGGCAACGCCTTCAGGCAATACCTGCGCGAGCGGCTGCGCCTCGTCGTGCCGGCCGTGGTGATCTTCGTTGCGTTCAGCATCGCCACCACCGCCGGAACCGTGATCACGCTCGGCGGCACCCGCTCGATCCTCGTGCTGGTCGGCCTGCTGACGGCGCCGTTCATCGTGCTCGGCAGCCTGTACGTGCAGCTGATCGCATTCTTCCTCTGGCTGGAAAACCGCGCCATCGCGCGAGCGACGCACCACACGGCTCACACGCCAAAGCAGGAGCTGGCCGATACGCTCGCGAGCCTGTGCGCGCTGGCGAAGGGCTTCTCGCCGCTCGTGGTAGCAGCAGGTGCCGCGCTGCTGCTCGTGCCCCTCGCGTTCCTGGCCCACCTGTCTACCGGGGTAGCGTTCCTGCTGCTCGTCCTGGTCGCGGCGACGCCGTTCGCGTACGCACTGCTAGATCACTGACGGCAAAGGCACCATCGCAGTCTTCCCCGCGCGCAAGGCATAATCCCGCGCGTGCACAAGGGCAGGCTGGAAGCGTTCAGCGACGGCGTGATCGCCGTCATCATCACCGTCATGGTGCTGGAGATGAAGGTGCCGCACGGCGTCGAGCTGGCGACGCTCGCGCCGCTACTGCCGGTCTTTCTCACCTACGTGCTGAGCTTCGTCTTCGTCGGCATCTACTGGAGCAACCACCACCACATGTTTCACGCCGTAAGGCATGTCAACGGCCTGGTGCTGTGGGCCAACCTGCACCTGCTTTTCTGGCTGTCGCTGATCCCGTTCGTCACCGGCTGGATGGGCGAGAACCATTTCGCGGCGGTGCCGGTCGCGGGCTACGGCGCAGTGCTGCTCGGCGCCGGCTGCGCCTACACCATCCTGGTACGCGCGCTGCTCGCGCTGCACGGCGCGGATTCGCCCTTCGCCAAGGCGCTGGGCAGCGACTTCAAGGGCAGGATCTCGATCGTGCTCTACGTCGTCGCCCTGCTGCTGGTGCTCGTGCATCCGGTCGCCGCCTGCGCGGTCTACGTGATCGTCGCCGCCATGTGGCTGTGCCCCGATCGCCGCTTCGAGAAGCTGGCCGCCCGCGTCGAAGGATGAAGCGCGCCGCCGCCCTGCTCGCCTTCCTCCTCGCGGGTTGCGCAGGCGATCCGCCGAGCATCCCCGCGGGGCTGACCAAGCCGAGGGCGGTGCTGCGCGCCTGGAGTCCGGCGGAAGGCGAGATCCGCGTGCTGGCGGTCGACGGCATCGAGATCGGCAAGGTCTCGCACGTGTATCTCTCGGCGGGCGAGCACCAGGTCACCGTGCGCTGGTCGGGCGGCCAGGCGGTCACTCGCGACGGCCAGGTGCGCGCCGGCTTCCGGGCGGGCGGCACCTACGTGGTCGAAGCCGAGCCCGACGGCGCGCTGCGCACCGTGCGCTTCGACATCGTCGACAAGGGCCCGGACTACGACCCGGAATGCCTGCAGCAATCGTTCTTCGGCGGCCGGCCGAAGGGGCGTGGTTGCTAGAGCGCAGGCGCTGCGCGTGGGCAACCACGCCGCTCGGCATCGCCTACCACGACAAGGAATGGGGCGTGCCGGTGCACGACGAGCGCGTGCTGTTCGAGTTCCTGATCCTCGAGGGCGCGCAGGCGGGACTTTCCTGGGAGACGATCCTGAACAAGCGCGAGGGCTATCGCAAGGCCTTCGCGGGTTTTGATCCCGTGAAGGTTGCAAAATTCAAGAGGAACAAACTTCTCGCATTGATGAAAAACCCCGCCATCGTGCGCAATCGCCTCAAAATCGAATCCACGGTCACCAACGCGAAGGCCTTCCTCGCCGTGCAGGAGGAGTTCGGCAGCTTCGACGCCTACGTCTGGCGCTTCGTCGGCGGCAGGCCGATCCGCCTGCGTGGAAAGAAGATCCCCGCCAGCACACGCGAGTCGGACGCGCTGAGCAAGGACCTCCTCAAGCGCGGCTTCAAGTTCGTCGGCTCGACCATCTGCTACGCGTTCATGCAGGCGGTCGGCATGGCGAACGATCACGCTCCCAACTGCTTCAGGTATGGAAAATGAGACCTCGATGATCGTCGTCCACCACCTGAACAACTCCCGCTCGCAGCGCGTGCTCTGGCTGCTGGAAGAGCTCGGCCTCGAGTACGAGATCAAGCGCTACCAGCGCGACCCGCAGACCATGCTCGCGCCGCAGCCGCTCCCCGCCGAGCGATTGCCGAAGTCCAGACAGACCTGCGTCCCGGTCGCGCAATTCGTGATGCCGGTCTTGCACGGCGTGGGATTGGTCGTGCAGTTTGTGTTGGCGGTGCAGACGCCGCACATTCCGGCGCTGTATGCATGCCAGCCGGGACTCGAGATTTTGAACAAAGCGGGGATTGAAGCGATCCGCGTTAAGTCGATCGCGATGACGACGCGAAGCTCGGCATTCGCACTTCGGCGCTGACCCTGGGACGCTGGGATGTCGCGGCCGTGATGACGAGCTACGCCCTCATGCTCGTGCTGCTCGCGCTGGGCACCGCCGGCCTGTGGTTCCTGACGCGCAAGCCGAGCGTGCCCGGGCTGGAGCACGACCAGCCCGTCGCCGAATCGGGCGTCGCGCCTGTGCCCGCGGGCGCGCAGCCCTCGATCGAGGCCGCCGCGGAGGCGAGCACGCCGGACCGGCACGTGGTCGAGAAGGCCGCGGTCGAGAAGAAGACGGGTGCCGCCGCGCGCGCGCTGACGCCGCTCGAAGCCGAGCTCAAG
>Ga0137409_10009135_pt1 | contig 10090 bp, 9 predicted proteins | sample CZODoug1_16funga_FD_122059 | JGI IMG/M metagenome (GOLD analysis project Ga0137409, IMG submission 122059) | Vadose zone soil fungal communities from Angelo Coast Range Reserve, California, USA - CZODoug1_16fungal (Hybrid Assembly) | ecosystem: Environmental > Terrestrial > Soil > Vadose zone...
ATCGCGGGTTCGATGTCATGGAGCGTGGCCTGTCCGTGTTTGATCCCTTGCAGAGTGTTCGAAATGCTGGTCAGGACGCCACGCAGGCTGGGGTCGGCCGCGAGTGGGGCAAGGAGGGGTTGTGCCCGCATGAACCCTTTCGTGGTCGCCGCGACTTCATTCAGCGGGAGCAGCAGCAGCCCGTTGCGGTCGAAAAAAGCGCCCCCATCGGGGCGTCGCACAGTCCGGAAAAGGCTGGGCTTTTCTAGCAACGCCGCAGCGAGTCGCCGGGCCGCCGCATCCGCCAGTTCGGGGGTCGCGCCATCCACCACGACCATGGTCAGATTCTCGAGTTGCGGGAACGCCGCCTCGAACGCCAGCTCGCGTTGCCGCCACTCCAACTTCGTCGAGATCAATTCGGCGGTGTCGGCGGTCATGGCGAAATGCCGCGCCGTGTAGACCAGCGCCGCCGCCGTCAGCACGACGGCGAGAAGCAGTACGATCAACGGCTGGCGGGTGCTCGTCGCGACGACACGACCGATCAGCGAAGCCTTGGTGGACACAAAACGCCTCAAGAATCCTCAAGGATGGATACGACGGTGATCGGCAATATCACAGTGATCGGGGCGTGGACCACCAACGCGTCGCCATCGCCTGATGGACGCAAGCTGGATGGGGGCAAGCTAGTCGGCGGCGCGCTTGTCGTATCGAGTTGCGACACGACGACCTTGAGCCTCCTCAGCCCATGTGCGGTCCTGGCCCGCCGCCGGCGGCCTCGAGGACGGCCTCGCGCCATTCGCGCTTGATCGGCAGGATCGGAGGCATCGGCGCGACGTCGGGCTCCGCCGTTGCCTCGGCGATCGAATGGATATTCGCGGTCTGCGATCCCTTGCGCATGAAAAGATTGTAGATCAGCCATTGCGCGCGGTGCCGCTTACCGCGCAGCGGGAAGCGGCTGGCCATCGAAGATGCCGAATAGAAGTTTCTAAAAGCGCCTTCCATGCCGCTGCGGAGCTCGGCCCCCGACATCTGCGCAGGGCGATAGACGACGTGTCCCTGATCGTACTTTGTCCAGTCGAAGGAAACGATACGGTTCGCCTTCTTCATCTCGTACCAGGTGAGCGTTCCCGGATACGGCGTAAGCGCCGAATAGGCACAGGCATCGTATTCGGCGTTGATGTTGAAGTTGCTGGTGTTGTCGAAAACCGAGCGGTCGTCGCCGTCGAAGCCGAACATGAACAAGCCGAACACCATGATTCCGTAGGAGTGCACCTTCTCCACCAGTGCGGCGAAGGTCTCCGGCTGATTGACATGCTTGTGTACGCTTTTGAGCGTCTCGCGCGAGATCGACTCGAAGCCGATGCTCAGCATCGTGCAGCCGCTTTCGGCCGCGAGCTCCAGCATGCGGTCATCCTGCGCAAGCTTGGAGGTGACGCCGGCCTGCCACTGGATGCCGCGCCCCCTCAATGCGCGCATCACTTCCTTCGGACGCTCCGGCGTACCGAAAAAGTCGGCGTCGTTGATCGAGATGGTGCGCGCACCGCAGTTCTCTATCTCGTGAATCACCTCATCGACCGGCCGATAGCGGAATTTGAGGCCGTTCATCAGCGGCTCGGAGCAGAACGTGCAGCCATGGTGGCAGCCGCGCGAGGTCTGGACGAACGTGCGGTTCACGTAGCGGTGCTTCTTCAGGAGATCGTACCGCGGCATCGGCATCCCGACCATCGGATGCAGCTTATCCGCCCTATACGTTCCGCGCATCGATCCCTGTCCAAGATCATCGAGCAACCTGTCGATCACGAGCTCGACTTCGCCGATAACGACGGCATCACAATGCTTGAGCGCTTCCTGCGGCATGAAGCTGGGGTGCACGCCCCCCATGACGACGGGGACGCCTTTTGAGCGGAATTGATCGGCGATTTCATAGCCGCGGTTGACGTAGCTCGTCATGGCGGAAATGCCGACGAGATCCGCTTTCAAATCAAAGTCGATGGTCTCAATGTTCTCGTCCGTGAGCACCACCTCGTACTGGTCGCGAGGAATGGATGCGGCCACTGCGAGCAAGCCTGCCAGCGGGGAATACAGGGCTCTATTCAGATAGAGCGGGCGGGTCGTAAGCGAATCCGTCTTCGGATTGATCAGGTGAATGATACGAGTACGCATGGAGTCCTCCGATGACATTCTCCCCATACAGCGACCCAACGGCATCGGTACGAAGATGTTCCCGTCGAGCGTGACCTATTTTATGCTATTGTCGCAGCTGCCGCGATTTGCGCAAGATCGGCCTAACGGCGCCGGAAGCGTAAAGTGCTTTGGGTCGCTTTCAGCCGCAAAGCAGACATTGAGCAAGCCGCACTCAGCAAGCTCGATTTATGAGTACACGCCCTAGTCTTACTGCGTCATAAGTGTATGCGCTTGTTTGGTGCATTTCTTCGCGCGCAGCATGGACATCGTGGAATGCTTCTGGCGAGTGCGCGGATCAATCTTCGTCGCATGGTGGCGATCGAGTTAGGGACGTGACGTTCGGGCCTGATCGGCGGCGCCTCTGGGTCGATAACCGGCGGGAAGCTCAAGTCGCGGGAGCCACGCGGCGGGACAAGGTCCAGAGGGGGGAATCGTCTCCCGTTCGGAGATCAGGAATCCGTAAGCCGCGATGCACAGCGTGGCGTGGTGGTGGAAGCCTCGCCAGCCTCGCCCTTCGAAGTGTCCAAGCCCAAGCTCCTGTTTCAGCTCCTGATAATCGCGCTCGATGCGCCAGCGCAGCTTGGCCAGATCGACCAGGCGTTCGAAGGTGATGTCCGCTGGCAGCGTCGAGAGCCAATATTTGGTCGGTTCTTTCTCGCCTTTGGGCCACTCGATCAGCAACCATTCCTCGCCACGCAGCTGGCGACCACGGGCAGCGCGCGCACGGACACGGGCAAAGCGCGAGGAAAGTCGACCGGCCGTGCCCTCGCGCCAGCCGATCGTGCGCCAGGCTCGCTTGGGCAGGCCGAACGCAAGCGCTTTGACCGAGAGAGGTTTGTGCTTGGCGCTGCGCCGCGGCCGTGTCGGCGGCCGTCCTCGACCAGACCATCGCTTGGGCGGCAACGGCTGCGTGCTGCCGGGTGCCCACACGGTGGTGCTCGACAGAATGCCGGCGACGTAGGCCAGGTCCAGGGCGCCGATCTCGGTGCGCAGGCTCGTGTGATTGCCATAGCCCGCATCGAGCAGCACCACACCGCGCGGCAGGCCCGCCGCGCAGGCCCAGCGCAACTGGTCCAGGGCGATCTCCGGCTTGGTCTTGAAGACGATCTCCTCAGGCACATGAGCCTTGCCCCTGCGGGCGGCGTCGGCCGCCCACTCTTGCGGCAGATAAAGCCGATAGCGCACCGGCAAGCTCGCCTGCCGATTGGCAATCGACAGCGAGACCGCGGCCTGGCAGTTGTCCTGCTTGCCCAACTGGCCGCAGTACTGCCGCGCCACGCCGACAGAATGCTTGCCCTTCTTCGGATAGCCGGTGTCGTCGATGATCCAGGCCTCGATCGGGCCATGGCGCTCCATCGCCGGCAGCACCGTCTCGCACACCTGCGCCAGCACCTTCTCGTCCGACCACGAAGCCTGGCCGACAAAATGCAGCAGCGCTTGGTGCTGCGCCGCCGTCCGACCCGGCGCCGTGACCGCCGCCATCGGCTCCACGCTCTTGCGTTCGCACGGCAGCATCAGGCCGGTGCAGTAATCGCGCAGCGGGTTGACCCGATCCGCATGGCCGATCACTTCGGCCAGCTTCTCGACATAGCGCGAAAAACGCTCGTCGCTGTCGTCCAAGCCCTGTAGACCCATCCAGGCTCTCCCGCCAAAAATGAATCTCCGCAAACTATCTCAGCCACGCCCCCACAATCCCGCGGCTTTCTGACTCACCTTTCTGACTCAGTAAGACTAGGCCGCTTTCGCCAGAGGCACCGCCAGCGCCTCTTCTGCACTGAGCGTGCGCGCGACGGCATGAACCGTCGCGGCGATGCGCACCGCGGCCTGGATCTGCTCCGCGGAGAGCCCGTGCTCGCGGCACACTTTCTCGTGCGCCTCCAGGCACATGCCGCAGCCGTTGATGGCCGAGACCACCAGCGACCACAGTTCGAAATCGACCTTGTCGACGCCGGGCTTGGCCATCGCGGTCATGCGCAGCTTGGCCGGCAGGGTCTTGTAGTCGGCGGCGTGCACGAGATGCACGAAGCGATAGTAGATGTTGTTCATCGCCATCAGCGACGCCGCGATCTTGGCGGCGTTCAGCGCCTCGGGCGAGAGTTCGCCGCCGAAAGTGTCGACGACGGCCTGCGTGGTCGGCGCATGGTTGGCGGCGAGCGCGGCGGCGACGAAGCTGCCGGCTTTCTGCTGCGGGCTGAGGAGTTGCTCGGACGCCAGGCTCGACAGGTTGAGCTTGAGGTCGCGCGCATACTCCGGCAGCCGGTCTTTCAGAATGTCGATGGACATGGGTTCCTCCTTACGCGGCCTTCAGGACGTCGTCGCCCTTCTGCCAGTTGCAGGGGCAGAGCTCGTCGGTCTGCAGCGCATCGAGCACGCGCAGCACTTCCTGCGGGTTGCGGCCGACCGAGAGGTCGTTCACCGACACGAAGCGGATGACGCCCTCGGGATCGACGATGAAGGTGGCGCGGAGGCAAACGCCTTCAGTCTTGTCGAGGATGCCCAACGACTGGGAGAGCTCGCGCTTGAGGTCGGCCAGCATGGGGAACGGCAAGGCCTTCAGGTCAGGATGGTTCTGGCGCCAGGCCAGATGCACGAACTCGGAGTCGGTCGAAACACCGTAGAGCACCGCGTCGCGGTCGTTGAAGTCGCGGTTGAGCTTGCCGAAAGCGGCGATCTCGGTCGGACAGACGAAGGTGAAATCCTTCGGCCAGAAGAACACGACCTTCCATTTGCCGGCGTCGCTCTTGTCGGAAATATCCTTGAAGGCGGTCCTGGGGTCGGTGCTCACCGCCGCCTTGAGATCGAAGGAAGGAAACTTGTCACCGATGGTCAGCATGAAACGCTCCGTTGCTTGAGTAGATTGGAACGTTTCTAAATATGCTGCGCTTGCGTTCAATTGCAAGTCATTCGCAGAACTATTTCAAAGACGTAATTATCATTTCTTTTTCAATGACTTACGCTTTCGCTTCGCGGTCAGCTCGCCGTACTTCATGCCTTCGAGCTTGATCCCGTCGGGGTCGAGAAAGAACACGGCGTAGTAGTCGTCATAATATTCGTCGGCCGGATCGACGATGCGCACGCCCTGGCCTTCGAGAAAGGCCTGCAGGGCGTCGACATCCCGGCGGTTGCGCAGCTCGAAGGCATAGTGATGCAGGCCGAGGTCGCCGATGCGGTAGCTCTTGCGGCCCTCGGCCGGCGCGATCCAGTAGCGCGTTCGGCCGTTGGTCCAGCCGATCGTGTTGGGATACTCGTCCGAGATCTCGAAGCCTAAAAACTCGAACAGCCGGCCGTAGAAGGCCTTCGATTTCTCGTAGTCGCTGACCCGGATGGAAATATGGTCGATGCCGACGACGCGAGAGGTCGGCCGGGATTTGGGACGGGATTTGGCGCGGGCCATGGGTTGCTCCTTCGAAAAGGCTTCTGAATTCCTGTGGTCACAACGGCCTGGATATCGGATTGTTTCCCGGCCCTCCAAGCATGGGCAAGGCCCATGCGAGATGGGCAAGCGGGGGACGAGACCATGGGTTCGATGTCGAAGACGCTCGGTGCAATGGCGCTGGCAAGCGCCGCGCTGTTTGCCGGCGACGCCCCGGCCGGAACGCTCGACGAGATCCGCGACAGCAAGACGCTGCGCATCGCCTACGATCCCGATGCGCCGCCCTATTCCTATATCGTTCCCGGCAGCCCGCCCAACGCCGATCCGCAGGGCTATTCGGTCGAGCTCTGCCGCGCCATATTCGACAAGATCAAGGAAGGGCTCAAGGTCCCCGACCTGAAGATCGTCTATGTCGTGGTCAATTCGCAGAACCGATTCGACGCGATCACCGGCAACAAGGCCGATCTGCTCTGCGAGGCGTCGACGGCGACGCTGTCGCGGCGGCAGACCGTCGATTTCTCGATCCCGATCTTCATCGACGGCGCCAGCTTCGTGATCCGCCCCGACGGTCCGCGCGACGTCAAGCTCCTCGCCGGCAAGAAGGTCGGCGTGCTGCCCGGCACCACCACCGAACAGGAGCTGCGCCGCGCGCTTAGCGGCACGAAGATCAATGCCGACATCGTGCTGGTCAAGACCAACCAGGAAGGCATCGACCTGGTCGAATCAGGCGGCGTCGCGGCCTATTTCGCCGATCGCGCCACCCTTACTTTCCTGCTCCGCAAGGAGAAGCAGGCGGCCGGTCTCCTGATGGCCGAAACCTATCTCAGCGTCGAGCCGATCGCGCTGGCGATGAGGCGCGGCGACCCGGATTTCCGCCTCGCCGTCGACACGGCGCTGAGCCACATCTATCGCAGGGGCGAGATCACGGCGATTTTCAAGACGGCCTTCGGCCCGCTCACGACTCCGAGCCCGCTGCTGGCGGCCCTATATCAGATGGCGGGCTTGCCGGATTAGCACGGACGCCCCATCTGTCTTCACAATGCGTCTTTCCGTTCTCGATCAGTCGATCGCCGTCGCCGGCCGCCCGCACGATCAGTCGATCCGCAACACCGTGGCACTCGCCCAGCACTGCGAGGCGCTGGGTTACGATCGTTTCTGGGTCTCCGAGCATCACAATCACCCGACCATCGTCGGCACCGCGCCGGAGATCGTGATCGCCGCGATCGCGGCCACCACCCAGCGCATCCGGATCGGCAGCGCCGGAATCATGCTGCCGCACTATGCGCCGTTCAAAGTGGCCGAGGTGTTCCGCGTGCTCGACGCGCTGGCGCCGGGCCGCATCGATCTCGGGCTCGGCCGTGCGCCGGGCTCGGACGGGCGTACCGCCTTCGCGCTCAATCCCGCGGCCAACGAGCGGCCCGAGCATTTTCCCGCCGATGTGCGCGACCTCATCGCCTGGGTGCACAACGAGCCGCTGGTCGACCGCCACCCCTTCGCCGCCGTGCAGGCCTACCCGCAGGGCACCACCGCGCCGGAAGTGTGGATCCTCGGCAGCTCCGACTACGGCGCCCAGGTCGCCGCCCTGTTCGGCCTGCCCTACTGCTACGCCTGGTTCTTCAGCGACGGCGCGGGCGGCGAGCGCGCCATCGATCTCTACAAGAAGAGCTACCGGCCGAACGCGCGCCATCCCGAGCCGCATTCGGCGCTCTGCGTCCTCGCGTTCGCCGCGCCCACGATGGAAGAGGCGCAGTACCATTTCACCCCGCGCGTGCTGTCGCGCATGCATCGCGACCGGGGAATCCTGGGGCCGCTCGAGTCGCCCGAAGCTGCCGCCGCCGCGCTCGCCCAATACGACCAGGGGCGCGTGGAAAGGTTCCGCAAGGACTCTTTCGTCGGCACCGGCCCCGAGGTCTTAGCCCGCATCGAGGAGCTCAAGACGCGCGTCGGCGTCGACGAGATGGCCGTCGTCACCTGGACCTACGACGAGGAGGTGCGGCGGGCGAGCTATACCCATCTCGCCAAGGCGGCTGGCTTCATACCGAAGGAATCGCGCGCCCCAGCAAAGAGTGCTGATTCCGACGCAAGCCGGCCAGGGTTTCCGATTTGAAGTCGGCCACCAATTCCGATTTGAATCCGGCCGCCGATTCCGATTTGAAGTCGGCCACCCCCGGGGGGTGACGAGCGCTCTGCCGCATAGGCTTTCCGTCCTGACAGGGAGGGGAGCCGATGCCAGCGGAGAGAGCGTCGATGCGGTGTGTCCGAGAGATCTTGAGCCTGAAGCACGCGTGCGGTGCCAGCAGCGGTAGCGCGTGGTCTTCATACGTCGCGAATGTCGAGACTCCTTCGGGCGGTATGCGCGCGATCAACACGAATGTGACACTGGACGGCGGCGCGGCTGCTTCCTCCTTCGATCCTGAGACAGCGCAACCCTTTCGGTCCGTGAGGCCCCATTATGCCGAGCCACGGGCTGGGCGAGCGGACAATCGCCACATGCTGTGCGCCCGCGCTTCATGCGCCCACTCATCAATCAAGAATTTCGCAACGGCTCTGGCCGCCACGTTATCGGTTCAGAGGCATGTGGGCGTCGCCCGATGACATTGGCGGCGCGGCATTTCCCGGGCTGCCCTCTCATCCTGAAGCGTTTGCTCGGGTCAGCTTTGGGGTGATCAGCAGACAGCCTTTCCAGCCCCAATAGATGCGGTGATGCCGGATCAGGCGGTCGGCAATCTCCATGACCTCGACAATCTCGACCTGATCGCCCTCGGGAGTCACCCTCGGATATTCCCAGATCAGGGTCCCGCCCGCGCTGAAATAAGTGTCCGACCTGTACCACCGGACAAGGTCGATGGGTCGGCTGCGTGCGCCCGCTGCGAAAAACCGTCCGATTTCTCCCTTCCCGCGCAGCACGCCATCGCTCTTGCCGTCCATGACCACCGGCACGAGAGGGCTTTCGAGAATGGCGTCATCAGCATAGAGAGCGATCAGAGCCGGTGTATCCCGCGTGCTGGCAGCCCGGTGCCATTCCTGGTGGATGTAGGCGTGGTCTGAGTTCATCGTGGTGATCTCCGTCATCGAGGCTCCACTCTGCCGTCTGGACGACCACGTATGTTTCGGCTAATTCTTAAATATGCGTAGCGAGCCACAGATAGCGGCAGCAGCGGCGTTGATCGGCAATCCCGGTCGTGTCGCCATGCTCGGCATGCTCATGGATGGCCGGGCATTGCCCGCGAGTGAACTTGCTGCGGCAGCAGGACTTTCCGCCGCTGGCGCGAGTGTGAGTTCTTGACTGGCCATACTCTTCCCTCCCGGCCTACTTTAACGACAACAGGTACGCGACGAGGTGATCGAGTTCCGTGTCCGCCAGTTGCATGTTGGGCATGAGGCAGCCTTCTTTCAGCGCCTGTGGGTCCCGGACCCAGGCTCTCAACGTTTCGGGCGTATTGGGCGCGGCCCCGGCGGCGAGCGTGTCGCGGCTCATCAGATGCGTCAGGTCAGGACCAAACGTCCCGCGCGCCTGCGTCCCATTGATCGTGTGACAGGCGACACAAGAGGTAGAAAAGAACACCTCATGGCCGACTCGCGCCTGCGGATCCTCGACCAGCGGCCGTCGCTGCGCCGCCACCCACTGCTCGAACTCATCCGGTGGGTGCGCGATCACGCGCAGGAGCATGTGCGCATGCTGCGTGCCGCAGTACTCGGCGCAATTCCCCAGATACGTCCCCGGCTGTTTGGGTTCGAGCCACATGTGGTTCGTGCGATTGGGAATCAGGTCGGTTTTGCCGGCGAGCTGGGGCGCCCAGAAGCTGTGGGCGACATCCGCCGACTCCAGCCTGAGAAAGGTCGGGCGGCGCTTGGTGGGCTTACTGACCGGCACGTGGAGTTCATTCGCAGTCACGATCCCAAGCTCTGGATAGCGAATTTCCCACCACCACTGATGGCCGATTACCGTGACGTTGAGCGCGTCGGCGGGCGGAGCAGCACCCTGCACGTCGTAGATTGTGCGCGCGGTAACCAGAATGAGGACAAAGACGATCAGGATCGGTATCACCGTCCAGGCCAGTTCGATCTGGCTGCTGCCATAGACCTGCGGCGGCTCGCGGTCGGAATCCGCGGGACGGCGCCGGAAGCGGATAATCGTGTAGGCCAGAAGACCGCCGACGATTAGAAAAATGCCCGCACAGATCACCAGCACGAGCAGTGCGGCCTCATAGACCGCCTCGGCCGGCGTGGACAGGGGAGCAAAAATATTCGTGACGCTCAGAGGCCCGTCGCCGGGCGCCGCGAATGCAGCGACCAGTGACCAGCAGAGGACAACAGGGATCTGGAATACGTAACCCATAGCTGATGCCTTTCCCGGTAGCTCCCGCGCAGCCGCCGCCCTGTCCGGCTGTTCATTGGTATCGTTCCAGCCGGAGTCCTCGCCACCCGGCGCTGGTTGTATGACGATTCCATCCCTCCGCGCCAGCACATTCAGACTCTTATAGTTCAACCCGTAATGCACGCCCTCCTGCGAAATCAGCCACGCAATCTGCCCGCGAACAAACACGATGCTCT
>Ga0137409_10009136_pt1 | contig 10090 bp, 10 predicted proteins | sample CZODoug1_16funga_FD_122059 | JGI IMG/M metagenome (GOLD analysis project Ga0137409, IMG submission 122059) | Vadose zone soil fungal communities from Angelo Coast Range Reserve, California, USA - CZODoug1_16fungal (Hybrid Assembly) | ecosystem: Environmental > Terrestrial > Soil > Vadose zone...
TGCAGCATCTGCGTCATCCACCAGGAGAAGCGCTGCGCCTTCCACACCCGCCGCAGGCAGGTGCGTGAATAGCGCTCCAGCAGGTCGCCGCGTCCGGATTTGTAGTGCTGCACCATGGCGCGCGCGAGCACGACGACGTCGGCGAATGCGAGGTTCATGCCCTTGGCGCCGGTCGGCGGCTGGATATGGGCGGAATCGCCGGCCAGGAACAGCCGGCCGTGCTGCATCGGCTCGACCACGAAGCTGCGCATCGCGGTGATGCCCTTCTGCAGCATCTTGCCCTCGGCAAGCTCGCGCGTGCCGCCGATGCGCGCGTGCAGCTCCCGCCAGATGCGCTCGTCCGGCCAGGCTTCGACCTCGTCGTCGGGCGCGCATTGCAGATAGAGGCGCGCGAGCACGGGCGAGCGCATGGTGTAGAGCGCAAAGCCGCGCTCGTGATAGGCGTAGATCAGCTCCTTGTCGGGCGGCGGCGACTGCGAGAGAACACCAACCCATCCGAATGGATATTCGCGGTCGTAGACCGAAAGCACGCCCGACGGGATGCTCGGGCGGCTGATGCCGTGGAAGCCGTCACAGCCACCGATGAAGTCGCAGTCGATCTCCTCGTTGCGACCACCATGACGGAAACGGATCTTCGGCTTTGCACTTGTGACGTCGTGGAGGCTCACGTCGTCAACCTCGAACAAAATCTGTCCGCCATCGGCAAATCGCTTTGCAACCAGATCCTTGATGACCTCCTGCTGGCCATAGATGGTGACGCCCTTGCCTACCAGCTCGCGAAAATTGATCTGGTGCAGCGCGCCGTCGAAGCAGAAATGAATGCCGTCGTGGGACAGCCCTTCACGCTGCATGCGCTCGCCCACGCCGGTGTCGATCAGGAGGTCGCGCGCCCACTGCTCGATCAGGCCGGCGCGGATGCGGCCCTCGATATAGTCGCGGCTGCGGTTCTCGATGATGATGGAATCGATGCCCTCGAGATGCAGGAGGTGCGAGAGCATCAGCCCTGCGGGCCCGGCGCCGACGATTCCGACCTGCGTACGCATCGTTTCATATCCTGATTGGCGCCTGCCCTATAGGGGTTCAGCGCCAAGAGCGCAAAGGGGTCCCGCCTCAGCGCGGCCAGCCGTAGCGCGGCACGCTCGCCTTGTAGCGCCGATAGTCCTCGCCGAACTTGGCCTCGAGATAGCGCTCCTCGCGGCGGACCACGCCGAAATGGAGCAGCAACGCCGTCGGAAGGAGCAGGATCGCCATCCAGTCGGATGCCAGAGCGGCCGCGAGCCCCGTCAGTATGAGGATGGCGCCCACATACATCGGATTGCGAAGATGGGCATAGATCCCGGTCGTCGCGAGCGCGAGCGAGGGTCGCCACGGCTTCACGTTGGTGCCCACCTGCTTGAAGGCTTGCTCGCCCACTACGACAAGAGCGCCTCCGGCGAGGAGCAGAACGGCGCCGATACCGATGCGAGCCGGCCAATTGAGGACGCTGTCCAGACCATCCATTGGCCACAGCCAGTCGGCCGCAACCCCAAGCAACAGCGCTGCGAGCGCAATCAACGGCGGAGGCGCGATCACGCCGGCTGTGTCAGCAGGTGCGCGCCCATCGCTCATGCATTCACCCCAGCGCCGCCGCGAGGTCGGCGATCAGATCGTCGGCATCCTCGATGCCGACCGAGAGCCGCACCAGTGTATCACCAATGCCAAGCGTTGCGCGCACCTCGGGCGGCACCGAGCCATGCGTCATCAGCGCCGGATGCTCGATCAGGCTTTCCACGCCACCGAGACTTTCGGCAAGCGCGAACAGCTGGCAACGCTCGAGGAAGCGTTTGGCATCGTCGAGATTGCCGACGAGGTCGGCCGAGATCATGCCGCCAAACGCGCTCATCTGCTGCTTGGCGAGCGCGTGCTGCGGATGGCTCGGCAAGCCAGGATAGTACACGCGGCGCACCTTGGGATGCCGCTCGAGCCATTGCGCGATTCTGAGCGCCGAGGTGCAGTGGCGCTCCATCCGCAACGCGAGCGTCTTGAGCCCGCGCAGCGCGAGGAAAGAGTCGAACGGCCCCTGGATGGCGCCGACCGCGTTCTGCAGGAACGTCATGCGCTCGGCGAGCTCGGCATTGTCGCCGACGATCGCGACGCCGCCCACAATGTCGGAATGGCCGTTGAGATATTTGGTGGTCGAATGCACGACCAGATCGAAGCCATGCTCGAGCGGACGCTGCACATAGGGACTGGCGAAGGTGTTGTCGGCGCCGGTCAGGATGCCGTGCTGCTTAGCGATTTCGGCGATGCGCGCAAGATCGACGAGCTTCAGCGTCGGATTGGTCGGCGTCTCGACCCAGACGAGCCGCGTGTTCGGGCGGATCGCAGCCTCGAGCCGCTCCGCGTCGGTGAGATCGACATAGCTGATGTCGAGCCCGGCCGAGCGGCGGCGCACGCGCTCGAACAGCCGGCGCGAGCCGCCGTAGAGATCATCGACCGCGACGATGTGCGAGCCATGGTCGAGACAATCAAGCGTGGTCGCGATCGCCGACAGGCCGGAGGCGAATGCGAACGCCGCGCGGCCGCCTTCGAGATCGGCGGCGCAACGCTCGAACGCCATGCGGGTCGGGTTCTTGGTGCGCGCATAGTCGTAGCCCTTGTTGACACCCGGGCTCTGCTGCACAAAGGTTGATGTTGCGTAGATCGGCATCATCACCGCACCGGTCGTCGGATCGGGCTCCTGCCCGGCGTGCACGCAGCGGGTGGCGAAGTCGAGGTTCTTTCGTTGGGTCATTGGCTCTCTCGGTGTCGTCCGCACTGGTTATCACGTCGCGACGGGCTGTAGGGTGGGCAAAGGCGTTGGCACTACCTCTCATCGAAGGAAGAGTGGCGTGCGCCGTGCCCACCAGAAGCGGTACGGCTGGCGTCGATGCCGATGGTGGGCACGGCGCACGAAGGTCTCTACCAAAGAGAGACGCTGTGCCCGCGCCTTTGCCCACCCTACAACACTGGGTCCGCTTTCGCGGGGACGAACGGCTGCGAAGCCGCATCACGTCGTGATCCGGAAATAGTTGATGAGATCGACCCGTGTCGCGACGCCGAGGAACTGGTCGCCGTCCATCACAATGGCGGTGTAGTCCTTGCGAAAGAGCGGCACCAGGTCGGCGAGCGGCGCATCAGCCGAGATGGTCTCGAGCCGCGTCACCATCACGTCCTTGACCGGGCGCTCGAACGCTTTGTTGGAACCGCCAGTGTCGGTAATGAGCGCCGCCAGCACGTCGCTCTCGTCGACGAGCCCCACCACGTGGCCACTCTCGTCGATCACCGGCAGCTGCGAGACGCCGCTCGAGCGCATGCGCGAGAACACCGCGCGCAGATTGTCCTGCGGCCGCACCACGATCGCCATGCCCTCGTTGTAGCGGCCGATGACCACGTCACGCACGGTGCCGTGGCGCTCGGGATGGGTCCAGCCTTCCTGGGCCAGGAACGCCGGATTGAACACCTTGGAGAGATACTTGGCGCCGGAGTCGCACACCAGCGTCACCACCCGTTTGGGCTCGTTCTGGGCGCGGCAATAGCGCAGCGCCGCCGCGAGCAACGTGCCGGATGACGAGCCCGCCAGAATGCCTTCGGCGCGCAGAAGCTCGCGCGAGGTTGCGAAGCTCTCCGGGTCGGGAATCGCATAGGCCTTGTTGACCAGCGAGAGATCGCAAATGGGCGGGATGAAATCCTCGCCGATGCCTTCGACCGCCCAGCTTCCAACTTGCGGCATCTTTCCGGTCTCGACATAAGGCGCGAGGATCGAGCCTTGCGGATCGGCCAGCACCATCAAGGTCTTGGGAGACGCCCGCCGCATGCAGCGGCCGATCCCGGTGAGCATGCCGCCGGAGCCGACGCCAACCACCACCGCGTCGATGTCGCCGTCCATCTGGCGCAGGATCTCCGGGCCGGTCGTCAATTCGTGCGCTCGCGGGTTCGCCGGATTGGCAAACTGGTTGACGTAGAAGGCGCCCGGCGTGCGCTTGGTGATGGCCTCGGCCACATCCTGGTAATAGTCGGGATGGCCCTTGCCAACGTCAGAGCGCGTCGAGACCACCTCGGCGCCCATCGCCTGCGCGTGCAGCACCTTCTCGCGCGCCATCTTGTCCGGCACGACCAGCACGGTGCGGTAGCCTTTGCGGCCGCCGACCAGCGCGAGCCCGACGCCGGTGTTGCCGGCGGTTGCCTCCACAATGGTGCCGCCGGGCTTGAGCTGTCCGTCCGCCTCCGCGGCCTCGATCATCGCGCGCGCCGGGCGATCCTTGAGCGAGCCTGACGGATTGGCGCTCTCGAGCTTGAGGAACAGCCGGCAGGGTCCGCACTCAAGGCGCGTCACCTCCACGAGCGGCGTTTCGCCGATGAGGTCGAGAACCGTGGGCATGGCTATCTATAGCATTGAGCAGTGACGTTCGTCCCGGCCAAACGCGGCGTTCATTCCTTGAGCCACTCCACAAGCGCGCGGTTGACCGCCTCTGGCCGCTCCAGTGTTGAGAGGTGGCCGCAATCGGGCACGCGAACGAGTCGCGCGCCCGCAATGCCGGCAACAATCTCTTCCGACAGCACAGGCGGTGTCAGTTCGTCGCCATCGCCGACCAGCACCAGTGTCGGACAACGAATCGATGCGAGCTGCGCCCGGCAATCCGGGCGCGTCATGATCGCGCGCTGCTGGCGTATGAATGCCTGCGGGCCGGTTTCCTCGGCCATGGTGCGCACAATCACCCGCAGCGTCTCGTCGCCCTGCCGATTGCGATGCACAAACACTAGAAACAAGAGGTCGGTCACCTCGGCGAATCGACCGCTCTCGGCGAGCGCGATCATTCCGCGCCGGCGCTCGCTCTGCTCCGGCGTGTCGGGCCGCGCGGAGGTATCGAGCAGCGCCAGCCGTGCCACCCGCTCCGGCGCCTCCCGCATGATCGCCAAGGCGATGTAGCCTCCCATCGACAGACCCACGAGCGCAAATCGTGGTGGCGCCGTGACCAGAATGTGGGCCGCGATCGCCGCCACGCTGTCGTCGCGCCGGTGGTCCGCGATGGTTACGGGGCCGAAGCCCCAGAGTGCCGGGACCTGCTCGGCATACAGACGCGCCGAACAGTTGAGTCCTGGCACGAGGACAATCGGTAACGGCCCACTCATGCTGTCTCCTTTGCGCCGCAGGCAGAAAAAATTAGGTATTTATACGACTTATTGCACTGCGGTATGATTGACATTCAGCCCTGCTCGCCTATCTTCCGCACAAGATGGTTCGATCCATTCGACCGCACCCCCGCGCACCCGTCTTCTTCTTGTCACCCGACGCGGGTAAGATCGGTCCCAATTCGAGGATACATGCCTTTTTCCAAGCTCGGTTTATCCGACAAGGTTCTGGCCGCCGTTAAGGCGGCAGGTTACCCCGCCCCCACCCCAATCCAGGAACAAGCGATCCCGCACGTGCTCGCCCGCCGTGACGTGCTCGGCATCGCGCAGACCGGCACCGGCAAGACCGCCGCTTTCACGCTGCCGATGCTCACGATGCTCGAGAGCGGTCGCGCCCGCGCCAGGATGCCGCGCACGCTCATTCTGGAGCCGACCCGCGAGCTCGCCGCGCAGGTGGAGGAAAGCTTCGTCAAATACGGCGCCGGGCAGAAGCTCAATGTCGCGCTGATCATCGGCGGCGTCTCGTTCGACGACCAGGACAATAAGCTGATGCGCGGTGTCGATGTCTTGATCGCGACGCCCGGGCGCCTGCTGGATCATTTCGAGCGCGGACGACTGCTGCTCACCGGTGTCGAGCTTCTAGTGATCGATGAAGCCGACCGCATGCTCGACATGGGTTTCATCCCGGACATCGAGCGCATCTGCAAGCTGGTGCCGTTCACGCGGCAGACTCTCTTCTTCACCGCCACCATGCCGCCGGAGATCCGGCGCATTACCGAACAGTTCCTGCACAATCCGATCAAGGTCGAGGTGTCGCGGCCGGCGACGACGGTCGCGGCCATCACCCAGCTCCTGGTGAAATCCGGGCGCGAGGGTTACGAGAAGCGCGACATCCTGCGCCGCCTGATCCGTGCCAACGAGAACTTCAAGAACGCCATCATTTTCTGCAATCGCAAGCGCGAGGTCGCCCAGCTCCACCGCTCGCTGGTTCGCCACGGCTTCAAGGCAGCGCCGCTGCATGGCGACATGAGCCAGCCCGAGCGCATGGCCGCGCTCGACTCCTTCCGCAAGGGCGAGGTGAGCCTGTTGATTGCGTCGGACGTCGCGGCGCGCGGCCTCGACATCCCGGACGTGAGCCATATCTTCAATTTCGATGTGCCGTTCCATGCGGACGACTACGTCCACCGCATCGGCCGCACCGGCCGTGCCGGTCGCAGCGGCATTGCGATCTCGATCGTCACCGGTGCCGACAGCAAGTCGGTTGCCGCCATCGAGTCCCTGATCGGCCAGAGCATTTCATGGATGGGCGAGCCCCCCGCAGCTGCCGAGGGCGAGGCGCCCACCCGTGCAGGCGATCGCCGCCACGGCCGGCAAGAGCGGCACGATCGTCATAGCACGCGCGACCATGGCAGCCGCGATCATGGTGGCCGCGACCGCAAGCCGGAGCGCAAGCCAGACCGCAAACCACGTCGGAACGAGGAAGCTCCGGCGCAAGCAGCCGCGCCGGTGGCACCTGTGGCGCGGATCGAGGATGCACGGCCACGCCGCCCGCAACGGCCGGCGCCGCAACGCGCCGCGCGCGAGGATGCAGCGAGCGAGATGCATCTGCCGGCGTTCCTGCTGCGGCCGGTCGTACGCGCGAAGGCGTAACCCGGATCGCTTCGTCACTCAGGCCTTTGATTTGTCATGCCCGCGAAAGCGGGCATTCGGCTTTTGGTGACCGTCGAACGGGATCCAAAATTACTTTGGACACGCAAGCGACACGAGCCTGTCATCTTCAATCACCGCCACGACCTCCGGTCCTTTTCTCTCGAGCCAGATATGTCGGTTGCCATAGACTTGATCTGGCTGTCCAAGCTGAAAGTAGACCTCTGAGATAGGATCGCTGACTCCTAGCCGGCCACAGCGAGCGGCGGGATTGGCCCAATAACCACATGTGCTGTGCCTGAAGCACGTACGTGTCACGCAGCTATTGCCATTGCTGCCCCACTTGCCACCAACGCTCTCACAGAGAAGACCATAGGTGCCGGGATGCATGAAGGCGGACCCGACTGCCGCTGTGAGGAGCACTGTGACGATCGCCAAGACGGTCTTGGCGCGCAGTTTCATGGTGACCAAACCTCCAGGCCGCGTGGATCAGCTTGATGCAAGTGGAGGTGATTGAATTTCTACTTCTTTGCGCGCCTCTTAGTCGAGCGCTTCTTGCCTGCAACAGTCTTGCCAGCAGCCTTCTTGCTCGCCCCTTTCTTCACCGCGCGCACGCCGGTTCGCTGCGCGGCCGCGAGCGCCGCGCGCGCCCAGGTCGCCAATTCATCGGGATCGTCGTAGAGCCGCTCCGGCATGCGCCGGTATGACATCACGCCGCGCTTGCCGTCCTTGGTCTCATAGGTGAAAGGCGGAAGATTTTCGCGCTCGAAGGCGGGCGCATTGCGCTCGTCGGCCTTGAGGTAGATGACGCCATCCGCCACCAGGCCGAACATCGTGCCGTCCGCGTAGATGCCGGCGCCACCGAACATGCGGCGCACCGCCACCACGCCAAAGACCGAGAAGAGTTCCTGGATATCGTCGGGCGTCACGACGCCAGATCAGTGCGCGTCAGCGGCGCCGCCCGCCGCCGGCTTGAGCTGAACCGACTCGCCGCAGCCGCAGGCCGAGGTCTGGTTCGGGTTGTTGAACACGAACTGTGCCGCAAGTTTCTCGGTCTTGTAGTCCATCTCGGTGCCGATCAGGAACAGGATCGCCTTGGGGTCGATCAGCACGCGTACGCCCTTGTCCTCGACCACCTCGTCGGCGGGCGCGACCGCATCGGCATATTCCATGGTGTAGGTCATGCCGGCACAGCCGCCGTTCTTGACGCCGACGCGCACGCCCACGACTGTCTTGGTCGCGTTCGCCATCACGAACTTGATGCGGTCGGCGGCGGCATCCGTGAGCCGGATCACCTGTGGTCTTGGCCTCGCCATTCTCACTCCTTCTCCGGGTTCAAGGCCCGGGCGGAATCTAACCCGCCTAAGATAGCAACGCACGCCCGATTGTGAAGTGCGCCGCCTGCAAAGCTGCACCTATTCCATGCTCGAATCTTAGTAAATTGCCCACAATCCCGGCGTCGCCAGCTCCAGCAGGTGCCCATCGGGATCGCGAAAATAGACGCTCTCGCCGCCACGCGACCATTTGGTGCGCCCCTCGATCGCAATGCCATGCGCGGCGAGCCGCGCCTCCCATTCCGCCAGCTCGTCGCGACTGATCGCGAAGGCGATATGCAGCGGGCCGTGACCATCGTGGGGCGGGATGGTACCGCCCGGCATGCGCACGGTCTCGAGCGTGAAACCGCGCCGGAAGATGAGCAGCACGCTGCGCCCGCCGACATCGTAGGCGTGGAACCGCTGGTCGCTGGTGAGCGCCTTGAGCCCCAGCACCTCGCCGTAGAAGCGCGCCGCGCGATCGAGATCATCCACATAGAGCGACGTCTCAAGCACGCTGTCGAGCTTGGGCATGGCTACCACATGTTGAGCGTGGCGCGTGCCTCGTCTGACATCCGGGTTTGATCCCATGGCGGATCCCACACCACATTGACCTTGACCTGCCCGACGCCGGCGACGCTTGCCACCGCATTTTCGACGTTAATGGGCAAATCCTGCGCCGCCGGACAATTGGGCGTCGTGAGCGTCATGTCGACCGTCACTGCGCGGTCGTCTGCGATGTCAATGCGGTAGATCAACCCGAGCTCATAGACGTCGGCCGGGATCTCCGGATCGTACACGGTCTTGATCGCGCCAATAATGTCGTCGGTCATGCGCGCGAGCTCGTCCTGCGGCAGCGCCGAGGCGGCGCCGCTCTCAGCGGTGGTTGCGTCAGCCTTGATTTCTTCGGTCATGCAAAAAACTCCTGCGCCTTGACGAGCGCCTGCGCGAGGCGATCGACTTCCGCCTTGGTGTTGTACATCGCAAACGACGCCCGGCACGTCGCTGTGACGCCGAATCGCTTCAGGAGCGGCATCACACAGTGAGTGCCGGCGCGCACCGCGACCCCCGCGCGGTCGATGATGGTGGCGACGTCGTGCGGGTGGGTGCCCTTGATCTCGAAGGAGACAATGGCGCCCTTGCCTTTCGCGGTTCCGATAATTCGCAGCGAGTTGATCTCGCGCAGCCGCTCGTGCGCATAGGCGACGAGCTCCTGCTCGTGCGCGCGGATGCGATCCTTGCCGACCGAGGCGACGTAGTCGATCGCAGCGCCGAGCCCGATCGCCTGCACGATCGAGGGCGTGCCGGCCTCAAAGCGATGCGGCGGATCGCCATAGGTGATGTGATCCTCGAACACCTCACGGATCATCTCGCCGCCGCCGTTGAACGGCGGCATCGCGGCGAGGTGCTCGTACTTGCCATAGAGCGCGCCGATTCCGGTCGGGCCATAGAGCTTGTGGCCGGTGCAGACATAGAAGTCGCAGCCGATATCCTGCACGTCGACATCGAGATGCACCGCGCCCTGCGCGCCGTCGACCAGCACCGGAATGTCGCGCGCATGCGCGATCCGCACCACGTCTTTCACCGGCACCACGGTGCCGAGCGCGTTCGACATGTGGGTGATCGCCACCATTTTGGTGCGCGGGGAAAGGAGCTTCTCGAACTCGTCGACGAGGAAATTGCCGTCGTCGTCGACCGGCGCCCACTTGATCACCGCGCCCTGGCGCTCGCGCAGGAAATGCCACGGCACGATATTGGAATGGTGCTCCATGATCGAGAGCACGATCTCGTCGCCCGCCTTGATGCGCTCGCGCCCGAACGTATAGGCGACCAGGTTGATCGCCTCGGTGGCGTTGCGGGTGAAGACGATCTCCTCGGGGCGGCTGGCGTTGAGAAATGCGCGCACGCGCTCGCGCGCGCCCTCGTAGGCCTCGGTCGCCGCATTGGCGAGATAGTGCAGGCCGCGGTGCACATTGGCA
>Ga0137409_10009137_pt1 | contig 10089 bp, 10 predicted proteins | sample CZODoug1_16funga_FD_122059 | JGI IMG/M metagenome (GOLD analysis project Ga0137409, IMG submission 122059) | Vadose zone soil fungal communities from Angelo Coast Range Reserve, California, USA - CZODoug1_16fungal (Hybrid Assembly) | ecosystem: Environmental > Terrestrial > Soil > Vadose zone...
TGCATTGAGCGGGCGACTGAGTTCTGCAACAGCTGCGCGAAGAACCTGTGCGGCGTCCACTACGATGCCCTACACCGCGGCCACGACAACTTCACCAGCCAGACCAGCAGCCACGGACTGACCCATCACTAGACTATCGCTCGATCAAGAATCATTCCCTCTTCTTTTCTTTCTCTGTCTCATTGGAGAATCAGTATCGACCCTAGTGCTGGCACAGCTTCTGCGGGTTTCGTGATGCGCAGAGCTGGTCGTTAAGTATCGCTACCAAGTCTCGTCCGTCGATCCGATAGAAAGGGTCGACAGCCATGGTCGAGATATCCATCGAGAACTTAACCAAACACTATGGAACGCTCGTAGCCCTAGACAACATCTCCCTCAAGATAGCCTCGGGCGAAGTCTTCGGACTCCTCGGTCCCAACGGCGCGGGCAAGAGCACACTTCTGAAGACCCTGGTAGGAATCCTCAGGCCAACAACCGGGACCATTCGGATCGGCGCGATAGACATCGTCTCCGACCCGGAAAAGGCGAAGAAGATGATCGGATACTTGCCCGAGAATCCCAGCCTCTACACCGGCCTTACCATTCAGGAGTTTCTACAGTTCGTCGGGAAGATCCGAGGGGTGACGGATGATCTTCTTGACAGAGAGATTTCAGAGTCTCTCAACAGTTTCGGGTTGGAGGAGAAGAGGAACAGTCTGGTGGGAACCTTGTCTAAGGGCATGAAACAGAAGGTAGCTCTGATCGCAACGAGTCTGCACAGTCCCCAGGTTCTGGTTCTGGATGAGCCGTTGACGGCACTGGACCCTAAAACCCGGGTCTCGGTGAAAGACTGGATTGGCGGCCAGACGGAAAAGGGGGTGACGACGATACTCTCGACTCATGATCTAGACGTGGCTCAGACACACGCTGGGAGGATTGCGATCATCGACCACGGGAAGATTGTAGCCGTGGGCGATATTGATAGTCTGCGGAAGATGGCGAACACGGAGAGCGACGCGAGACTGGAAGACGTATTCTTGCGGCTGACTGAAGAGAAGGGCGAGGACCCGGCTCGACGATGACTGTTGCCAGTCCACTCGGAACTGTTGGAATCCTGGTCCGATACTGGGTGAAGGGCAGATTCACAAAAGCGACGATTATTGGACTCTGTATCGGAGAGGCATTCGCGGTCATCTTCACCCTGTTTGGTAGCTCGACATATCTCTCCTTCTCTAACCGGGTTGGCTTGACGGCTGGGCTCTCGGAGGTGGCTGGTAGTCTCATCCTCGCACTGTATCTTGTTGGGTTGATTCAGAGCGGGTTCAACGGAGGAGGGTTGCCTGTGAGTTCGAGCGATGTGGACTACGTGTTTACGTCTCCAGTGCCGCCGCGGGAGGTCTTCGCCGCCAAGGTCCTGCTCAACTCACTGACAACTGTGCTGTTCGGGTTTCCGCCGATAATCGTGCTCTACCTGCGGTTCGCTGCGTACTACCATACTTCGATGTTTAGCGCTGTTCTGGCCGGACTTGTGACTCTCGTGTTCCTCGTAATCGGACTATTGCTAGCCGCAGACATCACACTCTCGCTCGGCCGTGGGATGGGGGATCGGAAGAAGCTATGGAGAAACAGCTTCATTCTGCTCGTCTTGGCGATTAGTCTACTACCGATTACTCTCTTGATTCCGGGAATCCCAGTGGAGATTGCGAATGTTACTCGGATCCTGCCGAACGGGCTAGCTGCAGTCGTCAGCGTAGGTCTTGTCAGCGGAACCCAGGGAGGACTCGACTATATCGTCGATCTTCTTTTGCTGTTCGCCTGGCTCGGAGGGTTCCTGGTTCTGGGTGTGCGGATGGCGCGGGGACACTTCTACGAACTCCTAGAAGTCTCAACGCCCGGCTCTGAAAAGTTTGATCAGCCGAATCAAGCGTCCCGGTTGGACCCGAGGGGAAAATCGATCTGGGCGATTGTACGACTGAAAGAGAAGATTCTGATTAGCAGGACTCGGGAGGCTAGAGCGCTCTTCATCAACGCCATGTTCCTCTCCGGCTTCCTAGTCATCTACGCATTGTCCGGGTCTTTCCAGTCGTCGCCGACCTCGTTCCTCTTCATCCTGTTCATCATCGGATCGTTTGGATCAGGGACGGCTTCTCGCTGGATTGAGAAGGAGCGGCTCTGGATCCTGAAATCATCCGCTGTGAGCATGCGCAGGTACGTGAAGGAGGTCTACCGTGCACGAGTCGCACCCTTGTTGATCTATCTGATCCCTGTTACTATTGCCGTGGGAGTCCCTTTAGTTCTGAGTCAGCTGTCCACGCCGTCGCTTCTGCTGGGCGTGGTCTTGGCGTTGCCGGGGGCGTTAGAGATCGCGGGAATAACAATGGCCGGTGGAATGTACTTCGCCTCGCGGTACGGTCAGAGCTCCGCCGACGATATACTATCGTCGCAGGCGCAGGAGCTGGCGGATATCCGCAGGTTCCTCTTTCAGACAATCATCAATCTGATCATGGTCTCACCGATTATTCTGCTGGTGTTGGTCTCAGAGGCGCTCGCAACAGTACTGGGACCAAGCTTGCTCCCAATCCTCGCCATTGGCCTAGTGCTGGTCTCGGTCGTCTTCACTGGTCTCTCGATCAACTTGCTGTTGAATGGAGCGGGGGACGCCGTCACGAGAAGAGAAGATTTGTAATTGCTGGATCATGCACTGCGCCGCGAGTCTACGATCCCCTCTTCAGCAACTCTTAACTCGATGAGCTAATTTGGAGAAACATAGAATGCAATCAGTGACCAGTAAGGTCGAGATTCGCGATCTAGCACCGGGTTTATGGATCTGGCGCTCAGAGCATCATCACTGGAAGCCCGGAGACGATTGGCAGCCGATTGTGACGTCTACGTACGTCGAGTCCGGAGGTGAGAGGCTGGTGATCGACCCGCTCGTCCCGAAAATGCCCGCTGAAGAATTGTGGAAGCGTCTAGACAAGCGGTCGCCAACCATGGCCGCAGTGACGATTCCTGACCACGTCCGGGACATTGACGAGTTTGTCAGCCGGTATCAGGTTCGTGCCTTCGGTCCGAGACTCTTCTGGCCCGACGACGTTCCTAAAAGCAAGCTGGAGATAATTGAACCGGACCGAGTGCTTCCCGGAGGCCTTGCGGCTCTCTACGACGGAAGAGGGCGGCTTGAGACGCCCCTCTGGTTGTCCGAGCACCACGTGATAGTCTTTGGAGACGCAATGACGGAACGGGCAGGCGTACTCCTGGTCTGGTCTTCGCCATGGCATGAGAAGCGAGCGTTGCCAGCGATGCGAGAGTTGCTCAAGCTTCCGTTCGAGCAGGTTATCATCTCACACAGCGATCATGAACCGGTGCATGATCGTGCCGCGTATGAGCGTGCGTTGAAACTTCCACCTTGGATGGGCTAGCGCCCACAAGACAGTAACCTGCGGATAGGCCGGATCATCAGGATTCTGGACTACTTGGAGTTGCCCGCCTTGAGCCAGTCGACGTAGTGTCGAATCGCAGACTGAGTATCGAACTGTGGCGAGAAGCCGGTGTCCGCCTGCAACCGCTTGGTCTCCAGGAGAGGAAGAGGAGGAAATGGAAAACGTCCAGGAGGAAGGTCCACCTTGAAGTTCGGCACAACTCTCTGGACCACTTCCACCAGTTCTCTATTGGGAGTGAGCTTTCCCGAGGATATGTTGTACACATCGTATTGGAGCTTCTCTGCAGTCTGAAGCAGTGCGATAGCTCGGGCCATGTCCTTGATGTAGAGGAGATCCGTAGCATCGTCCGCGTTGCCGAAAAATACGTCCTCGAAGCTCGGCGGTTTTCCGGTTACAGCCGCATGAACGAGACGCGCAGGCAGGCCGAGTTCTGCACCGTCAAAAGGCCCGAACATTCCCATCAATCGCACGCAGATGGTGTTGATGCCGGTCTTCTTCGCGAACTGGTCTGCGGCCACCTCGACAATCTTCTGATACGCAAGAATAGGGAACAAACTTGAAAGAGCAATAGGGTGTTCTTCGTCAACTGTTCCTGAGAGCCCCAGGTACATTCCACCCGTACTCGAAAATGTGACCCGCTTGACTTTCCATTCCTGAGCCGCCCGGAAGGTAGAGTCGAGCATGTCGAAGTACCCCTTGAGACCGCGGAGAGGTCCCTCGCCTGAGGCGAAGCCTCCGGCGACATTGACGATGCCATCGATCTTGTGCTTCTCGCCGATCTTTCTTAGGTCAGCAATTGAGGTCGAGTCGGCGTTTTCGATGACCACATGGCGATGATCGATATGGTTCTGAAGGAAACGGGGAATCTCGGCGTTCTCGTGTTTGGTGACCACGCAGTCCTTACCTAGGTCCACCAAGGCTTCGGTGGTGTTTGAGCCTATGAAGCCGTTGAGGCCGCCGACGACGAGGATCATTGCCACGCCTCCTTCCTTGACGGACCTCTGGATGGTTGCTGATCGTCAGCTATGGTGATGACTATTTTTCCTCGTGCTTTTCCTTCTCCGAGGTACTTGATGGCCTGAGGAGTCTCGCTTAGCCGGTAGCGTCTGTCGATGACAGGTGTAATTTTTCCTTGCTCCATAAGTTCTTTCATGAAGGCTAGGTCTTCTTGGTTTGATTTTGCTACGAAAAACTTGAATTTCTTGTCTCCCATTGAAAATCGTTTTCGAATGACAAAGTAGATCAAACGGCTGATGACCTTGTCTCTGAAACCGACAATGACGCAGATTCCGTTGGGATTCATTATGCGCTTGTAGGAGGAGGGTGAATGAGCCGAGGCTATGTCGCAGATTAGGTCGTAACGTTGCTCGTTCTTGGTGAAGTCGTCTTTGGTGTAGTCGATGACGTGGTCTGCGCCGAGGGAACGTACCATCTCTAGATTCTGCGTGTTTGTCACCGCAGTGACTTCGGCCCCGAATGACTTGGCAATCTGGACCGCGAATGTTCCGACTCCGCCACCCGCTCCGTTAATCAATACTTTCTTTCCTGGTTCAATGTGTCCGTGGTTGCGTAGAGCCTGTAATGCCGTGAATCCTGCGATGGGGACTGCGGCGGATTCTTCGAATGAGCGATTCTTCGGTTTGAGGGCTACTCTGTTTTCCCGAGCAACTGCATACTCTGCGTAGGCATGGAATCCCACTCCGTATACTTCGTCTCCTGGTTTGAACTGGGTGACATTACTGCTGACTGCTTCGACTGTGCCCGCGAGGTCCATTCCGACTTGAGGCTCCTTCGGCCGGCGCACTCCCACGCCCATTCGAAACAGGGGCAGGACGAGTCGTAAAGCGAACGACATACCGTTCACGTCATACCGGTCTGCTGGGTTTACGGAGGACGCGTAGACCTTTACCAATACTCCGCGAACATCGTTCGGAACAGGCTTCTCTATCGCCTTCAACTGAAGGACGTCCGGTGACCCGAATCGTTCGCGGACAATCGCTTTCATCTGACCCGTCTCGGCTTGTTTTGATTCAGTCATCATGGCAGGTTCCTCAATCATATTTCGCCAGTACCTCTTCCGTCGTGTTGAGCATCTCGACTAGGTCGATTGGGCTTTCCTCCATAACGTCCTTCACCTGCTTCTTCGCTGCCTCGGTAAGGAGTGCGCGCAGGTCGTTCGCTAGTGCCTTCGATTCGGTTCTGCTGGTCTTGTCCTCAGTTCTGAAGACAACATTGTCCCCTAGGACCTTCAGTGTGAACTTTCGAGTGTCAAGTGTAATCTTGTCCTGGGTTACATGGAGCGAGTGCAGTGGCGATGCAGTCTTCACCTCTGTCGGAGAGTACGAGAAGCTGTCGGAGCCGACCGCGAGTTCCATCGAGCCGTCCCCGAGTGATAACGTGCTGCCGTTCCATTTTGCGGTAGCACGGTGGCCGTCGGTTGTGACGTAAGCGCTACCACTACCCTTCGCCAACCATCTCTCCTTGGGATGGTGCTCACCGTCCCCGTCCCAGTCGAAGATGAGTGGACCTATCTTCCATCGGTCCCCCATGCACCCGTCGCGGATCCTTATCCGTCCAACATCAACATTCTGCGCGCGCGAATTCGTCTCCTCAATTAGCTGGTCTGGCTCCTTCCCTGTCATTTTCAGAGCTTCATCGTTTGTCACTGTTCGTCCTTGAAACGGGATCCCTACAGTCGTGACGGGACCTGGAAGCGATGCGCTCACCATCCCCATCGGAGTCTTGAACGAGGTAGATACTTCACCGAGTAGTACGCAGCCGATGGTCCGTCCTTCACGTCTGATTGGCATACCGACAGTGTCTTGTTTCACAGTTAGTTTGGTTCCTTCCATTGTAGGACCTCTACCCTCGGCGACCAGAAACGGAGTCGCAGCTCTCCGTGCAAGGCCAGACTTCTGCACAGCGTATGCTCCAAGACCAGTTGCGATCGCCCCGATCACTAGGTCGGGGACCCAGCCCGAGATAGTGCTTGGGAAGACGCTCGACTGCAGAGACGCTATCCAGCCTAGGGTCCAGATCGACAATATGATCCCGACAAATGCAGCTGTAAGGTTCCAGAGGAAGCTGACAATTGCTCTGCCCGCCCCTGAGTTAGTCTCAGTCCTAAGAACTCGGCCTAGGAAAAATAGCCCGAAAGCAGAGAGCAATAGGGTAGCGGAGGATGATTGTATTCCGAGGGGTCCTCGTATCAACCAGACGAGGGCAAGAATTGCTGACAGGCCGCCGAATATTCCTGCGATTCGCCTGAACGCGAGCGATATCGTAGAGTCGCGTCCTATCTCAATCAATTTGTTCTCCTCCTAGTGCCTCGCTCATCAACGCCAGAGTCCTGACGAGCAATCTACCTCTCTGTGTCAGTTCGTAGCCTCCCTCGTCGCTGTGTGAGACAAGACCCATATTCAGCAGACTCTTCAAATGATTGTTGACAGAGGCCGCTTCGAGGCCGGTGACTGTTTTGAAGTCCGAGAAAGTCTTCCTTGTAGAGTACAGCATCTTAACCATCTTGAGCCGGTCAGTGTTGGCCAGTGATTTTAGGAGGTCGGCCGCCGTGGTCTCAGGCATGTTATCGACAAGTTCGTCTACTGCAATCTCTCCGCGTGTAGCCAAGCTCGATTTGACATTCTCGCGAATCTGTCTTACAAGGTCCTTGACTACTACAAAGGAAGGCTCGGTCTGAGCCATGTCGTCCTTATTGATATCCACCCGGATTGAACCAGCCCCGGGTTTCTCAAGGGCTTGGGAGACTTGGCGTCGTATCTCATCCTTCAGCGACCTGATTTCCTCCCGGAACTCTTTTCGCACATCCTGAATCTCATCCGTCAAGTAAATTCTCTTATACTTGCGCCAAGGAAGAAGTATAAATAATTTTACCTCTGAAGCGAGTTACGTAAAAAATGGTTTTCTCAGCGAAAATGTCTTCAGTCGAATTCTCATTTGGTCTGTTGCGCTCTACAGGGTTAATGGATGCTGGGTGATCTCGAATGCTCAGCTGATTGTCTTGCGTAGCAGGATCTCACCAGGAACTACTGTCATTGCCCTGTACATGTTGAGTGTGTGCAGACTCCCATGTTTCTTGGAGACTTCAGTAAAGCTTGTCCGCGTGAACCCCTCTGAGGCGAAGAGAGCTTCAGACGGTATGTTGTTCTCTTCCACGCTGGCGAAAACTTCCTTCGCTGCGGAGGCCTTGAAGAGGCGAAGAGCTTCTTCCAAGAGCAGTTTCGCGATCCCCTGCTTTCTGTGAGCCCTTGCCACTGCAATGTAGTACACGTAGCCGACACCCTTCTCTAGCATTTTCACCATGACCAGCCCGACCGGCTTTCCAGATGACATAGCCCCTTTGACCAGTTCTACATCTCGAAGGGTCCTCTTCGAATGCATAAGGTACCACCCTTCGAAGCTCTCCTCAAGTATCCATTCCAAACCTGCTCTCTTCCCAGGGGGAACGTCTGTTATCACAACATCCTCCTGTGCAGTCATAGGTGGAACACTCTCACCGCGTTGCGCCACAGAATCTTCTCTTTGTCTGGCTCGTCCACATCGAGCCGGCTGACCAAAGCTAGCGTTTCGGAGTGTTTGGTAACTGGGTAGTCGGTTCCGAAGAGGATCTTCTCGGCGCCGGCCGCAAAGTAGATGGCTTCGCTGATTTTCTTAGCAAGCCATTCCGCGTACTTCTCCGCGTAGGCGCCGGGCGTAGTTAGTCCGGAGATGTCTGTGTAGACATTCGGGTGCTTGTAGATCAGCTCGGCGATGTCCTCAAACCATGGGTTGCCAAAGTGGCAGAGAACTATGGTGAGCTCCTCTCTCTTGTTGGCCAATCCATCCAGCGCTAGCGGTTGGGAGCGGGCAAGGTCTCCGGTGCTGAGTGCAGTGTCCCCGGTGTGGAAGAGCACCGGGAGCCCTTTTGACTCTGCGTAGTCGTAGAGTTTGTCGAAAACAGGGCTTTCTGCTGAAGCCTTCACGTAACCCAGCCTGATCTTGAACGCCTTGACCTCTCTCTTGTTCTTCTCCGCAAGACTGATCGCAGCATTCACTTCCTTCGCTGTAGGCTCCGCTGTAATCACGGGCGCAAGCATCCCGCCGCTCCTTGCGCATAGACTTATGATCTCTTGATTCGGAAGGGGAGCGCCTCCTCGTAGCGGCGGGCTGAGAAGCAAGCCCCGCGCGATCTCGAGAGTTCTCATAGTATCCAGCAACTCGTCCAAGGTGTATCTCAGCCCGTTCATCCTTGCGAAGCGAATCAGGGCATCATCTCCCCGCTCAGACAAGTGCACGTGAGCATCGATTATTTTTTGCAACCATTTCTCACTCTGCGACCGAATCGCCCTGCGAACTCAAATTAGGCCGCCTTGGCCCGTAACACCATCATGCCGGCTTACATCGCAATGTTGCGAGGCATTAACGTAGGTGGGCACAAGACGATCAAAATGGAAGCTCTTCGCACCTTGTGCGGCGATCTAGGTTTTCGGAATGTCGAAACGTACGTCCAGAGTGGAAACATCGCCTTTCAGAGCTCAATAGCAAATCCAACCATTCTCTCAAAACGGATCGGCGATAGAATTCTGCAATCTTTTAGGTTTGAAGTTCCCGTCATAGTTAGAGACTCAAAGCAAATGCGAAACGTGACTGCGAACAATCCTTTCTTGAAGGAGAAAAACGTCGACTCATCAAAGCTGCATGTCACTTTTCTCTCAGAAGTTACACAGAAAGATTCTGTAAAGGAACTAGAAAAACTCTCGATGGGACCAGACAGGTTTTACTCATCCCCTCTTGAAATCTACCTATACTGTCCCGGAGGATACGGAAGAACCAAACTATCCAACGACGAAATAGAGAAGGCGTTGTCAGTAACGGCCACGACTCGAAACTGGAAGACGACCAATACCTTGTCTGAAATGGTCTGGAAGCTTCGAGCATGAATGAAAGCTCCGGGTCCTGAACATGGGCGTTCATCCCACGATTCCCGGCTCAATCGCTAGGTCTTCGAACAACCTCTGGCATGACGAGCTATGACTTTCGTACCTTGGCCCTTTGCTTCGTAGGTTCACCGTTGTTTGTGAGAAGTCCGCGTAGTAGTTTTCTCAGTTCCTTCTGCAGTTCGAGCCATTCTAGAAACTGTTTGTCGGATAGGGAGATCATCGTGGCGACACTTGCGAGTTCTTGTTTTCCGATAAAATCGACACCGTCCAGCTTTGACACCTTCTCCTCTAGCTCCTGTCGGTCACCGAAGCTCTCAATTTTCCCTTGAGTCTTGATGATCTGTGCTACGGTGTCTTCCTCAACTCGGACTTTGATTCCCAGTTTGTCGAGTGAAAGCAGAGTATCTCTCATTCGTTGCTCTGCTTGAGCTTGGTTTTTGCCGCTTGTTCCCCAGGAGAGCGAGAAGACTTCTGCGGTTGCTCGATAGTATGTTTCGATGAAGTTGTCAACTCTCTCTTCCCGTGTAACTTCAACCATTTCTGCAGGCAGCAATTTCTTGATATGGTGATAGATGGCTTGGGGGGTCATCCTGAGTTCCTCAGCAATTTGGCTGATGGTAAGCTCTCGCGCACGAAGCAGGTAAATGATCCGTCGCCGTGTGTCATCTCCTAAAAGCTCCATGGCCGCAGGATCAGTAATCATCTTGACCGGTTTCATTCTCGCAGCATCACAG
>Ga0137409_10009138_pt1 | contig 10088 bp, 10 predicted proteins | sample CZODoug1_16funga_FD_122059 | JGI IMG/M metagenome (GOLD analysis project Ga0137409, IMG submission 122059) | Vadose zone soil fungal communities from Angelo Coast Range Reserve, California, USA - CZODoug1_16fungal (Hybrid Assembly) | ecosystem: Environmental > Terrestrial > Soil > Vadose zone...
ACACGATGTTGTCGCCGTCAGCCGTGCCCCACACGATGTTGTCGCCATTGAGACCAGCAGTGCCCCAGACGATGTTGTCGCCGTTGGCAGCCGTGCCCCACACGATGTTGTCGCCGTCGACCGTGCCCCACACGATGTTGTCGCAGTCGGCGCCGTTGCAGTCGGTGCCCCACACGATGTTGTCACCATCGCGGGAGGTGCCCCACACGATGTTGTCACCATCGCGGGAGGTGCCCCACACGATGTTGTCGCCGTCACCAGCCGTGCCCCACACGATGTTGTCGCCGTCAGCGGAGGTGCCCCACACGATGTTGTCGCCGTCAGCGGACGTGCCCCACACGATGTTGTCGCCATCGCCAACCGTGCCCCACACGATATTGTCGCCAGCGTTGGTCTTGGCGACGCCCCAGGTGGTGCCGGCGCGCCAGGCGTTCGCGTTCGGCAGCAACACGCCGCCGGTCAGCATGTGGTTGCCCCAGATGATGCGCTTGCCCCACATGCTCTGGACCGGATACCGCTGACCGGGCTGCGCCGTCGCGTAGTACTGGGCGAGCCGCACGGCGCCAAGCGCGTTGAGGAACCCGGCGCCCTCGGTCAGCGCGTCATAGCCGGCGTTGGTCTGCGCGGTGTACTGCAGAATCGCCTTGACGGCGTTCGGTGTGAGCGATGGATTCGCCTGCAGCATGAGCGCGATCGTGCCCGACACGACCGGCGCCGCCATGCTGGTGCCGCTCAAGCTGAGATACGGCTCAAATGCGGTCTGCACCGAACCCGGCAGCAGAAATTCAGCCTTGCTCGAATAGAGCACGCTACCGGGATCGGCCAGCGATACCGTGCCGACACCGGGCGCGACGAGGTCCGGCTTCGCCGACCAGTCGAGATACGTGGGCCCGCGGGAGCTGAAGCTCGCCATCGTGTCGTCGCCGCGCGGGACCGTACCGTTGGTGCTCGAGGCTCCGACGGTGAGCACCCACGGCGCGTTGCTCGGCGCGCTGATGCCGCCGTATTGCGGAAGGCCGGCGGCGTTCTTGCCGAAGTTGCCTGCCGCCGACACGACGACCACACCGGCGTCGACGACGCGCTTGGCCGCGAGCGTCAGCGGGTCAGTCCAGTACGATTCGTGGACGGCCGCGCCAACCGACAAGTTGACGACGCGGATGTTGTAGTCGGCGTGATGCTCGAGCACCCAATCGAGGGCGGCGATGACGTCGCTGATCGAGCCCGTGCCGTCGGCACCGAGCACCTTGAGCGACACCAGACTGGCCTCGGGCGCGATACCGGCCATCTTTCCGTTCGAGTCGTAGCCGTTGCCGGCGATGACGCCGGCGACGTGCGTGCCGTGGCCATTGTCGTCGTACGGCGTCGGAGCGCCGTTGACGAAGTCGACGAACGCCGAGACACGCTGATTACCGTATGGATAGAGCGTGCTCGAGAGACTCGTCAGGTCGTCGTGCCAGGTCGCAATGCCTGAATCGACGACGGCCACGCCGACTCCAGCGCCCGTGAAGTCCAGCGCGTGGTTGACGGCCGCGGCGCCGATGGTCAGGGAGGTCCGGTAGTCGAACTTGGCCGACGGCCGGTCGTAATGGATGCGAAATACCGACGGGTCGGCGGCCAACCGTCTCAGCACGCCGTTCGGAAGATTTACCGCGAAGCCGTTGATGATGTTGAGTCTGTTTTTCGCGTAGCGCTCGAACTCCGGTGGAAGCTGCGCGCCGGGCTGCAGCGTCAGGATCGCTCGAGTCCTCTCCGACGCACGATGGTGATTGGCACGGTACGCGAGTTCGTGGTCGAGTCTGTAATGACGGACGTTCGTGTTGGGGCCGGCCGCTTCCTGCCTTCGCGCCGCGAGCGCATGTCGGCTCTGGGCCATTGCGTTCGGCACGAATCCGAGGATGACCAGGGCGGCGGCGACAACGGTCCGTTTGGTGCCCCAGACAGTCTTTCGACGACTCGATGACAGATACATGGCGGCGGCATCTGACGCAAGAACAAGGCCGTCTCTACCATATCGAACTGATGAGCATAAGTGGATGAATCTAAATGGCTTAGCGGTGTCGATTCCGAGCCGTTTCGTCGACCGCCATGCGCGAAATGTTCCACTATTGTACCCGCCATTACGGTTATTCACACCGGATGACGCTGAATTACTAACAAAATCGGTCAAAAGGCCCTCAGTGTCCTAATATGGACCATTATTCCCAAAATGGAGCACTCTAAGACCGCTATTGTCATATAGTGCCGCATCAATGACTACCACTGATGTATGCAATGTCTCTAATATTACCATATCTGCACGTCTCTAATCAGCGCATCACGAGAATTTTTTCGCAAAGGGCCCCCGGCGGCTCTCCTCCGCACGTTGGGCTCAGCGGCGGAACGTGCACGCGGGCCACGCGGAACCTCGGTCCGTGGAGTCGACCATGATCATCGTGCTGGCGCCTTCGGTGCAGCGTGCGCCTCTCGACGCGAGGTCGATCGGTGCGCCTTCCGAGCTCGCGATCTTCGGTACCGGACACGACACCGAGCTGCTTGCGCAGCTGGCCACGTTGCTCGATTCTGCTGTGCCCATCGTCGATATCCGCGCGGCGAACCCCGACCGTCGATGGCGCACATTTCCGTGAGTTCGCCGACGCCATGCCGGTGTGCCGGCAGCTTCGCGCTCGCAATGAATCAGCATGTCGAGCGAGATCGGGAAAGCGCGGCTGCGCTCTCGATCCGGAAGCCACCAGCATTGGTGTGCCGGACCACGCTCGCGGTATAGACACTTCTCGCCGGATGGGCTCAGGGTTGGGTCCCGTCTACGTCGAGCGCCTCTCGCGCGTACGAAGCCCGGTCGGCTCCTCGCTCGGCGCGGAGACACCCGAGGAAGTGGCCCTGTCCAGATGGCTCTTGACGAGCTCATAATCCTCGGGCGTGTCGATATCCATCAACAGACTGGGAGGAAACTGCAGGACCAGTGTCCGGTCGTGGTGCCGCTGGAGTATGGGACGGGCCCCATGCTGCAATTGGGCAAGCTCGAGAAAGAACTCGCTCTCGAACAGATGCGGCGGCGCCACGACGTCGCCGTAACGGACGCTGACGATGGCCGGCGCCTCATGGCGGTACGTGTCGAGAACGGCCCGGTAGTCGCTCGTCGTCACGAACGGCTGATCCGCGAGCGCGAACATCGCGGCCCGACTGCCGCCGAGTTGGGAGACCGCCGTGCGAAACGAGCTGCCCATGCCGCTCGCGTACTCGGTATTCACCGCGTGGCGGATCGGCAAGCCGTCGAGCGCCGCCAGTGTGTTCTCCCAATCGCTCCCCAAGACGACGAGCACATCGTCGAAGCTGGCGTCGCAGATCTGCCGCACCGTGCGCCGGACCAGTGGCTCGCCGCCGAGAGGCAACAGCAGCTTCTGGGTGCCCATGCGCGTCGATGCGCCCGCCGCGAGAATGACCGCGCTGATCATGCCGTGTCTCTCTTATTCTATCGATACGGTCTCGCCGTTCGCGTGTAGTAGACTACCGCCCTTCAAGTGATCGGCTGTGCGCCGCGCTCGTGGCCGACAACGTGCGACGCAGCCGAGGCGGGAGGTGGACACCGTGATTCCTGCAGCCTTCGAGTACCTCCGGGCTCACACGGCAGACGAGGCGTTCGCGTTCCTGCAGCAGCATGGGGCCGAGGCCCGTGTGCTCGCAGGCGGACAGAGCCTGATCCCGGCGATGCGGTTTCGACTCGCGCGTCCTGCAGTCCTGGTGGACATCAACTCGCTGAACGACCTGAACTACCTGCGACCCGGCGACAAGGTGCTGGCGATCGGAGCCATCGCGCGGGACGCCGACATCGAGCGTGCGCCGTGGATCGCCGACCGGCGCTGGAGCCTGATCCACGATGCGTCACGCGTGGTTGCCGATCCGGTGGTGCGCCAGATGGGCACGGTTGTCGGCAGCCTCTGCCACAACGATCCGGCCGGCGACTGGACGGCGGTCGCGCTGGCCGCTCGCGCCACCGTCGTCGTCCGCGGCAGGAGCGGAAACCGGCAGGTCAAGATCGACGATTTTCTCGTCGACAGCTTCACGACGGCCGCGGGAGAAGGCGAGATGGCGCTGGCCGTGGAGTTTCCCGCGCCGGACGACCGCACGGCCGGTTCATACCAGAAGGTCGAGCGCAAGGTTGGCGACTTCGCCACCGCCGCGGCGGCCGTGCAGGTATCGTTGAACGCCGATGGCACGATTCGCGGCGCGGGCGTGGCGCTGTCGGCTGCAGGCCCATGCGCCGTGCGCGTGAACGAAGCCGAGCGACTCTTGACCGGCCAGAAACCGACCGCGGAGCTGATTCGAGCCGCGTCGGACGCCGCGTGGCACCGCAGCGCACCCCAGGCCGACCTGCGCGGCAGCGTCGAATACAAGAAACACTTGGCTGGCGTGCTTGTCGCGCGAGGTCTGCGTCAGGCGTTCTCGCGTCTGGGGGTGCAGGCATGAAAGTCAGCGTCAACGTCAATGGCGTGAGCTTCGAGCGAGAAGTCGAGCCGCGCACGCTGCTCGCGTACTTCCTGCGCGAAGCGTGCGGGCTGACCGGTACGCACGTCGGCTGCGACACGTCGAGCTGCGGCTGCTGTGTCGTCGTCATGGACGGCAAGCGGGCGGTGAAGTCGTGCACGATGTTTGCCGCGCAGGCCGACGGCCATGAGATTCTCACCGTCGAAGGGCTCGCCGGGGGCGGCAAGCTGCACGCAATCCAGCAGGGGTTCTGGGATCAGCATGGTCTGCAGTGCGGATATTGCACGCCCGGCATGATGCTGACGGCGTACGCGCTCCTGAAAACGAAAGCCACGCCCAGCGAGGGGGACATTCGCGAGGGGCTCGCCGGCAACCTGTGCCGGTGCACCGGCTATCAGAACATCGTGAAGGCGGTGCAGCAGGCGGCCGGAACGCTGCGCGAACCGGTCGGCGCGAACTAATTCATTTGACACCTTCATGGAGCGCGGGCTTTCCGGGCGAGTGTCGTTCGCTCGGCTGAAAACCTCGCGCTCCAGCGTCATGCAGGCAAGGGGACGACGATGAGTATTTCGGCGAAACCGTTGCATTCCGTCGGCGTGCCGATGAAGCGCAAGGAGGATCCGCGCTTCCTTCAGGGCAAGGGGCACTACGTCGACGACCTTTCGTTTCCGGGCATGCTCTACCTCTCGCTGGTGCGGAGCACGTATCCGCACGCCGAGATCAAGAGTATCGACATCGCGGAGGCGTTGAAGGTCCCCGGCGTCAAGGCGGTCATCACCGGAAAAGATCTCGAGGCGGCGGGGCTCGGGTGGCTGCCGACCTTTCACGGGTTCGACAAGCAGATGGTGCTCGCCATCGGCAAGGTGCTCTTCCAGTATCAGGAAGTGGCCGCCGTGTTCGCCGAGACGCGGGCCACCGCCGCCGACGGCGCCGAAGCGGTGCAGGTCGAATACGCGCCGCTGCCGGTCGTCACCGACCCCTTCACCGCGAAGGCTGACAAGGTCATCCTGCGCCCCGACCGGGAGAGCAAGACGAATCACATCTTCCATTGGGAAGTGGGCGACAAGGACGGCGCGGCGCGCGCGCTGGCGTCGAGCGCCAAGCGCATCAAGCAGCGCATCTGGTTCCAGCGGTGTCACCCGGCGCCGCTCGAGCCGTGCGGATGCGTCGCGTACTTCGACGCGATGGGGCGGCTGCAATTCCATGTGACCTCGCAGGCCCCGCACGTATACCGGACGGCGCTAGCCCTGGTCACCGGCATTGCCGAGGACAAGATCCACGTGATCTCGCCCGACCTCGGCGGCGGCTTCGGCAACAAAGTGCCGGTGTACCCGGGATACGTGTGTGCAATCGTCGGCGCACTCAAGATCGGGCGGCCGGTCAAGTGGATTGAGACGCGTACCGAGAACCTCACGAGCACTGGCTTCGCGCGGGATTACCACATGGACGTGGAGATCGGCGCGACCGCCGACGGCAAGGTCACCGCGTTGCATGTCGCGACGACGGCCGATCACGGCGCGTTCGACGCGGCGGCCGATCCCAGCAAGTACCCCGCTGGCATCTTCGGCATCGTCACGGGCAGCTACGACTTTCCGGTCGCGCACGCCGAGGTCGACGCGTTCTTCACGAACAAGGCGCCGGGCGGCATCGCGTATCGCTGCTCGTTCCGGGTCACGGAAGCGAGCTACGCGATCGAGCGCGGGATGGACATCCTGGCCGACGAGCTGGGCATGGATGCGGTGGAGCTGCGCAAGAAGAACTTCATTCGAAAGGATCAGTTCCCGTATCCCTCGGCGCTGGGGTTCATCTACGACAGCGGCGATTATCACAAGACGCTGGACGTCGCGCTCGAGAAGATCGGATATCAGGCGCTGCTGAAAGAGCAGGCCGAGAAGCGGGCCCGAGGCGAGCTGATGGGGATCGGCTTCTCGACGTTCACCGAGGTCGTGGGCGCCGGGCCGTCGAAGCACTTCGACATCCTCGGCATCAAGATGTTCGACAGCGCCGAGGTCCGCATTCACCCGACGGGGGCCGGCATCGTGCGCACGGGCACGAAGTCGCAGGGCCAGGGGCACGAGACGACGTGGGCGCAGATCGTGGCCGAAGAGCTGGGACTCGACGCCGCGACCATCATGGTCGAGGAAGGCGACACCGACACGGCGCCGTACGGCCTGGGCACATACGCGAGCCGCAGCACGCCGGTCGCGGGCGCCGCCATCACGATGGCCGCGCGCCGCATTCGCGAGAAGGCGCGCAAGATTGCCGCGCATCTGCTCGAGGTCGGCGAAGCGGACGTGGAATGGACCGACTACAAGTTCCAGGCGAAGGGTGTGCCGGCCAAGAGCGTCACCATGAAGGAAGTGGCGTTTGCCGCCTACACGAACATGGCGCAGAACGAGCCGGGGCTCGAAGCGACGTACTACTACGATCCGCCGAACATGACGTATCCGAACGGGGCGTACGTGGCGGTCGTGGACGTCGATCGCGACACCGGCGACGTGAAGGTGCGCCGCTTCGTCGCCGTGGACGATTGCGGCACCGTCATCAACCCGATGATCGTCGAAGGCCAGATTCACGGCGGGCTGACCGAAGGGTTCGCGATGGCGTTCATCCAGGAGATCCAGTACGACGCCGAGGGCAACCACCTGAACACCAACTTCACGGATTATCTGGTGCCCACCTCGCTCGAGACGCCGCACTGGGAGACGGCGAACACCGTCACGCCGAGCCCGCATCATCCGATGGGCGCGAAAGGGGTGGGCGAGAGCCCCAACGTGGGCAGCCCCGCGGCGTTCGTCAACGCCGTCGTCGATGCGCTGTCACCGCTCGGCGTCCGGCACATCGACATGCCCATGAGCCGGAGCAAAGTGTGGCGCGCGATACGCGACGCGCAAGGCTCGAAAGCCTAGCGTGAACCTTCAATACAGCGGCGAGGAGAAGATCCCGGCCAGCGTCGAGACAGTCTGGGCGTTTGTCACTGACCCCGAGAAAGTGGGGCGCTGCTTTCCCGACGTGGTCGACGTCACGGTGCAGGATCCCACGCACCTGGAGGCAGTCGTGAACGTCGGCGTCGGCCCGGTGCGCGGCAAGTTCAAAGTGAAGGTCGAGATCCTCCCCGATCCGTCCAGACATCACGTCGACATGAAAATGTCCGGCGGCGGCTTTGGCAGCGCGGTCGATCTGACCGCCAGCGCCGACACCGTCGATGCCGGCGACGGCACGACACTGCTGAAGTGGAGCGGGCAAGGCGTCCCGCGAGGTCCGATTGCGGCCGTGGGTGGACGCGTGCTCGACGCAGAGGCCAAGAAACTGATCGCGAAGGCGTTCGGCAACATCCGCCAGCAGTTGACGGCGACCTCAACCTGAGATGGCCGAGCGCGCACATGCCAGGGGGCACGCTCAGATCGACCTGGCGACCGTCCGGCGCACGGCGGAAATCGACAGCGTGGGCTACTATTTCTGCAGCGCGAACGGCCGCGCGCGCTTTGTGAGTAAGCCGCAGGACGATCGCCCGACGAGCCCATGACGGACGCTGCAACCATCCGCGAACGCTTCCGCGAGCGCGCCTTCATCGCCGACGAGGCCTTCGCGACCGCGCTGCAGATCATGCTCGCGCTCGAGAAGCCGCTGCTGATAGAAGGCCCCGCCGGCGTCGGAAAGACCGAGAGCGCCAAGGTGCTGGCCGAGGTGCTGGGCACGCGGCTGATTCGCTTGCAGTGCTACGAAGGTCTCGACGCGATCGCGGCGCTGTATGAGTGGAACTACCCGCGGCAGATGCTGCACGCCCGCCTCAGTGAATCCGAGGGCTCGAGCCTCGAGGAGCGAGAAGCGCAGATCTTCAGCGAGCGCTTCCTGTTGAAACGGCCGCTGCTCGAATCAATCACAGAGGCGCAGTCGCCCGTGCTGCTCATCGACGAAGTGGATCGCGCGGACGAGGCGTTCGAAGCGTTCCTGCTCGAAATGCTGGCCGAGTGGCAGGTCACCATCCCGGAGCTCGGGACGATCCGAGCCCGGCACAAGCCGCACGTGATCCTGACGAGCAATCGGACGCGCGAGCTGTCTGATGCGCTGCGTCGCCGTTGCCTCTTCGTCTGGCTGCCGTATCCGTCGCTCGATCAGGAAATCGACATCCTCCACGCTCGCGTGCCTGGACTGGCGGAGCGGCTGGCTCACCAGATCGCGAGCCTGATGCAGGTGCTGCGCGGGCTGCCCTTGCGGAAGGCGCCCGGTGTCGCCGAAAGCCTGGATTGGGCGCTCGCCCTGATGAGCCTCCACCGCGATCACCTCGACGCGCGCGCGCTCGAGCAGACCCTCGGGTGCGTGCTGAAGGTGCACGAGGATCACGCCGTCATGAACGCGCATCACACCGCGCTCGAGCCGATTCTGGAGGGTGCGCCGGGAGCACTCGAATCCGGCGGCCACAGCCGCGAGACTGATTTCGGGTTCGGATCGGTCTCCACGCCGCGTCGCTGATGTATCCATTTGCCAGCCTGCCAGAGAATCTGATCGCATTCTGCGCGGTCCTGCGTCGCGATCATGGTTTCCGCATCGGCCCGGGTGAGCTGCACGACGCTGCGCGCGCGCTCGAGGTCGTGGACCTCTCCGACGAGCACGCGGTTCGGCACGCCCTTCGGCCCACTCTGAGCGGCACACTCCACGACGCGACAGTCTTCGATCAGGCGTTTGCTGATTTCTTTTTCCCCCGCCCTTTCGGTGATCGTCACGACCAGAGGCCCTCCGTGCGCCGCGATCCAGAATCGGACGCCGTCAGCAGTGAGGAGCGCTTCGAACAGGAACGCCGCGCTCGATCACCCGTCGACGCAGACGCCGTGGACGTCGCGCCAGAAGCGCCCGACGGTCCGATCGCTCCGCTAGAAACCACTGACAGCGACCTCGAAGAGGCGGCGCCTCTCGCACATGACGAGTTCAACCTCGAATACCTGGCGGAGGTGCTGACCCAGTACGGCCAGCCGCCGCGCATCGTCGGCGCGCCGGAGGCGGTGATCCCCGCCGCCCAGCTTCTTCCGGAATTCCCGGCCGAAATGGTGGACGCTCTCACGGCGGGACAAATCCGCAACGGGCGCGACTTCCGGGTCTCCCCGTTTCAGGTCCGTCCCAGCGGCCGCTTCGTAAAGGCGGTGACTCCGGAAGGCCAACTGGTGGCCATCGGGGAGGCCCGGCTCCCGCACCTGTACCATCCGGTTCTGGTGCTGTGAAGTGAAACTTCCTTCATTTGCATAGCGGTGGATATTGATTATCCTGAAGTGTGCGGATGAAGCTGTGCTGCTCGCTTCTGTTCATCGTTCTCATCTCCGCGTTCAGCGCGAGGTGCGTGGCCGCGCAAGAAGACCAGGACAATTATTTCACCGGGACGCTGGTAGAAAACGCGTCCGATCACATGAAGGTGTCACGAGTCCTGCAGGGCAAATCGGAAGATCGCGTCTTCAAGGTGAACGCGCAGACCAAGATCGAAGGCGGGCGTCTGCGGCTGCGGGAGCGGATCACGGTGCGCTATGTGTCGGGCGACGATAGCTACACGGCCATCCTGGTGATTGTCCGCCCGGCGACCACGCAGCCTAAAAAACAGAAGTAAGATTCGCGTTCAC
>Ga0137409_10009140_pt1 | contig 10087 bp, 10 predicted proteins | sample CZODoug1_16funga_FD_122059 | JGI IMG/M metagenome (GOLD analysis project Ga0137409, IMG submission 122059) | Vadose zone soil fungal communities from Angelo Coast Range Reserve, California, USA - CZODoug1_16fungal (Hybrid Assembly) | ecosystem: Environmental > Terrestrial > Soil > Vadose zone...
TGCCCCTTCTCGCGCTGAACCAGGTCGATGCGGCCCGGTGCGACTGGCTCGTGCCTGGGTTGCTGCGTGAAAAGATCACGCGGCTCGCCAAGTCGCTGCCGCAGAAGCTCCGCCACCTGCTCGGTGCGCTGCCGGAATTCGTCGACACCTTCCTCGTGGCTAACGAACCTGCAGACGCCATGCTCGCGCAGGCTATCGCCCGCTACGCGCGACGCGAGCTCAATCTCACGATCCCGCTCGATGCCTTCCGGCAAGAAATGCTGCCCGCACATCTTTCAATGAATTTCCGCATCGTCGACGAGCATGGCCGGCAGCTCGCGACAGGCCGCAACCTCGCTCAACTGCGCGCCGAGCTCGGCAAAAAGGCTGGAGAGGAGTTCGCCGAGCTCGCGCGGGCCGACGCGCCGGCAACGAAAGTCACCGGCTGGGATTTCGGCGATCTCGAGGAAGTAATGGAGATCCGGCGCGGCTCCCAGACGCTGATCGGCTATCCGGGCCTCGTGGATCACGGCGATTCCGTCAGCCTGGAGGTGTTCGACTCGGCTGACAAGGCGCGCGAAGCGCATCGCCCGGGGTTGCGGCGGCTATTCATGCTGCAGCTCAAAGATCAGGCGCGCTACATCGAGAAGAATCTGCCGGGGCTGCACGCTATGACGCTGCAGTTCGCGGCCTTCGGTGACGCGGCTGAACTCAAGGAGCAACTGCTCGTGGCCGCGTTCGACCGCGCCTGCGTGGTGGAACCCTGGCCACGGATCCGGGCGGAGTTCGAGCGCCGCCGCGACGAGGCGCGCTCGCGGGTGACGCTGCTCGCCCAGGAGATCGCGCGACTCGTTGGGAAGATTCTCTCTGAGCACGCGGCGCTGCAGAAGCAGCTCAAGGAGCTGTCCAAGGCGTTTCCCGAGTCCTGCCGCGACGTTCAGGAAAACCTGTCCCGCCTGTTGTCCAAGCGGTTCATCGAACAGACTCCCTACGAGCGCTTGCAGCATTTCCCTCGCTATCTCAAGGCGGCGAGCTTGCGTCTCGACAAGCTGCGCGCGAATCCGCAGCGCGATGCGCGCCTCGCCGCGGAGTTTGCGCCGCTCGCGGCCCATTGGCAGAGAGACCAGGCGAGGCAACTGAAGTCGGGCACCCGCGACCCGCAGCTCGAACAGTTCCACTGGCTGCTCGAGGAGCTACGCGTGCAGCTTTTCGCCCAGGAGCTGAAGACCTCCGTGCCGGTTTCGGTGAAGCGGCTGTCGAAGATGTGGCAAACTATTCAGCGCTGATTTTCAGCGCTCCGGGCGGTCCATATGAACGCGACACTCAACGCCCTTGCGCGGGCGTTTGTCAGTTTACTGCATCCGAAGATGCTCTGGCTCATGGTATGGCCGGTGATCGTCGCGCTTGTCCTATGGGTGACGCTCGCCGCGGTTTACTGGGGCGAGGCCGCGCAGTGGATCACCGCTCAGTTGCACCAGTGGCCGGCGTATGAATGGGCGGTCTCGGTCTGGCCCCTCAAGCTCATTGCCGCATGGTTCGGATGGATCCTCCTGCTGCTGCTGTTCGTGCCCGTGGTTCTGATCACGGCCGTGCTCATCATCAGCGTCGTTTCCATGCCGGCGATGGCCGCTCATGTCGGCGCGCGCGACTACCCGGGGCTCGTCCACCGAAAGGGCGGCACGTTCGCCGGCAGCCTCTGGAATGCCCTCGCTGCGCTCATGCTGTTTGCGTTGCTCTTTACGGTCAGCTTGCCGCTATGGCTGATTCCGCTGCTGTGGCCGGTGCTTCCCATCGCTCTGTTCGGCTATTTCAACCAGCGCGTGTTCCGCTACGACGCTCTCGCGGAGCACGCGACCGCCGCCGAGATCGCCGAGATCGTCCGCCGCCATCGCGGCGAGCTGTTTCTGCTGGGTGTCGCGCTCGCGCTCATCGGTCATGTCCCCGTGCTTGGGCTCTTCGTGCCGGTGTACGGTGGGCTCGCTTTCATCCATTTCGGCCTGTCGCGCCTCGGCGAGCTGCGCAGCGAGCCGATCCAGGGTACGGTGAGGCGGGTGTGAGGGTCGGCGCGATCATCATTGGCGAGGAAATCATTCGCGGCAAGCGCGAGGACAAGCATTTCACCAAAGTGATCTCGATTCTCGGCTCGCGTGGAATGAGGCTCCACTGGTGCGAGTATCTCGGCGACATGCCGGATCTCATCACCGCGACGCTCAAGCGCACGTTCGCTTCGGGAGACCTCGTCTTCAGCTTCGGCGGCATCGGCGCGACGCCGGACGATCACACGCGCCAGTGCGCGGCGGACGCGCTCGGCCTTGAATTAGTCCTACACCCCGATGCGGAGGCGGCGATTCGCTCGCGCACCGACATGGAAATCACGCCGCAACGGCTCAAAATGGGCGAATTTCCGCGTGGCTCGCGCATCATTCCCAATCCGTACAACCGCATCCCCGGGTTTTCCCTGGAAGACCACCATTTCGTCCCGGGATTCCCGGTGATGGCCTGGCCCATGGTCGAGTGGGTGCTCGACCAACGCTATGCGCATTTGTTTCACCGCACGCCGGAAGCCGAGGCCTCGGTCATCGTCTATGACCTTCCCGAATCGATCGTCACGCCGCTGATGATCGAACTGGAGCAGCGCTACCGCGGCCTGAAGTCCTTCAGCCTGCCCAGCATGGGCGAGGCGGGCGTGCGCCGTCACATCGAACTCGGGGTGCGGGGTGCGCCGGAAGAAGTGACGCCAGCTATCGAGCAGATGAAGCTTGGGGTGGCTGCGCTCGGCGGCAGGTGGGAAGAAAAGCCTTAGTACAAACAAAAAGCCCTGGCTTACGCCAGGGCTTTAGGGCGCCCACGGAAAGGAGGAGGAGGGGGCCGTGGGCGCGGAGCCTGTAGGTTAGGCTGCGGCGCGCTGTTTCTTGGATTCCTTGGCGGATGAAGTCGCAGCGGCGAAATTCGCTTCGGCGATCTCGGTGGCCTGCTTTGCGACCTTGTTGAAGCTCTCGTAGGCTGTGTTGGCCGCAGCGAGCGCGGACTTCACGGCGGCGACGGCGACGTCGGAGCCGGCTGGCGCGTTCTTCGAGACCTTGTCGAGAAGACCGACCAGGTTCTTGTTAAACTCGACGGCTTGCGCTTCGAGGAACTTGGCCAATTCGCCGTTCGTTTGGGCAGCAACTTCGTATACGCTGCGCGAGTAGGCGATGGCTTTTTCCATCGTCGGCTGGGTTGCCGCGGCGTTCAGGTTGAGGTATTCCTGGGGGTCTTTGGCGTTGAGCAACGCCTTGGCGTGGCCGACGCCTTCCTCGAATGCGGCCTTGGTTGCATTGAAATACAGCGCGGACAGGCGCTCGAAAGCGGAGAACTGCGTGTGCGCGAGACCCAGGATGGCCTCGATGCCGGCCTTGTTCGTGCTGGCGATTTGTTCGGGCGTGAAGTTCATGATCATCTCCGTAAAAGGTTGGAATGTTTGCCGTTAGGTTAGTGCTCTTGTCCTGTGGTGCCTTGGTCTTGGGGCTACTCCGGATATTTGTTGCATCGCAACAAGAAGAATTCTACAAGGAAAACAATCGATGTCAAGAATAATTTGTGCGACGCAATAGGGGTTCTAGGGCCGAGAAGATAAAAATCCCATATAAATAAAGCATTACATCGGAATCGTCGCCCTAGAAGTCAGTAGACACCTACCTTCAACTCTTTGTTTTTAAATGATCCGCGCCTTTCCCGGAGGGCCGGAAAATAAGCGAATCGTGAGCGCGCGCACCTACGTACCGCCCCCACCGATATTTGCCCTGGTTGTCCTGCTTGCGCTCGGCTGGGGATTCAATTGGCCGGTCATGAAGGTCGTGATGGCCGAAATGCCGCCTCTGCACTTCCGCGTGCTGTGTCTCGCGGCCGGGGCGGCGGGCCTCTTCGCAATTGCGCGGGCCAATCGGTTGCCGATCCGCGTTCCTCCGGGAGGCTGGCCGAGGCTGATCGCGATTACGCTTTTCAACGTGGCTGCTTGGAATGTTCTCGCAGTCTACGGCCTTACGTTCATGGAATCGGGGCGTGCCGCGATCCTCGCGTATACATTTCCGGTGTGGGGCGTGCTGCTCGGCGTGTGGGTCCTGCGCGAGCCGGTGACCGGAAGCCGGCTCGCGGGCGTGGTTCTGGGCGTCCTCGGGATGCTGGTGCTCCTCGGTGACGAAATCCATGCCGTCGGGCGCTCGCCGGCCGGGGCCCTGCTGCTCATCGCTTCGGCGATCAGCTGGGCGGTCAGCACCGCCATCATGAAGCGCTGGCCGGTCGATCTGCCGACTACTTCCTTTACCGGCTGGCAGATGCTGCTCGCTCTCGCGCCGATTCTCTCGGGCGCGGTGTTGTTCGAGGAAGGGAGTTTTTCGCCGCTCGCGCTCTCGACTTGGCCCTTCTGGGGGCTCGTCTACAATGCGCTCGTCAGCTCGATCTTCTGCAACTGGGCCTGGATCAAGATCGCGACCCATGCGCCGATCAGCGTTTCCTCGCTCTCCACGTTGATGATCCCGATCGTGGGTGTGTTCAGCGGAATGCTGTTGTTGGGCGAACGTCCGCAGTGGAGCGATTTGGCCGCGCTCGTCTTGGTCGTTGCTGCTTTGGCAGCCGTGCTTCTGCCAGGGCGCCAAGCAGCGTAGTCTGGCTCGTTCAGCCCGCTTCGCCCTCCCGGATACTGCGTCGAGTCGGGATTCTTTCGGTACGCCAGTTCGCCAGCGCCCAGTTCCAGATCTCCGCAATTCTCCCTGCCGCGAGCTCCGCCGGCGGTTCCTGGCCAAGAAAGCGCAAGGCTTGCCAAAGCCGAACCGGGGCCTCCGTGACGGTCAAAGGGGCGGCGCGCGTCTGCTTGCTGAGCTTTTCGCCGGTTTGGTTCACCGCGACCGGAAGATGCATGTATCGCGGAGTCGGCTGACCCAACAAGCGCTGCAACAATATCTGCCGCGCCGTAGAGGCGAGCAAATCGGCGCCGCGCACCACATCGGTGATGCTCTGCTCGAAATCATCGACCACCACTGCGAGCTGGTAGGCAAAAAGGCCGTCCGCGCGCCGCACAACGAAGTCGCCGACCTCTCGAGCCAGGTTCTGCTCGATCCTGCCTTGAAGGAGGTCCTCAAACGCGATCACTGTGTTGTCGACGCGCACGCGCATCGCTCGAGCCGAGCGTCCAGGCGAAAGCCCTTTGCGGCAGGTGCCGGGGTAGATGGACTCGCTCGCCGCGGATACGGTCGAATCGGAGATTTCCCGCCGCGTGCAAGCGCAGGGGAACACCGCATGCTCATGCTCGAGGCGTTTCAGCGCCGCTCCATAGGCTGCGTCGCGACGGCTCTGGAACACGACTTTTCCGTCCCACTCGAACCCATACGCCTCGAGCATCCTGAGAATCGCCTCGGAAGCCCCCCGAGCCTCACGCGGCCGGTCGAGATCCTCCATGCGCACCAGCCATCTGCCCCTGTTCCAGCGTGCTTCGAGGTAGCTGCCGACCGCGGCGACGAGCGAGCCGAAGTGCAGCGGACCGGTCGGGGAGGGAGCAAAGCGCCCACGATAGGGTCTGGTCGAGTCATGCATAATCTGGGACGAAAATCATATCAGCGTTTCCCGGCCAGCCGAAATTTCATGACCGATCCCCATCGCATCGTTATCGTAGGCGGCGGCGCCGGAGGGCTTGAGCTCGCGACGCGGGCGGGGGATCGCTTCGGACGCAGAGGACGCGCCACCGTGACCCTTGTGGATAAGAACGAAACCCATCTGTGGAAGCCCCTCTTGCACGAGGTGGCCGCCGGAAGCATGGATATTCACGCGCACCAGCTCGACTACCTCGCGCAGGCGCGCTGGCACGACTTCACCTTCTGCTGCGGCGCGTTGGAGAGTGTCGACCGAACGCGCCGCGAGATCGTGGTGGCCCCAACGGTGGATGAGCGCGGCGTCGAAGTCATCCCGCGCCGCACGCTGAGCTACGACACCCTAGTGATCGCAATCGGCAGCGTCGCGAACACTTTCGGCGTCCCCGGAGTCGAAGAGCACGCCTACGCGCTGGAGTCTGCTGCAGAAGCCGACCGCTTCCACCGGCGCCTGATCAACGCTTGCATTCAGGCCAACTATCGGCCCGTCCGCACGCCGGCCCAGTTGCGGGTGGTGATCGTCGGCGCGGGAGCGACCGGCGTCGAGCTCGCTGCCGAGCTGCGCAACACCACGCGCGTCCTCGCCGGATACGGCCTCCAAAACATCGACCCGGAGCGGTTCCTCCATATTACCCTCCTCAACGCCGACCCTCGAATCCTGCCGATGCTCCCCGAGCGTATTGCCAAGGCCGTGACCGTAGCGCTCGAAGACCTAGGCGTATGTGTCGCGTGCTCCGAGCAAGCCATCGAGATCACGGCGGGCGAGGTGAAGACCCAAAGCGGTAAATCCTACCCCGCGGACCTTGCGGTCTGGGCGGCGGGAATCAAAGGGGCAGATCTCCTCAGGAATCTCGACGGGCTCGAAACCAACCACATCAACCAGCTCGTCGTCCAGCCGACGCTGCAGACGACGCGCGATCCGGACATTTTCGCTCTGGGCGACTGCTCGGCATTCCCGCGCAAAGGCAAGCAGCGGCCTGTGCCACCGGCCGCGCAAGCGGCGCACCAGGAGGCTTCCCACCTTCTCGGGTCGATGGCGCTGCGTATGCGCGGGCGGCCGCTCACGCCCTTCCGCTACCGCGACTTCGGTACTCTCGTGTCGCTCGGCGAATACAGCACTATCGGATCGCTGATGGGTTTTCTCTCCGGCAGGAGCTATCGCGTCGAGGGCTGGTTCGCGCGGCTGATGTACCTGTCGCTGTACAAGATGCACCTGTACGCGCTCCATGGTCCTATCGGCGTCGCGCTCGATACGCTGGCGCGCCTCCTCAAACGCGGCACCGAGCCGAGCGTTAAGCTGCATTGATGGTCGGTTCTATCCTGAAGATCGTGCTCGGCGTCGCCATCGGCGTGCCCCTTTTTATGTGGTTTTTCCAGGAGCGGATGCTGTTCTTCCCGCGTCCGCTGGACTCCCGCCCTGCACCTCGCCCGAACGTCGAGGAGGTGAGCATCGTCGCCGCGGATGGCGTAAAGCTCCGCGGCTGGCTGGTAAGGGGCGACGGGGCGCCCGCGCCGCTCGTCATCTACTTCGGCGGCAACGCGGAGGAAGTTTCCTGGCTTGTCGACGTTGCGGACCATTTCGTCGGCTGGTCGCTGCTGCTCGTGAACTTTCGCGGCTACGGCGAGAGCGAAGGCAAACCCGGGGAAAAGGAGCTCCTTGAGGACGGACTCGTGATCCACGACTACGCAAAGCGGCGTCCGGAGGTGAATTCCGAACGTATCGTCGCGATGGGCCGCAGTCTGGGCAGCGGTGTGGCGGTTCACCTGGCGGCGCATCGCCTCCTGCGGGGCGTCATACTCGTGTCGCCTTACGACAGTATCGCCGAAGTGGCAAAGCGCCACTATCCTTTTCTGCCGGTGTCGCTCATGCTCCGGCATCGCTTCGACTCGCTTTCGCGCGCACCCCAGATCGAGGCGCCGCTGCTGTGCCTTGTTGCGGCTGAGGACCGGGTCATCCCGGCCGCGCACTCGCGCGCTTTGTTCGAGGCCTGGCGCGGCACGAAGACCTGGCTTGAAGTTCCGCGCTCGGATCACGACAGCATCTCCGCTGAGCCAGAATACTGGCACTCGATTGCGGATTTTCTGAACGCGCTGCGTTAAGGGGCGCAAACGCCCCTGCTATACTTGTGTCTCGTCGAATTCCGGAGATCCCCGCATGGCAACGATCGCGTTGACCAAGGACAATTTCGAGCAAGTCGTGAACGGCAACGACATGGTCCTCGTCGACTTCTGGGCGCCCTGGTGCGGGCCGTGCAAGGGTTTCGCGCCGGTATTCGAAGCCGCTTCGGAAAAGCACGCCGACATCGTCTTTGGGAAAGTGAACAGCGACGATGAGCAGGAGCTGGCCGCCTCGTTCAACATCCGCTCGATCCCAACGCTGATGCTTTTTCGCGAGAAGGTGATTCTCTTCTCTCAGGCGGGCGCGCTTCCGGGTTCGGCGCTCGAGCAGGTCATTCGCCAGGGCAAGGAACTCGACATGACCGCTGTGCGCAAGGAGATTGCCGAACGCGAAGCTGACGCGCAGCAGGCCTCAGTCGAGGGAAAATAAAAAAGGCAGGGGCGTTCCCTGCCTTTTTCTATGGATCGAAAAGCCTATTTCTTCATCTCGTCCTTCTTTGCGGCTTTCTTCGAGGCTTTCTTATCAGCTTTCTTCCCGTCTTTCTTCATTCCATCCTTCTTCATTTCGTCTTTCTTCATCGGCGCGCCGGCGTGGGACGCCGCGACGGCAAAGCCACTCGACACCGCGAAGACCGCGGCTACCAACAGCGACATGAGCTTCTTCATGCAATGTCTCCTCTCTCTGAGCGTTATTAGAATGATCCGGTCACCGGAAACCAGTCAACCGCAGGGTATCCTAGCATATATCGTTGAAAGCGCGAAGGATTCGCCAGACGGGAGCATGACTGCACGCCGAGTCCCCCTGGCTCCCCCGCCGCCTGCACGGATTGGCAAGTGAACCCGGGCATCGCCTATGCCCTGCTCGGCGCGGTTCTGTTCGGGGCGAGCACCCCGATTGCCAAACTCCTCGTCGGAGAAATCGGGCCGGTCATGCTTGCCGGCCTTCTCTATGCGGGGTCGGGAGTGGGGCTCGGCCTGTGGCTTGCTGTGCGCGGCTTGATTTGGCCCGCGGCCGAGCGGTCCCGATTCGCGCCGGGTGACTACAAGTGGCTCGCTGGCGCGGTCATTTCTGGAGGCGTAATCGGCCCCGCGCTTCTGATGCTCGCCCTTGCCGCGAGCTCCGCCTCGTCGGTGTCCCTGCTTTTGAACCTCGAGAGCGTGTTCACCGCCCTCCTGGCTTGGTTCGTGTTTCGAGAGAATTTCGACCGACGCCTGATGCTGGGAATGTCTCTGATCGTCTGTGGCGGCGTGATTCTCGGCTGGCGACCGGGGGAGATCGCGACCTCCTGGCCAGCGCTCGCGGTGGCGGTTGCCTGCTTGTGCTGGGCGCTCGACAACAACCTCACGCGCAAGATTTCAGCTGGGGACTCCGTCAAGATCGCCGCCATCAAAGGTCTGGCGGCCGGAACGGTGAACCTTTGCGTGGCGGCGGCCTTTGGAGCGGCGCTGCCGGCACCGGAGGTCGCCGCTGCTGCTGCTCTGGTCGGCCTGCTCGGCTATGGAGTGAGCCTTGCTCTTTTCATTGTGGCGTTGCGGCAGCTCGGCACTGCGCGGACCGGCGCTTATTTTTCAACCGCGCCTTTTATCGGTGCAGCCGCGTCGTTTGCGTTGCTCGGCGAGGCGCCGGATGCGTTTTTCTGGGTCGCAGCGGTCTTGATGGCGGTCGGCGTGGCGCTGCATCTCACCGAACGCCACCGGCACCTGCACCGGCACGAGGCGCTGACGCACACACACCCCCATACCCATGACGAACATCATCGCCATGAGCACGATTTCGCGTGGGACGGCGCCGAGCCGCACTCGCACACTCACGAGCATGATGTTCTCAGCCACAGCCATGCGCACTTTCCGGACATTCATCATCGGCACAGTCACTGACGGGTTGCGCGTTCTGGCGATCGCGTCGCTTGCGGCCACTGCGTGCGCCGCGCCCTACGTACCGAAGGACGACACAACGGTGCTCGAGCGATTGCCCGTGAGGCCGGGCGATCCTGTCGCTCGCGAGCTGCGACAGTTGCGTGCGGAGTTGACCGCCAACCCGCGCAAGCGGGAAACGGCGGTGCGCCTCGCCGAGCGGTATTTCGAGCTCGCCAGCTCGGAAGGGGACCCTCGCTACGTGGGCTACGCGCAGGCGGCCCTCAAGCCTTGGTGGGACCTGCCTGCCCCGCCGCTGGATGTTCTCGTGATGCGCGCGATCCTGAAGCAGTACAGCCACGATTTCTCCGGCGCAATGCGGGACCTCGAAGCAGCGACGCGCGAAGACCCCAAGAACGCACGCGCCTGGTCCTGGCGCGCCGCGATCCACATGGTGCAGGCCGATTACGCGCGGGCACGGGAAGATTGCTTGGCTCTGCAGAAGGTCGAATCCG
>Ga0137409_10009143_pt1 | contig 10086 bp, 7 predicted proteins | sample CZODoug1_16funga_FD_122059 | JGI IMG/M metagenome (GOLD analysis project Ga0137409, IMG submission 122059) | Vadose zone soil fungal communities from Angelo Coast Range Reserve, California, USA - CZODoug1_16fungal (Hybrid Assembly) | ecosystem: Environmental > Terrestrial > Soil > Vadose zone...
TCCGCCGTCGCGGGGGTTCAGACGATTCTTGACGGCGGCCGTCGTCTTCACGCTCGGCAACTCGTCGGACGCCTTCCTCCTATGGCGCGCGCGCGAGCTCGGCGTGCCGGTCTCGCTCGGGCCCGTGCTGTGGGCGCTGCTCCATGTCACGCGCTCGGCCACCGCGACTTGGGGCGGCATCTTGAGCGACCGTCGAGGCCGGCGGTTCGCCATCGTCTCCGGCTGGCTGGTCTACGCCGTGGCGTACGCGGGCTTCGCCGCTGCCCGCTCTCAATGGCAAGTGTGGTTGCTCTTCGCGACGCAGGGGTTGGTGTAGGTTTTTCCGTTGCTGCACATGACGGGCGCATAGACTCTGGGACAGATGAACGCTGCCGCGGCTTCGGCGTTCCCGCCCAGCGCGACCATCCCGGCTACTCCCGCGATCGAAGCGACGCCGACCACCATCCATCGACCGAGATTCCTCATCGAAACCCCTTGGCCCGCCGTCCGTTCCGGCCGACCCTTCGGCCGATTGGCGTCGAGCGCATCGTCGCCGAATTTATCACGGTGCACGGTGATGGGGAACGGTCAGTGCTTCGAAGCCAGCCAGCGCTCGCAATCGATGGCCGCGCGGCAGCCGGCCCCCGCCGCCGTGACCGCCTGGCGGTAGACGTGATCGTGCACGTCCCCTGCGGCGAACACGCCTTCGATGTTGGTGTGCGATGAATGACCCTGGAGCGTGAGGTAGCCCTCCGCGTTCGTCGGGAGGACCGTCTTGACGAGCGCGGTGTTCGGCCGATGCCCGATGGCGACGAAGAAGCCCACGCAAGGCTCCTCGGTCGAAGCGGCGGTCTTGAGGTTCTTCACGACGACCGAGTGGACCCTGGTGCCGTCCCCTTTCACCTCGGTGACCGCTGAGTCCCACAGAACGCGCACTTTCGGGTTCGCGAGCAGGCGGTCGGCCATGATCTTCGACGCGCGGAACGAGTCGCGCCGATGCACGACCGTGACGCGCGCGCCGAACCGGGTCAGGAAGTTGGCCTCTTCCATGGCGGTGTCGCCGCCCCCGACGACGACGATCTCCTTGTTGCGGAAGAAGAAGCCGTCGCACGTCGCGCAGTAGGACACGCCGCGTCCCGCGTACTCCTTTTCGCCGGGGAGGCCCAGGGTCTTGGGCGATGCGCCCGTCGCAATGATGACCGCGCGGGCCTCGAGGGTGTCCTCCTCGGTCTTCACGGTGAACGGCCTTGTGTGCAGATCGACGCTCATGGCATCGCCCGGCACGAAGGTCGTCCCGAACCGCGCCGCCTGCTTCTTGAACAGCTCCATCAGCTCCGGGCCCATGATCCCTTCGGGGAATCCCGGGTAGTTCTCGACGTCGGTCGTCTGCATGAGCTGCCCGCCCGCCGTCAACCCTTCGACCACCACGGGCTTCAAGCCGGCGCGCGCGGTGTAGAGGGCGGCCGTCAGGCCGGCGGGACCCGAACCGAGGATCACGACGTCGTGGAGCGGCACGAGTTCCTCCTTGGTGCGTTCCGTCAAGAACAGCCGCGAGCCACGCCCAACCCTTTGAGGAAGGCTCTGCGAACCGTCCCCGCTGCAATGGCCGCGGCAACGTGCTTCGAGTGCTTCTCCGCCCCGGTGAGCTTCCTCACCCAGCCTCTGTAGGGCACCACTCCTTGTACTGCGCCCCGCACTGCGCCGATGGCTGCATCGCCAACGGCCGTCGATCCGCGCTCAATCAGGCCGGGATTGGATGCGGAGGCTGGGGCATCCAAGTCGGGCCCGAGAACTTCATCAAGTACACGCACCTCAGCCGCGAGCGCAGTGCAACTCTGATCAGCAGGAGCAACGTACGGCCGTTTCTGGGCGTCAACCAGTACTGCCGGAATGCTGGCGTGAACCAGGTTGAGATCGCTCAGGGGCGTCGTGGCAGCGTCGGACATACGCGACTTCTCCGGCACGGCACAAGCGGTGAGTGCGAAGGCGAGTACTGCGATTGTTTGTCGGTTCATGGCAAGGAAGAATAGCAGGAGGGTGGGTGCCTGCGGCTGTCCTGGCCTCACCTCCCAAACGCCGCGACCTTAGCCCGTATCCAGGACGATGTCCCACACCGCTACGCGTGAGTCTGGTTCGAATCCCTGGGTGGGCGGCCCCAGGCGAACTATCAAGCGCTCCTTGCCCGCGCCTGTGCCTTGCAGGAAGGGGTCTTTGTCGTTCAACGGCTCGCCCGCGAAATACATTTGCGTCACCAAGCGGTTGCTTTTGCCCGTGACATCGAAATGAATATGCGGGGGCCGCATCCGGTTGTCGGGGCCTGCCGGATACGCTCCCGGCTTGATGGTCTTCATCCGGTAGCGCCCTTCCGCATCGGTGGTCAGGACCGCGAAGCCCTCGAAATTGGGATCCAGCGGCGCTGGATTGGTGTCGCTCGGGTGCGTGTAGCGCCCGTGGGTATTGGCCTGCCAAATCTCCACGCGGGCGCCTTGGACCGGTTGCCCGTGGGAGTTTATGACCCGTCCCATCACATGGATCACCTGTCCCGCTGCGCGTCCCGGCTTGCCCGGGATGGTCGTCAGATCCGCGCCCTGATGGAGCGGTTTGACGATGGGATAGAACGGCCCCAGGATTTGATCCGGTGTCCGCCTTAGCGCTTGAGCTAGCGCGGAACTGAGGCTACCGAACATGGCCAAGCTGCCTACCGCACCCGCCATACCCAAAACGTGTCGGCGTGAAATTCCATCATGAGTACTCATTGTCACCTGCTCCTGGAAATGTCTTGCGCCTAACTGGTAATGAACGTCATTCGAACGATCCTAAAAAACATGATGTAGAAATCAGCCCGCGAATCGCAGCCCAAGCTGCAGCAGTTCATCCCAAGCGTCGCCTTTGACGATGCCTTTGACGACGCGATCGACTTTCGCCGCATGCTCCAGCGCCGCCAAGAGCGCCGCGCGGGGGAGCTTCTTTGCGGCGCGGCCCACGAGGGACTGTCTCGCATCGCCCCACACGCGCGCTTCGCGCAGTACATCGGAAAGCGGCCGGCCCGCCGCGATGCCGCTTTGCACGCGGCAGATGGCCCGGATTTCCTCGGCGAGGATCCACAGCACTCGCGGAGGCGCCTCGCCTTCGCCGCGCAGGCCTTCGAGCATGCGCGCAAGCCGCGAGCGCTCGCCCGAGAGCATCGCTTCGGTGAGCTTGAGCGCGTCGTAGCGCGCCACGTTCATCACTGACTCGCGCACGGCGTCGAAGTCGAGCTCCCCGGCGGGCAATAGCAGCGCGAGTTTCTGGATCTCCTGGTGGGCGGCAAGGAGGTTGCCTTCGACGCAGTCGGTGAGGAACTGCAGGGTTTCGGGAGTTGCGCGCTGCTTCTGCCGCGCGAGGCGAGCGGCGATCCACTCGGGAAGCCGCGCGCGCTCGACCGGGTAGACGTTGACGACGATTCCATGGCGCTCGAGCGCCTTGAACCAGGACGACGCCTGGCCGGCCTTGTCCAGGCGCGGCAGCGTCACCACGGTGAGCGCGTCGGGTGGGAGCCTTCCGCAAAACGCTTCGATCGCCTCCGCGCCGTCGGGTCCGGGCTTGCCGGAAGGAAGGCGCAACTCGATCAGCTTCTTGTCGCCGAAGAGCGAGCGGCTCGCACCGCTCGCTCCGAGCTCGCCCCAGTCGAAGCCGCGCTCCGCCGCGAGGACCACGCGGTCCGAAAACCCGCTTGCGCGTGCGCGGATCGCGTCGGCGGCCTCGAGCGCAAGAAGCGGCTCATCGCCGTGGATCACGTACAGCGGCCGCAGCTCGCGCGAAAGAGATGCATCCAGCTGCTCGAGCCTGAGAGTGGCCATGCCTATTCGATGGGGACCGACGCCGGCTTCGTCGCGACCAGGCGCCGCATGATCTGCTGCACCATGTCGCTTTGCATGTCCCGGTAGAGCAGCGCTTCCTCGGTCTCCTTGGCGAGCACCTGCGCGTCGCTGTAGGAGACGTCGCGCGTCAGCAGGATTTCGATGGTCGGCAGGTAGACCTGGACGCCCTTGGGATCGGTGACGCGGAATCCGACGCGGTAGCGCAGCTGATATTCGCTCACCCGGCCCGCGGCGCTGAAGGAAAGAATGATCTTGTCGCGCAGCTCCTGGGTAAACCCGAGCACCGCCTGCGCATCGCCCGGGCCGTCCACAAGGCGTGTCTTGCTCGCCGCGGCGACGTTGCGTTTCAGCTCGACCACGAGGGGGTTGTTGCCCGGAATGTAGAGCGTTTCGAAAGGCAGCTGCGCCTGGCCGCGCAGATGGAAACCGCATGCCGCGATGAGCACGGCGATCACGCCGACGAGGGCAGCGCGAGAAAAACGCTCAAACGACCACATTGACGAGCCGCCCGGGGACCACGACGACTTTCTTCACCGCCTGGCCGTTCGTGTAGCGCGTCACCGCGTCGTGGGCGAGGGCAAGCTGCTCGAGCTGCTCGCGCCCGGCTGTTTTAGGCGCGCGCATGTGGCCGCGGAGTTTGCCGTTCACCTGGAGCACGAGCTCGATTTCGTCCTGGAGGAGCGCCAACTCGTCGACTTGGGGCCACCGAGCTTTGCCTATGTCGCCAAGGACCTGATCAAACCGAAGTTCTTGCCAAAGTGTATGGGTGATGTGGGGAACTATCGGATGAATAATCCGAAGAAGAATACCGATTCCCTCGTTCATCAATTGAAACCTGGCATTGATCGGTCGCTTGGTCGTTGCCAATTCAAGGGGTGCGGTATCCACAGGGAATCTTTCAAGCGCGTTGAGTATTTTCATTCCTGCAGAAACCACGGTGTTGTACTGCTCTCTACCGTAATCGTAGTTCGCTTGATGTAAGATTTGGTGGATCTCGAACCGTTTCTCTCTGAGCCGGTTATCTTCCGCCGACCAGTCGGTGATTCGTGCAATGCCCTTCGGGAAGGTAATTGAGCTGGCATTTCGGTAACAAAATTCCCAGAGTCGCCTCAAGAAGCGATAAGCACCTTCGACGCCCGCATCCGACCACTCGAGCGTCTGCTCGGGCGGGGACGCGAACATGACAAACAGCCGCGCAGTGTCGGCCCCGTACTTCTCGATGAGATCCTGCGGATCGACGCCGTTGTTCTTCGACTTCGACATGGTGCCGATGCCGTCGGACTCCACGGGCTTGCCGTCGGAACGCAATACAGCGCCGATGCGCTGGCCCTTGTCGTCGTGCCTGATCTCGACGTCGGCGGGGTTGTAGTAGGTGATGCGGCCGCTCGCTTCCTTGCGGTAGAAGATTTCGTTCAGCACCATGCCCTGCGTGAGCAGACGCATGAACGGTTCGTCCACGCCCGGAACGAGCCCGAGGTCGCGCATCACCTTGGTCCAGAAGCGCGAGTAGAGCAAGTGCAGGATCGCGTGCTCGATGCCGCCGATGTACTGGTCGACCGCCATCCAGTACTTCGCGCGCTCGTCCACCATGCTTTTCTCCTGGTCCGGGCAGGCGAAGCGCATGAAGTACCAGGACGAGTCGACGAAGGTGTCCATGGTGTCGGTTTCGCGCTTCGCCGCTTTGCGGCATTTCGGACACCTGCAATTCACGAACGACGGCGTTTTGGCGAGCGGATTGCCCGTGCCGTCGGGGACGAGGTTTTCCGGGAGGACGACCGGGAGCTCGTTGTCGGGAACCGGAACGTCGCCGCAACCGTCGCAGTGGACGATCGGGATCGGCGTGCCCCAGTAGCGCTGGCGCGAGATGCCCCAGTCGCGAAGGCGCCAGGTCACCTGCTTGTCGCCGAGGCCTTTCGCCTTGAGGTCGGCGGCGATGGCGTCCACCGCCGCCTGGTAGTCGAGCCCGTCGTACTTGCCCGAGTTGACGCAGCGCCCGTAGTCCGCGTACCACGGCTGCCAGGCGTCAGTCGAGTACGGTTTGCCCGCGACGTCGATCACGCGCTTGATCGGCAGGCCGTATTTCTTCGCGAACGCGAAATCCCGCTCGTCATGTCCCGGCACGCCCATTACCGCGCCCTCGCCGTAGGCCATCAACACGTAGTTGCCGACCCAGACTTCGATTTTTTCGCCGCTGACCGGATGCGTGACGAAGAGGCCCGTGGGCATGCCCTTCTTGTCGAGCTGGGCGAGGTCGGCCTCCATCACCGGGCCGCGCTTGCACTCATCCACGAAGGCGGCGAGCTTCTTGTCCGACCTGGCCGCGTACGCGGCGAGCGGATGCTCCGCGGCCACCGCGCAGAACGTGGCGCCCATCAGCGTGTCGGCGCGCGTGGTGAAGACGCGCAGGATTTTCTTCTCGCCTCCCAGTTCGTAAGGGAAGCCGATGTTGACGCCATGGCTCTTGCCGATCCAGTTCGCCTGCATCGTCTTCACGCGCTCGGGCCAGCCGGTGAGCCGATCGAGCGCGGCGAGCAGCTCCTCGGCGTAAGCGGTGATCCGCATGTAGTACATCGGGATTTCGCGCTTCTCGACGAGCGCCCCGGTGCGCCAGCCGCGGCCGTCGATCACCTGCTCGTTGGCGAGCACCGTCCGGTCGACCGGGTCCCAGTTCACCGTGCCGGTCTTCTTGTAGACCAGGCCGCGCTCGAGCATGCGCAGGAACAGCCACTGGTTCCAGCGATAATACTGCGGCGAGCAGGTCGCAAGCTCGCGCTCCCAGTCGATCGCGAAGCCGAGCGACTGGAGCTGCTTCTTCATGGCGGCGATGTTGTCGTAGGTCCACTTCGCCGGCGGCACGCCGTTCGCCATCGCGGCGTTTTCGGCGGGAAGCCCGAAAGCGTCCCAGCCCATCGGCTGAAGAACGTTGAATCCCCGCATTCGATGAAAGCGGGTCATCACGTCGCCGATGGTATAGTTGCGCACGTGCCCCATATGCAGCTTGCCCGAAGGGTAGGGGAACATCGACAGGCAATAGAACTTCGGGCGGCCGCCTTTCCCGGGCGGCTCCTCGGTCGCGCGAAACGCGCGGGTCCGCTCCCAGTGCTCCTGCGCTTCGCGCTCGACGATCTCGGGGTGGTACTGGGGCAGCATGAACGGCTCGGGGAAAAAAAGAATTATAACCGTGCGGGTCGGTCGGGAATCGAATTGAGACAATCATGAAGAAGCGACTCTCTATCGCGTCGACGCTAGCTGCGCTTGCGCTGGGTACGACCGGCGCGGCGATGGCGCAGTCCGTATCCAAACCGCCGCGATCCACCCCGCTTGCGATAGTCGAAGCGGTGCAGCTGTCCGCCTCGGTCCTGCGCGGCGGCGTGAGCACTCCGCTCGCTCCGGGCATGGAGCTCGGCAGTCGCGATCAGGTCAGGACCGGGCCTCGGTCGCGCGTCGTTCTGAGGACCGCCGACGGCAGCACGGTGAAGCTCGGCGAGCAGGGCTCGTTCTTCCTCGATAACGCGCGCATGCGCGAAGACAACGTCTTCGAGGCGGCCATGAGAATCGCCGAAGGGGCGTTCCGGTTTACGACCGAGGCGCTGGAAAAATTCGGCGGCAGACGCGAGGTGAACATCACGGTCAAGACCGTAACGGCCGGAATCCGCGGCACGGATCTCTGGGGCAAGGCCACCTCCGACAGCCAGATCGTGTGCCTGATCGCGGGCACGATCGAGGTTACGTCGCCAGGCGAAAGGCCTTTCGCCATGGACCGGCCTTTGTCCGTCTATGCCCTCGAAGGGGATCTGTCGCGGGCGATCGCAACCGTGCCGCCGGACCGGTTCCGGGAATGGGCGGCGGAAACCGAGACGCAGCCGGGCCGGGGCGTGTCCAGGCGCGGCGGCAAATGGAAGATCGCGATCGCCACGGGCAAATACGACGACGCCCTGAAAATCTACGATGAGTTGCGAAAAGCCGGATACCCGGCCGAGATCGTTCCCTCCAAAGCCGGTGAGAAGCGCGTCTACGGCGTGCGGCTGTCGAATTTCGAGACGAGGGAGGACGCCGGGTTCGTGGCGGACGATCTGAAACGGCAGGCGGGCTTCGAGCGGTACGATTACAAAGTCGCAATGTAGGCGTCCGAGCGCGGCTCGCGCGGGAGCGTGCGGTAAAATCGTGCATTCGCGAATGCCCGCATGCTCAATTTACTCGAAAACCTCAATCCCGAGCAGCTCGCCGCAGTCACCCTTCCCGACCAGGCGGCGCTGATCCTCGCCGGCGCGGGCTCGGGCAAGACGCGCGTCCTCACCACCCGGATCGCCTGGCTCATCCAGACCGGAAACGTGAGTCCGAACGGCGTTCTCGCCGTTACGTTCACCAACAAGGCGGCCCGCGAGATGCTCACGCGCGTCTCGGCGATGCTGCCGATCAGCACCCGCGGCATGTGGGTCGGCACCTTTCACGGCCTGTGCAACCGCTTGCTGCGCGCGCACTACCGCGACGCCGGCCTGCCGCAGCTCTTTCAGATCCTCGATTCCCAGGATCAGCACGCCGCGGTGAAGCGGGTTCTAAAGGCGCTCAACGTCGACGAAGACAGGTTCCCGGCGCGGGAAGCGCAGTATTTCATCAACGCAGCCAAAGAGGAGGGCAAGCGCGCCCGGGACGTCGAGATCGGGGACGAAATCACCCGCCGTCTTGCCGAGATCTACGCCGCCTACGACGAGCAATGCCAGCGCGAGGGCGTGGTGGACTTCGCGGAGTTGCTGCTGCGCACCTTCGAGCTCCTTTCGAGGAACGAGGTGCTGCGCGAGCACTACCGCAGCCGCTTCAAGCACATCCTGGTGGACGAATTCCAGGACACCAACCGCCTTCAGTACCGCTGGCTGAAGCTGCTCGCCGGGCCGAAGAACATCATGTTCGCCGTCGGCGACGACGACCAGTCCATCTATGCCTTCCGCGGAGCGAACGTCGGCAACATGGCCGAATTCGAGCGCGACTTCCATGTCGAGAACGTCATCCGCCTCGAGCAGAACTACCGCTCGCACGGTCACATCCTCGCCGCGGCGAACGCGCTCATCGCCCACAACAAGAAGCGCCTCGGCAAGAATCTGTGGACCTCCGCCGGGCACGGCGAGCCGGTGCGCGTATACGAGGCGCAAAGCGACGGCTACGAGGCGAACTGGCTGACAGAGGAGGTGCAGGCGCTGAAGCGCGGCGGACTGCGTCTTGCCGATATCGGGGTGCTGTACCGCTCGAACGCCCAGTCGCGCATCATCGAGCACGCGCTCTTCTCGAACGGCATTCCGTACCGCGTGTACGGAGGGCTGCGCTTCTTCGAGCGCATGGAAATCAAGCACGCGCTCGCGTATCTGCGGCTTGCCGCGAATCCGGACGACGACGGGGCCTTCCTGCGCGTGGCCAATTTCCCGGCGCGCGGGATCGGCGCTCGCTCGCTCGAAGCTCTGCAGGATGCGGCAAAGGCCGGCGATACGAGCCTCTACAAGGCGGCTTCCGGACTTTCCGGGAAAAGCGGCGCGGCGGTCGCCGTGTTCCTGCGCCTGGTCGAATCGCTCAAGGCGGAGACGCAAGGGCTGCCTTTGCCCGAGGCGGTCGAGGTGATGCTCGAAAAAAGCGGCCTCACCGCGCATTACAAGGCCGAAAGAGACGGCGCCGACCGGGTCGAGAACCTGAACGAGCTGGTGAACGCGGCCGCAGCATTCACAAGCGAGGAGGAAGACCACGGACACGATCTTTCGGCGTTCCTCGCGCACGCATCGCTGGAATCGGGGGAGAACCAGGCGGCCGAGGGCACCGACGCGCTGCAGCTGATGACGGTGCACTCGGCCAAGGGCCTGGAGTTTCACGCGGTATTCATCACCGGGCTGGAAGAGGGCCTCTTTCCCCACGAGCAGAGCGTCCTGGAAGACGACGGCCTGGAAGAGGAGCGCAGACTGATGTACGTCGCCATCACCCGGGCGCGGACGCGGCTTTACCTCTCCTTCGCCCAGACGCGCATGCTGCACGGGCAGACCCGCTACAACGTCTCCTCGCGCTTCCTCGACGAGCTCCCCGAGGAAGTCGTGAAGCGACTCACGCCGCGCCTGGGGCACGCCAAATTCGACGACGCGGCCTGGGCGCCCGTGCCGGCAAAGAGCTACAAAGCCAAAACCCCCAGCCACGGGTTCCGCATCGGCCAGTCGGTGCTGCACCCGAAATTCGGCCAGGGCGTCATCGTCAACGCGGAAGGATCCGGCACCGA
>Ga0137409_10009144_pt1 | contig 10086 bp, 6 predicted proteins | sample CZODoug1_16funga_FD_122059 | JGI IMG/M metagenome (GOLD analysis project Ga0137409, IMG submission 122059) | Vadose zone soil fungal communities from Angelo Coast Range Reserve, California, USA - CZODoug1_16fungal (Hybrid Assembly) | ecosystem: Environmental > Terrestrial > Soil > Vadose zone...
GGCACTCCGTATTTCATCGAAGCGAATCCCAATCCCGAAATAGCGAAGAGCCAGGAGTTCGCTACAGCCGCTCGGCATGACGGGCTTGACTACCCCGACCTGTTGCATCGCATTCTGGCCCTCGGAATCAGCCGGGCAAAGGCAGGCGCATCCGTGGGCTGAAAGGCAACGCGAACGGACATGCACAGCGGTGGTGCGCGCTCGGAAGTTCAGACGGATTCGCATAGTGAAAAAAGTAAGGTCACTTCCTTGGCGGCTTCGCTTGTATCATGCAAGCCAGGGTGTCGCCTTTTAGCACTTAACTGACATCGCCGTTTGGCCGAACGTCCGCTCTGCGCCAGAAGCGGTCATTCCGGAGAACGCGGGTGGAAACCCCACACTGTCACTGTGGAGGAAACCCACGCTGTGGCATCGGAATCCACGCTACAGGCCCGGTGAAAACCCACACTACCTCTATATCTCGGGTAGGTAGCTCAGCGGTGATAGGGAAAGCACACCCAACGGATCGCAATCCCGCGAGGTCGGACAAGAGCACGCACGTACCCCAACGCCTGACCATCAGCCGTCAAATCGCTTGACCAGCTTTGAGCCCTTAACTCTGCCAATCTGCTTGTCGGTCAAGTCTCTGCCCATGCTCAATCCTTTCGTCATGAGGTTGCTGCGCAGCGCCGCCTGCCTCTCGTCGGCGTAGTCTATCTCGACATGATCCAGACTCATCAGATGGCCGAGTTCATGGGCCCAGGCCCGTCCATTGGCGACGACATTGCCATACCACTGGATGAAACTGGCCGGCTCGGGATCGCTATCGACGTATGAGCTTCCGCCAGCGGAGAGATTTTCAATCGGATTGACGAGGTAAATGTGGACCAGATTGTCCAGCTTATGCCGCAAGCTAAGGACATCCAGCAAGCGCTGATCATTGTTGCGCGCGCTCTTTGCCATATCGAGCGGCTTGTCTATGACGCAATCATTGATCACAAACGCAATATTCGCCTTTAACCAGATCGCATTGACCACATTCAGGGCCTCTTTGGCCGCGTCGCGGCTCCATTTCTGCGCCTCCTGGACGCCCTTCTCGGCAAATGGCGTGATGTATACTTTCAGCAAAATGGAAGACATAAGTTCCTCGACGTTTGGAGATTTCGACGATATCTCCCATGCGCGTCTGCGAAATCGGCGCAGTGAATGGTTGCGCCGAGGCATACTACTACAAAGGACGGCCGGCTTGCTTCAGCGGCATGCGACATTAGTTCAAGAATATCCCGCAGCGGACCGTGCTTCCGCCGGGCACGGGAGTGCTAAGGATTTGTGGGTTGTTAGGGCTCCGAATTGCTGCATGCATGAGTATGCAGATGGCACTTTTCGGACCAGAGTGATCAAGCCGACGATGTCCGCTTTTGGGGCTGGACCAGACTTGCGCAAGTAACTCCGATATTGCAGCCCTCGGTTTGGTTCGATTAATAATCAACGACACCGCGATAACTCACGTCTCTAGCATGGGCTGCTTCGTCCCGTCATCATCCGAATGGGTGATGACGCCGGCGCTCGCGGAATAGTTGCTGCGGAGCGCTCCAACGCCTCTCACCGGAAGACCCGTCGGGTCATCGCGTCCTGAATTTCGACATCGTCCTTTCTCGAGGCTAGACGCTCTTCCGTCGACACGGACCGATGCCTGCTGGTAGCTGACCTTGCGAACGTCCGCTTTGCGCGCCCCGAAGCCGACATGACAGTTTGCCGTAGCGGCCGCTCTGTTGCTCATGTGGTGCCGCTTGAAGCCCAGGCCGGTTCAGCTCGTTCGAGAGAGTTGTGAAATCGCGCAGTTGAATCGCTATGAATTCGTCGCGGGAGGAGCTGATCATACAAGGCTCGTGCAAATCCCAGGCGAGGGTCATGCCTCGGCCATCTTCGCGAGCACGCGCTGCACCAAAGCGGGATCGCGATAGACGCTGCGCGGCCTCAATAGATGTTGAACTTCGACGGTCAGCTTGTGGACTTCAGGATCTTCGGCGGCGAGCCGGGTCAGGGCGATACCGAATTTCAGCGTGGTCTCAAAATCCGCCGGACGTTGCCCCTTGTATCGGGAAACGCGAAGTCGAATATGGCCACCGACCACGGCGTCTCGATCAACGTCTGCACCTCGGCGAAGAAAGCCGGCGCCAATCCGGCGATTGGATTGCTGTCTCCCTCCTAATCTCTCAAGAAGCGTCCGGAGCAGGCACGCCTCCAGCGCGGCCACGCTCATGCCCTGGCCGTAGGCGCCGATACGAGGGTCCCTGGTCGTTTGTGTGTGAAACGATGTGGTCTCTCACGTCGGCGCCTGCGAAACGCATCAGCAGCTCTGAGAAATTTTGGTCGTCACCCCAAAAAGACTTTTTCAACACTATCGAGGGATGAACGGACCTAGCTCAGACGCGCGCCCCCTGAGCGGACTCTCCTCGAATCCGTTAGATCATCTTAGGCGGTCGCAGTTCCCGTGCGGACGAAACGCCTCAGCACCTCGCAGAACTCGTCCGTTGCAGTGAAGATCGGGAGGTGGCCCTTGCCCTCGAAGGCGTAAAGCTGCGCATTCGGGAGCCCCGCCGCGATTTGCTCGGCCGCGGCGAACGCAAGGAGACGGTCCTTGCGCCCGTGGGTCACCAGCACGGGTAACCGGATGTCGGCGAGCAGCGGCATGACGTCCTTGCCGGGGTCGGGGTCGAAGAAGCTCAGGATGGTCTCACAGGGCAGCTGCAGCCGGCTGCTGATCGTCTGCTCCCTCAGCTCCCGCATCTCCGGCTCCGAGAAGACCAGCTCTGTGTGCGACCGGACCACGTCGGAGACGTCCTGCTTCTCCAGATCGGTCTTGTGCCTTTCGAGGTAGGAGGGGTGGAAGGCCCGGGAAAAGTCGCTCGGCGGCGCACCGACCGTGACGAGTTTGGCGAACAGCCGCGGATCGGCGTGGGCGAGTTTGAGCAGCAGGTTGGCGCCGGCTGAGATCCCGACGCCGACGACTGGGCGGCCCAGTGCCGCGAGCACGGCCTGGACGTCCTTGACGTGTTCGTCGAGGCGGTAGGGCCGCGTCAAAAGTTCGGACGCTCCTGAGCCCCGGGGATCGATGGTGACGATCCGGAACTCCTGGCACAGCCGCTCGAGGATCGGCTGAATGGCGGCCAATCCATAGGCGAGCGGGCTGACGAACAGCAATGTATCCTCGCCGCCGCCGTGCTCGTAGAACACGATCCTCGCCCCACCGCGGATGGCGACGCGTGATCGATGACGCTTGTTCTCGATCCGGGTCCTGGTGTCGGCCTCGAAAACGAGGTCCAGCGCCTGCTCGTAGCGCTTGTTCGCACCGTCGAGGTCGCCCATCAGGCTTGCGACGTCTCCGAGCAGGACGAGGGCCTCAAGCTGCCGCGTCCCGGGAACAGAAGCCTGTGGATCTCCGCCAGCGAGTGAGGACGTCAGCGCCACGTCAAGGCACTTCTCCAGGTGCGCGGCAGCCTCACGGAGGGCATAGGCGGCCTTCGCGCACCGCGCCGCCTCGAACGAGCAGTCCGACGCGCGCTCGGCAAGGCCCGCCTCCGCGTACTGGTGCGCGAGCCAATCGGGCTGGCGCGCGGCGATCTCCGGGAACCGCGCCTCAACGATCTGGGCGATGCAAGCGTGCAGCTGTTGGCGCCGGCTCCTGAGTAGCGATTGGTAGGCCGCCTCGTGCACAAGGGCGTGCCGGAACGCGTAGGACACTGCCGACGGCATCCCGCCGCGATGGATCAACTCGCTCGCCACGAGCTGGTCGAGCGCGACGCCCAGCGCATCGGCGCCCAGGGGCGAGACGGCGGCAAGCATTTCGTGCGAGAACTCCCGACCGATACACGCCGCGAGCTGCGCCACCGCCTTCGCCGGAGGAGCTAAGCGGTCAAGCCGCGCCGTGAGCGAGTCGTGCAATGTCGCCGGGATCGCCAGCGGCGGCAGCGGTCCCCGCAACACGTACCCATCGACTCCCTGAGAGAGCAAGCCGGACTCCAGCACGGCCCTGGTCAGCTCCTCAACGAACAGCGGCACGCCGTCGGTCCTGACGAGGATCTGGTCAATGACCTCGGGCGGCAGCGGCTTGCCGCCTCCCACCCGCTCCGCCAAGGCCGCCGTGTCGCGACGGCCCAGCCGGTTGAGGCTGAGCAGTGTCACGTGAGCATGACCGGTCCAGGGCGGCGCGAAGTCGGGCCGGAAGGTTAGGACTGCCAGCACCGGCAGGTGCCGCGTCCGGTCCACCACGATGTCGAGCAACTCGAGAGACGTCGGGTCGGCCCAGTGGAGATCCTCGAAGACCAGCAGCACCGGCCGGCGCGCTGCCATCGCCTCGAGCTGGCCGGCCAGGGCCTCGAGCGTCTTCGCCTTCTGCTGCGGTGGCGTCAGGCCCAGGGGCGGGTAACGCCCCTCGGTCCGAATCGCCAGGAGCGCGGCGAACAACGGCGCGACAGCGGACACGTCTTTGACCTCCCGCCCGAGCAAGTCCTCGAGCTTAGCGAGCCTCGCCTCCGGATCGTCCTTCCGGCGGAAACCCGCGGCGTGCTCCAGTCGGGCGATAACGGGATGGAGAGCGCTGGCGGTGCGCTGGGGAGAGCCTTGATACCGGAGGAGCAGATGCGGCTCGTCGGCGAGCAGCCGCTCCCGTAGCGTCTCGGCGATCCGCGACTTACCGATCCCAGGCTCACCCCCGAGCAGCACCACCTGCCCTTCACCGCCCTTGGCCAGATCCCAGCGGTCGAGCAGAAGCGCGATCTCGTGCTCGCGGCCGATCAGGGGGGTGAGCCCGCTCTCGTGAAGCGCCTTGAAGCGGCTTTCGATCTCTTTTTCTTCCAACACCCGATAAACTCGCTCCGGGTCGCTGAAACCTTTCCAAGAGACGGAGCCCAACTCCCTGCATTCAAACAAGCCGCGCACGAGGCCACGTGTGCTCGCCGCGATGAGCACGGCGTCCGGATCAGCGATGCCTTGTAGCCGAAAGGCCAGGTTGGGCGTCCCCCCGACAACGGCATCGTTCAGGCTGTGGTGGTCGCCGAGGTCTCCGACAAGCACGAGGCCGGTGGCGATGCCGACACAAACATGAAGCGGCGGCATCATCCCGGCGGTGATGCGCGTCACAACGTTCACGACGCCGAGGCCGGCCCGCACGGCCTGCTCAGCGTCGTGCTCATGTGCCTGGGGAAAGCCGAAATAGGCCAGAATGCCGCCCCCCGAGAATCGCGCCACCATACCGCCGAAATGGCTGATCACCTCAGCGCAGCTGCTGTGAAATGCGGCAAGAACCTTCTGCAGATCTTCCGGATCGAGCGCCGATAGCGCACTCGATCCGACGAGATCGCAAAACATGACAGTGATTTGTCGTCGCTCGGCCGGCAAGTGCGCCCATCCATGATCTCTCTCCCCTACCTCCACAGATATGTTCGATTGCGGAGCTGTCCGCGTGCTCATCTCGCTCGCCGCTCGTGTCGCGGTCGGTTTAGGATCGGATACCGATGGGCCATACGTAACAGGCAGCGGCAGCGACACCGAAGCAGCAAACAGATAGCCCCTCCGTGGCACTGTCTTGATCAGGTGTTGGTCGCCGTCTCCAAGTGCCAGACGCACTTCGCTGATACAGCGCGTCAGCGACTCATCCGACACAATGACGTTCGGCCACACCGCCTTGACGAATTCGTCCTTGGGCACCAGCCGACCGGCATGCTCGACGAGGTAACGCAAAACCTCGAAGCTCTTGGGCCGCAGCTCGATCTCGCGATCGTCGCTGCGCAGGCAGCCCCGCGTTAGATCGAGCGTGAATCCCTCGAAGTAGAAGACCTGCCTACTGACCGCCTGCATCGCTCCACCTCCCGGAGGGTTGTGAACGCGGCGTCCGGTCGATTTCAGCACTTTTGGAGGGTTTTTGCATCCGGCTTTCACGACAAGACATCGTGTTTGCGGTCCAATTTCGTCACGATATCGATCTGTCCGCTTGACCAGGGAGGAATAGATGCGGCGCATATCAAGCATTGCGGAGGTGTTGGCCGCGGCCTTGGCGGCTTTGATCGCCTTCTCGTCCGCCCGTGCGACCGACGAGGCACCTAAACTCGTCACCGAACACATCATGATCGAGGCCGCCGATCCTGGAATAAAGCTGTACGTCAGAAATAAGCGGCCGGAGGACATGAAGCAGTTTACCTCCGAGAAGACGTTGCTGTTCGTCCACGGTGCGACGCAGCCGGCGGAGGCAACATTCGATCTTCCACTCGAAGGGCTGTCGTGGATGGACTACATCGCACAGCACGGCTGGGACGTGTACTTAGTGGATGTGCGCGGCTACGGCCGATCAACGCGTCCGCCGGAAATGGATCAGCCAGCCGCCAACAATCCTCCTATCGTCACGACTGATGTGGCTGTGAAGGATGTCGGTTCCGCAATCGACTTCATCCTCCAGCGGCGAGGTGTGTCGAAGCTCAGTCTCCTGGGCTGGTCGTGGGGGCCCGTGATCATCGGCGCTTACACGGCCGACCACAATGACAAGGTCGACCGGCTCGTGCTCTATGCGCCGGTATGGCTGAGGACCGCACCGCCGCCGCAAGCTGCGCCTCCTCCGTTAGGAGCTTATGTTGCGGCACCAATGGCGACCGCGCGGCAGCGCTTGCAGGCCGGCGCACCCGACGATCGCAAGAACGATTTGATGCCGGCGAGCTGGTTCGAAGCATGGTCGGCGGCCGCTCTGGCCAGCGATCCGGTTGGTTCAAAGCAAGAGCCGCCAGTGCTGCGCAGCCCAGCGGGCGTGGTCCAGGACAACCGCAATTACTGGGACGCGGGCAAGCCATACTACGACCCGGAGAGGATCAAGATTCCGACGCTGGTGGTCGTCGCCGAGTGGGATCGGGTGACTCCCAGCGAGGGTGCGCAAGCGCTCTTCCACAAGCTTCCGAGTGGCCCGAACAAGCGGCTCGTCGAGATCGGCGAGGGAACGCATTTCGTTATGCTGGAGAAGAATCGGATGCAGCTTTTCCAGGAGGTGCAATTCTTCCTCGATTGAACACGCCGGAACTGACAATGCCGGCTGCGTTTAACAGCGCTGTCGCACAGTTCTCGTCAACCCAACGGGGAATTCGTCATGATGAAACGCCGCGAGTTCATCACGCTTCTCGGCGCTGCGACCGCATGGCCGCTTGCCGCGCGCGGGCCGCGCGATGGCCGGGACCAATCCGCCGGTGACCGTACTCCTCCTTAGTCGTAAAATTCGGGAGAGATATTGAGACCGTCGCGCTGCGCCTTGTCGTGATTGATCCAGAGCTGCGCTTTTTCCTTTGCAAGCGTATCCGATATCTTTTGCATGGAGGCCAGCGTCTGCTCCTTGCTGAAGTTGTTGGCAGGAACCCCACGATTGTCCCAATTGCTCTTGAAATGGACAGCATCGCCGGAAAGAACGACCGCGCCGGTATGAGCAAGCTTCACCAATAATGATTGATGACCCGGCGTATGCCCCGGGGTCGAGAGAATGGTCACGCTGCCGTCGCCAAATACGTCACGGTCGCCTTCCAGTTTTGTAACGGGATGCCCCGGCTTGAACCGAGGCTCGTTATTGGCGGCGGGCCATTCGTATTCGGCTTTCTGCACGTAAAGCATCGTGGTGGGAAACATCTCGACATTCCCGATATGGTCGGGATGGGTGTGCGAGACCGCCATGCCCTTGACGTCAGCCGGCGTGACGCCAAGTTGATCGAGTTGAGCCGCCAACGTCTTCGGGCGGCGCCAGAACACGGCCTTTGGATCCGATGGCGCAAGGCCATTCGGCATGGCCGCGACCGCATCCGATATCCCGGTGTCCCACAGGAACCAGCCTTGTGCGTGTTTGATCAGATAGCAGTTGTCGACGAAGTCCATGGACTTGCCTTCGTTGACTCCCGGAGACCACCGCGAAATATCGCCGGCGACGCCTTCACCGCAATTGAGAACGTAAAGTTTTTCGACGCCGGTCTTGCTCGTTTGCGCATGGGCGCCATCGGCGGAAAACCCAACGGCCAAAACGACCGCTAACACTCCACATACTCGGTTCACGTCATCTCTCCCATGGTCGGCAAACCGGATGTTCAGCCGTTGACGCGGATGTTAGTCCACCGCGGATGTTCCATCCAAATGACGATTGCGCGAAGCTTCCGCCGCGGAGCGCCGCTATCGCGCGACCGGTCGCGGGACAAGAATCTCAATGCATCGGCGGATGCGGACAGAGCTCGACCTCGATCGTCACATGGCTCAAACCCCGCAAGCCGTTGAGGCGGCGCTTGTAGGTCGCCGAAGGCAGCGGGTGGTCGGAGATGACGGATATCACCGCCGCGCGATGGCCGGGACCGACCTGCCACAGATGCAGGTCGGTAACCCGGTCACCCCGGGTCTCCAGCCGGTCGCGGATCACGGCTTCGAGGTTTTTGTCGACGCTGACATCGAGCAGCACGGCGCCGGAATCGCGGATCAGCCCGAACGCCCAACTGGCGATGACGAGGCTGCCGATGATCCCGACCGCCGGATCGGCCCAGACCCATTGCGAATACATCGCGATCACCAGCGCCGCGATCGCGAGAACCGACGTCGCGGCGTCGGCAAGCACGTGGACGTAAGCCGCGCGAAGGTTGTTGTCATGGTGACGATGGCCAGGGGAACTGCCATGAGAACTGCCATGGGAACCGCCATGCGAATGACCATGGCCATGATGATCGTGATCGTGGCTATCGCGCAGCAGCCACGCGCTGACGAGGTTGACACCAAGGCCCAGCGCCGCGACCGCTATCGCCTCGCCATACGTAATCGCAACCGGATGAACCAGCCGGGTTACGCTTTCATAGAAAATCTGAACCGCGATCAGGCTCAGGATAATCGCGCTGGAAAAGGCGGCAAGGTCGCCGAACTTGCCGGTGCCGAAGGCGAAACGCGAATTGCGCGCGTGCTGGCGCGCAAACAGATAGGCGGCGGCGGCGATCCCCAGCGCGCATGCGTGGGTTGCCATGTGCCAGCCATCGGCCAGCAGCGCCATCGATCCGAACAACGATCCCGCCGCAATCTCGCCCACCATCATGACGGTGGTCAGCGCAACCACGAACCAGGTACGGCGCTCGTTACGATCGTGCTTCGGACCGAGAAACACGTGATCGTGCGTCCATGGGTCGAGAGAGTGTGAGTGCATCGGCTGATCCTGGGGAGGCATTGTTTGCAAATCCTTACCCCGAATATATGACGCGCGGAGGTAAGTTCCACCAGGTTGCGGCGACGAACCCGACAAGACGCATTGACAGCGCGCTCGGGTTTCGCTGTAATGACCGTCTGGGGGTTCTGCGATCTCCCCACGAGGCGACAAGCCCAAGTATCGCGTCCCGTTTTGTTTTACGAGGGCGCAACCATGTCATCCCACACCTCCATATCCCAAGATAAACTTGCCCGTCTGATCGGCACGCCGAAGACGCCTGTTTTGATCGACGTCCGAACCGACGAGGATTTTGCCGCGGACCCGCGGCTGATTCCCGGTGCGGTCAGGCACAGCCATCAAGACGCCGCCGACTGGAGCAGCGAATATTCCGGCAGTTCCGCCATCGTCGTCTGCATGCGCGGCGCAAAACTGGCGCAAGGCACGGCCGCCTGGTTGCGGCATGCCGATGTATCGGCGGAAACACTTGACGGCGGCTTCGAAGGCTGGAAGGAGGCAAAACTTCCGCTGGTGCCGGCATCAAAACTGCCGCCGCGCGACGCCAAGGGCCGCACCGTCTGGGTAACCCGCGCGCGGCCGAAGATCGATCGTATCGCCTGCCCCTGGCTGGTCAGAAGGTTCATCGATCCGAACGCGGTGTTTCTGTTCGTGGCGCCGGCCGAGGTTGTCGCGGTCGGCGAGCGTTTCAATGCCGTTCCCTTCGATATCGAGAACGTGTTCTGGAGCCATCGCGGCGAACTCTGTACTTTCGACGTGATGGTCGAGGAGTTCGGTCTGGCGACGCCGCCATTGCTGCGGCTGGCGACGATGGTGAGGGCGGCCGATACCGGGCGGCTCGATCTGTCGCCGGAAGCGCCCGGGCTGCTCGCGGCTTCACTGGGCCTGTCGCGGATGTA
>Ga0137409_10009145_pt1 | contig 10086 bp, 6 predicted proteins | sample CZODoug1_16funga_FD_122059 | JGI IMG/M metagenome (GOLD analysis project Ga0137409, IMG submission 122059) | Vadose zone soil fungal communities from Angelo Coast Range Reserve, California, USA - CZODoug1_16fungal (Hybrid Assembly) | ecosystem: Environmental > Terrestrial > Soil > Vadose zone...
GCCCAGCCGTTCACCGGTTGGAAGGGCTCGGGCTCGACGGGGAAGGGCGGGTGCGGCCCCTAATACGTCGCGCAATTCTTGCGGGAGCAGAGTCGAACCGTGATCGAGGAGTCGCGATGAAGCGGGATTACCCCCGGATCGTGGTGCCGCCGCCCGGCCCGAAGGCCAAGGCCATCGTCGAGCGGCAGAATCGCTGGTCGTCCACGTCCTATCCCAAGGAATACCCGCTCGCGATCGCGCGCGGGGAGCGCGCCATGGTCGAGGATGTGGACGGGAACCGGTATCTCGACTTCATGGCCGGGATCGCGGTCGCGTCCACGGGCTACGGCCACCCCCGGGTGGTCCAGGCGATCCAGGAGGCGGCGGGACGGTTCCTGCACATCTGCGGCAGCGACTTCTACTTCGAGGGCTTCGCCGCGCTGTGCGAGCGGCTAGCGCAGCTCGCGCCGGGCAAGAGCAAGAAGCGCGTGTTTCTTTCGAACTCGGGAACCGAAGCCGTCGAAGGCGCGATCAAGCTGGCGCGGCACTCCACCGGGCGTCCCGCGATCGTGGCGTTCACGGGGGCGTTTCACGGCCGGACCTACGGGGGGTTGAGCCTCACGGCCAGCAAGTCGATCCAACGCGCCGGCTTCGCGCCGTTCCTCCCCGAGGTCTACCACGTGCCGTACGGCAATCGTTACCACTGCGATTTCTGTCGCGGGGAGCCTGCCTGCACCATGCGGTGCGTGTCGACCATCGAGGACGACCTGTTCGCCAAGCGGCTCGACCCGCAGAGCGTGGCCGCGATCTTCGTGGAGCCGATCCAGGGTGAAGGCGGCTACGTAGTGCCGCCGCCCGGCTACCTGCAGGCACTGCGGGAGCTGTGCGACCGCCACGGCATCCTGCTGGTGTGCGACGAGGTCCAGTGCGGGGTGGGGCGGACCGGCAAGATGTGGGCGTGCGAGCACGAGGGGATCGAGCCCGACGTGCTGCTCGCGGCCAAGGGGCTCGGCAGCGGCATGCCGATCGGTGCGATCATCGCCCGGGAATCGATCATGAAGTGGCAGCCGGGTGCGCACGGCAGCACGTTCGGGGGGAACCCGGTGTGCTGCGCGGCAGCTCTGGCGACACTCGACGTCGTCGAGCGCGAGCTGCTGCCCAACGTGCCGCGCCTGGGCGAGCGGCTGCTCGCGGGTGCGAAGCGGCTGCAGGAGAAGTACGCGAGCATAGGGGACGTGCGCGGCCGGGGCCTGATGATCGGCGTGGAGTTCGTCAAGGACCGCGCGACGCACGAGCCCGCACCCGAGATCCCGCACGAGCTGGTGGACCGGGCGTTCCGGAAAGGCCTGCTGCTCCTGGGTGCGGGGAAGAGCGCGCTGCGGCTCGCGCCGCCGCTGGTCGTGGACGAGTACGACGTTGACACCGCGCTCCGCTTGATCGATGAGTGCCTGGGCGAGCAGTCGGACTGACTCGCGACGAGTGAAAGTGCGTCGCCGTGCCCCCGCGCTGTTCGCCTCCGTCTGTCTGGGGACGGGGGTGTGGGCTCCTGTGCTCGCGCAGGGCACCACCGCTCCCGGGGGCGACACGGGCGTCGTGGTCACGCGCGACGTGATGGTGCCCATGCGCGACGGCGTCCGCCTCGCTACCGACGTCTATCGTCCGCGGCCGGACAGCGGCGCCGCCGCCGAGAAGCTGCCGACGATTCTAATCCGCACTCCCTACGACAAGGGCTTCGACCCGTACGCGCTCGGGCCCTCCTGGGCCGCGCACCGCTATGCGGTGGTCATCCAGGACACGCGCGGCCGGTACGAGGCCGAGGGGGTGTGGCACTGGCTCACCGACGACGGGCCCGATGGGCTCGACACGGTGGACTGGATCAGCCGCCAGCCCTGGTCCAACGGCGACGTCGGCATGTGGGGGATCTCGTATCTCGGCGGCACCGCCCACGCCCTCGCCATGGCGGGGGACGCGCACTTGAAGACCGTGATCCCGATCGACGCGGTGTCGAACATGGGATCCTTCGGACTGCGCAACGGCGGAGCGTTCGAACTGCGGTTCTTCAACTGGATCTTCGCCTACGGTCTGCAGGGCAGCCGCGAAGCGCGCGATTCGATCAACCGGCGTGCCTTTGGAGACCTCGCGCGCGAGCGTCGCGACTTCCTCCGCCGGCTGCCGCTGCGGCTGGGGACGACCCCGCTCCAGCTGGCGCCCGAATACGAAGACTGGCTGGTGCAAGCCCTGGACCATGGCGCGAACGACGACTTCTGGGCCCAAAATGACATCATCGATCACCCGGACCGTTACAAGGACATCCCGGTTTACCTGATCGGAGGCTGGTACGACTCGTGGGCGGGGAGCACCGCCGCGAACTTCGTGGCGTTGAGCCGACGCCTCAAGAGTCCGGTCTATCTCATCATGGGCCCCTGGATTCACGGCTCGCAGGGCCAGTCCGCCCACGGGCAGGTGAGCTTCGGGCCCGACGCGGCCATGTCTCAGCCGAGCCTGTGGTGGCAGGAGTGGTTTGACCACTTCCTGAAGGGGAAGGACAACCGCGTTGGCAAGGCCCCGCCGTTCTCGTCGCGGGTCCGAATCTTCGTCATGGGCACGGGCGACCACACGAAAGACGCGCAAGGCCGGATGGCCCACGGTGGGCGCTGGCGTGACGAGCGGGAGTGGCCGCTCGCGCGGACCCGGTACACGAGCTACTACCTTCAGCCCGGCGGAGGGCTGAAGACCGACGTGCCTGAGGTGGAGCACTCCGCGACAGGCTTTACGTTCGACCCGGGGGACCCGGTCCCCACGATCGGCGGAAACATCTCCTCGGGGGACGGCATCCTGCTGCAGGGAGGGTGGGATCAGCGCGGCGGCGACACGGTGTGGAACTGGCCCCGTCCCGTCCCGCTCTCTGTACGCAAGGATGTCGTCGTGTTCCAGACGCCGCCGCTGGAGACCGATGTCGAGGTTACGGGACCGATCACCGTCCAGCTTTGGGCGTCCTCCAACCGTCGGGATACCGACTTCACGGCCAAGCTGATCGACGTCCACCCACCGAGCCCGGACTACCCCCACGGGTTCGACCTGAACCTCGAGGACGGGATCATCCGGGCGCGGTTCCGCGACTCGCTCGCTCGCGAACGGCTGATGCAGCCGGGAACGGCGTACGAGTTCACGATCCAGCTCTATCCGACGTCGAACGTGTTTCGCAAGGGCCACCGCATCCGGGTCGATATCTCGAGCAGCAACTTCCCGCGCTTCGACGTGAACCCCAACACGGGAGAGCCGCTCAACGACAACCACGGTGTCCTGGTGGCGACGAACACCATCTACCACGACCGCGCGCATCCCTCGCACGTCGTCTTGCCGATCATCCCACTTCCGGATCGTTGACCCGTGGCGTCCGGCAAGGTGATGGCCATGCGGGACGCCGTGTCCCGCTTCGTCCACGACGGCGATACCGTCGTCATCGAGGGGTTCACCCATCTCATCTGCTTCGCCGCGGGTCATGAGATCATCCGCCAGCGCCGCCGCGATCTCACCCTCGCCCGGCTCACGCCGGACCTGATCTACGACCAGCTGATCGCCGCGGGCTGCGCCCGGAAGCTCGTCTTTTCCTGGGCGGGGAATCCGGGCGTCGGCTCACTGCACGCGTTTCGGCGTGCGGTGGAAGGAAAGAACCCGGCGGCGCTCGAGATCGAGGAATACTCGCACTTCGGGATGGTCGCCCGATTTTCGGCGGGAGCGGCGCGGCTGCCCTTCTGGCCGCTGCGAAACTACATGGGCACGGATCTCCCGGCGGCCAACCCGCGGATCCGGTCGGTCGCGTGTCCCTACACGGGCGACGTGCTGGCCACGGTGCCGGCACTCAATCCCAGCGTCACGATCGTGCACGCGCAGCGTGCCGACGCGGCGGGCAATGCTCAGATGTGGGGTCTCGTGGGCGTACAGAAGGAAGCGGCGTTCGCCTCGGAGCGCGTGATCGTCGTGGTGGAGGAGCTCGTGGAGGAGGCGGTCATCCGCTCCGATCCCAACCGCACCGCCATTCCGGGCATGATCGTGAGCGCCGTGGTGGTCGAGCCGTGGGGCGCGCACCCCTCCTATGCGCAGGGGTACTACGACCGCGACAACGATTTCTATGTCGCCTGGGAGGGCATCTCGCGCGATCCCGACAAGCTCGCGCACTACCTCGACGAGTTCGTGTACGCCGTCCCCGACCGCGCCGGCTACATGGAGAAACAGCCGGGGTTGGCCGCGAGGCTCAAGGCGAAACAGCGCCGGTCCGACGGAGTCAACTACGGCTTCTGACGCGGCCTACACCCCCGACGAGATGATGGCCGCCGTCGCGGCGCGCGAGCTCGCCGACGGGGAAGTGGTCTTCGTCGGCATCGGGCTGCCGAATCTCGCCTGCAACCTGGCGCGCGCGACCCACGCGCCCAACCTCGTCCTGATCTACGAGTCGGGCGCGGTCGGGGCGGTGCCGGAGCGCCTGCCGGTGTCGATCGGCGACCCGGCGCTGGTCACCGGCTCGCTCATGGTGTGCGGCATGGCGGACGTGTTTCAGCTGTTCCTGCAGAACGGCCGGATCGAGGTCGGTTTTCTGGGCGGCGCGCAGGTCGATCGCTACGGCAACATCAACACGACGGTGATCGGGCCGTACCAGCGTCCCGCGGTGCGGCTGCCGGGGTCGGGGGGCGCGGCCGAGATCGCGGTGCACGCGCAGCGCACGCTGATCGTCGCCAAGCTCAGCCCCCGGGCTTTCCCCGAGCGGGTGGATTTCGTCACCAGTCCGGGCCAGCGGTGTGGCGGCCGCGGCCGGCGCGAGCTGGGCATGCCCGGCGCGGGGCCGGTGAAGATCATCACCGACAAGGGCGTACTCGAAGCGGACGCCGCGACCGGTGAGATGGTGTTGGCGGCGCTCTATCCCGGCGTCACGGCCGACGACGTCCAAAAGGGTGTCGGCTGGCCCCTCACCCGCCGGCCGCGGCTCAGCGCCATCGCGCCGCCGAGCGCGACCGAGCTCCGGCTGCTGCGGGACGTCCTCGACCCGAAGGGATTGTTCCTCAAGTCATGACGCAACGAGCATGCGGCGCGCGTTAGGCCTCGTCGCGATCTGGTCCGCCGCCGCTACCGCGGCGTTCGCGCAGCGCGAGCCGGTCTTGAAGCAGGTCGGCGTGCCGCATGCCTACTACTGGCGCGAGATGTACGTCCCGCAGGTCACGAGCGGACCGAGCGGCGTCACCTGGTCGCCCGACGGGACGGAGCTGATCTACTCGATGCAGGGCGCCCTCTGGCGGCAACGGATCGGCTCGCCGGTGGCGCAGCAGCTGACCGCCGGCGAGGGCTACGACTACCAGCCCGACTGGTCCCCCGATGGCCGCCTGGTCGTCTTCGCCCGGTACGCGCACGATGCGATCGAGCTGCAGCTGCTCGACCTCGCCTCTGGGAGGGTCCAGCCGGTGACGGCCAACGGCGCCGTCAACGTCGAGCCACGCTGGTCGCCCGACGGCACACGCATCGCCTTCGTATCGTCCGCCTACAACCGGCGGTGGCACGTCTTCACGATTGGGATGGAGGCGGGCGCACCCGCGGAGGCGAGCGTCACCCGTCTCACGGAGGACAACGACAGCCGGCTGCCGCGCTACTACTACAGTGTGTGGGATCACTACCTCTCACCGACGTGGTCGCCGGACGGACGGGAGCTGATCATCGTGTCGAACCGCGGGCACATCCACGGGACCGGCGGATTCTGGCGCATGACGGCGACCCCCGGGGCGCCGATGCGGGAGCTGCGCTACGAAGAGACCACCTGGAAGGCCCGCCCCGACTGGTCGCCCGACGGAACGCGCGTCGTGTATAGCTCCTACCTGGGCCGCCAGTGGCACCAGCTGTGGCTCATGACGAGCGAAGGCGGCGATGTCTTTCCGCTGACCTATGGTGAGTTCGACGCGACGGCGCCGCGCTGGTCACGAGATGCCAAGCACATCGCCTACATCTCGAACGCAGGCGGGAACACCGCTCTGTGGGTGATCGACGTGCCGGGCGCTCAGCGGCGACAGATCATCGCTGCTGAGCGACGCTACCAGGGTCCCGTGGGCCGTCTGCGCCTCGTCGTCGTGGACGCGGGGGGCCGCCCACTCGCCGCGCGGATTTCGGTGGCCCGCCCGGACGGGCGGGCCTATGCACCGGACGACGCCTGGCGGCATGCCGATGAGGCGTTCGATCGCCAGGACGGGACCAACCGCGCGTTCGAATACGGGTACTTCCACACCACCGGTATGGCCGAGGTGACGGCACCGGCCGGGGCGGTGCGGGTGGAAGTGTGGCACGGACCGGAATACCGCGTGGTGCGAGCGGACGTGATGGTCCCGGCGGGACGGACCGTGACCAAGCGGCTGACGCTCGAACGGCTGGCGAACCTGCCGGCCCGTGGCTGGTGGAGCGGCGACCTTCACGTGCACATGAACTACGGCGGCGCGTACCGCAACACCCCGGGGCACCTCGCCTTTCAGGGTCGCGCCGAGGACCTGCACGTGATCGAGAATCTGATCGTCAACAAGGAGCAGCGGATCCCGGACATCGCGTACTTTCGCACCGATCCGGACCCCGCTTCGACCGCGGGCTTCTTGCTGCTACACGATCAGGAGTATCACACCAGCTACTGGGGCCATACCGGGTTGCTAGGTCTGCGCGACCACTACCTGCTCCCCGAGTACGTCGGCTATGCCAATACCGCCGCCGCGAGCCTGTACCCGATGAACGCCGATGTGGCGGACCTGGCGCACGCGCAGGGCGCGTTGTTCGGATACGTCCACCCGTTCGACACGCAGCCGGACCCCGCCGACACCACGGAGCGGCTCACCTACGAGCTTCCGGTAGACGCAGCGCTCGGCAAGGTCGATTACATGGAAGTGATGGGATACTCGGACCACCTCATCACGTCCGGCATCTGGTACCGGCTGCTGAACTGCGGCTTCCACATACCGGCGGGGGCGGGCACCGACGCGTTCCCGAACTTCGCGTCCCTCCGGGGTCCGCCGGGGTTGGTGCGGGTGTTCGTGCGCAGCGGGGCGGCGCTCGACCGCCGGAGCTTCATGGCGGGGCTCAAGGCGGGCCGGACGTTCGTGACGAACGCCCCGCTGCTCGAGTTTACGCTGGGTGGGCGCGAGATCGGCGAGGAGATCCGGCTGGCCGCGGGGGGTGGACGGCTCACCGCACGCGTTGGTCTCCGATCGAGCGTCCCGATCGATCACCTCGAAGTGATCGGCAACGGTCGCGTGGTCGCCACTATCCCGCTCAGGGGCGATCGCATGAGCGCAACCGACACGGTCTCCATCCCCGTCCCGCGGAGCGGCTGGTACGTGCTGCGCGCGTGGAGCGATCGGCCGGCGCTGCCGGTCCTCGACCTGTACCCGTTCGGCTCGACGAGCCCGATCTACGTGCGGGTGGGGCGAGAGCCGATCCGCTCGGGGGAGGACGCCGCATTCTTCGTGCGCTGGATCGACCGGCTGGACCAGGCGGCGCGGGCACACGAGGCGTGGGAGACGCCGGCGGAGCGGGAGCACGTGCTCGGGCTCGTGGCCCAGGCGCGCGCGGTGTACGCGGAGCAGGCGGGAGCCCGCTAGGGTCGCACGAGCTCGATGTCGCGCGTCACGGTGACGGACGCACGGCCCCGTGCCGTCACGGTCACCTCGATGCGGTAGGGTCCGGGTGATATGCTGGCGAGGTCTACCGCTAACGCCCTGCTCGCGACGGTCGGATTGTCGGCGCGGGGCTGTAATACCTCCACCCACTCGAGGCTGACCTCCCGACGCGGCGCGGCGAGCCCAACAGACTCGATCGCGCGGCGCAACCAACCGGTGCCGCGTCGCGTCACCGTCAGCGACGTGGTCACCTCTTCGCCGTCCGGGCTCAGCCCGGGCACCTCCCAAAACAACCCCAGCGGCCGGTCCGCGTGCACGCGCGTAGTTGCCAACGCGTGCGGCAGGGCGCTGGCTAGGTCGGCAGGCAGGGAATCAGTCCCCTCGAGGAGGAGGAGGTCCGATATGGCCGCGTGCTCGTCGAGCGCGATGCCAAACCGCGCTCGGGCGACTCTGCGTGTCGCGGGTGCTACCACCTCTAGACTCAGCAGCTGAGGACCGCAGGGCGCCGTGGCCACGAGGACATCGGGTTCGTCCAGGCGGATCTCATGTCCCGCGACGACGAGATCGCGTTCACTGCGGCTCAGCACCAGGGCTGCCCGCGCGGACCGGTGGGCCAGCACGGAATCGTCGGAAAGGTCGTAGGCCGCGACCACGGTACAGGAGTCGCCTCGCCGGAACGTGCTTACCTGAGGATCGAGCCGCGCAAATCGAGTCGCATAGGACGGCGCGTACCGCTCGGGTGCGCGGGGCAGGTTGAGTGCCCAGTCCTCCTCACTCGCGCTTCGTGGATCATCGAGAGCTCGGGACGACGGCACGAAGTGCCACGCCGGCGTCCGTTCGAATCCCACGATCGGGGTAGTAGTGGACGCAAGCGATCGCGGGGACTCTCGTGCCCAAGCAAAAGCCCACCCGAACCGCACGACAAGTTCGAGCTGGTCGTCATCCCAACGGGTGTCATAAACCGTGTGAGAGTATCGCCCGATCCGACTCATCGTGAGCCGGGCAAAGTGCTCGGTACGGCGGTCGTTGCCCGGCCGCGAGAGGAGAGGAGCGGCAAGCCACCAGAAGCGGGCTTCAAACACGGCACGCTCCTCGCAGCTCAGCCGTGAGTGGCGGCGTCGGAGGTCATCGGGCAGCAGCATCGAGACGTCGTGCCAGCGGCAACGCTCGTCGTCCGGCATGCCGCTGAGAGCTGCCCCGAACGCGGAATCAGCAGGCGCGAATTCTCCCGCCTCGTGCAAGGCGAGCCCGGCGAGTGCGGCGCACCACCAACCAGATGCCCGGCACTCGCGCGCGACCGTAACCGCCTCGGTGGCGCGGTCGTCCTCCACGAGGTAGCGAACGCGCTGGCCCGCGATCCATTCGTCACCTGGGAGCGCGCGGGCCGCTTCAGCCAGGGTGCCGAGCAGCTTGCGTCGCGCGTCGCGGATACCGGGGCCCTCGGGGACCGAGTCTTCCTGCTCGCCGCTGTACCAATAGCAGAAATGGCCGATCCGCACGTCGCAGTCGCCACCGGAGTGACCGAATTGGTATGGGAGTCGTTGGCGTCTAGTGCTCTCGAATTGCGCCTGCGCGCGCCGCGCTGCACCTAGCGTCTCCCCCGAGTCGGGCTGGTGGAGCAGGCGCGCCACCCCACCAATCGTCGGGGAGGTGGCTTGCAGAAAAGGAAGGATGAGCCAAGCCGGAGACATGAGCCCTTCTTGCCGCCGCCAGATGGTCTGGGGATCAAGTTAGGCGCTCTCGAGACCTGGCGCGAGCTTGACTCCCCTGGCGCACCGGGTATTGTCGGCGCGGTGATCCCGCGTGACCTGAACGCCGCCCACTGGTTCGTCGACCGCCATGTCGAAGAAGGCCGGGACGGCCGGCTCGCGGTGCTCTACGAAGGCCGGCGGCTCACCTACGGCGACGTGTACGCCGGGGCGAATCGGCTGGGCAACCTGCTGCGGCGGCTCGGCGTCACGATGGAGCAACGGGTGGTCCTGCTCCTGCACGATGGCCCGGAGTTCGTGTGGAGCTTCTGGGGCACGCTCAAGATCGGCGCCGTGCCCGTTCCAACCAATACCCTCCTCAAGCCGCGCGACTACGAATACATCCTGAAGGACAGCCGGGCTGCGGTCGTGATCGCGAGCGAGCCGCTGGTGGGCGCGGTCGAGGAAGTGCGCTCCCGGTTGCCCGATCTCAGGCACGTGGTGGTCGTGGGCCGGCCGGCGCCCGGTCAGCTCGCCTATGCCGAGCTGGTCGGCGCCGAGAGCCCCGAGCTCGCGCCCGCTGTCACGACGAAGGATGACGTCGCCTTTTGGCAGTACACGTCGGGCACCACGGGGACGCCCAAGGCGGCCGTTCACCTGCACCACGACATGCTCGTGTGCTGCGAAGCGTTCGGCCGGCACGTACTCGAGATCGGGCCGGAGGACCGCACCTTCTCGGTCGCCAAGCTGTTCTTCGCGTACGGCCTGGGCAACGCGCTGTA
>Ga0137409_10009146_pt1 | contig 10086 bp, 10 predicted proteins | sample CZODoug1_16funga_FD_122059 | JGI IMG/M metagenome (GOLD analysis project Ga0137409, IMG submission 122059) | Vadose zone soil fungal communities from Angelo Coast Range Reserve, California, USA - CZODoug1_16fungal (Hybrid Assembly) | ecosystem: Environmental > Terrestrial > Soil > Vadose zone...
AAGCCGTCAAAACCGCTTCCATAGTGCTAGCAGTTAAAGACCAGAGCGGAGCAATTGTCCCATACGCGCATGTTCAAATTGTGCCCTCGCCGAACAATATCGGGAAGAATCAGACGACCGACACCGATGGCAAGTTGTCTCTTGACGTTTCGCCGGGCAGCTATGAGCTGACCGTGGAATCTCCCGGTTTTGTGACGTCTTCGAAGCGCATAGAAGCGAAACCGGGCACGCATCAGGCAGTGGATATTGTTCTAAAAGTGGGCGCTTGTCCCCCTGGGGTTTGCGGCGTGGTCACAAACGTGTTCCCGGTTTCTTTTCCTGGGCAGTCTCAAGCACCCTCACCCGATGGGCGCTACGTAATTGTCGGTGCTGACAGTGGCTCAGGGCCGTACCACTCGGTTTTCCTTGAAGACCGGTTGCTCAAGACTCGGCGAAAGTTGTTCGACTACGACCGGCAAATTGTCCTGCTATGGAAGTCCGACAGTAAATTGCTCGCCGTGACGGATTACGTTAGCAGCGAGAACTCGCGGTGCAGCATCCTCCCGGTCGATGAAAAGGTTCCTCCCATTCAAGTGCTGGATGTGCTTTCTCATCAACTGTCCGAAGACACCTGGAAACAACTGCAGACTCATCTGAGTAATCACCATGCCTATGTTGAGGCAGAAGTCTGGGATGGACCGATGTCGCTGCTGGTCAAAATTTCAGGCTACGGGGATGCAGACCCTGCGGGTTTTGCAGGGTTCTACGAGGTTCTCTTACCCGCTGGAAAGCCATAGCTCCTGATAAACGCCGAAACCGTACAAGTGGATTTTCACTTTTCCGATTACCCGACTTACCAGGCAGTGACCACGTGCCTCGACGCCGCTCGCGGAGTCAACGGCGCGTTGTTCAAACGGCGATAGTATTCTTGCGGTGAATTCAGTCGCGGCCGAAGACGCGTAGGTATTCCGATTTGCTTACGTGTTGCGCCCCATCTAGATAGGGATAGTAGAGTTTTTGCGGCGGGTGGTGATGACCTGAAACGTCGACATAGAGTTCACCATTCCTTATGTCAAAAGTCATCTGCACACCGCCTACTTGAGTGGGCGGCTGGAGTTTCGTTTTAGATGCGGAGGGAGAATCTCCTGACCAGCCATCTACATCCGCGAATTGTTTTTTGGGGAGGCTTGGCCGAGTACCAAATTTTTGCTCTTCCTCGCTGCTTGCTCTTTCGAAATGAGTTCCCGCCCACTTCCACAAGTTTTCATTCCAGGCATACAAGTCGGCGCCGTGTGGCGTGAAGAAATCAAAGATTCTACTCTCCTCAAACCGTTCAACCCCCGACCGAGTGATCCGGATGATTACCGTATACGGTTTCGTATCATCCGAATCATCCATCACCCCGAAGAAGGACTTGGCGATCTCAGCGGAGTAGCCGAGATAGCTGACGTGGTAGCCCCGGTGCTCGCCGTGCATGAACAAATAAACTTCGTTCGCATTCCACAACAGGTCTTCGTCGGCGCCGCTACCGATGTAATAGATATGAAAGAAGAGCGACAGGACGACAAGCAGGGTAAATAAATATGCTACTCCGGCTGCCCATGACGGTTTGTTGCTCGTTGGCGTAGTCAATTGCACACCGTTGACTGACAGACGTTGTTCAGGATGAAGTTCGTATAGTGAATGTAGAAATCCCAAATGCCGCCCAACAACTGTTCCGCAGGTATGTTCAGGCTATTGCCACCCATGGTTCTCCAGATGCTTGAACAACTCCATTCAATGATGAATCGTTGTGATTGCGATGTCGATGATGTAGGGAGTTGGCGTTCCAGATTCAGTAACGAGGCCTTGTGCCTGATAAACGCTGCCAGCTCAACCGGTCGATGCAACGCCATCTGGTGTAAGGCTGTTTTTAAAGGTGGTATTTTATGACCCAAGGGAAACGGTTGGAGCGGCACGCGCAAGTTCGTCATGCTGCGCGTCCGTAGATTGCTGTGCTTCCTGCTCCGGATGTGAATAGTAGGTAGGAGGGTAGTGTAAGCGGGAGGCGCGGGTGGCAGTCTAGCTCGCGCCTCTTTGCGTTCACGTAGATGCAGACGAAGAGTGATGGTACGGCGAGGAACAGACCGAGGAGAAAACCCCACCCTCAAAAACCGAGGGTGGGGCACCCAGCTCAGGGTAAACCTGCCCTACAGAGCATGGTGAGAATTTGCACGGCCTTCGGACCAGGCGCGCTGAAGCGACGCCTCTACAAGCGTGAAACAAATGGATCAGCGATCGTGACCGTCGTTGTGCTCTTCGTGTTCCTTGGCGTTGACGGTCATGCGCATCCAGGGATGGATGCAGCATTGGAACTTGGCGTTTTGTCCCTCGCGCAGGAGGGGGCCGGTTGCGTTCGCATTTGAGGGGACAACGACATTTTCTGGACTTGGAGGTTGTGGCACGAGCTGTCCGTTTACCATGCGCGCGCACTCCGGAGCGGGAACAGGGTTGCCGGACGCGGCGTTGAGGGGAGCAACAAATCCGCCACCGAATTCCCGGACGCGGGTAAATGTGTGTGTTTCCCCGCCGAGATTCTGGAGCATGATGCTGAGACCCTCTTCACTCGTGCTGCGATCGGGAACAAAGCGCCAGGCCCCAACAGATTTTTCGGCACCGAGTTCGGCCTGAAAACCAGAGAGGGTGATCACTCCAGCCGAAAGAGGAGTAGCGGTGCGCACGCAGCCGATCGCCGCGAAAGTGACAGGATCGCAATAGTCGCGGAGATGAACGTTCAGGAGTCCGGGCTGGTCCTCACGAGCCTGTGGGGAGGGAAGTGCGATGCCGAAGAAGGCCAAGCCAATAATCAGAAATCTAGACATCCATGCGGTCATTATCTCCTCCAAAGTGGAAAATGAAATTGCTGTAAATCAATGCGTTGCTCGTAAATTTGGTTTTTGTTCAACGATCGTCGTCGTCTTCACCGGGGACACGCACTTGTCCTCGAATTTCGCCAGCCGGGAATTTTGTGGAATGAACGTTCACGTAAGTAACTCCGGAGTGGATGGCTTCGAGCACTTTGGAAAATTCGCCGGGAGCAATACCCTGTCCGTTGGGACCGATAACGTCGGCGGCGGTAACAGTGCCGGTGACGGTTCCACCGCGAGTTGGGCAAGTGCGCGGAGAGTGTGGGGGATTGGAATTATCGCAGAAGAAAATCATGACGCCGCCGGCCACGTTTTTCTGACCAAGATGGATGTGGGCGAACAGGGAATCGGCGACCAAACCTGAATAGGTCAGTTCGAAGGTGATGGAGTCTCCATTGACAGTGGCGCGGAATGAACCGAAAGCGGGAGTGGAATTGGCGGGAGTTTCATTGAACCCTTTCAAGGTGGCCCGGAGTTTGTGGGATTCTTCGTCGGCATTGACCGCCACGACTGGTACAGCCATGCAGATAGCTAGAACAGCGACAACAGCGAGGCATTTCGTTTTCATATGCAGACCTCCTCTTTTTTTCACAACTGCGATCAACATTCGAGAACGAGTGGAAACCGATTTACGCGTGGAAGTTCATTAAAATCACGGTTAGGGCTGGCTGGCACAGGGCCCGCTCTTGCATTGGCGACGGCTCCTTTGCTTGAGCGCGACGATAAACTAGCAGGGGCGGAAGTGGCGAGATGTCAAAGCGATGTCAAGTTGATGCAAAAAACGTGTCGCCAGCAGTGCGGAACAGAACGAACTGCGCGATCGCAATGCGGATCTGCAAACGAGGGGCGCGAGTTGAATTTTAGCTGGCGCCTCTTGGCGTACACCTAGATGGGCTCAGTTTGAAACAGAGGCGGACTGGGCAAGCTTGGGTGTGGGAAAGATAGCGATGATTGAGGTGCCGGTGGTGTCCGATGAGACTTGGAAGGTGCCTTGAAGCTGGTGAGCTCTTTCCTGCATTCCGGCAAGGCCAACACCAACCGCATGACCATTGAGAAGACCCTTGCCGTCGTCTGTAACGATGACGGTTAGCCCGGTCAAAGAATGGTCGATGGAGATTTTTACATTTTTTGCGGTGGCGTGCTTGTGAACATTGGTCAGGCTTTCCTGGACAATACGGAAAACCGAGATTTCCAATTCCTGTGAAAGGCGAGGTAAGTCCTGAGGCACCAGGACATCCGCCGCAATGCCGCTCCGTTTCGAGAACCCCTCGACGTAGATTCTTAGTGCTGCGCCCAGACCGGCTTCGTCCAACATCGGGGGATGGAGCAAGTGCGAGATAGTACGGACTTCGGCAGAAAGCTGCTCGACAAGCTGCCTGCTGTCGGTCAGCAAGCCGACGCCGTTGCTAGTGAGTTTTTCCCTTCTTTCGAAACCTGCCAGATTCATGCTGATAACCGCCAGCATCTGCCCGACGCTATCGTGCAGTTCGCGCGCAAAGCGCCGTCTTTCTACATCCTGCAATTGCAGCACACTCGTGGTGAGGTGGCGCAACTTTTCGTTGGCTTGCGCCAATTCAGCGGTGCGATCGCGCAGATCAGCAGTCCGCTCCCTCACGGCGTCTTCCATCTCAGCGTGGGCCGCATTCAGACGTTCCTGAGTTCTCCGCGCACGGTGGCCGATTGTGATTATTATTCCAGCGAGCAACAAAAATGCGGCTACGCCGAAAGCCTGCTGTGGTGATTTCAGTACGAAAGACCCATATACCGGCAAGAACCAATACCACACGCCCAGAAGCATCAGAATCGTAGCCACGACCGATGGACCGACGCCGCAGAACCAGGCACAGAAGACCACCCCAAGCCAAACGGTGAAATAAGGGGTCTCGGAACCTATCAGAGGTGTCAAAAGGAAACGCAACAAAAGTGCGAGACAGGCCGCTACAACGGCGACCAGGTAACGAACAAAGATGCTCTTGGAGTTAGATAGAGCACTGAACGCGGACAAAGGTGTTCCTCCAAAAGTTAAGTGTACACTTCGGGGGATGCGGGTTCACGACCGCATTGAGGATTAGCGGCAGGGAAAGTACCAGAGGCGTTAGAACAAATATTACATCTTTGCTTGTTTGTGAAGATAATCGCCCGTAGGCGTGAATTGATTCTTCAAATGCCGTAGGTAATTGCCGCGGTTTACTGCAGGGAGGCAACCTTCGCGCGCACCTTTTGCAGGACCGATGGCGGCAGCGGGGCGTAGCCTTGGGCTTGGGCGATTTCTTGTCCGGACGCGTAGACCCAACTTAAGTATTCTTTGACCGCATGGCTGCGCTGCGAGTCTTGGGGATGGGCTGGCACATAAAACCAAGTGAAGCTCGCAATTGGATAGCTTTCCTTGCCAGGGGCGTTGGTCAAGGAAGCGCGAAAGTCGTTGGTCATTTTGGACTCCATCGCCAGCGCCGCATCACTGATGCTCTTCATCGATGGCGTTACAAATTCTCCGGCAGCGTTGCGAATTCGCGCGATCGATAATCCGGATTTGTCGCCACAGCGGAGCTCGGCATACGCGACGGCTCCCGGCGTCTGGGCAGCGTTGGCCAGCAGATCTTGACATCGGCTAAATGCGACGCCCACCGGCCACTTTGGGGAGACATTTGTTCCGACCTTGGCACGGAATTCCGGGCTGACCTTAGACAGGAAATCGGAAAAAATGTAGTTGGAGCCTTTTCCGTCGGTGCGGTGCAGCACTTTGATTGGTAAATCGCGAAGCTTGGCGTCGGGATTCAGCTTGGCAATCTCCGGGTCGCTCCAGGAGGTTGTTTTCCCAAGGTAGATGTTCGCAAGCACCGGGCCCGAAAGGCGAATGCTGGTCGCACCACCGGGCAAGTTATAGAAAACCGCAATGCCAACGAGTATGGAGGGCAATTCCACGGCTGCGTACGCCGCCTCTTTCAACTGTTTTTCGGGAATGGGCGCATCGCCGCCGCCAAGATCTCCGGCTCCGGAGAGAACATTCTTGGCACTCTCGCTGGTCCCCACGGGGAGGTAGCGAAGCTGCGTATCAGCGTGCAATTTGTGGTACTCGTCTCCCCACAACACGTACAGAGGCTCTGGCATTGTCGAGCCGGTGGTAACCAGCACCATCTGCGTTTGCGCGCGGCCGTCCGCGGATAAAATTGTTAAAGAGATAGCCAGCAGTATGGCGGTCAGGGGCAAAACGAGCGTGAATGCTCCAACTATCGATGGCAGAACGAGAGACTTACGCATGGGCGCTACCTCTCTTTGGTACCGATTGTAAGGCAACGAATGGATCGGAAACGGGAATGTTGCACGATTCCTTGGGGGTTGTTTCGTAAGGATAGCTGCCCCGAAAACTGTTCCGGGGAATCGAATGGGTTGCGAACGGACAGGGGCTACATGCTTGCTGGTATTGAATTTAGTGGGCAAATCGTAGACCTTATACGGACGTGTCAGATGCCCTACATTGCGGTCCGGGCGCTCTTGACCGAGAGGGACGGACGCGATAAATATGCCTAAGTGGGTCGCGTATTGTCCGGAATGTGACCACTGTTCTCCGTTCAGGAAAATCGATATTTCCACACTTGATTTGGCCGCTCCCAATCTAAGAAAACCAGTACTGCCCCCTGGTGGTGAAATTTGGCATTGTCCTGTTTGCAACCGGCAGACACGGGTAAGGGATTGCGACCTTACTTACAGTCACGCAGCGTAATTGAGGATAGAGAGTTGCCATATTTGGTCTGACGAAACGCCGGTCTCGCATCCCGCATTTAAAAAACGCGATATCCCTGAGTGCCCTATATTTTCATGCTCCCTGGGCGCCCATTACCAATGTACCAGTACATTGTGACTGGGCACCTGAGGGAACTCGATGCGAATTTTGATTGCGGACGATCACGAAGTCATCAGGAGAGGTGTCGCCAGAGTTCTTCAATCTCGCGGCGATGTTGAAGAGTACGCAGAGGCGACGAACGGTGAAGAAGCGGTCGAGAAAGCGCTGGAATGGAAGCCGGACTTGATTCTTCTGGATATCCAGATGCCGCTGCTCGATGGCTTTGCTGTGGCGAGGAAGATCAAACAGCAAGAGCCTGGTATTCCTATCCTCTTTTTTTCAATTTACGACACGGACGAAATACTGGAGGAAGCCCGGTCGGTAGGGGACGGGTTCCTGTTGAAAGAAAAAATTGTAGAGATGCTGCCGAACGCTGTAGATGCGCTACTTCGCAAGCAGCGGTTCTTTCCGTTGGATAATCAAACGGAGCCGGGCGCCTGAAGCCTGGGTTCTCCGCATCTGCCTCTCAACGGAGCGCGATTATTGTTGATGGAGTCGCGGACTGGGCCGGTCGGATGATTGTCCGTCGGCGTCGATGAATACCCTTCTACCGGTGGTTTGACTGAAAATAAAATACTCACCGGGGAGAGCAGCGGACAATTCCAATACGCGGGCCTTGGCAGTATCGACATCGAGGCACACGCCGAGCCATTTGACGGAGCCATCGGCTTCGGTTCGGAATAGATCGAAGGCGGCTATCATTGCAGGTATACCAACTAGGTTAAGACCTACCACTTCAGCTTGCTGGTGTCTATGCAATACGCGACAGATCGGCCAGATGGCTTCTTAAGTCGCTGCGGCGTGGCTTGCTCGGGGGAAGCACGGCGGGAGCCGGCGGGCGTGTTCAGATGGAGTGCGAGCGGAGCATGCTGGAGATCATGGCGATCTGACCGGCATGCCAGACGGTGTGTTGCACCATTCCTTCAAACAGAACTTCGTACGGATAGTTGCGGCCGGGAACCTGCTTGGCCAAATCCTCGGGGGAAAAATTGCGAAGCCGCCCTTCCAGAAGGTCGCGGCTTTGGTTCCAGCGGGCGACGAGTTCGTTCCAAGAGATTGGAGGGTCGGCCCAGTCTTTTTCGGGATCCCAACGGGGCAAGGGATGGCTTTCGGAGGTGCGGCGCACCCGTTCGTTCCAGAGAAGCAAGTGCTGAAGCAGCGCGGAAATGGAGTGCGCGCCGGGAATTGGAGGCGTGGTGGCAAGCTCCGGCGAGATTCGCGCTAACAGGTCGGCGAGGGCAGGTCCGTACCAAGCGTCTTTTAGGGTTACGGCGCGGTAGGCATCGGCGATTCGTTGGGTTTGGCTCATGGGATTGACGGAGACGCGGGCCGGTTGCTGCGCGTCCGAGGGATAGTTTACATCAGGCTGAAGGGCGCCGGGATTTGGCAGGTTACTCCCTACACAGGAGGCGATGAAGGAAAGGAGTATTCTCTGACCGTACGAAGAGTTTGCCAGGAGAACTATCGATCATGAGCAGTGAGGCGAAAGTTGCGGGGCACTATGGGCAGGGACGATTGGAAGAGTTGATCCTGGGCGCGGTGGCTCGGGAGGGAAAGGATCCGGAAAACCTTACGGCGGGCAATCTGTCCGGGGTGGACGAATTTCACGTGGGCGGGCTGGAGGCTACGCAAGAGTTGGCCAAGCAGATGGAACTGCGTGCGGGATTGCGGCTGCTCGATGTAGGGAGCGGGATCGGTGGGCCGGCGCGCTACTTTGCCGGGGAACACGGCTGCAGAGTTACCGGGATCGACTTGACGGAAGAGTTTGTGCGGGTGGCGGGGACTTTGGCGAAGCGCACAAAGCTGGATGGGTTGGCGGAATTTCGGCAAGGGAGTGCTTTGGAGATGCCGTTTGAGCGGGATACGTTCGACGGGGCGTACATGATTCATGTGGGGATGAACATCGCGGACAAAGCTGGGATTTTTCGGGAAGTGCGGCGGGTGGTGAAGACTGGGGGACTGTTCACGATTTTCGATATCGTGGGCACCGGGGTCGGGCGCACCGGGGGCGGCACGATCCGCTATCCAGTGCCTTGGGCGTTGAGCGAAGAGACGAGCTTTGTGGGAACCCGGGGAGAGTATCGCGAGGCGCTGCAGAAGGCTGGATTCGAGATTATGCAGGAGCGGGGACGCGCGGCGTTTGGGATTGAGTTTACCGAGCGGGTGATAGCGCGCATGGCGCAGGGCGGACCGCCGGCACTGGGACTGCACCTGCTAATGGGCGAAAAGACGCCCATGATGATCAAGAATATCCTGGCCATGATGAAAGAAGGCGTTCTGGAGCCGGTGGAATTGCAGGCGCGCGCTGTATAGGGCTCCGGGCTTCCCTCGATCGCGGCGTTAGGGAGGCAGGTCTGCTTTCGTTTTGTTCGGCAGTACGTTTTTGTCGGCGAGCTTGGCGCCGAATTTTTTGTCGGTAAGTGTGCGCACGATATCGGTGACGACCTCAGTTATGGCCGACGATGGTTCCGTGACCCGTACTCGCTTGTCCGCGGGCCTCTTGCGGCGCTTCTTCGGTCTTCTCTTCCCCATAACCCAGAGTGCGCGGGCTGGGGTGAAATGCAATACTGTTGCTAACTGAAAATAGTGATCGTCGCGACGGTAATTTTAGTGGGACGGGCACTGTAGGCACCGGGAGTAGTCTCGCCAAGAATCTCCGCCCTTCAGGGCCACCCTCGAAGACCAGCCCTTCGCATCTCAGGGTAAAGCTGTGCCACTGCAAGGGAATGGAGCGACGCGCTAAACGACGTCGAGGATTAGATCTAGGGCGTCGCGGTGGTCTGAAGAGATGACGCGAAGGGATGCCAGGTCGTTGATGATCCAGGTGGCGCCGGACTGGGTTAGTTCGGGGTCCAGGGCGGTGGTGCGGAGGGCGAGGACGCGGGCGCCCGATGCTTGACCGGCGCGGATACCGGCAGGGGCGTCTTCTACGACGATGCAGTCGCCGGGAGGGAATCCCAGAATTTGCGCGGCTTTGAGATAGGGCTCGGGGTCGGGCTTGCCGTGCTGGACGTCGTTGGAAGTAATCATGTGCTTGGGCATGGGGAGGCCGGCGGCGCGGATGCGGACCTCGGCCAGGCGGCGGGTGCAGGAGGTAGCGATGGTCCAGCGATCTCGCGGAAGCGCTCGCAGGATTTCGAGAGCGCCGGGGAGGGGAATCACGCCCACGGTGTCTTCGATTTCGCCGCGCTCCACTTCGCTATTTTCGGCTTGGTGGTCGGCTTGAGGGAGCAGGTCGCGAATGGTGGCGATGCTGGGGCGGCCATGGGCTTGGCGGACGACTTCATCGGGGACGAAGCCGTGCTTGTTGGCCCAGATGGTCCAGACGCGGGCTACGGCGGGGGTGGAGTCGACCAGGAC
>Ga0137409_10009147_pt1 | contig 10086 bp, 6 predicted proteins | sample CZODoug1_16funga_FD_122059 | JGI IMG/M metagenome (GOLD analysis project Ga0137409, IMG submission 122059) | Vadose zone soil fungal communities from Angelo Coast Range Reserve, California, USA - CZODoug1_16fungal (Hybrid Assembly) | ecosystem: Environmental > Terrestrial > Soil > Vadose zone...
CTATGACGTCCTCGTCTGAGCGCCTGCCGGATCTGCCGCCCGCGCTGTCGTCGATGTGGCGGCTGTGCAAGCTCGGCTACCGGCACGAGCCCCGGCTGATGCTCGCCGCGTTCGCGCTGTCCCAGCTCGCGGCGCTGCCCGATGCGCTGCTCGCCCTGTGGTTGATGCTGCTCGGCGAGGGGGTGCTCGCCCACCGGCCCGGTCTGGTGCGCGCGGCGGCCGTGGGGCTCGGCGTGTCCGCCACCGCGACCTGGTTCCTGCGCACGGTCAGCACCCGCGTGCAGCGGCGCTTCCGCGACAAGGTCACGATTGCCCTCGAATCGCACGTCGCCAGACTCCAGGCATCGGTGGCGACGATCGCGCACCACGAGCGCGCCGACTACCTCGATCGGCTCGCGATGCTCCGCAACCAGGTGTTCGTGCTCGATCACATGTACATGTCGCTGTTCTCGACATGCGGGTGGATCCTGCGCCTCGGCGTCACGATTGCCTTGCTCGCATCGATCCACATCGCGCTCGTGCTGCTCGCCGTGTTCGCCTTGCCCACCGTGCTCACCTCGACGTGGCGGCCCGCGGTCGAGCGCGCTGCCATGGAGCGCGGCGCCCAGGCCAACCGTCTTGCCCGTCACCTGTTCACGATCGCGACGACCGCGCCGCCGGGCAAGGAAGTCCGAGTGACAGGGATCGGCAATCGTCTCGTGGCCCAGCGCCGCGCGGCGTGGGAGCGCGGGTTCGGTCCCGTGTCGGCGGCCCGGTGGGAGACGGCCGCGTGGCACGCGCTGGCGTGGTCGGTCTTCGGCGGCGCGTACGTCGGCGCGGTGGTGTTCGTGTCCTGGGGCCTTCGCGCGCCGGCAGGCGATGTGCTGCTGCTGCTGGCCGCGGGCTCGCGCCTGTCGGCGTACATCGGCGCCACCGTTGGCGAGATCGGATTTCTGCGCGGCTTCTGGATGGATGGCTCGCGGCGTCTCGCCTGGCTCGAAGACTATGCGGCCTCGTTCGTCGCATCCGCCGATCGGCCCGTGCCCCGCGCGCTGCGCGGCGGCATCCGCCTCGAGCACGTGTCGTTTGCGTATCCCGGCACGTCCCGGCCGGTGCTCGACGATCTGTCGCTGCTGCTGCCCGCCGGTTCGGTCGTTGCCATCGTCGGCGAAAACGGCGCGGGCAAGACGACTCTGGTCAAGCTGCTCGCGAAGATGTACGAGCCGTCGTCCGGATCGATTCTCGTGGACGAAACGCCGCTCGCCCGCGTGCGGGCGGACGAGTGGCGCGCGCGCCTGGCGGGCGCGTTCCAGGATTTCTTCCGCTTCGAGTTCCGCGCCCGGCACACGGTCGGCCTCGGCGACGTGTCGCGCATGGACGATGAGCCCGCAGTGATCAGGGCCGTCGACCGTGCCGGTGCCGGCGACGTCATCTCACGGCTGACGTCGGGGCTCGACACGCAATTGGGCCCGACGTGGCCCGGCGGGGTCGAGGTGTCGTTCGGTCAGTGGCAGAAGCTGGCCCTGGCGCGCGGCTTCATGCGCGAGAGCCCGCTGCTGCTGGTGCTCGACGAGCCGACGGCCGCGCTCGACGCGGAGACCGAGCACGCGCTGTTCGAGCGCTACGCCGCCGCGGCTCGTGACGACGGCGGAGACGGCCGGATCACTCTTCTCGTGTCGCATCGGTTTTCGACCGTGCGGATGGCGAGCCTGATTGTCGTGCTCGACGGGGCCCGCCTCGTCGAGGTGGGCACCCACGAGGAGCTGATGGCGAAGGGCGGGCAGTACTCGCAGCTCTACGCCATCCAGGCCGCCGCGTACCGCTGACGTCGTCTTGCGACGAGAGGCCCTGTGACGATCGCCACCAGGACCGTTCTTTCGTGCTTTTCGTGCTTCGTGTTTTTCGTGTTTTTCGTGCTTCGGGGTTGCGCGGGGCGCCCGTGATCGAATCACGGACGCCCCGGAGCGAAAGGATTGTCAATCCTTGTCTATTTCTTGCCGTCCTTTTTCTGCAGGAACGTCGAAGGCTCGATCTGCTCCGACTCAAGGCCGATGCACCCCATGCCGAGCGCATGCAGAATCGTGCAGGCGATCTGGCGTGTTTCAACGGGATCGGTGATCGTAGTGCGCGGGGTTGCCAGTGATGGACTCGATATCAGCAGCGCCACATTCACGTCGTCGTCACCAAAGCCGCCGTGGTCGGCGATCTTTGTCTTGGACGTCGTGTAGACGGTCCCGGCGACGGGGATCAGGATGATGTCCGGTACGCGCGAATCGGTCAGCGGATCGGCATAGAGCGCCGCGAGGTCGGCTCCCCAGAGCACCCCTTGACCAGGCGCGTTCGGGTCGATGCCGGTGACCGATGTACCCGCCGCTTTCAATGCCGTGACGACGTCCACTGTTCTTGATGCATCCCTCAGCCAGATCAGCGGCCCGGTGTCGGCGCTCAACTGCGCCAGTAGGCCGGGCTGGACGCTTTGCACGACGTCGGCGATCGAGTCCGGCCCTGGTGTGAGCGGATCGACGCGCGCCGGATCGACGCGCACCAGCGTGGATGGATCCATCGGTGAGTTGCCGTGCTTGGCCGAGATGATGATGAGCGTTGAACCTAGAAGCCCCTGGGCCCGCAACGCGTCGACCATCAGTCCGATCGACTGGTCTGTGTGGTCCAGTGTGGCTTGCAGCCCGCTGGATGGCGTCAGCGTGCCATCCAGGTTCTTCACGTAGCCGCCGACCAGCAGCGGCGCCGTCAGCAGTTGCTCGGCCTTCAGCTTCTGCCCGACGCTCACCGCCTGGAAGTTCATGCCGAACACGGCCGGCGTGCCGACCACCGTGGTGCCGGTGTGATCGAAGCCGTTGATCTCGTTCACGATGGCCGCCACCTTCATGTCGTCGTAGGCCATCGTCAGCGCGAAGCTGTTGGTAGTCGCCACACCGGACGCGGCCGTGATCTCCGGCGCATAGAGATCGTCGAGGCCTGTACCCGATGGTCCGTTGAGGAACTCGTACGAGGGGTGCTTGTCGGACCACGCCGTGCGTCCGCCGGCAGCCTTGACCAGCTCGAACACGTTGTTCACTCTGGGAAACCGATGCGGAAACACGCGCGCGATGCACCCGTCCGCCGCCGGGTCGAGCGGCAGCTTGAGCGGATCGATCGTCGTCGTGAACGAGAACGGCAGCACGTCGAGGTTCTGCTTCCAGACAACGTGCGCGCCGGGCACACAGATTGGGTCGGGCGCCGGCAAGGCGGTCGACGGCGCGAGCAGGCGATCGTAGCCGTCGTCGTAGTAAACGCCGGTGGAGCGTGGCGTGCCACCAGTGACCATCGCGAGCATTCCCGGAAACGAATCCGAGGGCTTCGTGGCGCTCGCGTTCGTGTATGTGCGCCCGGTGGCGCTCAACTGCGCGAGCGCGGAAGTGGGATGGGTTGCAACGAACCCGGCCAGGTCCGAGGCGTGGAGTCCGTCCACGCTGAGCAGGAGCACGTGCGCAAACACCCCATCGGTCTGGGTGACAATCTGACCACCGTCAGCCACGAGGATGGCTGCCAGCCCGACGACGCACGCCAGCGTTGAGAGAGCAATCTTTACCATTCGACGATTCATCGCGTCCTCCGCGTTCGTATCACTGGGGGTTTAAGGTTTCGAGTCCCGCATGGCTGCGAACACTGCTTCCGCGCGACGGACCTCACGCTAGAGGATCCCTTCGTGAGCTGTCTGTGCGGAATTGAACAGGGGATTATTCGGAAACATGCGCGGTGTCGGATGGCTCTGCTGGCACCACCGTACCGCGCATGCTTCACGAGCCGGGCTGAGCTAGAACACCACGCGCATGCCGAGCTGCAACTGACGCGGGCCGCCAAACCGCGCGGTGGACGGGGCAAACAGCGGCTGGCCTGCGGTCGCCACCGGCTGGGCCGGCGTTCCATAGATGCCGACGCCGTCGACACCGAAATTGAGATTCGATGCGCGCGTGGCGTTGAACACTTCGGCGATCAGCTCGATCTCCCGGCCCTCGCCGAACCGGAACGCCTTCATCAGGCGCAGGTCGAGATCGAAGAACGCGGGCTGGCGGAGACTGTTCCGCGCGGCGACGTGGCCGTCGATGATGGCGCGATCGTTCTCGTCATTCGCGTCGTTCTGCGTGTCGAACCCGATGATCGGGTTGTACGGCAGGCCCGTGCGCGCGAACAGAATGGCGCCGGCCATGAATCCGCCCGGCAGGTCGGCCAGCGCGTTGAAATTGAAGTTGTGCCGCACGTCGTTCTTCGCGTACGACCACTCGGCCGCGAGATCGAACGGGTTCTGGGCTGTTTCGCGCCGGAACAGATGCTCGTTCGAGTCGTCGTCCTTGTTGAGGGCCCAGGCATAGTTGGCCTGCATCTGGAAGTGATTGGCCAGCCGGCGCGTCAGCGTCGCCGCGACGGCGTCAAAGCGCGAGGACGCCGTGGATTCGTTGATCGAGAGCGCGCCGATGTCGGGGTTCGGCCGCGTGACCCGAAATATCGGCATCCCGGTATTGTCGATAATCGGCGGGAAGAGGTTGCGATCGAGCCGGCGCTGCAGACTGTTCGTCTCATTGTGCACGTAGCTGAGCGACACCGTGACGTGGTCGCCGACCAGCTGCTCGACGGTCGCCGATTCCTGCAGCGAGCGTGGGTTCCTGAACGCGGGATCGAACCCGAACACGCGTGGCGCCGCAACCCGAAGGCCCGCCGGCACTCCCGTCAACGCATTGGGGAACGTCAGCTGACTGAGCACCGCGGGATCGAACCTGCTGTCGACCGCGACCGTGGTGATGCCGTTGTCGGTGAACACCCGCTGGAAGAGCGTCGACGGCGTGCGGGCGTCATACATCCCGGCCGAGATCCGCACGATCGTCGTGCCGCCGCCGTTCACGTCCCAGGCGATGCCCGCGCGCGGCTGCCACTGTTTCAGGTCGTCCGGAATGTAGCCAGTCTGCGGAATCGCCGGGTTCGGCCTCGCCGGCTGCGGATTCCACTGGCCTTCCCACCGCAGGCCGGCGGTCGCGGTGATGTTGTCGCCGAGCGACATCTTGTCCTGCACAAATGCGGCAACTTCGCGCTGTCTGCCGGTGAAGAGCGCCTCGGCGGGGTCGAACACCAGGACGGTCTGGCGATATCGGCTGATCCTCCCGGCCATGTAATCGGCGAGCGACCTGTAGTCGTAGCGGCCTTGAATATTGTCTTCGCGCTGCTGTCCGACGTCATTGATATTGAAATCGAACCCGAGGCGGAACCGATGGTCGCCGGCCGTTGTCGTGACCGAATCGGTCACCTCGTACCGCGTCGTGTCGTAGACGCGCGGGCGGCCGGAATCTCCACCGAGAATCCCGAAACCCGTGATGTTGATGTTCGCCAACCGGCTGTTCGGCTGCTCGTCGCGGTTGTCGGTCGCGATCTGCCCGCGCAGGTCGTTCAGGAGCCCGGAGCCGAAAACGGAGGTGAGGCCGCCCTTCAACCCGCCGCTCGAGCTCACGCGCGAGAAATTGCTCGTGACCGCCTGATTGATCAGCAGCGTATCGAAGTTGAAATTCTCGCCGTGCAGACGCGTATAGGTGCCCTGTATGTTCAGCAACCCGCTGCCGACGACGGCGTCGGACCTGGCGAAGATCGCCGTTGGATTGTTCGTGGAGCGCTGTTCCCCCTGCTGCGCCAGCAGGCTCGCCGGCACGGTCACGCCGGCCGCCTGCGCATCGAACTGGACGAGGTACGGAACCTTCAGCAGGCTCTGCTCGGCGGCGCCGAAGAAGAACACCCGGTCGTGGACCAGTGGCCCTCCAAACGATCCACCCATCTGATTCTGCTGGTTGTTCAGCGTGCGGTTGAACGCGTCAGGCGACGTCATTGATTTCTCGCGGTCGTAGTAGAACGTTTCACCGTGCACGTCGTTGGTGCCCGACTTGGTGACCACGTTGATGAACCCGGCGTTGGTCCGTCCCACTTCCGCCGTCGCGCCGCTGCGGACGACCTGGAATTCGCGGATCGCCGCCTGCGGGAAGAAGAACACGCCTTCATTGCCGCCGCGCTGGTTGCCTTGCAGCGCGTCGTTGAAGTCGGTGCCGTCGATGGCGATGTTCGAGTTGATGGAACGCTGACCGGCGATGACCAGCCCGTTGCGGTCGCTCTCCTGCGTGATGGCCGGTGTCAGCTGCACGAATTCCGTGAAGTCCCGCCCGCGGATCGGCAGGTTCGACACGGCCGTCGCGCCGACCACGGTGCCCGTCGCCGTGTCGTCTTTGTCCAGGCGTGACACGGTGGCCGTCACCGTGATCGTCTCGGCGACGCTCGCGACCTTGAGGGAGAAGTTGATGGTCGCGGTCACGCCGACCGTCAGACGCACGGCCTCCTGCTGAACGCGCGCGAACCCCGGAGCGGACACGCCGATCGCGTACGAACCCACCGGCATCGCCGGGGCGAAGTAGCGGCCGCGCGCGTCGGTGAAGATCACGCGCTCGTAGCCGGTCTCGGTGCTCAGGATGATCACGAGCGCGCTGACAACCGCGCGATTGTCGGGATCGGCAACGGAGCCTTCGATGCCCGCAACGCCGGATCCGGACTGGGCCGCGGCTGGAACGCCGACCGCGGTGAAGAGAGTCAACAACACCCAAACGATCGCGCGTTGGAACGTCACAACCATCCTCCTGCGTTCTGCGTGTCTGACGGACACAAAACGATTCGTAAGGGGTTCGCAACCGTGATGCCACGCTACGGGCGGCTGCCAAGGGGCGTTACATGTCTTTAGAGTGCCTGGTCTTCACGGTCTGGCGCGCCCGCGACCGAGCCTCTGGCTCAGCCACTCCGATCGATAACAGAACGGTCGCTACCAAAATCGTCAGTGTCAGTGTCCCAAAATCGTCAGCGTCAGTGTCTCTGTGGAGGCTGGAGCTGAACGAGCAGCCGGAATTTGACCGCCACCCCGTCCAGGATCGCCGGCCGGTAGCGCCAGCTCCTGGCCGTCGCGAGCGCGAGCCGGTCGTACGCGGCATTGACCGAAACTCTCGTGATCGCCGTCGTGACGGTGCCGGTCTCGTCCACGACGATCTCGACGGATCCCGGCCGCAGCGAAAAGACTTCGGCCATTGGCGCGAACGACTGACGCGAGGCGCTCGGCGGCACCACATTCGCGTCTTCCAGACCATAGATCCGCGAGGCGTCGCGCACTGGCGGAGCGGGAGCCGGCTTCATGGCAGGCGGCTGCGTACGGCGTGGCAGCGGCGGCGGCGGCGGCGGCGGCTCGGGAGTGCTCAGCGCGAGAAAATCCGCTGCCATCGCGCGCGTCCGGGACAGCGGCGGTTGACTGGCGAGGCTCTGGAGGTCCGGATCGGCGATGAGCGCGAGCACCTGCGTGAAGCGGTCTGCGGCGGTAGTATCTTTTCGCTCAAAGGCCGCTCTGGCGTCGCCGTACTGTTGCTCGATGATGGTCGGCAGCACGCGGCGTCGAACCTCGCGAAACGCCGATCGAACGCGCGGCGAGGCCTCGGACTCCCATGGTTGAGCGAATGGCGCGGCGATGACGGCCGCCTCGATGGCGGAGTCGGCCTCGGCCGCGCGCCCGAGCGCCAGCAGGCAGAATGCGCGGTACTGCTCGATGAGAACGCTGTCCTCGCGGCGGCCGGACGCGCGCAGACCGTTCAAGACGGTCAGCGCATCGTCATAGGCCGCGGCCGCGTATAGATCGCGCGCCGCGCCCAACGAGCCCGGCGGGCTCTGCGCGAGGGCGTTCGGCACGATTGTCAGCGCCCCAGTCGCCACAAAGCAGGCGACGAGGGCCGATCGCAGCCAGCGGGTCATCCAGGTTGCTCTCCCGTCAGAACCCGACTGACTGCGCGAACCGTGCCGATTCTGGTGCTGCTCTGAAATCTTTCTCCAACTGGTTCACGGAAATGGCTTTGCGCGTGCGCGCCGGTGGTGATGTGCGGATCGTGCACACCCCGATCGCACAGGAACGTCGTTCGGGTGCGTGTTTCGTAAGTTGGTATGCCGTCCGTGCGCTTGCGGCGCGGACCGGAGAATCGCGATCGACGCTGATGGGCCGGAGGGTGTCGGTGAACGTGATGCCGATGATAGAATCGGCAGCCATTTATCGGCATGGACATCGCAGAACGCGAAGTGCGCGGCGTCGTCATTCTGGACCTCGGGGGCCGTTTCGTGCTCGAGGACGGCGTCACGCCGTTCGTCGAGCGGATGAATGCCCTGATCCGACACGGCCGTAAGCGCATCCTCCTCAACTTCGAGCGCGTGACCTATCTCGACAGCGCGGGCGTCGGCGCGATTGCGTGGAAGTACGTCACCGCGCGCAAGCAGGACGGCGACGTCAAGCTCCTGCATCTGCGTCCGCGCAGCTTCAAGGTTCTGGACACCACGAAGCTGCTCACGGTGATCGAATCGTTCGAGTGCGAAGACGAGGCGGTCGACACCTTCTTCCTCGACAACCCGGACGACGAGGTGGATCCCATCCTCACGTGACGCCTGTGGGCTCGCGCGACTGGAGGCGAACTTGATCCCGCGGACTGGACCTGCTTGCGCGGTTGCTTTCGTTTCACTGCTCGCGATGACCGCGGGCTTCAGGCCGCCGCGCAATCCCGCCGCCATTCCAGCCATCGGGTATCAGGAAGTGAAGGACTGGCCCAGGCTACCTGACGGCGTTCAGCTCGGAGAAGTGCCGGGGGTGGACATCGACGCCCACGATCCGATGCCCTTGCCGGGTCAGACAACCCGCCGTCACCGCTCCGACGTAACCCAGGCCAAAAATGCTGATTCTCATGAGTGCGGCGAAGCTAGAAACCTTGTGAGGAAAACGCAAGATTTGTCGCCCGCCGGCCGTGCGACGAGCTTAAGAAACGGCGCCCACTCGACCTTGCGGAAGGCCTGCGAGACTGTGCCTGCGAATTGCCCCTGCGCTGCGTTTGTGGCCGCGTCCGTGAAAGCGCGGCTGTTCTTCTCGATCACCGGATGAATTTCCGCCCAGTTTTCACTCACTTCGATGTCCAGCAAAACCTTATTTCGTTTCACTTGAAACCGGCGCTCGGATAACTGTTCAAGCCGCGCGCCCGGAGCGAAACCAGGAAGCGCGGGAGGAAGTAGCGGCTGCGGGATCTCATGGTGGCGTGCGAGCGCGAACCGCTTGCGTCTACCCGGCCGAATCGGCGGGGCGCAAAAAACAACTTATTATCCAGTCGCCCCGTTTTCGTTTTCCGCGCCCGTGCTGGTGAGCGCGGCGGGAGCGTCAGCCGAGTATGAGGGGCTTACTCGGTGTAGCGGTCGAAGACTAGGCGTTGAGTATATCGCTCCACGTTTTTCTGCACTTTGTCGAACAATCTCATCAGGTCCTTCCACTCTTCGTCAGAGAAAGATTCGAATAAGTACTCAAATCGTTTTGCACTCACCTTCTTCAAATCCTCCAGCGTCTGCTGGCCCTTTTTTGTCAGGGCCAGAGGCTTACCCCTTGCTTTCTCACTTTTGTCGAGCAGGTCGGCCTCGCCGAGCTTTTTTATTATGTCGCTGATCGAGCTGAAGGACAGGCCGAAAATCTTACACAGGCCCTTCTCTGTAATCGGCCCGAAACCTTCGACGAGCTCAAGCGTGAGTAGTTCCCGCTCGGAGAACTCTTGGTCCTGCGCACGGTTTGCCTTTTGCCACTCGCGCAAGATGCGGGTCCGTAGCTGGACGCTGAACAATGTTTTCAGAACTTCGTTTTGTATTGGCATAGTAATTGCTTTTTAACATCGAATCGACTACGAATTAACTTTGCTTTCCTGTTGACGCGTCTCATACATCGACTACGATATGACTATGGCGAGCAGAAAACAAACCAAATTCTTACCTGAGAAAGCTGCAAAAGCCCCGAAAAACTATGAAAAGGAAGAGGCTTCAAGTTTTGGCGTCAGGTACCGCTGCCCTCGTCGGAGTCAGCACTTTAATCCCCACGCTCGACGTTGGTGCCCAAGTGACCGCTGGCAGCCCTGCACAGATGGACAAGAGCGTAGCCAACAACCAACTGTAATTGGAGCACGAAAATCATTTCAAGAAACTGAAAACAAGAAACCCCATGAAGAAATCACTCGCTGATATCGTTGGCTTCCCCAT
>Ga0137409_10009148_pt1 | contig 10086 bp, 10 predicted proteins | sample CZODoug1_16funga_FD_122059 | JGI IMG/M metagenome (GOLD analysis project Ga0137409, IMG submission 122059) | Vadose zone soil fungal communities from Angelo Coast Range Reserve, California, USA - CZODoug1_16fungal (Hybrid Assembly) | ecosystem: Environmental > Terrestrial > Soil > Vadose zone...
CCTTCCCGACGGTAAACTTCAACTTGTTGAGCCATCCAATCAACCATCCAGTACTCCTGCACACCACGACGGGAATAGAGTTTGAGCTTGGCTTGCCGGTCACGTTCTTTGTTCGATTTGCCTGGCGAGAGGACCTCAATGATCAAGTCGGGCGCAACTACAAAGTGGCCAGCTTCATCTCTGCTGCCCGCGAATCTTTCCAGGCTGATCCAAACGACATCGGGGATTACGTCGTCATCCTCGGCAAAGACCAATCCGGGCGCGGCGACAACCACGCCGAATCCACTTTGATCATTCCATTCATCGAGGAACCGGAAAAGCCGTCCGCAAGTATATTGGTGCTCGAAACTTGGCGCTCTGGACACGTAAAGTTCTCCTTCGATGATTTCTCTCCGCTTGCCGTCATCCGGCATAAGGGCAAGGTCCGCGGAAGTGAATTTTGTGACTTCTTCAGCGACAACCATTGTAATCTCCTTTCTCTTTCAAATATGGCCTTATCCTACTCCTCTTAACCAAAGCAATACAACTTCCCGTTCGCAATCGCCGGCGAAGCCGAGACCGCGCCGCCGGCGTTGAACTCCCACAGCTTCGCCCCTTTCGCCAGATCCAGGACGTAAAAACGCCTGTCGTTCGATTCCGGCCTCTGGATCGACGCGGCTGAAAATCTCATCAGCTAAGAATAGTCTGAAACCACTCCTCGTTAACGTCTCAATCTATGACGGTTCTGGTCATCTCCTTTAAATAGTCGTACTCCATCACCTGACCGAACTGGTAGTCGCCGGCGGGAAGTGTGAGCGACTTATGCTCGCCGGGCCGTTCGTCCGGCGTGACGTGTTCGATTGCGGTGTCCTTCTTGACACGGGCGAACCGCACGCCATCCTTGACGTACAGTTCCACGTCAGAGGCCGCTGCGAAGCGATGTATGTGATGGCCTTCTCCCTCAGCGAGCGTTGCGCCGTTGACGCGCTCAGCGCCATCAGGGATGGCGCGAACGCGCCGGAGAATGACATCTCCTTGTTGATATTGCCCTTCGATAGGTTGCTGAAGCTTCTTTCTTGCCACAATAAACCTGTTCCTTAGCTAAGGATGATGGGGAACCACTCCTCGTTAATGTTTTGCGACGCGCGCCAGTTGAGGGCGTGTCGCACTGTTTCACATTCGCGGGGGACGGCTTCTATGTGCGTGGCGCCGGTTGATTGATTGACCATCTGCAAAAACCGCCACGGTTCGCCGTGATTCATCTCGACGGCCAGCAGCCGGTACTCGCCGCCCACTTCGCGGCGCTCCGTGTCCAACACCGTCGGCTCAAGTTGGCTGATGATCCGCCCCATCCCCATGCGGCGGATGAGTTCGCGCCGCTGATCGACGTTTTCGATCTGCAGTACGCGCCGCGCGTCCATATCGTCAGGATGCGACTCGGCCATCCATTGCTCAACTTTGACGTCGTTGAGATGCCAGATCGACCACCCATCCCGCCAGCGGTGTGAAGGTCCGAATTCTGCGTGCGGTTGGCGCCGCTCGTTGACCCGCAATACTTCGGGAAAGTCTGAGACGAGGCAGAATTTCGGATGCATCCATCGAAAACCGCCGTTGATCGCCGCCTGTTCCCAATGGGCGTAGGCGGCATGCGACGCGAACTTCAATCCCATGATGTCGCGCGCCGCAGTCAAAAAACAATCGTAGGACACGAACATGTTGCCGCCTTGATAAACAGTGTCCCATCGAGTAGCGCCCCGTAGCGCAGCCTTCGCCCATTCCGCACCGACGAAACTGGCTGCCAGCGCAAACCAACTTTGGGTCACGGCTCCGGTCGCGGCGCTGGTCGCGGCGCTGGTCGCGGCGCTGGTCGCGGCGTAGGTCGCAGGGTGGGTCGCGGAGTCGGTTGCGGCTCTCCTCGCGGCATCGGTCGCGGCGCTGGTCGCGCGGTCGGTTATGGCGTAGGTCGCGGCTCTGGTCGCGTGGTCAACGTTGACGCTGGCGACCGAGACTTTGTCCGCGGCGGCTATCAGGGTTTTGTGCCCGTAGTAGGTCGCGACGCCGAAACTCATGTCTCCGGTCGTGATGCCGGTCGCGGCCCTGGTCGCGGCGCTGGTCGGGACGAAGGTCGCGGCTCTGGTCGCGGCTCTGGTCCCGGCTTTGGTCGCGGCTTTGGTCGCGGCGTCGAGGCTGACGCCCTGCTGCTTTTGCTTACCGAGCAGATTGTTCTCATACAAATACCACCACATTCCCGCGATCCCGCCAGCCATCGCCATCGCGAACGGCGACGGCGCGAGAATCACTCGCGGCTCTGCCAGATTCGCCGCCCGGTACATCCCTTTGACGGCCTCCTCGATCAATTGAGGGTCAGCCGGTTCGGTCCGGAATGCCCGCTGAATCCACAACTCAGAATGCGCGACTATCCGCTCGTTCTCTTCATCCGTGATACCGCCCCCGGCGAAATCCGGGCGGCGGATGATTTGCGATTCCATGTTTTCCTCCGTGGCCTCAGTCCAATCTTGGTCATATTTGTTGACGCCCGTATATAAGGTGATGGTCGTGCGCTCGTCTTCACAGGCGGGGCTTGTGGGGCTGGTGGCCGTCCCGAAAGGTTTCAATCCAGGCGGCGTTTTAACTCTTCGGTGTGGGATTGGGATTGGCGGGGGCGCTCGCCATACAGAACAACAACAGGCAACCCGAAGACACGATCCTGCTTAGCGCCATTCTCAGCAAGGTGGTAAAAAGAAGAGCGATCTGACTTGACAAAAAACCTGGAAGCAAAGGGGATTCGATTGAATCCCCAAGAAGCAGTGTTACGGTCTGCTTCAGCCTGCTACGTTCACGGCGGTAAACCTCAACCTGTTGAGCCATCCAGTCAACTATCCAGTACTCCTGCGCGCCACAACGGGAATAGAATTTGAGTTTGGCTTGCTGGTCACGTTTTTTTCTCTTTCGACCGCGGCCTTATCTTACTCCCCTTAACCGAAGCAATACAACTTCCCGTTCTGATCGCCAATCACGACGCGGCCGTTCGCAATCGCGGGTGAAGCCGAGACCGCGCCGCCGGCGTTGAATTCCCACAGCTTCGCCCCTTTCGCCAGATCCAGAACGTAAAAACGCCCGTCATTCGATCCGACGTAAACGCGCCCGCCGGCGATTGCCGGAGACGATTCGACGCGCGCCCGCGTGGTGAAAGTCCAGATCGCCTTTCCCGTGGCCACGTTGATGCAATGAACCATCTTGTCGCGTCCGCCCAGCACGATACGACCTTCGGCGAACGCGGGCGATGAATAGAACGGGAATTGGCGCTTCGGATGTGTGTAGACCCAGGCCCGGCGGCGTGTGCGCAGATTTAGGCTGAGCACTTCGTTGCTGAAATTGCCGAAGTAGGCTGAATTGCCGACCAGCGTGGGCGACGAAGCCGTGTTGCCGATGCCCGGCATTCGCAGGACTTCTCGGCCGTCGCTTATGCGAATGCCGTGAAAGACCTCGTCGCAACCTGCGATGTATGCGACGCCGTTGGCCACCGACGGCGTGCAGTGGACGTAGTTTTCGGTCTCGAACTTCCAGACCCTCTTGCCGTCACGCGCGTTGAAGCAATAGAGCGCGCCGTCGTAGGAGCCTATCAGCACGCGGTCGCCGACTATCACCGGTGACGATTTGATCTCTCCGGCTGTCTTGTAAGACCAAATTCTTTTACCCGTGGCGGCGTCGACAGCATGGAAGACGCCCGATAGGTCGCCTACGAAGACCATTCCGGCGCCGACCGCCGGACCAATTGCAGGAGAGGACTCGCCGATGGCTTCCGGAGTCTTGCAGCTCCATTTCAATTTGCCGGTTTGCAGGTCGACGGCGAGCAGCTCGGATTTGCCCGTGCCCACATAGACCACGCCTCCGGCGATGGCGGCGGAAGATTCGATGATGTCGCCGGCGTCATAAGTCCAGAGCAGTTTCAGTTCGGCGGGAAGTTGCGACGGCGAGACGCCGGTGTTGTTGTAATTGCCGCGGAATTGCGGCCAGGCGTCAGCGGATTGAGCGTAGGCAGTGGGTAGTGGATAGTGGGTAGTGGATAGTATTCCCAGAGCAGCCGCAGTCAGCAAAAACTCTCTTCGACTTATTTCCCCGGCAAGGACCGCGCGCTTGTTACTCGCCGTCCACTGCCCACTGCCCACTGCCCACTGCCCGATTTCTTCTCTCACACTCATAATGCTGCTTCGTATACCTCCATCGCTCCTTCTAAGTTCCAAATGCGCGGATTGAAGCCGCCCGTCCATTGTTTCGCCGCCTCTTCGGCGAGCGTTGGAAGAGCGGTTTTTGGAATGTCGAGCGCGCTCAAGCTACGCGGCAGATTGCCGGCCACCGCAAGCTCTTCGAGGCGCCGGGCCAGGTCTTCAGCCGTCAGCAACCCGGCCTCGTTCGCCAGATCCTCATAACTTTTGCGAACAACATCAGTGTTCCATCTGACCACGCGCGGCAACATCACGGCGATCGCCAGTCCGTGCGTCACGCCGAAATTCCTGGTCAGAGGGTTGGCGCAGGCGTGCGTCGCGCCGAGCATCGAATTTTCAATCGCCAGGCCGGCCAGATGCGAACCGAGCAGCATTGCGCCGCGGGCTTCGATGTCCGCCGGCTCGTTCAAGACCCTTTCAAAACTGGCTTCTAGCATCCGCCAGGCTTCGCGCGCGAGCATCCGCGAAAGCGGATTGTGTTTTTTCGTGACGTAGCTTTCGACCGCATGCGAGATGGCGTCGTAGCCGGCGCTTGCGGTCAAAGCCGGCGGCGTCGTCACGGTCAGGCGCGGATCAAGCAGCGCGATCTTGAAAGCGGCCTGCGGATCGCCGCAGGCCATTTTGACATGCGTGTCCGCGTCGGAGATCAGCGCGTAGCTTTGCGCGTCGCTGCCCGTGCCGGCGGTTGTAGGAACTCCGATCATCGGCAGCATCGGCTTCGCGCCGGATTTTGACGAGGCTTTCGCGTAGCCCCAGTAATCGCGCATCGAACCGCCGTTGGTCAGCGTGAAGTTAATACCCTTCGCGCAATCGAGTGAACTGCCGCCGCCGAGCGCGACGATCGAATCGACGTCGATCGTCGCCGCGAACGCCCGACCGGCCTCGACCATCGCCGTGTCGGGGTTTTCGCCGAAGTCGTGAAAGACGAAGACCTCGACGCTGGAAGCCTTGAGCATATTCACCGCTTCGTCAACGTAGCCGCACGCGATCATCCCCTGATCGGCGACGAGCAAGGCGCGGTTGAACCCGAGTTCGCGCGCCAATGCGCCGAGATGTTCAAACGCGCCTGATCCAAAGACCAGGCGCGTCCGTGTGTGAAAATCAAAAGACTCCATATTTTTCAGACAGCGGCTTTCTTCTCGGCCCGCTGGATCAACCAGGCGATCAGGAATCCGCCAAGCAGCCAACCGATGACTGTGTCAAGCCCCGCGCCGAATGTGAAGTCGGCGGGGAATCGATACCAGTTCCAATACGGAAGGTTGACCTCCACCCACGCGAACAATCCCATCAGGGCCACCATTAGGCCGCGCGTGGTTAGCGAGGCGACGGTCATTGAGATGATGAACGCCGCGATCAGCCCGCACAGAATGTTGAAGAACGCCTGTCTGATCAATTGCCCCGGCGACATAGTCTTCGCGCCGGTTGGATGATAGACCAGAAACGCCGTCGGCCCGGCTTCATATTTCGACTGCCAAGCGTTTTTCTCTGCGTCGGTCAGGTTCTTGCTCATGTCAATTCCAGGCATGAAATAGAGACCCGATTGCTGAATGTTGCTCTTCATCGCGTTGAGCATGGCCTCTTCATTGTTCGGAATTGTCTTGAATCCCATTTCCCCAATGGGCAAGACCATGTGCGCAAAGGCGCTCCAAATGAATACCAGAAGACCGCCGAGAATGCCTGGTAACAAGACCTTTTTCATAGTTCCTCCTCACTGACGCGCCCGGACGTTCGGGTTGAACAGGGAGCCGTCAGTTTTGAACAATTCGTTGATGGCGCGCCCCAATCTCTGCAGACCGGGCGAGTCAGTTTCGACTCCGCTCATGGTCTTTGAGAATTAAATGCAACAACAGCGTAGGGGCGCGTATTCCGCGCCCAGTCGCTCGGGTAACGAAGGTGGGCGGGGAAAACCCGCCCCTACGCCAATGGTTGTATTTAATTTTCAAAAACCATAAGCGGAGTGAGACTGCGATTCACAGGCGATTCGTTTCACTTCGAGAAAAGGCCTTGGCATTTCATCAATTATTTTATTTTGCTTTGCGTTGCGCGAATTTCAAGCCTGACCACGTGGCGTCAATCGCGCAAACTTTGTAATCAACCAGGCCGGAAGCCAGCCCGGTCTCTCGCACAACGTTTTGAGTCATATCGCTCGCGATGCCCGAAGCCTGCTTCGGCCACGCTATCCACAATCCACTAGCGCCGGCGTCGCCGGTCAGTTCTCCCATCTCTTTTATGCGGTCGTGGAGTTCCGCGCGCATCCTGACGAACCAGATGATCAGGTCGCAAGCTCCGTCAGCTCGTTTTTTCAGCCTCACGCCTTCGGGCAATTCTCCGAGCGTCTTCTCGAAATCTTTCGGAGCGCCGACCAGCGCGACGGTCGAGTTCGGCTTGATGCCGAGTTTCTTGGGCAGCGGCGTGCCCGAATAACCCGCGAGATTTGACGCGGGCACGGCGGGGTTGACTGGAGGTTTGGCGATGGCCGCTTTGAGTGAGCCGCGAATCCTGCTCCAACTCGTGTAGACGGCGTCTGGCAGATTGAGTCTGATGCGTTCGACTTTTTCCGGTTCGCCTTCGACGAAGACCAGAGGCGTATGTCGGGTGGTTTTATAACCGCGCAGCGCCATCGCCACATCGCGCCCGTGCGAGGGCATGCGCGATAGATCAATGACGAAGGCTGCTGGAGGATTATTACGCCAATCGCGCAGCGCGCCGGGATTCATCTCTCTGTAATCGACTTCGTATCCGGTTGCGCGCAATTTGGCGATCTTTTCTTCGGCTTCTTCCGCTTTCCAATGAATCAAGCACACACGATGCATATCAGAGTTTGATCTTGCCAGGAAAGTCCGGGCAGAGCGCGGATTTTTTCAACTTGCCTTCCTCGTTGTAGAAACTGATCTTCCCGTTCTTGTCACAATACCAGACTTCTTTCGCGCCCTTTTCGACGTAGAGTTCGCGTTTTTCCTTCATCTCTTTCTGGGTATTACTGAAGGAGTAAACTTCAACGCAAATCTCAGGAGCAACCGAGCAGGCAGCTTCATTTTTGATCCGCCTGAATAATGCGGGCGAGGCCCAGGCGACATCAGCCACTTTGGTTCCTTTTGTTGTAGCAATGGCGCATTCAACAAGCACTCTGCCATTCTGCATCAGATCACGAAGCAGACCGTTGATCTCGCCCTGATAGGCAGAGTGCGGAATTTTCACTGGTGACATAACGACTTGCCCCCATTGATTTGTCTCGATCTTGAAGGGGAGGTTTTGCAAGCTCGGATGCGCGCAAACTTCTTCCCAGGTCATAGTCGCCCTCCTATTGCTGTGAATTACTCGCCTTCGACTGCGTGGGCGTCGCTCCGCCCGAAGAGACCGCCAGCGCGAAGAGTTGATTGCGGTTCATGATGAACAACGCGCCGTTGGCGGGGACCGGCGTCGAATAGACCGAGCTGCTCATATTCATTTCAGCGATCACCTTCTTCTCTTTGCCCGCCTGCAAGATGACGACGTCGCCGTCCTCATCGCCCAGATAGACTTTGCCGTCCACCACCAGCGGCGATCCCCAGATGGCGGCGAACATATCGTGCTGCCAGAGTTCCTGGCCGGTCTTCGCGTCAAGGCAATGCAGGAAGCCGCTGAAATCCGGGTAATAGATCAATCCGTCGTGAATCGCCGGAGTCGAAATCGAGCGGCGAATCTTGTCGAAGTGCCAGACCAGACCGTCTTTGGTCAGGTCGCCGCGCTTGGTCGCGTCGATGCAGTAGGCGTGGCCGACGCCCTCGCCGTGTTCGGGGTCCTGGCCGTTGGCGATATAGACCTTGTTGTCGTAGATGACGGGCGTGGCTATAAGCTCGTTGCGCGTCTTGGGCCAGACGGAGTCTTTCGGATTGGTGTCGAACTGCCAGAGGTCTTTGCCTGTCGCGGCTTCATAAGCGCGCACCCAGCCGTCGCCTTCGCCGACGACCACCTGGTCGACGCCGCCGATCTTGCCCACGGCCGTCCCGAACATCCCCTCCTCGAGCTCCGCGTTGTCCTGGGAGCCCGCGTAGACCTTCCCGGCGAGGCCCAGCTTGGGCGACGTCGCCGGATCCACCGAGTACTCCTTCACGAGGTCGATGAACGTCGCACCCGCCGCGAGTCGTGCCTTCAGCGAGTCGGCGAGCGACTCGCGATCTACGACCAGGAGCCGGGGCGAGACCGTGGCGCGATCGTTGTAGTGCGCGGGATCGGCGGACCACATCTTGCGCAGCGCCGCGTCGGTGACCTTGACCCTGGACTGGAACACGTCGTCGTAGAAGTGATTCACCGCGTAGCCTTCGCGCATGTTGTCGACCACCGACTGCAGCATCGGATCGTTGTCGAGCCCGCGCGCTCTCGCCTCGGCGAGGAGCGCGGGCCCGAGCGCAAGGCGATCGACGGCGCCCTCGAGCGATCCCATCTCCCGGACCTCCGGTCGCGAGAAGGCGGGGACCTGGCCCCAGAATCGCAGGTAGTCGGCGATCGTGATCGCGCTCGCGCCGACGCGGGCGATGACGCGCCCGGTGTCGGCGGCCGCGATGTAGGGCAGTGGCAGGTTGGCGCGGATCACGGGCTGCCCGGTGAGGGAATCCACGTCCGAGCGGGGACGCAGTTTGAGTTGCGCCGCGAGTAGGATCCGCAGGTTCGCGTCGTCGAACGTGCGGCCGGTCTTCGCCGCCAGCTCGGCCCGATGGCGCTCGCGCACGCGCGCCATCTGACGTCCCCGGAGCTCCGACTTGACCGCGACGTTCTCGCCGACCGTGACGGCGACGGGACGGCTCCGGAACGTGCGGAGCATGATGATCGTGGGTTGGTCGTCGTAGCTCTGAATGTCGCTCACCTGGCCCGGGTGCATGGACCAGATGATGTCGGCAAGCGTATCCGGGATCTGTTCCCCGGCCACGAAACGGAGGGAGTCGGCGGTGGCCAGCGCGGCGCCTTCGCGCGCGATCGCCGCATCGAGATCCGAGAACGGCGTGCCGAACCCGAGCTTGCTCTTCCACGAGCGCGCGCGCTGCCAGTCCTTGAAGGTGACGAAGCGCACCTCGGCCAGCTCGTTCTTTTCGCGGCGGAAGCGCTCAGCGTCCGCGTCCGTGGGCGGCTTGAGCCCCTTCGTGAGTTCGTCGAACAAGGCGTTCTGGATGAGCTGCACGCGCGTGCGCTCGATCGAGAGGGACTCCGCCGGGGTCAGCACGAGTACGCGCTTGTGCGCCTCGGCGGCGAGCAGCTGGCGCTCCACGACGCTCCTGAGGAACGTCTTGCGCGACGTGAGCGCGTCCCCGGGCGGGCGCTCGGGTGGAGACAGCATCCACCAGGCGGCCCGGAAGTCATGCGGATAGACCGCTCCGCCGTCGTAGATGGCCAGCACGCTGTCCGAGGCGGTGGACGCCGCCGCGGTCGCCGACGCCGCCGCGGTCTCCGACGCTGCCGCGGTCTCCGACGCTGCCGCGGTCTCCGACGCTGCCGCGGTCTCCGACGCTGCCGCGGTCTCCGCGCGGGTGGGCGGGGCCACGAGGCTCGCGGCGAGAAGCGCCGCCAGGGCCGCGAGGACGGATGCGTCGAGAACGTGCGATGAACGTCGAGTCATTGGATGATCCCCGTGGCCTGGAGTTGATTCTGCGCCGCGATGATTACCGTCGTGTCGGGCACCACGCTGCGCGCCTGCGCGAGCACGGCCGAGGCGGCGGGAGCCTGGCCCGACATGGCGAGCGCCCGCGCGCGCAGGATCCACGCTTCGGCCTCGGCCGGGTGGATCTCGTTGCAGCGCGCGAAATCGGCGATGCCCTCGGCGGTCTTGCTCTCGCGCATGCTCAGCACGCCGAGGTTGATGTAGGCGTTGTAGCGCTCGTCGTCGTCCGCCAGGGGAAGCGCCGCCTCG
>Ga0137409_10009150_pt1 | contig 10085 bp, 10 predicted proteins | sample CZODoug1_16funga_FD_122059 | JGI IMG/M metagenome (GOLD analysis project Ga0137409, IMG submission 122059) | Vadose zone soil fungal communities from Angelo Coast Range Reserve, California, USA - CZODoug1_16fungal (Hybrid Assembly) | ecosystem: Environmental > Terrestrial > Soil > Vadose zone...
GTCCAGCGATGCGGTCACGATTTCAAGAATTCGCCGGCGCGGCCCCGGCCTGCGTTGCGGAAACGGACCGGTTCCGAGGCCCCCTCGGGCCCATCGGACAGATCGGCCTCAAGTCTATCGCCGCCCGGTCGATTCATGACTCGAGACCACCGCAAGTTGCTAAGGTTGGCCGCTGCCCTAACTCATGAGTGCGAATGTGACGAGTACCACGCTCCCGACCTCCGCGAACATCGCATTCGAATTCGTCCGATCGCTGGCGGGGGAACTGACCGCGGGCAAGGTGGACCTGCCGTCTTTTCCGGAAATCGCCATTCGGGTGCGCCGGGTTCTTGCGGACCCTAAATCGTCCAGCGATCAGGTCGTTCGGGTCGTGGGCTCGGAACCCGCGTTGGCGGCGCGGCTCATGCGAATTGCGAATTCCGCGTCGCTCAATCGCAGCGGACGCCAGGTGGCGGATCTGCGCACCGCGGTCAATCGAATCGGCTACAACATGGTGCGCAGCGCGGCAATCTCCTTTGCCATGGCGCAAATCCGCGACGCCAACAAGCTGAAGGGACTGGAGCGATACCTCAAGGACATTTGGGAACGCAGCACAGTGGTCGCTGCGTATTCCCTGGTGCTGGCCCGCACCTACTCGAAGGTGAATCCCGACGAGGCGATGTTGGCCGGCATCATGCACGGCATCGGCAAACTCTACGTTCTGACGCGGGCAATCAGCCATCCCGAGTTGTTCGTCGATACCACCGTGCTCGACGGCATATTGAAGGACTGGCATGCCTCCATCGGCAAGGCCATTCTCGAGAACTGGGAATTTTCCGATGAAATGGCCATCGCCATCGGTGACCAGAACGATCACACCAGGGACGTGCCGGGAGCGCCGGATCTGCGCGACGTGATCGCCATGGCCATCGTCCTCGCCTCGCACCACACGGACGCCGACGGCATCGACGAGGCGCTGGATGGCCTGCCGACCGCGAAGAGATTCGGCTTGAACAAGGAACGTGCACGCCTGATGATGAGGGAATGCGCGGCCGAAGTGAGCGCCCTCACCAGCGCTCTCGGCGACTAAGTCGGCCGCAGCCCGAGTTATAGGAGCCCGCTCTCGGTCACGCGGCCTGCATTACCGCCGTTCGTGCCGCGACGATGGATTCCGCTACATACGCGGCGTTGTGGGGCATGATTCCGGCAAGATTCATGCGGCTGTCGCCGGTCATGTAAATGTGGTGCTGCTCGCGCAGCCGATCGACGACCGCCGTCGACACTCCCAACAGCGAAAACATTCCGTGCTGTGCTCGAATGAAGTCGAAAGAGTCGTCGCCCGTGACCGCGCGCAGCTTCTGCGACAACAACAGCCGCATGTCTTGAATCCGGGTCCGCATGGCGGCCAGTTCGGAAATCCAGGATTCACGCAGGTGCGGGTCGGCGAAGATGCAGGCCGCGATGGCCGCTCCATGGTCGGGCGGCATGGAGTAGATGCTGCGCGCAATCTGCAGCATGTGGCTGTAAGTGGCGTCGGCGCGCGATTCGTCCTCGCATACGGCAATCAAGGCGCCCACCCGCTCCCGGTACAACCCCAGGTTCTTTGAATAGGACGTCGCAATGAGTACCTCGGGCAGTGCTTCGGCAACCTGACGTATGGCGGCGACATCAGCAGCCAGGTTCTCGCCGAATCCTTGGTAGGCAAGGTCCAGGAAGGGGATGAGGCGGCGGCGAAGCAACAGTTCGATCAGTGCCTGCCATTGCTGGGGTGCCAGGTCGGCGCCCGTCGGATTGTGGCAGCAGGCATGCACCAAGACCACGTCTCCGGCCGGGGCCTGATCCAAACGCTCCAGCATCGCGTCAAAGCGCAATTCGTGCGCGGCCGCTTCGTAGTAGGGGTAGCGCTGCAGCCGCAGGCCCGAACTCCCCAGCAGGGGCACGTGGTTGCCCCAGGTGGGATCGCTGACATGCACCGCCGCCGTTGGTGAGGCGGCCCGGATGAGTTCGGCACCCACGCGCAGGGCTCCGCAACCGCCCGGCGCCTGCAGAGTGCGGACGCGCCGGTCGCGCTTGGCGGCATGCGAGTTTCCCAGGACGAGTTCCTCGACGGCGACGTTGAACTCCTCGCGCCCCGCCGCGCTGACGTATGACTTCGTCGTCTGCGACTTGAGCACGGTGTGCTCGGCGCGCCGCACGCAGTCGAGGATCGGCGTGTTGCCGCTGAGGTCGCGGAATACGCCGACTCCAAGGTCCACCTTCTGAGCGAAGGGATCGGCGCGAAACTTTGCCATCAATCCGAGGATGGTGTCGGGATTCAGGCGGCTGAGCTGTTGGAACAAGTGTTATCCCCCGGTTCGATTCGAGAGCCATTATAGTCATACCATGGTGGGGATCAGCCGCGAAAATCCTTTCGGCCGGATGGCTGCGTGTGCGGCGGCGTGGGTCGCCACGTGCGTAGCCGCCTGCGCGCCGGCATGCGCGGCGCCGGCACCGGTGCCGGGGCAAAGCGCGCCACGGATCGCCAGCGCGCCGCGGATCGTCAGTTTGAGTCCGCACATCACCGAACTGCTGTTCGCCGCGGGCGCCGGCGCTCGAATCGTCGGCGTCGACGGCGCCAGCGACTATCCTCCCGCCGCCCGGCAAATCCCCCGGCTGGGAGAGGTCGCGGCGCTCGACATGGAGGGCCTGCTGCGCCTGGCGCCGTCGCTCATCATCATTTGGGAAACCGGCACCCCGCCGCGGGTTCGCGCCGAGCTCGAGCGATTGCATCTACAGGTGCTCGTCACCGAGCAGCGCAAGCTCGACGATATCGGACAGATTCTCGTCGAATTTGGCCACCTCGCCGGAACGTCCCCGGTCGCCGACGAAGCAGCCCGCCGGTATCGAGCCGACCTCGCCCTACTGCGGGCACGCTATGAGGGGAGGGCGCGGCTCCAGGTTTTCTATCAGGTGTGGGACCGGCCGTTGTACACGCTGTCGGGCGAACACGTCGTGAGCGAGATGATATCGCTCTGCGGTGGGGACAATATTTTCGCGGGGCTGGCGCAACTGGCGCCCATCGTAGACCGCGAGGCGGTTCTGGCGCGGAATCCGGATGTCATATTGATAGGCGCCGCCGGCCCGGACGGCGACGCCCAAGCCGCGGATTGGAATCGTTTCCCGAACCTCAAGGCCGTCCGGGACCAGCATGTTTTTGCCGTCGATCCCTCTCTGGTGGGCCGAATGGCCCCACGCATCCTGGATGGCGTCCGGGAGGTGTGTTCGGCTTTGGAAAAGGCCCGTGCGGGGCAGCCCCGTCTCCAATAGAAGACATTCGCCCGGTGACATTCCGCGGCGTTAGCGTGTACGCTTTAGCACCTTACTTGCGGGAGACAACTGCCATGGCACTTTGGAATGAGAAACCCACACCCGCAACCGCGGGACCCGCTGCAGCCCCTCAGCCGGAGCGTCCTTTCGCGGAGCGAACCGAACCGCGTGCCTCGACGAATGAGCCGTCGCCGGCCGCCCCGCAGCGCCGTCCGGCCCCGGCTCCGGCTCCCCGGGTCGAGGGCGGAGAATCGGTAATCGCCGCCAATCTGTCGATCGAAGGCAAGATCGAGGGAACCGGCAACGTCAAAATGGCGGGCCGCTTCAAAGGCGACGTTCGCATTGACGGCAATTTCAGCATCGACCCAGGCGCTCATCTGACCGGGCAGGTCCTGGCCGGCATCGTCGTCGTCGGCGGCGAATTGCAGGGCAATATCGAGTCCGCCAAGCGGGTGGATGTTTTGGAAGGCGGAGTCATCGTCGGCGATGTGAAAGCGGGGTCGATCACCGTCGCCGCCGGATCCCGTATGCGTGGACACGTTGAATTCGGCTGGGTGGATGACAAGCCGGCGAAAGCGACCACTGGGTTGACGACGGCCACGGGTACCGCCACCGGCGTGCCTACAGCCGCAAGCGTGGCCGGCAAGAGCTAGCGTGCAATGAGCTCCGTTCGTCCGGGTACGCTGGGCGCTACGCGAGTATGTCCGCATTGCAAGGCGCTTGTTCTGCAAAGCGCCAGCATCTGCCCCGGTTGCCAGCATCACCTGCGATTCAACGCCGGCAACGCGGAACCGGAGAGCAAGGGCATCTCGGCGCTCAAGGTCGAGGGCACGATCAGTCACCCGGTGCGCGGCGAGCAGTGCGAATATTGCGTTGTCGTGTCGATAACCAACGAGCGGGGCGAGAAACTCGCGCGGCAGGTCGTCGGGGTCGGAGCCCTGCAGCCGGGCGAACGCCACAAGTACAGTTTTTCGGTTGAATTGATGCCGACGCGCCCTCCGGGCGGGGACCGCCGCCGCAGCTGATCTCAACGCCTCTCAACGCCGTTGGATGCCCTCGATATCGATGAAGCGCAGGAACTCCGCGCGGGTGCTCGGGTCGGCGCGGAACGTTCCCAGCATTTTGCTGGTGACCATCGAAACGCCCAGCTTATGCACGCCGCGGGTGGTCATGCACTGATGGACGGCGTCGATCACGACGCCGACTCCGCGAGGCTTCAAGGTCTCGTCGATGCAGGCGGCGATCTGCGCGGTGAGTTTCTCCTGAACCTGAAGCCGCCGCGCGTACCCCTCGACCACCCGTGCCAGCTTGCTGATTCCGACGATCCGCTGCGTGGGTAGATACCCCACGTGCGCGCGACCGATGATGGGCGCCATGTGGTGCTCGCAGAAAGATTCGAAGGCGATATCGCGAAGGACCACCATCTCGTCATAGCCTTCGACTTCTTCAAACGTTCGCCGCAGGTATTCGCCGGGATCGCTGGTATAGCCCGAGAACCAGTCGTCGTAGGCGTTGACCACGCGTTTGGGCGTCTCGCGCAGTCCTTCGCGATCCGGGTCGTCGCCGGCCCACTTCAACAGGGTTTTGACCGCCGCTTCCGCCTCATCCCGCGTCACGCCGTATTTGGTTTTTTCGTTCATTGCGCCGGCCCTTCGCTCCGCATCCAACACCAAAAAATAGGATAGCACTTAAGGCGCTGTACCGGCGCCACGGGAAATCACGGGTTTGCGGCGTACACGACTTCGCCGTGCAGGATCGTCAGCTCGCATTTCAGATCCTTGAGCGCCGGCGACGGGATTTCGTACATATCGCGATCCCACACGGCCAGATCGGCATCCTTGCCGACTTCCAATGACCCGATCCGCTTCTCCAGGAAGAGTTGGCGTGCGCCCCAGACGGTGTAAGAGCGGAGCGCCGCATGGATGTCGACTGCCTCCGCGGTACCGAACGGATGCGGGCCGTAGTTTCCCTTCAAGGTTTCACGTTCGACGGATGCCCAGAGTCCATAGCGCGCCGCGACCGGCGTCACGAAGTAATCCGAGCCGCCGCCCCAATGAATGCCATGTCGCAGGTAGGTGTTGAGCGGCAACAGGCGCTGCGAGCGTTCGGGCCCTAAGTTGGCGGCATAGGTATCGCCGAGCCACCACATGAAGGGCGCCTGCGCTTCCGGGTATGCCGCGTCGTATTTCGCCTCCAGCATCGACATGACCTCTATCGCGTGATCGCTGGGAATGTTGGCGTGAATGATGCTGTGCCTGAGTCCGGACACCGGGCTGTCGGCGAGGACTTGTGCATACGTGTCCACCACCCAATCGATGGCGCGATCACCGATTGCGTGGGTTCCGACGTGAATGCCGGCTTGGTGAAAGAGCCGCACCATCCGCCGGTATTCTTCCGGCTCGGTCGACGGATAGCCGGTATTGCCGGTGTCGCGGTCGGTCCAATTCTTGTTCCAATCCGCGAACATCCAGGCCGTGCGCGCGCCGCCGCTGCCGTCCATGTAGATCTTCGCTCCGCAGGACAAGAGCCTGCCGTCGCCGAGGGACAGCGGGGGTTTTGGCAGGTCAGATATCGTCTTCAAGGCGCCGCGCGCCGATTCCAGCGTGCTGCCCGCATGCCACAGTACGCAGATATGCTCCGCCAGCTTTCCCTCGTGCAGCAGGCGGAGGTATGCATCCCACACGGGCCGCGCAATATCCGGATCCTTGACGGCCGTGATGCCTTCGCGATGCAGGGTGTCGATGCTCTTCCAAATCCCCTGGCGTTGCTCCTCCGGCGTCGGCGGCGGAATGAGATTGAGCACCGCGTCCATGGCGGCCTCCTTGAGGACGCCGGTGGGCATCCCCTTGGCGTCGTGATCGATGGTGCCGGCGGTGGGATTCGGCGTCTCTGCGCTGATTTTCGCCAGCCGCAATGCGACCGAGTTGGCGACGCCATAGTGGCCGGTGGTGTGCATCAACCACACCGGGTTGCCGGGGGAGACCCGATCGAGATCCGCCGCCGACAAATAACGGCGCTCGGCGAGTTTGCCTTCGTCCCATCCTTCGCCTTGCAGCCACGCCCCCGGCTTCAGTGCGGCGAGTCCGGCTTGCACGCGGCCCACGGCCTCCACCACGGTCGACACATCGCTCAAATGCACGTGATAGAGCTCTCCAACCCCTCCATCGGCAATGTGCGCATGGCTGTCGATGAGTCCGGGCGTTGCCGTTCGACCTCGCAAATCGATGCGCTTGGTCGCGGCGCCGGCGAGACGCAAGATGTCGCGATCGGTGCCCACGGCGATGATTTTTCCATCGCGAACCGCGAGCGCTTGAACGACGGTGTCGCGGGCATCGACGGTGAGGATCCGGCCATTGAACAACACCAACTGCGCCCGTTCGGCGCCGAACACGGTTGCCGGTCCGCCGAGCACGAGGCCGGCAAGCAGTGCAAGCGCCGGGCAACTCACGGGGCTTCGATTGACTCCGATGGGCATTAACGACATCCTGTTTTTTTGGAATTCATTGGGGAATCATAGTTGAAATACCGCGCGTACTTGACTTTGATCGCCGTCCTGATCGGCTCCCTGTGCCTGCGCTCGGCTTGGCCCGGCGCAGAGCGCCAAGACGCCACCCGGAAGATGGCGCACGACATCTTCAAGCAGTTGATCGAGATCAACACCGCGGATTCTATCGGAAGTACCACTGTGGCGGCGCAGGCGATGGCGCAACGATTGCTCGATGCCGGATTCCCGGCGGCCGACGTCACCGTGATGGGACCCAATGAGCGGAAGGGCAACTTGATCGCCCGCTATCGCGGTAAGGCGGGCAAGACGCTGCGGCCGATTCTCATCATCGGCCACCTCGACGTGGTCGAAGCGCGGCCCGAGGACTGGACCACCGATCCGTTTCAATTCGTCGAGAAGGACGGCTACTACTATGGACGCGGCACGCAGGACATGAAGGCCAGCGATGCCATCATGGTCACCGATTTCATTCGACTGAAGCAGGAGCGGTTCGTACCGGATCGGGACATCATCCTCACGCTCACCGCCGACGAAGAGGGCGGCACGTCGAACGGGGTGGATTGGCTGTTGAAGAATCACCGCGATCTCATCGACGCCGAGTATGTCCTGAATACGGAAGCGACCGGCGTCGTTACCGATCACGGCAAGCCGCTGACCGTGGAGGTGGTGGCAACCGAAAAACTGTACGGCGATTACCAGGTCCTGGCCACCAATCCGGGCGGCCACAGTTCGCTACCCAAGCCCGACAATGCCATCTATCACGTGGCCGACGCGCTCGCCGCTCTGGAGAAAACACCGTTCCTGTTCGAGCTGAACAGCGTCACCCGGGAATACTTCGCGCAGATGGCCGCGACATTGAGCGGACCGACGGCCGCGGATATGCGAGCCATGCTGGCCACGCCGCCCGACGCCGCGGCAATCGCGCGGCTGTCGCAGGACGCCCGCTATAACGCCACCCTGCGCACCACCTGCGTCGCGACCATGATGAGCGCGGGGCATGCGCCGAACGCGCTGCCCCAGCGAGCCGAAGCCAACGTCAACTGCCGTATTTTTCCCGGCGCGGCGATCGAGGAGGTGCGTCAAACGCTGGCGCGAATACTGGCGGATCCCGAGATTGCCGTCACGACCATCGAGCCGTCCGATCCCGTGGTGCCGCCGCCGCCGTTGACCGCGGCCATCATGAAGCCGATCGAGCAGGTCACTCGTCGCATCTATCCCGGCATTGAGGTCGTGCCGGTGCTGCAGGCCGCCGGCACCGATGCCATCTATCTCGCCGAGTCGGGTATTCCCACCTACGGCCTCAGCGGCATGTTCGTGGATCCGGACCTCGGCAATATTCATGGTCTGAATGAGCGCATCCGAGTGCAATCGTTGTATGACGGGCGGGATTTTTTATTCATGTTGGTCAAGATCTACGCCGAGCAGGTGCGCTGAGAGTGTCGCCGTGACTCAGGTCGGCGATCGGAGCAAGGGGCCGAACAGCTTACATATCGCCGATCGGCGCTGCGCGCGTCAAGGGATAAATCCGGCCTATTCATCGAGAAAGGCGATCTTTTCGCTCTGTCTTCTATCGGCCCTGGATGAGCGCCCTGCCTTGAAGCTGGCCATCAGGAGGGCCAGCGGTGGGTCGCGAAGCGTGGGCTAACCACGCGGATTTACTAGATGTCTTTGGCTTTATAAGTGGTCAAACAATACGCAATGGAAACCAATGCTTTTTGCAATCTTGAATGCAGGAATTGTCTATGGCCTCCTTTGGGTATTTGAGCGCAAAAAACGCGAACTCGATGACTTCCATGTCTCGCATGCTGCAGTTATTCCGGCCTTCATATATCTGGGAATCAGTCTGATTGTATTGTTTTTCGGGCTTGGCATTCTCGGAAGCTGGGTAGCTATGGTGGTGTTTATCATCGCCTTGTTTTGGATGCTATGGAGGAACGTTAAATTGCCACCATCGCGAGCGGCCGCATATGGTTTGGCGGTGTTTGTTATCAATGTTGGGCTAAATACCCTTTTGAATTACAGGGCACATTAATCCTGGCGTGGCGATCTAAGTATTTCCGTCAATGTACAGACGCTGAATCCACCTTTAGCGATATGCGGTATCTGATGCCGAACCCCGACCAATCTGCCTGTTCGGCGGCATTTCTGCTGAGGATGGCAACCTACCAACGACCTACAATCAGGTGATGGCCACTACAAGGTCCTCCGCTATCGATACCAACGCGATGATGAGGAACATCCTCGTAATTCGTGGCCACCGGGTACTGCTCGATTCTGACCTTGCCGCTTTGTATCAGGTAGAGACGAAGGCCCTTATTCGCGCAGTTCGCCGCAATGCCGAGCGTTTTCCAAGAGACTTCATGTTCCAACTCGCGGCCGAGGAGTCTGGTGCTTTAAGGAGCCAATTTGGCACCTTAAAGACTGGGCGCGGAAAGCACCGGAAGTATGCCCCCTACGTTTTCACGGAGCAGGGTGTCGCGATGCTCTCCTCAGTTCTCAATAGCGAACGCGCCGTTCATGTAAATATTGAGATCATGCGGGCATTTGTTCGTTTGCGAGAGACCGTTTCAACACACAAGGAGTTGGCGCGCAAACTTACGGCCCTGGAGAGCAAATACAACCGCCAGTTCAAGGTGGTCTTTGACGCAATCCGCGGACTGATGGAGGAACCTGAGCCCAAGCGTCGGGGCATCGGATTCACGGCGAAGATTTGAGTTTTAACTCTCGATAGGCGACCCATGGCAAACCTTGTCATTGTGAGCGCGTGGCATCGAGCATGGCCTTCACCAGCGCCTGCGGCGTGTAACGATCGCTCGCCGGCGTGAGCCCAAGGCGCACGATGACCAACTGGCGCGAAGGAATGATGGCGGTGCTCTGACCGTCATGGCCCTCCATCCAGAAGGTGTCGGCGGGAATTCCAAAGGCGGCGTCCGGATTCTTGCCGGGTGTGATCGCGTCGGAACCCCAAAGCCAGACCAGGCCGTGTCCATACTGACCGTCGGATGCCGTGACGGGCGAGACCATCATGGCGACATAGCCGCGTGGGAGCATCTCTTGGCCCTGCCACACGCCGTCTTGCAGCAGGAAGAGACCGTACCGTGCCCAGTCGCGGGCGGTGGCATACATATAAGAGGAGCCCACGAGCGTGCCGTCTTCGTCGGTCTCGATCGTGGCGCTGGTCATGCCCAGCGGCTTGAACAGTTTTTCGGTCGGGCACACCGCGCCGAGCGCGCCCGCCGCGTCTTGAACGATGCGTGACAGGATGTTGGCGGTGCCGCTCGAATAGCTCCAGAAC
>Ga0137409_10009153_pt1 | contig 10084 bp, 12 predicted proteins | sample CZODoug1_16funga_FD_122059 | JGI IMG/M metagenome (GOLD analysis project Ga0137409, IMG submission 122059) | Vadose zone soil fungal communities from Angelo Coast Range Reserve, California, USA - CZODoug1_16fungal (Hybrid Assembly) | ecosystem: Environmental > Terrestrial > Soil > Vadose zone...
TCAAGAAAACCTTCGAACCCGATCCAACGCCGAGTTCATCTCGCAAACACCGGAAGAAGAAAACGACACCCGCTCCAAAGCCAACTGCTTCGCCAAAATCAAAGAAAGCTTCGCCGACTCCATCCCCGACGCCGAAGAGCAAATCAAAGCGCAAGAAAACGTCTCCCACTCCCACACCGGGCGAATCGCCGTCGGCAACAGAGTCTCCATCCGCGAGTCCGGGGGAATCACCCGAAGGTGGTCGGGGAAAAAAAGGCTGGCCTAACGTGAGTCTTTCGCCGGATGCAATAGAAGGTTACGAGAAGGACCCGCCAAGAGTTCGCCAAATCCTGGACGCCGGGCTCGCGCTAACGAAGCAAAATCTGGGCTACACCTATGGTTCCGCCGATCCCGCGAACGGCGGCATGGATTGTTCCGGCTTCATTTATTACCTGCTTAAGCAAAACGGCTTCCCCGACGTGCCGCGCGATTCCAGCCAGCAATATGTTTGGGTGCGCAAAGCGGGAAATTTGTATGCGGTCCTGAGTCGCAAGGAGGATTCATTCGAATTTGATGATCTCAAGCCAGGCGATCTGCTTTTCTGGCGGGGCACCTACAACATCGATCGCGATCCGCCGATCACGCACACGATGATTTATCTAGGCCGCGAAAAACGAACGAATAAGCGTGTCATGATCGGATCAAGCGACGGCCGCACGTATGATGGCAAACAACGTTGGGGCGTCAGCGTTTTCGATTTCAAAATGCCGCCCCCACCCAAAAGCGGCGACGCGAAGATCAGTCCGGTCTTTGTCGGATATGGCAGAATTCCGGGCCTACCAGCGCAATAAGGCTATTGATCGCCTACCCTTTCCACAGCACTCGGAGACGGTTTCGGTTCCGTTGCCGATGCCGGATGAACGGCAGAACGATGAACGCGGCGTTCGTATCCGATGAAGGCAATTGCAAGTAGCGCGAAGACTACGATAAGCACGACGCGCTGTTCGTTCTTCGTGAGTTCGAAAATCCTAAAAAAGCGTTTCATTTTTTCGCGTAGCGAATTGGATCTGTGATTCCGGCTTCGCGAAAGCCTTTGAGGCGCAGGAGACAGGAATCGCATTCGCCGCAGGCGAGACCTTCCGGCGTCGGATCGTAACAACTGTGCGTGAGTGAAAGATCGACGCCGAGATCGACAGCTTTGCGAATGATGTCGGCTTTGGAAAGTTTGATCAGCGGCGTGTGAATTTGGAAGCATCGGCCTTCCACACCGGCTTTGGTTCCTACATTGGCGAGGTTCTCGAATGCTTGGATAAATTCCGGCCGGCAATCTGGATAGCTGCTGTAGTCGATTGCGTTTACCCCGATAAAAATGTCATTGGCTGGAATCACTTCCGCCCAGGCAAGCGCATACGCGAGAAAGATGGTGTTGCGTGCGGGGACGTATGTGACCGGGATGCCGCTCGCGATTTCTTTCTCTGCGCGCTGCTTGGGCACATCAACCTCGTCAGTGAGCGCCGAGCCGCCGAAGACACGCAGGTCGATTTTTGCGATGCGATGCGCTTTTGCGCCTAATGATTTGGCGACGCGTCGAGCGGCTTCGGTTTCGATGCAGTGACGCTGGCCGTAATCAAATGAAAGTGCGTACGTTTGGTAGCCTTCCGAGATTGCGATTGCCAGCGTCGTTGCCGAATCAATTCCGCCACTCAAGAGGAAGACTGCGGGTCTCATTTTCTTCTTGCCTTGACAGATTTCGCACTAAGTCCACAAAGGACACGAAGAAGTTTCAATTTTAACTGCGTTGTGAACGTTGTGTCCTTTGTGCGATCTCTTTTCCGATGCGTTCGTCCGGATACTTGGCGCGGACGGTCAGCGCGATTCCGCCGCGTGCGGAGAATTGTGCGGTGACGATTGCTTCGCGCGGCGCGCAGGCTTTTACGAAATCGTCAAGAATGCGGTTTGTGACGGCTTCATTGAATGCGCGCTCGTTACGATAGGAGGCGAGATAGAATTTCAATGACTTGCTCTCGACGCAGAGACGGTCGGGCACGTAATCGATATCGATCCTCGCGAAATCGGGCTGACCGGTTACCGGACAAATGGAAGTGAAATCATCTGTTTCAAAATGAATTCGATAATCGCGCTGGGGAGCGGGATTTGGAAAAGTCTCGAGTCGCGCCTCGGCGGGTGAAGCGGGCAGTCTCGCGTCACTATGTCCGAGCAATGTTAATTGGCCTGCGCGTTTTGATTTCGCCACCGCGACGTCAAAGTGCGCTCGGAGGCGATTGAGGTCAATCGCCGCTACCCTTGCTGGAACGATCGCAGATCGTCGGCCACGTCCGGATATTTCGCCGCCAGCGCTTCGACATCGCCGATTTCGACGTCGACTTTCTCTACGCCGGGCCATTCTGTGCTCGCGCCGAGGAACCAGCGGCGATGTCCGACGACGCGTGCAGTGTGGAATGTATTGCCCGGGATCAAGAGCTGCACGCATTGACCCGCGCGCAGATCCGGACCGAGTACGACGCGCTCGCTTGTGCCATTTTCGTGCAGCATAAGAACTTCAATCGGATCACCCAGGTAACGGTGATAAAGCTGATCATTCCGGATGCGATGGAGTCGCACGGGCGCATCCGGCGTGACCATGAAATACAGTGCGGAGCCCGCTGGCCGGCCATCAAGAAATGGTGCTGGGAGCCCGCCGGGCGCAATTCGTTGGTTGCTGATAAATGTGACGCGCACGAAACCGCACATGGCGTGAGCCCCAAGCTTGAGCAGCGCGCAAACCTCTTCGGCGCTCAAATCATCGGTCATTCGAATTTGAAGATGGAATGTCGGACATCGAACGTCCAATATCGAATGGGCTCATGGACATCGAACCTGAGATTTCAGATAGCAAAAATCGAACAAGCGTGATCGACGTAATCGCCCACGACACGAAAACAGGCGAGGTAGTTCTTGTAATGAACGAGCCTAACGAGTGGGACGGCTCTGATGAGCAACTGCTTTCGTTGCAGGAGCGGTTCAACGCTTACGTTTCGTTCTTGCTCGATGGCGAAATGGCGGAAGCGCATTTGGAACTTGTCGGTAAACCAACGCGAATCGAATTGCGTTGTGCGCACATGCCCGACGGCCGCGCGCTCGAATTGCTCGGTCACATCCATGATCACCTGGCGTTTCAGGAAATCAGGCTGGAAGTGGTGGTGAAGGACACCGCAGGTTAAAGAGTTACAAAGTTCCAAGCGTTACAAAGCGGAAGACCGGCGTCGTTGTAACTGTTGTAACCTCCGTAACTTTTTAACTGTCCGCATGAAGCCGCCAGATGTTGCGTCTAGCGCTTCGGTGATTCTAATCGCGCGAAGAAATCATCAAACAGCGAATCGTAAATTCGGCTGCGCTCGGGGTGATATTGCACGGCGAGTCCGAAAGGATATTTCCGCAGCCGCACCTGCTCGATGATTCCGTCGTGCGCGGCCCACGCCTCCACTTCCAAGTCGTCGCCTAATTGATCGATCGCCTGGTGATGGGCGCTGTTCACTTTGGGAAAACGATGCGATGCCCCTTGCGCACTGCGCAACGGCTGAACATCACTATGCTTTTGCCCGGGCAGATTGTGTCCTTGAATGTCGAGCTTGAGCGTGCCGCCGAGTGCGACGTTGAAGACCTGAAGACCTTTGCAAATTGCCAGAATCGGCAACCCGCGCGCGAGCGCGTTCTGGACAGCCTGAAACTCCCAGCGGTCGCGCTCCGGGTCGATCTGTTTATCCAACACCGAAGGATCGGGAACGTCCTGCCGCAGAAATTCCGGGGAAATATCGGAGCCGCCTGAAAGTAAAAGGCCGTCCATCTCATCGAGCGGAACATTTCGAGTGCGCGCGTTCCAAACTTTGATGTCAGGATGTTTCGCAAAAATTGTGCGAAAGCTCTTGGCGTCTTTTTGTCGGATCCAGGTTGCCAGATTTGGCATTGGGCGAATTTGCGACTTGCCAATGGCCATGTAAAGAGCACTCCGATGTTGAGCGTGGATGTATCCAACGGGTTACGCGAGGAACTGGAAGCCCTGGCTGTGAAAAACAAAGCTCGAGCGATCGGAGTAGCACTGCACGATTTCGAGACCGGATTCCGATTTTCGTTGCGCGGTGACCGGTGGTTTCATGCTGCGAGCACGATCAAAGTCGCAGTTCTCCTTGCAGTATTTCGAGCGGCAGACCAGGGCCGGCTTCGGCTCGATGATTCGTTACACGTGCGAAACCGTTTCTTCAGCGGAGCAGACGGATCGGTTTTTCGCGTCAGCCAAGATCGCGACGCGACACCGGAGCTGTACGCGGCTATTGGACGGACCGCGAAGATCTCCGCGCTTGCGCACGCAATGATCTGCGGGAGCAGTAATCTCGCGGCCAATTTGCTGCTCGATTTTGTGGGCGTGGAATATGCGCGGACGGTTCTGCGGGAAGCGCAAGTTGACGGGGTTGAGCTCCGGCGAGGGGTGGAAGACCACGGTGCACACGAGCGCGCGATAAACAATGAAGCGACTGCCGACGGGTTGTTGAGTTTGTTGTCAGCGATCCGCGGTGATTTTCTTACGCCCGAAAGCAAACGAGAGGTAATCCGCATTCTGCTGGAGCAACGATTCAACTCAATGATTCCCGCCGGTCTTCCAGCGCACGCCATAGTCGCGCATAAGACAGGAGAAATTTCGACTGCCTGCCATGACATTGGAATCGTCTATTTGCCCGAACGCGAACCTTACATCACCGCCATTTTAACTGAATTCGATCCTGACAAAGAGGGGCGGCGCGAAACAGTCGCAGCTATTTCCGAAACTATTTATCGGTCGCTGCTGCAAACGAAACCGAATTCAAATGAGGACTGAGTTTCTGCGGCCCATTGACGGTTTGTGCCTGGCTGAAGAGTATCGCGCGCTGTTGCGACCGGGCGAAAGCGAGGCTGGTGCTAACGGCATTGTTCATCGTCTCCCGCGTTTCTTCTATGAAATTGGCAGCTGGGAGGAAGCGCATGAAATTCGGCTGGCGCCGCACTTCACGCTCGCGGAATTGATGCTCGTCGATTGTCGCGAGGCGAGACTGCTCCTGAGCCAGTTTCCTCATTACGTGCCGTGTGCAATTCTCTTGCTTGCCAGATTCCTCGAGGCGTTCCGGCGCGAAGTTGACGCGCCGGTATTCATTAGCGCAAACGGCGGATACCGCTCGCCGGCGCATCAGATTGGAGGTGCAAAAAGCATTCATGCGTGGGGTACAGCGGCAAATATCTACCGGATTGGCGATACTTTCCTGTCCGACACGAAGTCGATGGAGAAATATCGGACGATTGCAGCGTCGCTTAGTCTGGCTGTTTTTGTTCGGCCATTCGGGCGTGAAAAAGGACAGACCAGCGACCACCTCCATATCGATTTAGGATACGTGAGGTTAACTCCGCGCGAATGCAGCGAAGCGAGTTAGTCTCGCGTTGAGCAGATGAAGGACCGCCGAACAGAACGCGACACGCATGGTTTTCGCCTTCGCACGCTTGGGGCAACGCCGCCGCGAGCGGTGATCGGGCTGGAAGCGGAATTTAATCTTTTTGTTAATGGACGCAGACGGCGTCCAGAAAAAGTCTTTGGTGATCCCAGCCGTCTGGTGCGACGGCGAATGATTCCGCGCACCGGCAAATCGTTTCAATTGCCCGCGGGCGGCGCGATTTATTTCGACACGGGGGTGATAGAAGTCGCGACGCCGATAGTTGAACTCGAGCCGGGCTGTTGTTATCGAGCGACGCGTTTGTTGTGGGAGCAGATCCGCTATTTGCGACGGGAACTGGATCACTGGGCTTGGCGACACAAGTGCCAGTGCACGCTTAAGGGCTTCAGCGCGCATTACAATTTTTCGTTTCCAACCGCGCAGAAATCAAAGCTTCGAAATGCAACGAAGCTTGCGTATCTGTTGGCGCACATCTTGCCGGTGCCCGTGATTTTGCTGGCAACGAACCGGCAGAGCAGCGCAGTCGGCGTGCGCCCGCGCGGAAACCGGATCGAAGTCACGGTTGATTTCACGCCGGACCCCGCCTTGATGCTGGCAACTTGCGTGTTTATCGCCGGTGCGGTGGAAACCGTCCTGCGCTGGGAAGATTTTGGCCTGAGACACTTGGAGCAGCATGGCGTCCCTCGAATGGCGCGATTTCGTCTACGAAAACATTCGTCCCGCCGCGGTTGGCGAGTCACCACTGATTCGTTAGGCCAAAATCCATTTACATCTGATGTCAACGAGTCCCTTTGGAAACTGCGTGACGGTCGGACCTTGAGCCTGCGTGCGATTGCGGCTGAAACTTTGCGGCCGTTTCGCCAGCGAATTCGACAGATCAGTGATTCGGGGACACTGGAGCACATCGCCGCGGTGTTCGCCGGAGATGCGCGCTCACTTCTCGACTTCGAGAAGCGCCCCGACGCTTATGACGACGTCGGGCATGGAATTGATTGGGGTCGCCGCCGAATGCGACGCTGGCCACGGTCCAAATACGAAAAGGTCATTCATCGCGTGATCGCGCGCGAACCGATGCGTATCGGACAAAAACGCTATCAGGTAGATCGGATGAACGGCTGGTATGAGATCGAATTTCGAGAAGTGGGAACCAAACGTCGCCGCACGTTTAATCTCGATGAGCTTGTGCGGCTGGCGGCTGCAAGAAAGCCAGCTGCGTCGGGGCGCAAACGGAAAGACGCCAAAAAGCGCCGCGCCTGAAGCTACGGTAAAGGGGATCGGCTTCTCCGAAGATGATGTCAAAAATTTGGCGCCGAAGGCGCACTATCTTGCCAACGCGTTAAGGACAACGCGTTCCACCTAGAGTCCCATTAGCTCCCGCACGTATTTCACGGGCGGGCTGCCGTAAGAGATGACCTGGTCGTTGTACTTTTTGAGATTGAACTGGTTGCCGAGTTTCTTCTGCTCCGCAGCGCGCAAATCGAGATGCTCCGTGGCGCCGACGAAGTAGGTGGAGAGTTGAGCGGAAGTAAGCCGGGCGCGTTTCCATTTGGCCACCGCTTCGCCCTCCTGCTGGTAACCTTCTTTGGTCATCAAATCCATCGCTTCCTTCTCACTCATGTTTCCGGCGTGGATGCTTTGATCGAGAATGGCGTTGCAAATCGCGCGCAGCCGCATCTTCAATTGCTGCATCTTAACCTCGGGTCCGCCGTATCCCTGTTCCGCCATCACCTGTTCGCAATAAACCGCCCAGCCCTCAATGAAGGGTCCGCTCTGGAAAATTGCGCGAACCAGCGTCGGCGCGCGGAATTCATTCGAGCGCGCGAGTTGCAGAAAATGCCCCGGCATCGCCTCATGCACGGTCAAATCGCGAATCATATAGTTGTTGTATTCGCGGAAGAACGATTCCTTTCGCTCTTTCGACCAATCCTTCGGTGTAGGGGCGACAGCGAAAAATGTTTTGCCATTTTTCTCGAGTGGCCCCGGCGCATCGCAATACGCGATGGCGACACCGCGCTTGAACTCTGGCATCGCGATCACATCCAGTGGAACGTTGGGAACGGTCACCAGATCGTGTTGCTTAACGAAACCGGTCGCTTCCGCGGTGATCTTCTTCGCGTAGTCGACAACGGTGGCGTCATTTGGGTGTTGCTCAGCGAGCTTGCCGAGAACTGCGGCGGTCACCTTATGTTTGTCCGCCAGCGTTTTCTCGTCGGCGTTCGGAAAATATTTTTTGTAGAGCGGCAACGCCGTTTCGTAGATGGCGGTTTGTGTTTGTTCCAGATCGGCCTTTGCCCGTTTCATGATTTCTTCCATCGGCAAATCCGACGCCAGGGCGAAGCGCAGTTTCTTTCTGTACTTCTCCTCGCCGAGACGGAAGTCGCCATCGGAGCGGGGGAGTAGATCCTCTTGGAGCCATTTTTTGTAATCTTCCAGCGCAGCAGCGGTTTTGTCCTGCAACGGGGCTAGCTCCTTCTTCATTTGCGGCGCCTGATCGAGTAGAGGGGCGAGTTCTGTCCGCACGAGATTGATTGCGCCCTGCGTCTGCTCGATCGCCGTTTCGGTGTGAATGCGCGGCGGATGCTGCAGATTGGCTTTCGCTTGTGCGATGACACCCGGGATATTTCCCATGCGCTCGCGCAAACTCGGGATCCGTTTTTCCGCCGGCGCGAAATCGCGCGCGACCAAAAGATAAAGGCTGTTGGCCAGGCTCTGCATGTAAACCAGAGGATTCCACTCCGGCTCCTTCAGCTCTTCGGCCCGGAAGATTTCGTAATCGATGTTCTCTTTGAGAATTCGAAAATCAATGTTGTTCGCGCCAGTGAGTTGCGTTCCATCGATGGCGTTCAGCTTGTCGCGAAATTCCTTTTGTGTGACGAGGTCTTTCGCTCGCGCTTGAGCCGAGTAGTCGGTCAACTCGCCATCAAAACGATGGTCACCGAGCTCAGTCGCCTGCTCGGGATTGACCTGTAAATATTGTTCGACGTAATCGCGCGCCACTTTTTGGAACGCATCATCCTGCAAAGTGGCGAATGTGTTGAGGATCGACAACGATAAAGCGGCTGCGGCCGCGATAATGATTTTCATTCGACCTCAGCTCGGTGTGCCGCCGTGAAGAATAGGTTCGGTGGCAATTTCATCGGGCGTGAGCTGTGATTGCAAATAAGTTTGCCCTTTATAAAAGCAAGCGACGATGGTGAAAACAACAGCGGCTCCGAACATCAACCAGGTGAAAAAGGTAAAGTACTGATACGCACTGACCTTTTGAGCGCCACCTGCGTGCAAGATCCATTTATTGACGAGGCCGACGAAAAGTTCGCCTGAAGCGACAGTCAAAAGCCACAATGCCATCACCGAGCTCTTCATCGAATTCGGCGCTTGGGTGTAGGAAAATTCCAGTCCGGTGATCGAAACCATCGCTTCACCAAGCGTGAGGATGACGTAGGCGAGCAATTGCCAATTAATACTCGGCTTCAGTCCCGCGTCGATCTGTCCCTGGATCCAAACAATCACGACGAACGACAACGCCGTGATATAAAGGCCGATCCCAATTTTGCGGAGCGGCGTGAGTCGGAAAACCTTGTCGATCGCTGGATAGATCACGTAGTTCACGAGCGGAATGAAAATCAAAATGAGAATTGGGTTTGCGGTTTGCACCTGGGCAGCGATCAAGTTCATGCCCATCCAATGCAGGTCCATTTTCTCGGCTTGCAACGTCCATTCAGCGCCGTTGCTCATTCCCCAAAGCGCCCAGAAAACCAAAATAAAAACGTAAACCATTGCGATACGAGCAAGGGTGATAAGACCGTCCTTGCTGAATGTTTCTTTCAAATAACTGAGGCCGGCGGCCGGCACGTGGACCATTTTCTTGCGACCGCCCCAGAAGAACAAAGTAGCGATGACCATCGCTACGCCGGGAATTCCAAACGCCCAACCCGGTCCCCACTTCGGATTGGCAAGGAGCCACGGACAAAGAATCGAAGAAATGAAGGAGCCGGCGTTGATGGAGAAATAGAACCAGCCAAACATTTTCGAGAGCAGATGCCTGTTCGATTCACCGAACTGATCGCCTACGTTCGCAGATACACATGGTTTAATGCCACCCGCGCCTAAACAAATCAGGAACAATCCGATTGCTAGCATTGTGCGTTGACCAATCGCGATTCCCCATGACGTGGCCATGCACGCAAGCGTGAGGTTGCCCAGGCAGTAGACGATAGAAAGCGACAGAATCGTCCAATATTTGCCGAGCCAACCGTCGGCCAAAATCGCGCCGAGAATTGGAAGGAAATACACGCCGAACACAAAATAATGCGTGTACATGTACGCTTCGTTCTCCTGCATCGGCGCCAGCAGACCCGACTGGTTCAGGATGTAATGCGCCATGAAAACGGTCAGGACCGATTTCATGCCGTAGTAGGAGAATCGCTCGGCTGCTTCGTTGCCGATGATGTAGGGCACGCCGGGCGGCATGCCGGTGAGATTGGGCGGCGACCTTAAATATTGGTGTTTAGCCATGGGATCTCCTTTCCCTAACGAGCTTCGTGCGGAACTTCTGCCGGCGTTCCTGAAGTCGAATGTCCCTCAGAATGTTGTTCTGCCGCATTCGACCAGACCTTTGCTGGATCGGGTTG
>Ga0137409_10009156_pt1 | contig 10081 bp, 9 predicted proteins | sample CZODoug1_16funga_FD_122059 | JGI IMG/M metagenome (GOLD analysis project Ga0137409, IMG submission 122059) | Vadose zone soil fungal communities from Angelo Coast Range Reserve, California, USA - CZODoug1_16fungal (Hybrid Assembly) | ecosystem: Environmental > Terrestrial > Soil > Vadose zone...
GTGGATGCGCAGCGTGCTCAGCGCCACGAACTCGGAGAGCGCGGCGAAGTCCTTCGCCGTGCCGTCGACCCACAGCGCGGTCGCGTCGCGCCCGACCCCCGCCAGCGCCGTGCGCAGCGGCTCGTCCGCGGCCATGCCGGGCATCGGCTCCATCGCTCGCTCCCCCTTGCCTCGCACCGCCATCCTAGCAGAGCCCGAGGCTGGCGTGCGTGAAGCAGATGCTTGACAGTTCGCTGTACGTTCTGTATCTTTCGTCGGAACATATCATGAACAATTGTGTGCCAAGTTCTCTAATCTGAGGAGGATTCCCGCCATGGATACGATGGAACTCGCCCAGCGCGCGATTGCCGAGCTGGCGCCGCTCGGCGACGGGCTCGGCCTGCGCGCGGCCATGCAGGCGGCCGAGAACGATGCGCTGGCGCCCCACATGCTCAGCGCCCTGCTCGGCCATGAGCTGGTCGCCGGCCACGCCACCATGATCAAGCTCTCCACCAAGGTCGATCGCTGGCTGGCCCTGGTGGCCGATGACCGCCTCCCTGAGGACCAGGAGCGCGGCAGCCGCGAGGCCGTGCGCCTGGCCGTCGCCGCCGCCCGCCTCAGCGAGCGCTACCGCGTCGGCCTCGTCAGCCTCGCGAAGCTGCGCGGCTGGGAGGGTTTCCGCAAGGGCAGCGCCGCCGGTCGCGGGGCCGGAGCCGATGATCTCGCCGCCGCCGCCGAAATCGCCGCCGCCCTCATCGGCGACGGTGACGGCCTGGATGACGGCCCCCATGATGACCCGAACGGCGGCCCAAAGGGCGGCGCCCGCGCCGCCGCCAAGGCGCTCCAGCAGCTCCAGGCCCTCCGCGGCCGCTACGCCAACATCCCCACCAACGGCCACACCCAGAATTCCCCCTCCCATTTCGGGAGGGGGTCAGGGGGAGGGTTGGGCGCAGGATCTAATTCTTCTTCTGCCCCCGCCAACCGCGCCCGCCCTCCGGAGCGCCCTTCGGCGCGTAGGCGGGGCACCCTCCGCCACGGCAACCCCTCCGGCGATTTCCTCGCCGCCCCCCGCTGCGGCGCCCGCACCCGCGCCGGCTGCCCCTGCCGCCAGCCCGCCATGGCCAGCCCCGGCGGAGGCCGGGGCCGCTGCCGCCTCCACGGCGGCAAGAGCACGGGCGCCCGCACCGAATCCGGCCTCGCCCGCGTCCGCGCCAACCGCCTGGTCCACGGCGCCCGCACCGCCGAGATCATCGACCTCCGCTCCGCCGCCGCCCGCCACGGCAAGACCCTGCGCACCCTCGCCCGCCTGGCGAAGGCGTCCGCCGCCCCTCAATCCGAGCGACCTTCCTTCGCCCGCCGAAGCGGGCTTCGCGAAGGCGGGTCCACCCCATGCGTAGGGGCGACCGGCAGGTCGCCCGTCTCTCCCCCCGCACGCTCGACGACCGGCACGCACCGCCCCACGGGCGACCTGCCGGTCGCCCCTACGAACCGCCAATCCGAGCGATCCACCCCATGCCCAGCGACGCAATGCGCCGCTGTCGCTCCTCACCGGTTGCGGAAGATGGGGTAGACGTGGAAGAAGGCAGCCGCAGCCCACTGCGCTTGCTCTTCGCCGCCACAGCCCTCAAATGCTGCACGGATGATAGCGCCAGTCCCCTTCCAGCCGCGCCGCTTCCAGTCGGCGGCGCAGCACTACCTCGGCGGCCGGCCGCCCTACGCCGATCGCCTCATCGCGCTTGTCGCCGAGCACTGCCGCCTGCGCCGCACCGACCGGCTGCTCGATCTCGGCTGCGGACCAGGCCCGCTCGCCATCGCCTTCGCGCCTCTCGTTGGCAGCGTCCTCGCCATCGATCCCGAGCCGGAGATGCTGCGGATCGCCGCGTCGGCGGCGGCCGAGGCCGGCGTGACGGTCGAGTTCGTCGCCGGCAGCTCCTACGATCTCGGGACCCAGCTCGGCCGCTTCCGCCTCGTCACCATCGGCCGCGCCTTCCACTGGATGGACCGCGTCGAAACGCTGCGCCGCCTCGCCGAGATCGTCGAGCCCGACGGCGCCATCGCGCTCTTCGGCGACGATCACCCGAGAGTGCCGGACAACCGCTGGCAGCGCGACTACAAGGCGCTGATCGAGCGCTACGCCGAGGGCGACACCGTGCGCGCGCAGGTGAAGTCCCCCGACTGGGTCCCCCACGAGGCGGTCCTGCTCGACTCGCCCTTCGCGGCGCTCGAGCGAATCAGCGTCATCGAGCGGCGGCGCATCCTCGGCAGCGTCGAGGAGAAGATGCCCGCGCGGGGTCAGGCGCAAGGCGAGGCGAGACATGGGCTGCGGCATCGGCACTCCGGCCACCCGACTATTCCGATTCGCCGACGCCGCACAATCCTTGCCCGACGCCAGGCAGGCCGGGGCTCGCCCTATGCTTCAGGCTGTGCTACATTGAAGTCGACGGGACCCAGGGAGTGGCCAAGCCGTGAAGCTGATCGCCCGTGTCGACGAGCCTCAGCAGAATGCCCGTGTCCAAGAGATAGGCATCAATCGTGGTCCTGATAGATATCGGCCCGCGAGAAGTCGCTGGGAAGATTTCCAACGGAGACGGCGTGACGGCTCAATCGGTCGGCAAGATCTTCGTCTGGCATTTGCACCGAGGCGGCGGACATCGCTCCGGTCCTATTGGCATCTCTCCGCGCGAACCAGCTTCATGACCTATCGCGTTCACGCGGAAATCAGACCTCAACCATGCGCTCGGTATCCACAGCACGGCAATCCATCTCGTATTCGATTTCGACGATCGGCGGACGGTCGAAATGCCAGGTCACGCCGTGGCGGGCGGCGCCGCGCCGTACCAGTTCATCGCGCAGGAAAGGGTATACGTCGTGTATGGTGTAGAGCTGTACAGCGGTCGTCTGTTGCCAGCGCATGCCGAAGGCAGCCATGCGCCGTTCCATTTCGCCCAGCACCCAGCGCGCTTTGCCGCGCAGACCCTCGGGACTGAGATCGCCGCGACAGACGATATGGTTGCGGTAGTTCCCCATTCCTTCGGGTACCTCGCCACTGCCTGCGATCACGAAGGACGGTGACGCATTCGCCGCGCCGATCGTGAAGGCGAAGGCGTGAAAGCCTGGTTCCGCCGGCGGATCGATGTCCGGACAGACGTTGCTGCGCGCCACCGGATTCGCGCCGTCCTTCGCGACACCCCAGTCGACCAGCGTCTTCACATAGACCTCGTTGAAGGCTTTGAAGCCTTCTTCCGTGAAGGGCGCCGGCGACCTGAGTTCGCAGGCACAGAACGCGGTCAGCGGGCGGCCAGCAGCCTCGATGATACGGGCGGCGAGCCTGAAGCCCTCGCGCAGCGGCACCGGGCGGGAGAAGCGCACGCGCTCGATGCGAAAGCCGGGCAGAGCGGCGACGCCAGCAGAGTATTGAAACACGCCGGGAATATAGGAATAGCCGCCGGCAGGGGTATCGATCGTTGTCATGCACCTTCTCCTGAGACACCATGTTTTGACCGGGAAGCGGAGGTTAGCCCGGCAGCACGCTGAGAGAATCGCGGATCGCCGGTTCCGCCGAGAGAAGTACGGGCAATCCCAGCCGGCTGGCATTTTGCAGGGTGTCTCGGCGACAAGCCGGTCACAGCCTGGAGAGACCCTGCCCAGCTCTCAGAAAGTGCCCCCGCACATGTGCCGAATGGCCTTCCTTCGCGCTCCCTTGGGCGCACTGTCGCCGGATGAGCGATGTCGTGGGTATGTCGATGTATCTTGACGCTGCTGCTGCTCGCCTTTCCCGGCTACCAACCCGCGTAGGCGGCGACGGCCTCGTCGGAGACCCGTCCGGCTTCCACGTCTTCGAGCGCGCGGTCGAGAACCTGCAAACCCTCCTCGGCCTCCGCCTCGCTCAACGTGATGGGCGGCGTGAGCTCGAGAACGTTTGAATGATGACCAACATAGAACACCGCCGCGCCGAGCTCGGCGGCCCGATACGCGACCTTGGCGCAGGCCTTGGTCGCGGGCACGCGCGTGCTGGTGTCCTCGACCAGATCGACGCCGATGACGAGGCCGCGACCACGGACGTCGCCGATGAGCGGGTGCTTGTTCGACATCCGCCTGAGGCCATCGGCGAGCTGTCGGCCCCGCGCGGCGGCGTTGTCCATCAATCGATTGTCGAGGATGGTGCGGAGCACGGCACGCCCGGCCGCAGCGGCGACCGGGTTGCCGGCCATGGTCGTGACGGTCAGGCCCTGTCTGTGGTTCAGGATCTCGGCCGGCCCCACCACGGCGGACAAAGGCAGGCCACCGCCGATCGCCTTGCCGAACGAAACGATGTCGGGCACGACGCCCTCGACATCGAAGGAGTGCAAGAACCCGGTCCGCCCCAGTCCGACCTTGACCTCGTCGCATATCAGCAGAATGCCATGACGGCGGCACAACTCGGCGAGCCCCTTGAGGAATCCGGGTGGCGGCACGATGTCCCCGGCATCGCACATGATCGCCTCGAGGAATACGCCCGCGACCTGAGCAGGCGGCGCGATCGTGTCGAGCAGGTAGGAGAAATAGTCGAGGACCTGTCGCCCCACATCGCCGGCGAAGGGTGGGCGGTAGGGGTCGGGGTAGGGGACGTAGATCTGGCCGGGCCTGGACGACGGGACGCTATTCAGCTGCTGGGCGCTGTAGCCGGAAAGAGCGAGGCTGCCGCTCAGCCCTCCGTGAGTGGCGCCAATGAACGAAACGAACCGCGACCGCCCGGTGGCGGCGGTGACCGCCCGCGCCAGCGCATCGTTGGCATCCGACCCGCAGTGGCCGAACCAGACCCGACGATCGCCCGTGCCGGGTACGATCGCGAGCAGCTCTTCGGCCAGCGCGACGGCCTCGCCGTTGGTGGTGCTGACATTGCTGGCCGATGCCATATCGCCGACAGATCGCCGCACCGCCTCAACGACGGCGGGGTGGGCGTAGCCGAGGGTCACTGCGCCCCATGTGCCTGACAAGTCCAGAATTCGACGACCGCCCTCGTCCACCAGATACGAACCCTCGCCGCGGACCACGGCAAAGGGGAAGAAACGGATCTTGCTGGTCTCGGCGATGACCCGCCGCTCGCGTTGCTCAAGGGTGAGTGCCATGGACTCGCCTTTCCCTTCGGATGCCGCGGCCGGAATTCTAACCGATGCGGATCGCGCCCTCCAGGGAACCGTTCTTGCTGAAAGCGCGGGTTGGCGGTACTGTTCCGTTTCATCGCGGAACGTATTCCGACCGCTCTTGAGCGACCGAAATCTGTTTCACGGCGCCAACCCGCAGTTTTCAGCGGCGCGCGCAAGGGAGGCGATGGCGTGCTACCAGTGCGGGCAGATGCCGTTCCCTGGATCGCCGACGATGAGCCGCCGGCGTTCGCGATCGTGAATCCGGCCGGCAGGAGCCGGGCCGTTCTCGCCTGCGATCACGCCAGCGCGTCCATACCGCGGCGTCTCGGCACTCTCGGCCTCGAGCCCAAGGATCGGCTGCGCCACATCGCCTGGGACATCGGCGCCGCCGAGGTGGCGCGCCGCCTCTCCAGCAAGTTGGATGCCCCCCTCATCCTCGCGGGTTATTCGCGACTGGTCGTCGATTGCAACCGCCCTCTCGCCGTGGCCGATGCGATCACCGAGCGGAGCGAGGACACCGACATCCCCGGCAACATCGGGATCCGCGTCGAGGAGCGCGCCGCGCGCGCGGCGACGTTCTACTGGCCCTATCACGATTCCCTGCACCGGCTGGTCGAATCTCGGGTGCGAGGCAGCGCCGTGCCGGTCCTGGTTTGCGTGCATTCGTTCACGCCCGTCTACCGCGGCGTTTCCCGGCGCTGGCATGTCGGCGTCAACTACCGCATCGATGCGCGCGTTGCCGCCCTTGCCCTGGCGGAGCTGCGCCGCGAGGCGGACTTGATCGTCGGCGAGAACGAGCCCTACGAGGTGTCGCTCGACGGCGACTACACGGCCCCGGTCCATGCCGAGCGCCGGGGCATGCCCCATGTGCTGTTCGAGATCCGCCAGGATCTCGTAGCCTCGGAAGCTGGAGCCGAGGCGTGGGCCGAGCGGCTCGCGACGGCACTCCGGCCAGCCTTGGACCATGGCGGGGTCGACGGGTTCTGCGCACCCGCCCCCGATGTCCGCGAGCCCCGCTACGAACACGGAGATCGAACATGAAGCGAAGCGAGATCAATGCATTGCCCCTCCAGGGCGACGTGTCTTTCCGGGAGCGGGCGATCGAACCGCACCGCACGGCCCTGCTGCTCATCGATCTGCAGAAGGGCGAGTACAACGAGCCGAAGATCAAGGCGGAACCCGAGCATGCCTATTTCTGGGACCGCTTGGCCAAGATGGTCATACCCAACGGGCAGAAGCTCCTGGCGGCGTGCCGCGGCGCCGGCGTCGAAGTGCTGTTCACGACTGTCGAGTGCTACACGCTGGACGGTCGCGATCGCAGCCTGGATTACAAGGTGTCGGGCATCTTCTTCGCCAAGGGCTCGTGGGAAGCGCAGGTCCTCGATGAGCTCAAGCCGATGCCCAACGAGATCGTAATACCCAAGATGTCATCGAGTGTGTTCATCTCGACCAACATGGAATACGTGCTGCGCAACCTCGGCATCGAATACCTGATGGTCATGGGCCTCTTGACCGACCAGTGCGTCGAGTCCGCCGTGCGGGACGCCTGCGACATGGGCTTTCTCGTCACCTTGATCGAGGATGCCTGTGCCACATTCACGCAGGAGCGCCATGACGCGACGCTGAGGGCGATCAAGGGCTATTGCCGCCAGCGCAAGACCGAGCAGGTCGTCACCGAGCTCAAGGGCCTGCACAAGCAGGCGGCCGAATGAGGATCGCCGACACAGTGATACGGCGATAGGCCGGCCAGGAACGCAAAAAACTTTGAACCAAGTCCGGCGATGCCGCCGGTGAACAGGGGAAGGGAAACGCCATGAGAAAGAAGCTGGTTGTGGGGTTGATCGCGGTCGCAGCGTTGGCGGCCGGATCGGCGAAGACAACGACGGCCGGGGACTCGGTTACCATCGGCTTTGCCATCGCCAAGAGCGGTTGGATGAGCGCCTATGACGGGCCGCCGCTGAATGGCGCCATGATGGCGATCGAGGATTTCAATGGCCAGGGCGGCATCCTCGGCAAGCAGATCCAGTCGGTGGTCGCCGATACGAAGACCGATACGGTGGAAGGCGCGAAGGCCGGCGCCGAAGTCATCGCGAAGGGCGCGCAGTTCATGGCCGTGTCGTGCGACTACGACATGGGCGCGCCGGCCGCGACGGTCGCCAACGACAACAAGATGATCGCCATCTCCTTCTGTGCCTCGGACGCCAAGATGGGCGTGCAGGGGATCGGGCCTTACGCCTTCAGTCTGGAGATCTACGGCCAGGGCGAAGGGGCCGTCGCTGCCGCCTATGCCTGGAAACGGGGATGGCGGAAAGGCTACGCGCTCCTCGATGCCTCGATCGAATACGACAAGAGCGTGTGCGACGGATTCCTCGAATACTGGGCCAAGCTCGGCGGCAAGGTCGTCGGCGTCGATACGTTCATGCAGGAGGATGCCTCGATCGCTTCGCAGATCACCCGCTACAAGGAGGCGGCCGCCAGCGGAGGCGAGCCCGAAGTCATGATCCTTTGCTCGTACGTTCCGGGCGCGGCGAGCGCCATTCGGCAGATCCGGGCCGCCGGCATCAACGTGGCGATCATGGGCGGCGATTCCATGGATGGCGACTATTGGATCCAGAGCGTCCCCGACCTGAGCGAGCACTACGCCGTGACCTTCGGGTCGAAGTGGGGCGATGACGTGCGGCCGGAGGTCAACGCTTTCTTCCAGCGCTACCGCGCCAAGTTCGGCGAACCCGAATCGTCGTTCCCGCTCAACGGCTACAGTATGGTCCAAACCATCAAGATCGCTGCCGAGCGGGCCGGTTCGCTCGACACCGAGGCGGTGTTGGCTGAACTCAACAAGTTCCACCAGCAGCCGCTGCTGTGGGGCGCGACGACCTTCACGCCGGAGATCCACATCGATCTGGTCCATCCGATGACGGTCGTTCAAATCCAGAAGGGCAAAGGCAGTTTTGCCGACCAGATCACCGTCGAGGATCCGCCGAAACTCAAGCTGATCTTTCCGGAGTTCAGGGCCGACCTGTATCACTGATCGGCTGACGCTCGATCGTGCCGCCGGACCCATCGGGGAGCCGGGCCCTCATGCCTCAATCCGCTCGGCATGAGGGCCCGGCCGCGGTCGCACGGAAAAGAGGGGCCCGTTGCTCGCCGGTGGGCGGTGCAACCTGTAGGCCCGGCGCGACACGGCAAAGGCAGGCGGCAGCGTGACGAATCTCATCCAGGTCGCAATCGACGCACTCGCTCTCGGCAGCCTCTACGCGCTCACGGCGCTCGGGATCGGCCTCATATTCGGGGTGATGCGCCTCATCAATTTCGCCCACGGCGACTTCATCATGATCGGCGGCTATGCGCTCATCGTGCCCTCGACGGCCGCCACGGCCACGCTTTTCATCGGCGCCTGGCCGACCCCCCTGCTCATCGGCGCCGTCTGCGCGATCGTCGTTCTGCTGGCGCTGGCGTCCGAGCGCCTCGCCTTCAGGTCGGTTCGCGCGGCCGCTCCCTCCGTACTCCTGATCACCTCGTTCGCTCTCAGCTATTTCCTCGAGAATGCGGTCATCATGACCTACGGCGGGCGGGCGAAGGCCGTGAACATATGGCCGCAGCTGATGGACCCGATCCTGCTGGCAGGCGTTCGCATCCCCAAGCTGCAGATCGTGACGATCGTCGTCACCCTCGTCCTGCTCGTCCTCCTGGTCCTGTTCCTCCGTCGCACACCGCTCGGCGTGGCGATGCGGGCGGCCTCCGAGGATTTTCGCATGGCACGGCTGCTCGGGGTCAGGGCCAACCTGGTCATCGCCGTCGCCTTTGCCATCAGCGGTTTTCTGGCCGCAGCCGTTTCGTTCCTCGTGGTGGCGCAGACCGGCGTGCTCTCGTTCCACATGGGGGTGTCGCTGGTCCTGTTCGCCTTCGTCGCCACCGTGGTGGGCGGCATGGGCAGCCTGGCCGGAGCGGTCCTCGGCGGCTTCGCGGTCGGCATCGTCAGCGTCGTGTTTCAGGTGATCCTGCCGATCGATTGGCGGCCGAACCGTGACGTCTGGGTCTATGGCATGATCCTCCTGGTCCTGCTCCTGCGGCCGACCGGCCTGGTGAAGGTGAAATCCATCGAGGAGCGGGCATAGCGATGCCCAGCAGCGATGGTGTCCTGCGGCTGTTGCGTGCCATATGGACGCCGCTTGTCCTCGCCGCCATCCTCACCGCCGCGCAAAACGACTATATCTTCAAGGCGGTCTCGATTCCGGCGCCGCTGGGAACGTGGCAGCGAGAACAGGCTGGAGGCATGGCTTATTTGCATGCTGAAAGGGTAGTTGAGCGTCTGCGAGACAAGCCGCGGGAATTTGCGCTGGACCGCCTGATTGCAATTACCAATTTGCCTTTGCGAGACGATGAAACCTCTGAGCTCTACGCCTGGGACGAGGACCCTAAAGGTCAGATCTCGCTTTTCTCAACCTATGGCTTGCTCGACCGCATAAGACCTCCGCTCACCATTGAGCGAATGGTGGCCAACGCGGTGGCGGCATTCGTCGGCGGTCTCACTGAACACAAAACCGGCAAGAAGGATTGTCCGTTTTATTACAACGAAGAGCGGGACGTCTTTCCAAACTCAGTTTACGACAATATGAGAATCTGCCGTTCCGATAGCGCGCAAACTGATGGTGGGGACAGAACGTTTTCGATTTCTGCCGGGTTCCAGTGCCGTGAAGTGCCGGCGCCACTCGAGGAAGTACGCGTGCGGCGTCTGGCACCAGTCCGCTGCTCTTGGCTTTCCGGCTGGCCCTGGCGTGCCGTCTGGCTTGGTGTGCGGGAATCTACTTACGTCTGCTGCTGGTAGGGCAGCGGGATCCATCTTTTCCTTCCTGGGCGCTTTCCATTCGCAGGGGTCGGCGCCCTGACCTTCTGAATTCCAAATCAAAATCCCTGACGGTTGTCGGTCGCGGTCTCAGGGCGGTTCTGACACGTTGTTGGACGGGACGTCGGACGAA
>Ga0137409_10009158_pt1 | contig 10079 bp, 8 predicted proteins | sample CZODoug1_16funga_FD_122059 | JGI IMG/M metagenome (GOLD analysis project Ga0137409, IMG submission 122059) | Vadose zone soil fungal communities from Angelo Coast Range Reserve, California, USA - CZODoug1_16fungal (Hybrid Assembly) | ecosystem: Environmental > Terrestrial > Soil > Vadose zone...
TCCCGCCATGGGGCAGGCGATCGCTGATCTCGTCCTCGGTCGGGATCCGCGGGTCGCGCTCGACGCCTTCGCGCCCGGCCGCTTCGCCGGCGCTCGATAGCCAATGACGGGCATCCACTCCCACGTTGCGCCGTAGATAGACAGCTAGTCCTCGTCTCCCACATCCTCAAAGCGCGTGCCCGTGCCGCGAGCGCAGGCCGCAACGAGCGGGGTGCCGTTGGTGTCGAAAAACTGGCTCGAGGCCTCGATAGTCATCTCGTCGCCGTCAACGTTGCCGCCCGCGTTGCGCGAAGCGATCGCCCGCCACGTTGGGAGTGACTTGCCCGCCGGAGCGACGTAGGCTAGCTTGCCCAGCATGATGCGAGCCTGCTTAGGCCTCGTCGCGATCATCGTCCTCGTCTCGACCGCCGCGCCTGCCGCGGTCGCGCAGAGCTACCCGAACGGCCCCATCACGCTGGTGATTCCCCTGGCGCCGGGGGATGGAACCGACATCACCGGACGGGCCATGGCCGAGGAGCTGGCGAAGATCCTCAAGGTGCCCGTGGTGCCCGTCAACCGGCCCGGGGCCGGGATGGTGATCGGCACCGACAGCGTCGTCAAGGCCAAGAAAGACGGGTACACGATCCTGTTGACCCCGAACGCCGCCGTCGTCTCGGCGCGCATTCTCAACCCCGAGTCGGTCACGTACGATCCGCTGAAGGATCTGACGCCGCTCGGATTGACCACACGCACGCCCATCTTGCTCGCGGTGCGGGAGGATGCGCCCTACCGGAGCTTCCCGGAGATGGTCGAGTTCGCGAAGAAGAATCCCGGCAAGGTCCGCGTGGGCACGGTCGGGACGGGCTCTGTCGGGCATCTCAACGTCGAGATGATCAACTCGCTCACGGGCGCGGGTCTGACCATGGTGCCCTTCAAAGGAGGAGCGCCCGGCATCACCGCGCTCCTGGGTGGCCACGTCGAGGGCGGCGCGTACTCGCTCGGCGCGCTGAGCAGCCATCTGAAAAGTGGAGCGCTGAGGGGCGTGGTCGTCTCGAACGCGTTCCCCGGGTTCGACATCCCGACCTTGACCCGGCTCGGCCAGCGCCAGAATCTTCTCGGCGTCTGGTTCGCCTTTTTCGCGCCCGCGGGCGTGCCGCCCGAGGTGACGAGGACGCTCGTCGCCGCCATCGAGAAGGCCGCGAAGGACCCGGCGATCGCCGCGAAGCTCGTGAGCTTCGGACTCCTCCAGGACTGGGCACCCCCCGAGAAGCTCGTCACCGAGATCCGCGAGGAGTATCGAACGGTGGAGGAGCTCGCCAGAAAAGCCGGGCTGGTGAAGTAAGCGGCCATGCCGCGCGACCTGGTCAGCGGGCTCTTCTGGCTGGCCGTCGCGATCTTCGCCGCTGTTCAAGGAATCTCGCTCAAGCTCGGTAGCCTCAGTCGCCCCGGGCCCGGATTCTTTCCGTTCTGGGGCGGCGTGGTGCTGGGCCTTCTCTCGGTCGTGCTGATCGTCGGCTCGCTCAGGCGAGAGGCCCCGCGCCTACGGATGCGGCCCGAGTCGGCGAAGCCCCTCGTCGTGGTCGCCGCGCTCCTCGGCTACCTCCTGCTGCTGGAGTCGCTCGGGTTCGTGGCCGTGACGTTCCTCTTTCTCTTGCTCCTCTTTCGTCTGGAGCGGCGAGGCTGGGCGTTCAGCGCCGTCTCGGCTGGTGTCGGCGCGTTCGCGAGTCACGTACTGTTCCAGCTCTGGCTGAAGACCCAGCTCCCGACCGGTCCCTTCGGGTTCTGAGCGTGGAGATTTTCCAGGGCGTTCTCGGCGGCTTCCAGGTCGCGCTCCAGCCGATCAACCTCCTCTACTGTTTCGTCGGCGTCTTCATCGGAACCCTGGTCGGTGTGCTGCCGGGGCTAGGACCGGCGGCGGCCATCGCGCTCTTGCTCCCGTCCACGTTCGCGGCCTCCCCGGTCTCCGCCATCATCATGCTGGCCGGGATCTACTACGGCGCGATGTACGGCGGATCGACCACGTCGATCCTCGTGAACATTCCGGGCGAGGCGGCGTCGGTCGTCACGTGTCTGGATGGTCACGCGATGGCCCGTCAAGGACGGGCGGGAGCGGCACTCGGTATCGCCGCGTTCGGGTCGTTCATCGCCGGCACGCTGAGCGTCGTCCTCCTGACCTTTCTGGCGCCGTTCCTGGCCCGCGTGACGTTGAGCTTCGGACCGCCGGAATACTTCGCCCTCATGGTCCTCGGGCTGACACTGCTCACCTACTTCGCCCGCGAGTCGATGGTGAAGGCGCTCATGATGGCTGCCGTCGGCCTCCTCTGCGGGACGGTGGGCCAGGACACGATCAGCGGGCGGTTTCGGTTCGCGTTCGGGATTCGGACGCTCGAGGACGGGCTCGGGCTGGTCCCGGTCATCATGGGACTCTTCGGCATCTCCGAGGTGCTCCTGAATCTGGAGACGCGGGAAGAGCAACAGGAGATCTTCGCCCCGCCGACGACGGGCCTCCTGCCCACGCGTGAAGACTGGCGGGCATCGACACTGCCGATTCTGCGCGGGTCGGTGCTGGGCTTTTTTCTCGGCATCCTTCCCGGCGCCGGTGCGATCATCGCCTCCTTCGCGTCCTACGCCGTGCAGAAGCGGGCCTCCCGCCACCCCGAGCGGTTCGGCACGGGCGCCATCGAAGGCGTGGCCGGCCACGAGGCGGCGAACAACGCCGCGGCCGGCGGCGCGTTCATCCCTCTCTTGACGCTGGGCATCCCGGCCAACGCGGTCATGGCGATTCTCCTGGGGGCGCTGATGATCCACGGGCTCCAGCCCGGCCCGCTGCTGGTCAAGCAGGCCCCCGACGTCTTCTGGGGGATCATCACCAGCATGTACATCGGCAACGCGATGCTGCTCGTGTTGAATCTACCTCTCATTCCGATGTGGGCCCGGCTCCTGCGCGTGCCCTACGCGATCATGTTCCCGTTCATCCTCTTGTTCTGTCTGATCGGCGCGTACAGCGTCGGCAACAACGTCGGCGACGGCCTCGTGATGTGGATTTTCGGGATCGTCGGGTATCTGCTGAAGAAGTTCGACTACGAGGGCGCGCCGCTGATCCTGGCGATGGTGATCGGACCGATGATGGAGGAAGCCCTGCGGCAGTCCCTCATCCTGTCGACCGGAAGCTTCGGCATCTTCGTCGCGCGCCCCATCACCGCCGGCTTCCTCCTGGTCTCCGCGTTTCTGCTCGTTCTTCCTCTCCTCCGGCGAGGCGTAAGAATTTCTCAGGTATAGGCAGTCTCACAGCATCTCGCGGCTGGCGGCCGAGCGTGGCCGCGCGAGGGACATGCCCCCGCGCCTGAAGCTCCGGCACGACCAGGTCGACGAAGTCGACCAGCGCGGCCTAGCGCGCCACGGACAGAGAGGACGGAGCCGACGGGGCGAGCCGCGCAGGTGGCGATCCAGCCGTGGCCGCCGCCATCGCGGTGAAATCGACGCCAACGTCCTTGCCGTCGGTCCCGGCGCGAACATACGGCGTGCCCGGAGCAAGTGCGTAGTTGTGGTTAGCGTGGTCGACGAAGCCCACGGCGGCGAGCGACGACGGGAAGTAGTTGTTATCCGGGAAGTTCGAGGCGAGGCCGCCGACGATCGCGTTGCGGGCGAACGACGAGCCCGGGAAGTACGCGCTGATCGCCGTCGTGCCGATCCCGACGCCGTAGTCGCCGAACACTCCGTATTGATTGTTGGACACGATGTTGTTGGTGAACACGAAGCTCGACGCCGGAACCAGCGCCGACGAGTAGGTCGCGGTGATGATGTTGCCGCTCTGGAGCACGGTGTTGTGATCCACGACGATGTCGCTGCCGCCGTCCGCCACCTGAAGGAACGTCCCGGTCCCGTTCCAGGTGTTGTTGCTGATGTCGTCGAAGAGGTTGTTCTGGATGAGAATGCGCTGGGTCGGCTGGCTCGGACGCAGGTAGTCCGAGCCCATCGCGTTCACCCCACCGCCGCTGTGGCGGACGATGTTGTTCGTGAAGGTCACGTCGCGCACGACGGACCAGGGCGCCGTGCCGTCCTGGTTGCGCGGCGTGAACAGGACGCCGTAGCCGTTCTGGGCATCGGTCCAGTTGTTTTCGAGGACGTTGCCGTCGATCAGGACGCGTTGAGCGTTCTTCAGCTCGAACAGGTTTTTGACCGACCAGTGGATGCCGGCGAAGCTCCCGCTGCCGGCCATCCACGACAGCGGCTTGAAGAGGTAGTTTCGACGGATCTCGATGTCGGACGGAACGAGGTTCGGGATGGTCGGATCGGCACCGCCGAACATGATGTTTTCGCCCGCGCCCTCCAGATAATTGTTGACGATCTTGAACGGCCCTGGACCGTTCCAGGAGGCCAGCGCCTGACTATCGGCGCCGACCTCATGAAGGTCCGACAGGTAGGAATCGACGACCGCGGTCCGGGCGCTGTTCATCAGGATTGCCCGCCGGACGTTGCCGGTCGGGGTGCCGTGGATGTAGCAGCGGTCGAAGACCAGGTCGGTCGGCACCTGCGAAAGGGAAGTGTTGCCGCCCGGCGCCTCCAAATAGACCAGGACATAGTTGGTCGCGCTCGTCGACGCCCACGTCGTGGTGATCTCGATCCCGGCAAACCGGAAGTTGTGAGCGCCCGCCGCGGTACTGATCGCCGGTATGGTGTTGGGGCTCACGATCTTCGGCATGAGGCTCGCCTGAGCGGGGGCCACGCGGGTTCCCTCGGGCAGGCTCGAGAGCGCCGAGCTCCGAACGTAGATCCAGGCGGTGCCGCTCGTCATCGGCAGGGTGAAGTTGCCGGTGTAGGTGGCGCCGGCCTGAAGGATGATCGTGTCGCCGGGCTGGGCCGAATTGAGGGCCGCCTGCAGATCACCGCCGGCCGGAACGCTGCGCTGTTGCCCGGCCGGCGCCGCATATGTCGTGTCGAGAAGAACGAGCGGTCGTTGCGGCGACTGAGCGGGGAAGGTCGGCGCCGGGCCGAACAGGGCGAGCGCGACAACCGGACCGAGAGCAAGCTTCCACGATCGCGGCAAGGCGGTCTTCCTTTCTGGCGAAGACCACCAGGTCCCCGAGCCGTCCTAATCCATGCAGGAAACCCGGCCCGCCTGGGACCCGCCTCTTCGCGGCGATCGCAGGTGCAGTATGGGTGCCACGTCAGCATTCGCCGGTCCGATTCGCCAACGTCGACGCGACACAAGATCTGTAAAGCGCAGCCACTCATGGACGAGACGACGTGACGCGCTGCGCGGCTCACCCGAGCGCGAGCACGTCGTCGTGTGACAACGAGTCGCGGCGCGGCCCGCGACGTCGCTCAATCTGGCACTGCGTTCGCGGTAAGGAGTCCTTGTCGGCCGGAGGGAAAGGGGACAGAGCATGGCGACGAAACAGGGTGGGCTCGGGCGACAACGTACCACTTCGCCGGGCCGGTGGTCGATGGCGGGGACGGGGTTTCTCAGCTCAGCAGGCGAGTGAGCTCAGACATGGTCTTGACCGTTTCGAACTCGTGCACCACCCTGAGGCTGGCCTCGACCTTTTCCGGGGCCAGCCCGGACAGCGGCACCAGCCTCCGGTACTTTGCGTCAACGTCGGCCCATTCGATTCCGCGGGGGGCGGACCCGCGCGGAAAGTCCACGTGAGCGGAGAACTGTCGGCCGTCCTTCAGCGTGATCGTGACCGTCGCGCCGTGGTGGTGCGGGAAGCGGTCCGGGTACGGTGGCGGGTTCGGGTCCACGGTGACCTTGTCGACGAGCTGTCGAATCACCGGGTCGGCGACCTTCACGGGCGAGACGTGGATCCAGCCGTAGTCCCGGTCCGCCACCGCGGCCGCGATGAAGTAGGCGGGGCTGTGCGCCACGCCGATCAGGTCGGTCGGATGCCTGGGGCCGGGCAGTGTACGGTACTTGGCCGATGAGAGCCTGATGTCGGCCACGTCCGCCGGGTCGACGTGTCCGGCGATCGCGGCGTTGGCGGCCGCCTCCGCCGCGGCGTGGTGCGGATGACCACCGGGCACCAGCTTGATCGCCATGTCCGTGGTGATGTCCCACGCCTGGCCGAGATCTTTCGTCACGTCCTCCAGGTGATCTCCGCCGTAAGCGGAGAAAAAGCCGCGCGGCATCTCCAGCACGTTTTCCTCGGCCACCAGCCCCTTGTGCGCGGCGAGTGCCGCATGGATGCCGAGCATCGCCGAGAGTCCCGCGTGATACTCGCGCGCCACGCTGGTGTTGGCGGCCACCATCAGGCCTCCGATCGAGGTCGCGGCGAGCGCGATCGCCTGCGTCATCTGTCCCTGCGTCAGCTTGAGGAGCGTGCCGGCCGCGACCGCGCCGCCGAAGATCGTGGCGATCGAGCCGTGGAAGCCGCGCTCGCTGCGCCCCGGGGTGAGCGCTTCGTCGATGCGCCCCGCGATCTCGTAGCCGTACACCATTGCCGCGAGCACGTCGCGGCCGTCCGCGGCGGTCTGCTCCGCCATGGCGATCGAGCTCGTCGAGACGATCGTGCCGATGTGCGCGATGCTGCGCAGGTCGCTGTCGTCCGAAGCGGCGGCGTCGCTCATCACCGCGTTGACCCGCGCCGCGTCCGCGATGGGCAGTCTGCGTCCGCCGTCGAACCAGAGGGTGGCCTGCTCCGCGCCTCCGCGCTCCTTGGCAAGCTCGCGGATGATTCGCGAGGAAACGATGTCCACGCCCATCGCCGCGCTGGCGATCGTGCTGGCGATCACCATTCGCGCGCGCTCCAGCGCGAGCGGCGGCAGGTCGGTGACGTTCGTGCTCGCCAGAAACCGCGCCAGCTCTCCCGCGATGCTCAGCGGGTTTATTCCAACGCGCTCAGCAGGGCGCGCTGCCGGCTCAGGCGCGTCGGACGCTCCTGAGCGAACCGCTGCACCCCGGCGAAGATCGAGTCCGGGTCCAGGTGCGCCTCGGCGATCACGTCCGCCTCGGTGCCGCCGGTGAGCCACACGTTGTCCTGGTCGGCGGTGAGGGAGTACTCATCGGTCAGCGAGCCGACGTTGCGCAGCGGCCACATGCGGCGCGTTCCGCTCATCACGAACATGAGGTCCTGGCGGGCCTCGGGCGGCAGCACGTCGTTCCGGTAAGCTTCGGGCTGGCGGTCGAACAGCTCCTCGCTGATCGCCGCGATGACCTTCACGTTGATGCCGGCCCCCGTCAGCCGCGGCAGCACGCTCACGAGATTGAACGTCGAGCTCGATCCCTGGGCCACGACGTAGCCGTGTCGGGGCTGGCCGGGCGCGAAGTCGCGGATGACGTAGAGACCCTTGGCGGCGGCCCGGAGATCGGAGTCGGCGAACGTGTTGCGGTCGGCCACGCGGAAGTCGGGGCGTGCCACCTCGATGACGATGACGCCGACCTTCTTTTCGCGCGCGGCGATCTCGGCGGCGGCGAAGTAGCCGGGGGCCACGTCGTTGTAGTCCCAGAAGCTCAGGTTGATGACCTGGTCACGCGGGAACAGCTTCCACACCTGGGGAGCGAAGATCCCGAAGTGCGTGCGCGCGTCGGCGGCGGTCTCCGGGCCGGAGTGCCCGGCGAGGATGTGCAGGACGCCGGTGCGAAATCTACTGTCCTGGTTCTGCTGGCTCCAGACGCGCGCGGGCAGGTACATCAGCGGCGTGAAGGCGCCGTAGGTGCCGCTGAACGCCCACACCCCGGCAAACTGGTCGGGGTCCAGCGACGCGCTCTGGCCGACCAGGCCGATGGCGCTCGACACGTTGCCCGCTTCCTCGATCGCGGCCTTGAGCCGCGTCCCCAGCGCGTTGGTTTCGGGATCGTAGTGGCCCCAGATGCTGCCGTGCTCGAGGTTGATCGATTCCGAGAGGTCGGCGGCCAGCGTCAGCACGCGGTTGTCGGTGACGTGGTTCAGCCACTTGACGATCTCGGACACGGCCCGGCGGGCGCCCGCCGTCTCGCCCGCCTTGCGGAACAGCGCGATCTTGAGCTGCTTCTCCTTGCCCGAGATCGAATTCCTCACGGTGAGCGTCTGCGGCTCCGCGGGGAGATTGGCGACCTTGAGACGGTCGTCGAGGAATGGGTCGTGCTTCACGTCGACGCGGAGCGGGATCTCGGCCGGCACCGAGTCGCCGATCTCGACCAGACGATTGGCCAGCCAGTCCCCGAGGCCATCGCGCTCGAGCACTGACATGACGACGTCGATGTTGGTCTTGAACTGGATGAGCCGCTCCCGCGGGTCGGTTACCGGTCCCTGGCTGATCCCCTGGAACTCGACACCGTAGCGCGCCTCGAAGGTGCGCGCCAGGGCGACGAAGTATTCCGAGTTCATCTTCATCCCGTACGGATGGCTCGGGTAGCCCACCACCTGGTCGCCCGCCCCGGGGATCTTGCCGTTCACCGCGCCGGGCCAGTACCCCTTGGTGGTCGTGCCGATCACGATCATCGGACGGCGATCCGCCGGGTCCCAGGCCTCCATGGTCCGGAGCGCGCCCACGATCTGGTCGTAGTCGTGACCATCCGGCAGGGTGAGCACGTTCCACCCATAGGAAGTCCACTGGTCGACCAGGCGGTAGCCGGTGAACTTGCTGGACACCACGCCCCCGATCAGCGAATCGTCGATGCCGGCGTTGTTGTCGGACAGGAAGATCCGGAGCCGCTTGCCGACCTGCAGCGCGATGGCCTGGGTCTTGAGCTCCTGGGCGTGTCCCTCGGTCATGGCGAACTCGCCCTCGAGCGCGATGACCTTCGGCGTCCCCATGGGGGCGCCCACGATGTCCCAGAACGCCGCCTTTCCCGCGGCCGTCGCGATCCCGACGCCCGAGGGGCCGCCGTTGACGTCGTTGGTGAGATCGGTGGACTCGATGTGCCCGGACAGCGCCCGGATGCCTCGTCCCTTGGCCTGGGCGAACAGCGGATGGTCCGACAGCCCCTGGTCCGCGAGCAGCGTCCTCAGCGCGCCGGCGCCGCGGCGGAATCCCAGCGCGTCGACCGGCAGCATCGCGACGTCCGGCGCCACGTGATAGCGGGGATCGCCCGTCGCGTGATGCTTCCGGTACAGCGCCTGGCCCAGGATCATCCACAGCGCGTAGCAGGTGGGTGCGCAGTGTCCCGCCGCCAGCATGAACTTGTCGCCGTACGGATGCTTGGGGCGCCGGTAGTCGTAGCGGAGCCCGCCCAGCTCGGGCCCGGCCAGGTGCGCCGCGACGTTGAACGGCGTGTAGGCCAGCGGGCCGCCGAAATGCCCGGTCTGGGCATAGTTGCCGAGCAGGGTGAGGGTCATGCAGGTCATGTAGCCGACGTCTTCCAGGCGGCGCCGCTCGTAGGGAAGCCCTGGCGCCATGTCCGACCGTGGCGACGTGTGAACACTCATCGAAGCGCTCTCCAGTGGGCATGCATGTCGATCATGACCGTCTCCTCGTTCAGTCTTTCGGCGGACGATGTGTAGGCAAATCTAACTCCTATTCAGGGACGGTGCTCGGGTTCTTCTGGTCGGCAACCATGAACACGAGAAGCTTGACGGGTTGGTCCGTGCTCGGGTTCCGTGAGGTCGAATGGATTGCGCCCGGCGGCTCGTAAAACGTGTCTCCGGCCTTGAGCAGACGCGGCGCTTGACGATCGATCGCAAATTCGTATGTGCCCTCCATCACGTATCCAAATGTGTGGTGGCCGGGGTGGCGATGCGCGGGGCTGGTGAACCCCGGCGGGCGGTCGATGACGCTCATACGGACTTCTCGCCCCGGCAGGTCGGAGAGCGGCTGAGAAACGACTTGCTGAACGCCAGAGGTTGCGGGCTGCGCGGCCGAGGACGTCACCAGCAGAGCACCTTGCCAGGTCAGGAGCGCCGATAGCCCAGCTGCCGCTCCCGCCGCGAGCATGTAAGACGAGACGGAGCCTCTGACCCGCGTCCCACGTACAGCACGTCCGGGCATGTCGTCCCTCCTGTGTCGCTTCTCGGGATCGTGTTGAGACATTACACTATCGCCCGCGTCGAGAGTTTGGCGAGGCAGGAAGCGTGATGCGTATCGTGGATGCTCAGAACGAACGTGTACCCGAGCTGAGCGAGAGAGGCGGACAGCATGCACTGCGGAGTGATGGTGACTGGCTACAACCAGGGCGACTGGGA
>Ga0137409_10009160_pt1 | contig 10075 bp, 6 predicted proteins | sample CZODoug1_16funga_FD_122059 | JGI IMG/M metagenome (GOLD analysis project Ga0137409, IMG submission 122059) | Vadose zone soil fungal communities from Angelo Coast Range Reserve, California, USA - CZODoug1_16fungal (Hybrid Assembly) | ecosystem: Environmental > Terrestrial > Soil > Vadose zone...
TCATCGATGGCGTCGCGCAGCCCCGGACGCTGTTCGGGATGATCCGCAACACTCATGCGCTCGCGCCGCAAGGAATACTGTCCGCGTATCGGGACAACGCCGCGGTGCTGCAGGGCCCGCCTGGCGCGCGCTATTTTCCCGACTCGCACAGCCATGTGTACGCCGCGCACGATGAGCCGGTCGATATCGTCATCAAGGTGGAGACGCACAACCACCCGACCGCCATCGCGCCCTTTCCCGGTGCGGCGACCGGCGCGGGCGGGGAAATCCGCGACGAAGGTGCCACAGGCCTCGGCGCCAAGCCTAAAGCGGGACTGGTGGGATTCTCGGTTTCCAATCTGCGCCTGCCCGGATACCTGCAGCCCTGGGAACACACCCTCGGTGCGCCCGCCCGCATCGCCTCGGCGCTCGAAATCATGCTCGAGGGTCCGATCGGTGCCGCGGCGTTTAACAACGAATTCGGCCGTCCGGGCATCTGCGGGTATTTCTGCACCTTCGAGGAGCAGCGGCCCGGTGACCCACCCGGGCGCGCGCGAGGCTATCACAAGCCCATCATGCTGGCCGGTGGCCTCGGCAATATTCGCCGGATGCACGTCGAGAAAGGCGAAGTCCCGGTAGGCGCGAATCTGGTGGTGCTGGGCGGACCCGGGATGCTGATCGGCCTGGGTGGCGGCGCCGCGTCCTCGCTCGGGAGCGGCACCAGCAGCGAGGCGCTCGATTTCGCCTCGGTGCAGCGCGGAAATCCGGAGATGCAGCGCCGGGCGCAGCAGGTCATTGACGCCTGCTGCGCGCTGGGCGCCGCCAATCCGATTGAACTGATCCATGACGTGGGCGCTGGTGGACTCGCCAATGCGGTACCCGAGGCGATCGCGCACAGTGCCCGCGGTGCACGCATCAATCTGCGCGACGTGCCGAGCGCGGAGCCGGGCATGTCGCCCCTGGAAATCTGGTGCAACGAGGCGCAGGAGCGCTACCTGCTGGTCATCCGACCCGAGGCGCTCACCGATTTTGCGGCCCTGGCGCAGCGCGAGCGCTGTCCCTATGCCGTCATCGGCGTCACGACCGTGGACGGCGAGCTCATCGTGAGCGATTCGTTCCTGGGCGGGGATCCGGTGCACATGCCGGTGGCGGCGCTGCTGGGCAAGCCCCCGCGCATGCGTCGCGAAGTGGCGAGCGTGCCGGCGCCGGTGGCGCTGCGCGAGGAATTCGCGCACGTGAATCTGCGCGAGGCACTGTACCGGGTGCTCCGGCTCCCGGCGGTTGCCGACAAGACCTTTCTCATTACCATCGCCGACCGCACGGTCGGCGGCCTCATCAGCCGTGATCCCTTCGTCGGTCCCTGGCAGGTGCCGGTGGCGGATGCCGGCGTCACGATCGGCGATTACCAGCACTACCGCGGAGAGGCAATGGCCATCGGCGAGCGCGCACCCGTGGCGTTGCTGGACCCGGCCGCCTCGGCGCGCCTGGCGGTGGCCGAAGCGGTGACTAACCTGCTTGCCGCGGACGTTGCCGCACTGGCGGATATCCGCCTGTCGGCCAACTGGATGGCAGCCTGCGGTGAGCCGGGCGAGGATGCCGCGCTGTATGCGGCAGTGCGTGCGGTTGGAGAAGAGTTCTGCCCCGAACTCGGCATTGCCGTCCCGGTGGGCAAGGATTCCCTGTCGATGAAGACGGTGTGGCGCGAGGGCGAGGAGACACTCGCGGTGGTCGCGCCGCTCTCGCTGGTGGTGTCCGCATTTGCGCCCGTGAGCGACGTCCGCCGCACGCTCACGCCGCAACTGCGTCTCGATGGCGGACCGACCACGCTGCTGCTCATCGATCTGGGGGAGGGGCGCAATCATCTGGGTGCTTCGGCGCTGGCGCAGGTGTACAGCGCGCAGGGAGGGCCGCCCGCGGACATGAAGAATGCCGCCCTGCTGCGCCGATTTGCGGCCGCGCTCACCGCCCTGCGCGCTCGTTCGCTGGTGCTGGCCTACCACGATCGCGCCGACGGCGGCCTCGTCGTGACGCTCGCCGAGATGGCCTTCGCGAGTCATTGCGGCCTCGAAATCACGCTCGACGCGCAGCGCGGTTCGGCCCTCGCGCAGCTGTTCAGCGAGGAGTGCGGCGCGGTGCTGCAGGTGGCGACCGCGGAACTGCGCACGGTATGGCAGGAGCTGGCGGCCCAGGATCTGCTCGATTGCAGCCGCGCGATCGGGCGCCCGCTCGCCGATCTGCGGCTGCGCGTCACCGTCGGGGAGGAGACGCTCGATGAACCCTGGGTGGAGCTGCGCCGGGCGTGGTCCGAAACCTCGTGGCAGATGCGCCGGCTGCGCGATGACCCGGACTGTGCCGACGAGGAAAACGCCGCCGCGCTCGACAGCACCGCGCCGGGCCTGCGCTGGCAGCTGAGTTTCGACCCGCAGCAGGATCTCGCCGCTCCCTACATTGCCCGCGGCGCGCGCCCGGCGATTGCGGTGCTGCGCGAGCAGGGCGTGAACAGCCAGGTGGAGACTGCGGCCGCCTGCGAACAGGCCGGCTTCGAGCCCCATGATGTGCACATGAGCGTGGGGCGATCCGGCCCACATGGTGTACGCCCCGGTTAACTTATGCGTGGTTGGCAGTGCGGTAGTCTTGGAATCAAACGGCCACAGGATCATCGAGGAGCTTTGATCCGATGAAGTTGTCTGCGTCGCGCCATGGAGAAGCATTCCAGCGAGGCATATCGAGATAAAGAATGTTAGGGCGGTGACGAGACTTACCTTAATTCCATTCACATGTCCTCCTTGACCGGCCGCTCAGCTTGAGGCCAATCCGTCCAAATCCACCGAACGGACAAAGGCAATCAAATCAGAGCGACGGGGCCTGAGCGATTCACGCATGTATACATGCGTGTCAGCGAAGCGCTCCATTGCGCCGCAGTGCGCACACTGCCCTTCTGCCGTCGTCACGTCCATCGCGAACACTTTGTTCAATTCACCAGCAGCAGCGTTGCTGTCGAAGTAGTCGTAAGTAGCCGAGGTCATTTTCGTTCTCCCGTGGAGCCAAAACGCTCCGTTCTGATTTTGTCGCGGTCATTGCCGGAAGCGCTGAGGAGGTCGGTCGCGCTTTCGACAAACGGTGTTGGGCCGCAGACGTAGCAAGTTGGGGCAAGGTTCGACGGCCAGGCCGCACTCGCAATCAGGGAGGCGTTGATGCGGCCGGGCGGTCGCGGCCAATCCGTAGGAGTGACGCGGGTGTACGCGTAGGTGATGGTCAAAGAAGGGTCTTTATCGGATAGCGTCTGGAACTCGTCGCGGTAGAAGATGGCTTGCGGTTCACGCACGGAATACAGCAATCGAAAAGGCGCAGTGCTCCGTGCAGCAGCGCGCGAGCGAATCATGGCCATGAGTGGAACAACGCCGGAACCCCCTGCTACCAGCTGGACTGGCTCCGTTTGTTCCGCGCGCCAGACGAACCAGCCGCCGATCGGACCGCGCAACTCCAAACGGTCGCCGGCCGCGACCTCTTGTGTGAGATAAGGAGAAACTTCGCCGTTTGGCAGCCGTTCGACTGTTATTTCGACTCGCCCATGGGAATTCGGCGAGGAGGCGATGGAGTACGATCTCACAGCGGAGTATCCATCCGGGGCCGTCACCCGTACATCGACGTGCTGGCCCGCGATGTGACCTGGCCAAGCCGGGACGTCGAGCGTGATCGTCCGTGCCGTCGGCGTTTCGTCGCGGAGAGCGACGACCGTTCCGATACGCCACATCACTCGTCGCCCGAATAACGCTGCTCCCGCCATGGATCTCCGTAATTGTGATAACCAAGGCCTTCCCAAAAGCCGGGTTTGTCCTGGGGCATCAGCGAGATGCCGCGCACCCATTTGGCGCTCTTCCACAAATAAAGATGAGGGACGAGAAGCCGTGCTGGCCCGCCGTGTTCGGGGGCAAGATCTTTGCCGTCAAATCGGAAAGCGATCCAGGCCTGCTTGTTTCTGAGATCGTTCAGCGGCAAGTTCGTGGTGTAGTCGCCGTACGAACGAGCGAGGGCATAGGAAGCATCGGTTTGTATATCCATAAGGATCGTATCGAGAGAAACGCCTTCCCAGGATGTGCCGAGTTTCGACCATCGTGTGACGCAGTGCAAATCAACCGTAATGATCTCGCTGGGCAAATCGCGGAACGACTTCCAGTCCCAGCGCTGCAAGACGCGGGTGCCGTCGTCGATCGTAAATTCCCATCGGTCGAGCGGCACGTGCGGTGTCGGTCCGGCGGACAGGACGGGGAAGTCCGTGGTGAGATACTGCCCTGGCGGCAGCTTGGCATTTTCCGGACTGCGTCGACCGGAAAAACCTCGTGAGACGATATCCATGCGCACTTCTCCCTGTCGAGTGTGGCGTCGTGTTCTGCGAGGCAAATCAACGGTGCCGATCGAGGGATCGGCAAAATGATCTGCCGGATCAAAGGCCAACTCGGCTTGCTGGTGAAGGAAGCACGAGAGTGACCAGATGCGGAAATGAATCGATCCGCTGAAACAGGGCTTATTTTGGCGACAGTCTCAAAGAAAAAGTGCGTTGCGGTCTTAGGCTGAATCGTCGGCGTCGACATAACAACAGCGAGACGTCCGCTCGACACTCCTGCTATGCCACTATCGGCGAGCAAGAGGTGGTTAACATAGTCCCACTGGGGGGGGGACGGCTTAGGCAAAAAAGAATCAACAGTGCTACTCGAGCGGCAGGAATGGGCACCGGTTGCACCAATCCGGCCAAGATCGCACGAACACAAGCAGGTGAGTTATGATGCTGTTGCAAAGTAATCAGTTTTGCGTGTTCTTGGTGTTGGGTCGACCTATACCATGGCCTAGGTATAGGGGGACGCTATGCAGTGGCAGAACGAAATGACGACATGGGCGATCGAGCAATCCCGACGCTGCCGGGCGAAGTGGAAACATTTCACGAGAGCTGCGAATGGAATCCGCGAATATTCCCACAGTGTTCGTTATCGATGATGACGCCGACATACGCGCATCGATACGCGGCCTTCTGAAATCTGCGGGCTTGCAGTCCGAAGGCTTCGAGAGGGCGGAACAATTTCTGCAGACAAAGCTTTCGGATAGCCCCAGTTGCCTGGTATTGGATGTGAGCCTTCCTGGAATCAATGGACTGGAATTTCAGCAGCAACTTACGAAAGCCGGTCGGCAGATTCCGATCATTTTCGTTACAGGCCACGGCGATATTCCGATGTCAGTGAAGGCTATGAAGTCAGGGGCGGTAGAATTCCTGACCAAACCGCTCAAGCGCAACGTGCTCCTGGATGCCATTCAGCAAGCTCTAGCTCGCGATTCTGTCCGTCGTCAAGAGCAGGCAGATATTGCTCTCTTGAAAAAACGCCACGACACGCTAAGTCGGCGCCAGCACCAAGTCATGGCGCTGGTGGTGTCCGGGCTGTTGAATAAACAAATCGCATCGGAACTTGGGACTACCCTGGTCACGGTCAAGCTTCATCGCGCTCAAATGATGCGTAAGATGCAGGCTAGGTCTCTCGCCGAGCTAGTGAGAATGGCAGAGAAGCTGCGGCTTTTCCCGTCGACTTAGAAACGCCTGGGCCGATCCTTTTGCGTTTCCGTCTTCGAACGGTTCGACAAGGGCAAGAACGGTTTCATAGTAGCCCGTACGATCCGATGCTCGTAATTTCTTGCTTTTGCTGGCTCGTCGGACGACCGGGCCAACTCCATCCCCTGGCATACAAAATTGCGGCGATTTACCGGTTGTGTTCCCAGATGTTCATCCGCGGCGACGAGTCTGGCACCTAGACCAAGGTATAGGTTGCGCTGGGCTCTCTGCGGATTATCTTTGCAGGGTGGCCTCAGGGGAAAAATCGACCGTGATTGCAATTGTCGACGATGATGAGTTGGTCCGAAGCGCGCTAGAGGGCCTCATGAAAGCGGCTGGCTTCGCAGCTCTGGCGTTCGCATCTGGCGAAGAATTCCTAAACAGCGGCAAACTGGAGCGGACTGCCTGTTTGATTGCAGACATCCGAATGCCGGGAATGTCGGGGTTGGAACTCCAAGCCAAACTAAGTAAAGACCATCACAAAATTCCGGTCATTTTTATTACGGCACAAGGTGACGAGAGAATGCGTATGCAAGCCTTAAGGACCGGAGCAGTCAAGTTTCTGACAAAACCCTTGGACAAGGGAATCTTACTCGACAGCGTACGCGCTGCATTGGATAGCTAGGCTGGTCACTTTAAGCAGGAAGGTCCTCGGTGGATGGCGCCAAGACAGTTCGGTCATATGAAGAAGGTCGTCCCGAGAACGGGTTTGACGAAATCATAGGTAACAGCCCTGCCCTGGAATTCGTGCTCGCCGAAGTCGAACGGGTGGCGCCAACGGATTCCACCGTCCTAATCCTCGGGGAGACGGGTACTGGTAAGGAGTTGATCGCCCGCGCCATTCACAACATCAGCGCACGCTGCGGACGTCCTTTCATAAAGCTGAATTGCTCCGCCATTCCTTTTGACCTGTTGGAAAGCGAACTCTTCGGACACGAGAAAGGCGCGTTCACTGGGGCTGTCGTTCAGAAAATTGGCCGCTTCGAAATGGCCGATACAGGGACCCTCTTTCTGGATGAAATCGGAGATTTGCCCCTGGCTTTGCAGCCTAAGCTGTTGCGGGTCCTGCAAGAGCAGGAGTTTGAGCGTCTGGGAAGTGGCCGTACGCATCGCATCAACGTCCGCTTGGTGGCGGCAACGCATCGAGATTTGGCGGAGACGGTCAAGCGGAACGAGTTCCGCAGTGATCTGTATTACCGGTTGAATGTGTTTCCTGTTGTGCTTCCACCCCTACGCGAGCGCCGCGAAGACATTCCACAGTTGGCCACGCATTTTGTAGAAATCTTTGCCAGGCGGATGAACAAGCGAATCGATCATATACCGGAAGGCGTGCTCGATGCGTTCGTCTCATATTCCTGGCCCGGAAATGTACGAGAGCTTCAGAATCTGGTTGAACGAGCGGTGATCCGGTCGAACAACGGAGTGCTTCCCAATCCCTTGCCGGACAAGAATCCCGTGATGGTACTTGCTTCGCGGGATACGTTTACGGCTTCCACTCGAGCGCTGATTCTGCACGCGTTGGGCTCGACGGGTTGGGTTATCGGAGGAGCCGCTGGCGCCGCCGCCCGGCTTGGACTGAAGCGGACTACACTGATTGCCAAAATGAAGAAGCTCGGGATCTCACGGCCGGCGCAGCAAACCGAGACAATTGACCTGACTGAGAACGGCGAGGGCGAGGAAGTGCCAACCGGGGCGTAAATGACATCTGTACGCTCACTGCCGGCTGCTACGTCAGCCGATTACGCGGACTGAACTGCAGCGGCTTCGACGGGCAAGGTGAATCGAAAGGTTGCGCCTGGCCCAGAGTTAGAGGTGGCCCACAAGCGACCGCCGTGCGATTCGATAATCGACCGGCTAATCGGCAATCCCATACCGGTGCCTTGGGATTTTGAGGTAAAGAACGTATCGAAGATTTGCCCCGTCTGTTCGGGCGGTATGCCGATACCAGTATCCGAAACCGAGACGAGGATTTGACGATTCTCGTCCTGCTGCGTAGTAATCGTAAGTTTGCCTGGAGTAGCCATTTCCTTCATCGCTTCGATCGCATTCAGCATCAGGTTCATCAAGACCTGTTGCAATGCCACTCTGTCTGCCTCGATTTTGGGTAGACCTTCCATTAGCTCCTCATGGATTGAAATCGAGTAGCGGCCCGCCTCGCCGCGCAGCAGCGTTATCATCTCTTGAATGACTCCCTTTACGTCAACCAGTTCCCGCTGTGGAACCTCCTTCTTGAAGAGTGAAACGATGCGATTAATGATGTCAGACGCGCGGCTTACGTCTTTCATGAGTCTTAACGCCGCTTCCTGCGCCTCCGCGAGGTCGGGCTGATCACGCTCAAGCCACCGCAGGCAAGTTTCAGCATCCGCCGACGCCGCGAAAATCGGCTGCTTAATTTCGTGCGCCAGCGATGCGGTCAGTTCGCCCATCATGCTCACACGGTTGATGTGCGCGAGATCTGCCTGGAGCTGCTGCAATCTTTCGCGCTCGTTCTCTGCACGTTTGCGTTCTGTGATATCGACAACGGTGCCGACCACTTCAACAAGCTCCCTATTGGAACCGAAAACTGGATGGGCCAGGCCATGAATGTGTTTAACTGTGCCATCAGGTAGCACGATTCTGTACTCAACGTCGGAATCTACCTTCTGGACGAACATCCTATCACTGGCCTCCCGCTTCACCCTGTCACGATCTTCTGGGTGCATTCGCTGCAGCCATTGGTCCCGCATTGGGAGGCCCTGTTGCGGATCGAAGCCGAAGACTCGGAACATTTCCTCCGACCAGTACTGGGCTTCATGGGTTGTGCCATGGCTGGCCCAGCTGCCCGTGTGCGTCAGCCGCTGTGATTCGGCCAGATAGGCTTCACTGCGCCGGAGGGACTCTTCGGCACACCTTCGCTCCGTGATATCCACCATCGTGCCAACCACTTGAAGAAGCTCTCCATTGGGACTCAAAACTGGATGGCCGATGCCGTGAATCTGTTTGACTGTTCCATCGGGTTTCATGGTTCTGAACTCGATGTCGCAATGTACTTTCTCGAGGAAGGTCCTATCACCTGCCATCCTGAACTTGTCGCGGTCCTCCGGGTGTATTCGCTCTAGCCATTGGTCCCACATCGGTAATCCCTGTTGTGGATCAAAGCCGAAAAGTCGGAACATTTCCTCCGACCAGTACAGGATCTCGCGACTTGTGCCATCAATGGCACAACTGCCCGTGTGGGTAAGCCTCTGCGCTTCTGCGAGATAATTTTGACTTCTGTGTAAGGCTTCCTCGGCGCGCTTCTGCTCGCTCAAATCAAGGGCGAAGCCAACCCCCTCGTTACCACCTACTTCGAAAAGTGCCCCGGCGAGTAGCACGGGCACGCGGGTGCCATCTTTCCGGAACATCTCTGACTCAAAGGGCTGTACGGTCCCGGTCTGCATTACTTTTGCCAACGCGCGCTCAGTGCGCTCGCGCCATTCCGGAGGTGTCATGTCCCTCCAGCGCACGCGACCCGAGGCGACATCTTCGCGGTCGTATTGCACCATGCGGAGAAAGGCTTCATTGGACGCGACGACGGCGCCCTCGGCATTCCAGGTCGTGATTCCCAAAATGTTGGCGTCGACCAGGCGCCGGATTTTTTTTTCACGGTTCTCGAGATCGCGGTACAGGCGCGTATTCTCGAGCGAGATGGCCGCCTGCGACGCAAGCACCTTCAGAACGGCGATCCGGTCGGCAGTGAAAACGTGGGCGGTTAGGTTGTTTTCGAGGAAGATGATTCCGTTGAGTCTGCCCTGGTTAACCAGGGGCAAGCACACAATGGAACGAGCCCGACGCTGGGCAATGTACGGATCGCCTGAGAACGGGTTTCCCGCAGTGGCATCGTCAAGAATAACGTCCTGGCGAGTGCGCGCCACGTAGCGAACGAGAGACTCTGGAAACATTGCTGCGGTCTCCGAAGTATCTCGCAGATGCACCGTGACATCCTTTCCTGTGATGATGGCCTCGGCCTCTATTTGCAGTTCATCGCCCAGCGGACGGATCAGCAGACCCCGCTCAGCCCCCGCGTGCTCGATGCCCGCGCGCATGATTCTCTCGATCAATTTTTCCGGAACCATCTCGCCCGAGACTGCTTGGGAGACTTTGATTACGGTCGCTAGATCCAGGAGTTCGCCCGGCGCCACGATCGTGCTTGATGTGCCGCGAGTTGGTTCCTGTTTCCTGAGGTGGGGATAGAGCTCGTCGAGTTGCCTTACTTTGCCGTCAGCCCCCCAACGGAGATAGCAATACCGGGCTTCCTGCAAATATGAGTCCGCGATCTTGTCGAAGCCTCGTGCCGCGTAGAAGCGGGCAGCAACCTCGTAGGCAACCGCCTCATTGTGAATAAATCCGTTTGCGTGGGCCGAGCGGATGGCCTTTTCATAAAGGCCTTCGGCGTCGATCAGGCGGCCTTCTATTCGTGCGATTTCGGCGCCCACGAGTGCGGCACGGTTTTCAAAATTCTCCGGGCAATGCTCCGCCCAT
>Ga0137409_10009161_pt1 | contig 10074 bp, 8 predicted proteins | sample CZODoug1_16funga_FD_122059 | JGI IMG/M metagenome (GOLD analysis project Ga0137409, IMG submission 122059) | Vadose zone soil fungal communities from Angelo Coast Range Reserve, California, USA - CZODoug1_16fungal (Hybrid Assembly) | ecosystem: Environmental > Terrestrial > Soil > Vadose zone...
CACGAGGATCCACGACCAGGTCGGTGCGCTCGCACCGGTCGACGTCGACGCGATCACGAGCCATCTTTCCGAAGTGCGCCGGTGGGACAAGGCCGTGGGCAAGCTGGCACGCCAGATCTCCAAGCCGGAACCCAGCGAACGCGACAACCAGCTGATGATGCTGGCGGCGCTGTGTCAGCAGATCCGTGCCTGGCAACAAGCAGAGCAAAAGAACGCTCGTGCCGAGCGGGCGCTGGCCATCGCCGAGACGGTATTCGACGCGTATCAGCGGAAGCAAAAAGATGATTTGGGCGAGCTGCTCGAGAGTATCAGCGGCCGGGTGGCGAAGATCTACTCGACGCTCCATCCGGGAGAAGATCTCGATGCCGTCAGCATAGAGCCGTGGACGGCCAAGGGAATCGAGCTGGCGATCGATTTTTACGGATCACGCCAGCGGCCTCCGCACGGTGTGCTGAGCGAATCGCATTTGAATTCGCTCGCGATTGCGGTGTTCCTGGCAATGGCGGCGAGTTTCAATGAGAAGCTCGGGTTCCTGATTCTCGACGACGTGATCAACAGCTTCGACGTCGAGCATCGGGAACGGCTCGCCGAGCTGCTCGCTGATGGGTTCTCCGACTGGCAGCTCATCGTCCTCACCCACGACCAGCAGTTTTTCGAACACTTGAGCCGCCGCGCGCCCTCGTGGCGGAAAATCGAGTTCACGTCGTGGAGCCATGCCTCCGGACCCCGCACGACGAAGTACGAAACTCTCGGCATGCTCGCGGCCGCCCGCGAGCGGCTGCAAAGCGACGACGTGCACGGCGCGGCGACCAAAGGCCGCCGCGCGCTCGAGGAATTGCTGCAGGAGGTGTGTGAAGCACTCTGGGCGCCGCTCCCGTTCCGGCGAGGTCAGGCCAACGACAGACGGGAAATCGGCGAGCTGTTCATCGGTCTTCGCCGCACGCTCAAGGAGCACGCCAAGTCCCAACTGCAGTCCGTCGAACCCCTCTTGAAACATCTCGAAGCGGATGTGGGCGCCACCTTGAATGTCGCCGCCCATGCCAGCCGCGGCCGCTCCAGCGCAAGCGAGGTGAAATCCGCGCTCGAACGCATCGAGAGGCTCGACGGGCTCTGGTCGTGCCCGGATTGCCGGACGCGCGTGTGGCACAAGGGCACGCCCGATGCCGCACGCTGCCGGTGCGGCAAGTCCGCATTTCCGCCGGTCCTCGTCGGTTAAGCTGGTTCGCAGCGTGCCCTTAATCGGCAACCGACTCGGTCATTATCTGGTGCGGGAGAAGCTCGGAAGCGGCGGAATGGGCGACGTGTATCTGGCCGAGGACACGACGCTCAATCGGCGTGTCGCGGTCAAGTTTCTCCGTCCCGATGTCGCCGAAGCACGCGACAATCGAGGGCGCATCCTGCGCGAAGCCAGAGCAGCGGCCGCGCTCAACCATCCCAACATCGTTCACCTCTACTCGGTCGAAGAAGCCGACGATCTCGTGTTCATCACGATGGAGCTTGTTCCGGGCCGCAGCCTGCGTCAGCTTCTGGCGACCGGCACGGGCCTCCCGCTCGCGCAGACGATCTCGTTCGCCATTCAGATGGCCGAAGCCCTCGCGTGTGCTCACGCCGCAGGAATCGTGCACCGGGACTTGAAGCCAGGCAACGTCATGATTACTGACGACGAGCGGGTCAAGATTCTCGACTTCGGCGTGGCCAAAGTGCTCGCGCGAATCTCAACCCAGAACCCGGAGGACTCGACGACGACGGGAGATGACGCCAGCGTGGGTCACGCTGTTGGCACGACTGGTTACATGTCGCCGGAACAGGCCCTCGGGAAGACGCTCGACGCGCGCACGGACTTGTTTGCACTCGGAGTGGTCGTTTTCGAAATGGCGACCGGCAGAACACCCTTTCAAGGCGATACCGCTGCGGCAGTCTTCGATCATCTCCTGAACCGGCGCCAGCCGCCGCTGCTCACGTTCAACCCGGCGCTGCCTCGATCGCTCGAGGTCATCATCGACAAAGCGCTCGAGAAGGACCCCGATCGACGCTATCGGTCGGCGGAGGAGTTCGGGCGGGATCTCCGAGCCGTGCCCGACTCGATCTCGCCGGCAGCGATTTCGGTCCCGACTGCCGTTGAGCAGAAGGTGTCGTCCTCGATCGCCGTTCTGCCTTTCGTCGATATGAGCCCGGGCAAGGATCAGGAATATTTTTGTCATGGAATTACAGAGGAGATCATCACGGCGCTCACGTCCGTTCCGGGTTTGCAAGTGATCTCGCGGACTTCGGCGTTCGCCTTTCAGAGCAAGGATCTCGAAGTCACCGAGATCGGCAGAAGGTTACGAGTGGCGACGATTCTCGAGGGCAGCGTGCGCAAATCAGGCGATCGTGTGCGCATCACGGCGCAACTGGTGAACGCCGGGGACGGTTACCAGATGTGGTCGAAACGTTTCGATCGCGAGCTCTCGGACGTCTTCGTGATTCAGGACGAGATCGCGGAAAGCATCCTGGACGAATTCCGGATCCGCCACGACACTCGGCCATCGGGGCGCGCGCCGCTCAATGTTCCTGCGCACGATGCGTATCTGAAGGGGATGTACGCCCTGAACAAGTGGACCGATGGCGCGATGCGGCAAGCTGTCATCGACTTCAACCAGGCCATTTCAGAGGATGGAGAGTTCGCGCCTGCGTACGCAGCCCTGGCGGAAGCGCACGTCTGGTTCTATTCGGGGCTGGGCGTTCTGCCCGCCTCTGAAACGGTGCCACACGCGCGGCGGGCCGTCGACAAGGCTCTGACACTCGACGCGAACCTCGCGCACGCCCACCAGGTTCGCGGCTTGATTGCCATGAACCACGACTGGGATCGAAGCGGCGCGGAACAGGCGCTCACGCGCGCGCTCCAGCTCGGTCCAGGCTCGGCGTCGGCGCATCTGTGGAATGCGTGGCGGCTCGCGCTGCTCGAACAGCGTCACGATCTGGCGCTCATCGAGCTGGGGGAGGCCGAGCGCCTCGATCCGCTGGATCTTCAGGTGAAGACGCAGATTGGCTACGTCCACCATTTCCGTCACGATCTCGATCGCGCCATTGCGCAATTCGAAACAGTGGTGGCCCTCGAGCCGTCCTTTGCGTTTGCGCATTACGCGCTGGGTGATGCCTGCACACAACGCGGTCAGTTCGACCGCGCGATCGCGGAGCTCAATACAGCAATCGAGCTGGCCGGCCGGTCCGTCAACCATGTTGGTGTACTCGGTTACGCCTACGGCCGTTCGGGCCACCGCGAGCGCGCGCACGAGCACCTCAACGAGTTGACCGCACGCGCCGCGGACGGCTACGTCTCGCCGATGTGGTTCGCGCTCATCCATCTTGGCTTGTCGGATCTCGAAGGCCTGTTCGGCTGGCTGAATCGCGCCTTCGAGGAGCGGGACGGTTCGTTGATCCTGATTACCGCGGCGGTCGAATTCGATCCGGTGCGCGAGGATCCCCGATTCAGGGCGCTTCTCGACAGGATGGGCGTTCGCTAGAAGGCGCCTTCTCCACTTGACAGGCCAGTGAAGTCGTCACATCGCCAGGTCCGCGCCCGAACTACTCCGCCTTCAGGCGCCCCTTTATATCAGTGTATGCAGTTTCGATGAGCTTCATGAGGGCCGTGGCTTCGACGTCACGTTCGGGACTGAGTTTCACATGGCGCATGAACTTGCCAGCGCCTTCCAACAGGCCTTTCGGATCGGCAATCTCGGCGCCACGAAAGAACCCGACATTGACGTGAGCTGTGAAGACATTGACATAGGCGAATGCCGCATCACCGACACACGCGGTCGGATGACCATCATGCAATAGCTCGCGAACATCGCCTCCGCAGTCGCGCATGGCCTCAAACCAGCGCTGCGCAGTCGCCCCCAATTCAGTCGAATGCTCATGCATCCAGGCCTTGATGGCCGGATCTCGCTTGACCGAACTGGGGAACCGCAGAAGTTTCTTCAGTCGTACGATGCTCATAAGTTGTCCGACGCCCGCGCTGCAGCCGCGGCCCTTCATGATCGCGCTCAGCGCCGCCGGCTTCAAGTGCCTGTCAGTCAGCCACCACGTACTCGCTCTGCACAAGGCCGCTCGCGTACTGACGCGTCGCCACGTGCGTGAGCAACACATCGTGCTGCAGCGCGCCAAAGAGTGGAATCCCGGATCCAATCAACACGGGGACGCGCGTGATGATGAGCCGTTGGATGAGCCCCGCCTGAAGAAACCGCTGAATCGTCACCCCGCCGTCTACGTAGATATGTTGTAAGTCCTCGCTCTACCCCGTCTCGCGCGCTTCAGGCACCGAGCTGCGAGTGGTCGCGATCAGGCTGACGGCATCACGACCATCAAATCTTCAGGAAACGTCGTGGCGCCGGGGTGGGCGATCGCGGCGTAGACGCTGTGGAGCAGATAGGCCTGCGGATCGACGCCGACCAGGCGGGCGGTCTCGCACAGGGTATAGAAGATCGCGGCGACCTGGGTGCCACGGAGCGAGCGGGATCCGTAGTGATTCTTCCGACCGACGACGGGGCCGCGCAGCGCGCGCTCTGCCGCATTGTTGTCTAGTGGAATCTGCGGATCCGCGACGAAGCGGGTGAGGCCGTCCCAGCGCTCAAGCATGTAGCGCACGGCTTTGCCGAAATCGCTGCGCGGGAGTCCGACCTGTACCGTCGCCCAGTGCCAGATCTGATCGAGGATCGGCTGCGATCGATCGTGGCGCAGCTGCTGACGGAGTGCCTGGGCGGCGGGGTCACCGGGAAACGGTCCAGGCACGAGCCGTTCGATGGCATAGAGCGCGCCGATCAGCGCACCGATTTGGGCGCACGCCACCGGCCAGTGTTCGACAATGTCGTCACATGTGCGGATCGCGTGCGCCCAGAAATGAGCGAGGGTCAAGCCGGGACCGTCGCGCGCGAGGACGGGGTAGACGGCAAACCCATCGACAACGGCGGTGCCGCGGTAGCCGGCCAAGACCTGCCGGCCCTCGTCGGCGGATTTTCCGGGCAAGATGCGATAGAACGACACGGTCGGCGCGCGCACGGCCCACACGGTGCCCGCCGCCCGTGTCTTCGATCCCATCATCGTCCACCGCGTCTCGTCGACATTGATGACCGGGGCTTCGAGGGCGCGACGACCGAGCGCGTCGTAGGTCGGTTCGAGATGACGGGCCAGCGCGTTCACCTGATCCCACAACGTCTGTGAGTCGACGATCAACCCCTCGCGCCCCATCATCCGCACTTGGCGCTCGAGCGGGAGGTGGTCCGCATATTTCGCGACCGCGACGCCGACCGCAAACTCCGGCGCATAGCGGCCGCCGGGGATCAGGGTCGGCGGCGCCGGCGCCGTCACCACCGCCCCGTTGCAGGCGCATCGGTATTTTTGGCGGACATGGTGCTCCACCTGATACGTGAGCTTCACGGTGGTGATGCGCTCCGACGTCTCCGCCTGGCCCGTCATCTCCGCGAGCGCGCCGCCGCACGCGGGACACGCGCGCTGGTCAGGCGGCAGCTCGTGCCGCAGCTCGATCGTGGGGAGCGTCGGCTGCGGACGAGGGCCATGGCCCGGCTGTGGCGGGCGGGGGCGGGACGCGGACTCGGGGCGGCGCGTGTCACGCTGAAACACCTGGGCGCGTGCGTGCTCAAGTTCCTGCAAGAGCGCCAGCTCGAGTTGCGCGACATTCGGCGCGCCACGCAACCGGGCGAGCCCCGCCGTCAGCTGGCGGACTTTGTCAATGAGGCGTTGATTCTCGCGATCGAGGAGAAGACTGATCTGGCGCAGCGTGTCGAGATCGCGTTCGTCTTTCAGCTGCACCATTCGCCGCGCATTTGATCATCACGCGCGATCCGATGCAAGCGAAAAGTGCGTCAGCGCCGGTGGGGCGAGCGCTTGACGGCCGATCAGTGTGCTGCCGTCGAGAAAGAGATCGAGCTCGCTCACCGTTAGCGTGATCGGCGCGTCGCCGGCGCGCCAGAGACACGCGAATCGCCCGCGTTCGAGGCGCTTCGCGTACACGCAGAGCCCGGTGCCATCCCAGTGCAGGACCTTCGTGCGCACGCGATCACGACTCAGAAAGAGAAACACATCGCCGCTCAACGGATCGGCCTGCAGCCCCTGAGTGACGAGCGCGGACAATCCATCGAAGCCCTTCCGCATATCAACCGGGGTCGCGTACGCGTAGACCGTCACGCGCCGCCCGTGCCATCTCATCGCAGAAGCGTCAGGAGTCGGGCTATGCCCTCGACGTCCAGTCCTTCCACGCGGGGACCCTGTGCGGTGATCACGACGGCGAGGCCGGGCGCGGTCGGCGCCGGCTCCGCGCCGACCACGTCGACGCGGTGAAATCGCGCCCGGTTCGTCACCGCCTGTTGCCACCACCGCCGCAGGCTCCACGGCGCGACCCCGAGCGCCGCGGCCACGTCACGCAGCCCTTCGCCTGCTCGTTGCCGCACCTTCCAATAGCGGACCGCGTCGGCTTGCAGGTCCTTCGAATAGCGACGCCGGACGGTCCCTCGTCCACGTCCACGATTCTCCCGATCGGCCGTTTCCCGGAACCGTCTGAGCGCCTCCTCCATCAGTCCCTCCTGTCGCGGAGAACTGTGGACCACTTTCAAGCGTTTGGCGAGACGGGGTTCGGCGAGGTATTACAACCGGTCATGCCCTGGAGCGCTGACTTTACAGTGGAGCGGCGGGGGCATAGTATCCCTTCGAGCCCGCCGACCACATTAAGCTGCCGGCGACGGTACCGGTCATCGATCGGTCCGCCTCTGGGTCGCGCTGGGCTGCACCCGATGGCTGCCCCTTCGTGGCCTCGAACAGAGGCACTCATTACCGCTACGTTCGAAAGTCCCGTCCCGGAGCGTGAGCGCTTCCTCAACGAATCTTGTACAGACCCCGCTCTGCGCGACGGCTTGATCGCGCTCCTCAACACGCGCAGCACATCGGATCGCCTCGGCACTCCGCCGGCGGCGATCGACGAGACCGCTGGTTTGTCGGCTGGCTCGCCGGTAGGCCCCTACATCATTGCCGATCGCATTGGCCGCGGCGGCATGGGTGAAGTCTTTCTCGCGAGAGATCCGCGGCTCGATCGCGCCGTCGCTCTGAAGTGCCTCCTCTCAGGCCAGGCGGGCGGCGACGACGTGCGTCACAGGATCATGCTCGAAGCCCGCGCGGCGGCCAAGATCACCCACCCGGGCATCGCGGCGGTCCACGATGTGCTCGAGCAGGACGGGCGCGCCTTCATCGTCATGGAGTATGTCCAGGGGCAGAGCCTCGCGGCGGTGCTCCAGCGTGAGCCGATGGCGATGGCGCGGGTGGTGGAGATCGGATGGCAGCTCGCCGACGCGCTCGGCGCGGCGCATCGGGTGGGTATCGTTCATCGCGATCTGAAGCCGGGCAATGTGCACGTCACGCTCGACGGCTCGGTCAAGATCCTCGATTTCGGCATCGCAATGGCCCTGGCCACCGCCACCACAAACCGGACCCGCACTGATTCCGGGACGTCGTCAACTGGACGACGGCTCAATCAGGGCACACCTCCCTATATGTCTCCCGAGCAGTTGCTTGGATTGAGCGTGGATCAACGGACCGATCTGTTCAGCCTCGCCGTGGTCCTGTTCGAGATGTCGACGGGGCGCCGGCCCTTCGAATCTTCGAATCCCTTCGACATCCTGCTCGCCACGGTTCGGCGCGTTCCGCGCGCGAACGACGTCGATCCGCGTGTACCTGCGGCACTCGCCGACGTCATTCAAAGAGGATTGTCCGCCGATCCGGCGATGCGGTACCAAACAGCCGCCGAGATGGGCGTGGCATTGGCGCTTGTGCGGCAGGAACTTGCCGGAAGCCCGCACGAGGACGTTCACCACGGAAAGCGCACGCGCGTACTTCGCCGCCGCCTTGTCGTCGCGGCGTTCGTACTCGCCGTTCCGGCGATCATGTGGGCTCTGGGCTGGCTGATGACCGTTGCGTATAACGGCACGCTGGGTCGCACCGGTGCCTTTGCGACGGAATCAGGACGTGCATACTTCGTGTGGAGCACACGATCGCTGATCGCTCCGTTTGTTTATGCAACGCTCAGCGCCGGTGCGCTGTGGGGCGCGCGATTTGTCCTCCAACTGCTCGCGTTATCTCATTCCGCAGACACGGCGGAGCGCCGCCTGGCCGCCGCGTGGAACCGTTTGGCGGCAAAGCTGTCACTTCATGATGCGTTGGTGTTCGAGGCTGGCCTGGTCACAGTCGGGATTCTGTCGCTCGCCGCGATAGCGTGGCAGTTCAATGCGCTGATCCGAGCGTGGGGCAGCAACATCAGCACAACCGCACCCGAAGCCATCATGCGGCTCGGGCCGGCTAACGAGTCAGAGAAAATTCTGTATCGCGCCGTCCTGACCGTGCTGCTGCTCCTGTTCACGGGCGGCTTGATTCACGCCATTCGTCTACGGGCGCGACGGCCGACGAAGCGATGGGGATCGTTTATGGCGTGCGTGGCGATCGTGGTTTCGATCCTGCTGCTCAACGAGCTGCCGTATCGAATTCTCTGGCAGAATCAGGGCCCACAAATCTCCTACAACGGGATCCGGTGCTATGTGATCGGAAGGGCGAGCCCCGAGTTGCTGATCTTCTGTCCAGATACTAACCCGCCGAGGAACCGGGTCGTCCGCGACAACGACCCGCTCGTACGCACGACCGGGGTCACCGAGAGCATATTCAGTCCCGCCCGTGCGCGGCCGTAAATCCGTGCGATAGGAGCGCTATATGAAATGGGGACGACTCGTCGTACTTCTGGGCGTCATCACTCTGTGGCCTAGTGGCGCATACGCCGCATCGGGCTTCTGGGCGTGGCTCGAAGAATTGAGTGGGCCCGGCCCATTCCACGGTTGGGTGCTCGCGGCCCCGGTGCTCTGCACAAATGACGACGTGCTGGTTTCGTGTCAGGCGCGGTCGGAATCACACCGACCGAAGCGGCTGCTTGTCGTGAGCATCGGCGGGCTCGGAAGCGGCGACAACCTGCGTTTCAAGGATGAAGCGAATACGCCCGATCGACGCGAAGTGAACGTTCTTCAGGTGTCAGGGACGTACATGTTCCGTCTGCATCCGACCGTGGATGTCGGTTTTGGCGCAGGTGCGTTGCGTTTCTCTGGCCACGGTTTTGACCCGCTGTGGAGATTCACGCTGATTCCGGCCAGCGTCTCGGCGCGGCCGCTGGCCCTCGTCAAACAGTGGCAATACAAATGGTGGGCGTACGTCGTGCGCGGGGAAGTCGAAACCTCGTTCGTCACGAGCGGATTCACGGCCGCGCAATTCGGCAACTCAACGTCGAAGTTCTCCGCCGGTCCCGAATTCCTCACGCGCGTGGCTCTTGTGATCGATCTTGGTTCGGTCGTCTGGCGTTGAAGAGCTGTGGTTCTGCGAGGTTCTACAGGGTTCGACAGGGTTCGACAGGGTTCGACGAGGTTCGTGCTGGGTTCTACAGGTTCTGCCTGGGTCTCGCGCCGCGGAGAACCCGACAGAACCCAAACGAACCCTGTAGAACCGGAACGAACCCGGCAGAACCTTCTAGAACCAGGTAGAACCCGGCAGAACCGGTATTACCTCGACATCGATGCGCCCCAACCGAAGAATTGATCGTCGGTCACGGCCAGCACGATGTCGTTGCTACCGGCGCGCAACGGCAGCCACACCCGCTCGAAGCGAGGGTCGACGAAGCTCGCAAATCCCGGCGCGCGACTCTCCCACCCGTTGACGCCGGAATACACGGGCTCGCCGTTCACGAAGACCGTCACGTCGTCGCTGTACCCAATGCCCGCGGGCACCCGCGTGGCGGCCGGAGCGTTGACGATCGTGCGGAGGAAGGCGGTGAATCGGCCCTGCTGCGGCTTCGCGGGAAAGAGCCGGTTGAGGTTCACGAGCCCGGATTCTTCGGTGGCAACAGTGATCCACTTCAGACCGGCGGGCACCGAATCGACCGGACGCGACGCTGCCGGCAGCGGTCCGGCGACCTCCCAGCTGGCCACGAATCCCGGCTGCGGTGGCCCCGGCTCAGTCCGAGGCAGCGATGTGGCTGCGCGTCTGATGGTGATGTTG
>Ga0137409_10009166_pt1 | contig 10071 bp, 11 predicted proteins | sample CZODoug1_16funga_FD_122059 | JGI IMG/M metagenome (GOLD analysis project Ga0137409, IMG submission 122059) | Vadose zone soil fungal communities from Angelo Coast Range Reserve, California, USA - CZODoug1_16fungal (Hybrid Assembly) | ecosystem: Environmental > Terrestrial > Soil > Vadose zone...
CAGTGCTCGGACCGAAGGAGGCCGAGATGCGAATTATAGGATGTGATTTGCACGCTCGCCAGCAAACGTTGGCGATGCTGGACACCACAACCGGAGAAGTGGTAAAGGCGACTGTCGGGCATGAAGGGAACAAGGTGCGAAGGGGATAGGAGAGAGTGAAACTGCCTTCCCACGATCCGATCCCATGCAAATCTTACCTGCTGTGTTTCCGCTCTGTATTTTCAGGCTTTTTTCAGCAAGCGAGTAACCCACACCAAAACCACCGCGCCAATAAATGCCACGATGATTGAACCAATTATGCCGCCTCCGGGCCAGATCCCCAGCATTCCAAAAATCCATCCTCCAAGAACGCCACCCAAGATGCCAAGAATGATATCGATCAGCACTCCGTAGCCACCACCCTTCATTACTTGACCGGCAAGCCAACCTGCGATTAGTCCGACAACAATCCAAGTCAGGAATCCCATACCCATCCTCCTTGATGTCACGCTCAATCCGGAAATTCCGTTGAAGTCCCCGGTCCGATTGAGGACGTCAGCTTAATGCGTTCAAAATGCTTCTCTATCCTTTTCTGCGTCTTACTCAGCATGCCGATTTGTTCGCAGGCATCTCTTTTCTGGAACTGGCATTTCTGCCAGCCGGGTCGCTAAAGCGCTCACTCGCACCTGTCAATCGTGTAAGGCACTAGGCCTTGCGCGCAACTCCACGCTTTGACAGTAATCGCAATTGATTATCAGGAATGGCAAATTCTTCCGTAAATTCGGGCTTGCCACAATTCATGCAGATCAAGATTCTTGGAAAGACAAGCACGGGGGGATCTTGTATGTCACGCGAATGAATGGCAATCTCTGCCAGGAATTTGTCCTGGTTTTGGAAACCACACGACGCACACGCCACGGCGGACCTCCTGGGACCTGGAGACCTGTCGAAATCGAACTAGCTCATAGCTCTACTGGGCAAGTAACATAAGAGGGTAATTTGACAGGCTGTTATTTCTGCCAGTCTTTACAGTGGTCCCGATTGGCTGAACTTTAAGGCCAAAGAGAGACGTTCTGTCGTCGACAGAATCGTCCCTCTTGTTCCCGTCTTGAAATCCATCGCGGATCGCGGATTATTAAGCCGATGCGGCGCGTTGACTCAGAAAATCCTTTGCTTTCGCCACCTCGGCGTCCCATATTTTGAGCTGTTCGGGAGTCAGGAATTTTTCGATCTTCTCCCTTCCTGCAGTACGATTTTTCGCAATATATTGGATGATGTCTTCTTTGGACAGGTTCGGGTTTTGCTTTTTATACTCTTGCAGTTGTACGTATTTTTCCGTCAGAAAGGTCTTGAGCTGGTCTCTCTGGCTGTCAGATAGGTTTAGCTCTCCACCGAGCCGTTTCAATTCGTCGGCAATGTTGCTGAGTTCTTCCGGCGTCATGCTGCTTCTCTTTCTGGGCTGGATTTATTCGGATTACTCCTGATTAGTCGGCGTACCGGACTTGTTCCTCATCGTACCCACTTCTCCTGGTACACCGTTAATCAGGCATCCTGCACTCATAAACGACAACCAAACTGCGATCTACTGGCAGAAGTGACAGTTCCAGGAGACGGTGCCTATGAAGCAACTCTGATGGCGTGCATGTTTTGCCAATCGCAAAGAGCAGCCATGCCAAAGATTCGAGCCGCACTAATTGCGCTTTCAGCTTCGCGGACGCTTGTTCGGGCTCCAGGAGTATCTTGCTGTCGTGTCGCGCATATTCCTCCTCTATCGCAGCTTTTTGCGCCGTTACTCCTTCAATTCCAAGCGTTAGGCCATCGATCGAAACACCTAATTGTCTTTTCGCGGATATCAGCAGAATGGGACTCAATATTTGAGAGCGAGCGAACTCCACACTGTCACTATTCGCAGGTTCCACCAATTTCACTCAGCGCTGTAATTCCCACGGATCTATGTCCACACGCGTTGGAGATTATGGTGGAGCCGCGACTTTCGAAAGGTACCAAACCATGCGTATGAATCGATGCGCTGCCACAGCTAGGACAGTGTCTCGGGCGATCCCTTCCTAAGATGAGCTTCATGATGCGACCTTCCAACCAGATGTGCGTCCGGTTCACCATCGCTGTAAAGGAGGCTGGCTGCAGATACTGTCGCTGGCACTGTCACTTTTGACATTCGAGGCAGCCCGCCGTTGATCTCGCCTGAATAAACTCGCTACTTCTTCTTGCCTTGCGCCAACGGAATTTGAGAGGCTAGTTGTATATCCATCATCATGCTGATGCGACGATCCAATTGAAAAAATGTGGCCGTGCCTTTTCCACTCAAAACCTCGCTGACCGCCGGCACGTACTTGGAACGAAGCGCGTGCACCTCTTGATCAACTTCCAGCCAACGACGGATATAGATGAGGGCATCATGATCGGACATGGTTCCCCATGAGCGCGCGTAATTTTTCATCAAATCATACTTTTCATTATTAACTTGCTTTAAATCATCTGTGTAATGCTGATAGATGGGCCAGAATTTTTCTGCTTCTGTCTCAGATAGCGACAAATTCTCGGTAATAATTTGTCGTTTCTTGTCGCGCAAGTTCTGGCGCATAAGTTCAATATCCTGATCTGACACACTTTGCTCAACGATCACTTGAGATTGTGAAGAAGATTCCTGGGCCAGCGCTTTTTCGTACGGCTTGACTACCACGAGCACGCATAGACCCCCCAGCAACATTCCTGGCAACATGCCAGCCCACAAGTTTGCTTTCACGGGCATTCTCCGGGAGCCTGCACAAACGTCTGTGAAGCTGAAACTGCAATTAGTACAGCTCGAATCTTCGGCATGGATGCTCCTTGCGATTGGCGAAACCTGGCTGCCATTAGATTTGTTTCATAGACACCGTTCTTCTGGAACTGTTACTTCTGCCAGTGGAATCGCCAGCGAACGTGTCCTCAAAGAAATACGCCGGGCAGTCAAGATCTGCGTCTGAGCCAATCTCTAGCTGATTTTTTTTGTTAGCGAGCAGGCACATTAGGGTCTAACGCAGTTTCTTGGGCATGCATGCGCCTGTATCCGTTCGGAGACACACCGAGCTGTCGTTTAAATGCACGACTCAGGACTGCGGGCGGTTTATCTACACAGGCAACCTTGCGGATCTATCAGCGTGTCGTGTTGGGGAGTCTGTTTACTATCCGAACTTTCCTAGCACGCCCTATATATGGCCTTTGCCTATGATCACTCAAACTGTCAACCCAACAGTGGTGGAATGAATTTCCTCTGGAGCTGACCTGCCCGAGTTTTTGTACCAGACAGTTACTAATTAGCGTTCAAAGATCCACGTGCGCAGGATGTCAGGGTTTGCCTGCTGCATCGGCGGCTTACTCCCGGGTGACCGGCTACCCGGGCCGTCGCGAGGCTGGCGTCGTTAAAACATCAATCAGGCACAATCAAACCTTATTACTTGTGTGCTCGGCAAGAATCCACAATGAAGACGCTATACGCATGGTTGCCGGATGTTTGCTTGATTTTATTCTCAGGTCGCCATGCGCTTGATGAGCACGGCTGTTAAGTCATCCTTCTGCCTGGTTCCACCCGAGAACGCCAGGACGGCATGATAAAGCTCGGCAATAATCTCTTCGGGATGGAGATGGCTAAACGTACGAATCATGCTGGATAGGCGATCGAACCCGAACTGCTCTTCTGAGGCATTTTCCCATTCAAAAAAACCGTCGGTGATCAGCAAGAGCAGATCTCCGGGCTGAAGGTTGAAAATGATTGGCGAGTCCGAAGTGAACTCGGGCTTGATGCCCAGCGGCAACGCCTGTGCATCAAATCTCGTGACCTCCCGGGTTCCGCTTGAATAAAGAAAGAGCGGGGCATGTCCCGCGGACAGAACCTCAACGCGATCCTGATCGGGAGCGCAGACGGCAGCAACATATGTGGCAAAGCGTTCTGCGGCGACATCCTCGCCGAAGGACTTGTTTATTTGGCCCAATATGGACGTGAGGGATGCCCCCGAGTCGAAGCTGACGCGGGAATAAGCGCGGCAGACAGAGGCCAGCAGCGCTGGGCCGATGCCGTGACCCATCACGTCGGCCAGAATAACGGCGAGCCGTCCATCGGAGAGCGATCTCCAATCGAAAAAGTCGCCCCCCGTTTCATCTGCACTATGATTCCAACCGGCAATTTCAAACCCTCGAATGTTTGGGCGGACCCTGGGTAGGAGGGATTGTTGGATCGACCGGGCGATATCGAGATCGTGCTGAACCTGAGCCAGCTGCCGCTTGGTTTCCGCTTCCTCTAGTGCTGCTCGGACGTGTTTACGGATTTGGCGTGCAACGCCCCCTGCGATGAAGCCGCACGCAAGCAGAATAATGGCATAAAAGCCGACGGCAGTCTGAGTCACGGAATGACTGGAAAGATCACGAAAACTTGCGCGCCAGCCGAGATAGTACGCGGCAACGAGATAGGAAATGGCCGCGATGAGTCCGGCAAACCGGCACTCTTTTGGGCTAAGGCGAAGAACGGAAAGTATGATAAAGGCAAAGTAGGCGAGAACCCAAGGTGTGGCGATCGGCCGGTAAGCGGCTTCCAGCGCCGGGCTGGAGAAAAAGGCGATCCCGATACCAAGGAAGGAAATTTCCAACGACACCGTAAAGAGCCAGAGCCCACGAGGAAGCTCCTTGTTTTCGCGCAGGGACCGATCGACAGTTCGAAGCATCGCAAATTCATAAGCCAAAAGCAGCACCGATGCGGCGATTCCCCACGGACTCATTTTCGAGCCATAGACGACGATACGAAGCGCGATTGCGATAGTGAAGCAGGTGACGAACGCGAAGACCCCCAATATGCGATGACGCTCGCTCTCTATCAGCGCTTTTCGAAAAGCAGCGGACTCAATCGTTTGTTCAGCCATGTGGGTTGATCGATGGTACCGGGCTTCTCAAGGATGACCGGACAAGTCGGATTCTCATCAGAAATAGGATCGTAGCAAGTAACTTCGCGTGCACTTTATCCGAATAGGGTAAAAGCGCGCAAGTCTCGGTAGTAAATCAGGTGTATCACTTTTCCCCTCCCTGTAAGCTACCCCCACGATTTCTTGACCGTGTGAGCGGCAGACAAGTACACTTGTAGATTCGAAAACTGCCGCGGAAGCGGCCAGTGCGGTGCCGTTTGGGCTTTCGTGAAAGATTTGCCCTGCGCGACGCGTAATTCAATAGGGGGATTGCTTTGCCAAAGCGCACATATCAACCGCGCAAGCGACGCCGCGCCAAGACGCACGGATTTCGCTCGCGCATGAAGTCCGTAGGCGGCCGCAAGGTCCTGGCGGCACGCCGCAAGAAGGGACGCCATCGCCTTACGCCCGAGTAAAGCCGGGCAGGAGTATCCGCGCGAAGCGCGGCTGGTACGCAAGGCGGAGTTTGACGCCGTGTACCGCGCCGGGAAGCGCCGCTCGAGTTCCCACTTCATTGCTTTTGTAAAGGCGAACAACCTGCCGCAGAGCCGATTCGGCTTCAGCATCAAGAAGGCTCTTGGCGGTGCGGTTGTGCGCAATCGAATCCGGCGGCGCATGCGAGAGATCGCGCGGCTGCACCGGGAGGAGATACCTGCGGGATGGGACATCGTCATCCATCCGAAGAGTTCAGTAGCGAAGGCGCCGTTCGAGGCGCTGACGGCGGATTTTCTGCGGCTGCTGAAAGTCTAATGGCCCGTGGCGTAGCCGTCCGCGCGGCGCTGTTTGCCCTTCGCGGCTACAAGGCGTATCTCTCCGTGCTGTTCGCGGGAAGCTGCCGGTTTGAGCCTACCTGTTCCGTGTACGCATATCAGGCGATTGAGCGATTTGGCGTTCTGCGCGGCATGTGGCTCGGCGCGAAGCGCCTGCTGCGCTGCCATCCATTATCAAGGAAATTTGGGTACGACCCCGTTCCGGAGAGTTGGGAAGAGATGAATCCGAACCACGCTGCTGCAGAAGATCCAGAGGTACATTCGTGAGCGACACCCCTCAGGGAACAAAACTAAGGCCGGAATTGCGCATTTTTATCGCTTCGGCGCTCTCCATCATCGTGATTCTGCTGTGGGCGAAATTCTTCGCACCCAAACCACCCGCGCAATCTCCTCAAACAAATAAGCCAGCGGCTACTGCACCTGCAACCACAGGAACACAGCAGAGCAGCAACGCGCCAAGCGGCGGAGCTCCGACTACTTCTTCCGCACCCGCAACAGTTTCCGCAGCGCCGCCTGCCGCAGTGAAAGGTGACTCACAAGAACGCACGGTTGTGGTGGAAAACGATCTTTATCGTGTGGAGTTTTCGAATCACGGCGGCGTGGTGAAGAGCTGGAAATTGAAGAAATACATGGACGATTCAAAGCCGCGCCAGGTGCTCGACCTGGTTCATGCGAAAACTTCGCAGGAAGTAGGCGGCTGGCCTTTCGCGGTGGTGCTGGATGATCCACAATTGGAAAGCACCGCAAACTCCGCGCTGTTTGTACCTTCCGGGCGCGATAAGGTCCCTACACCAGCTGATTTGAGTTTCTCGTGGAGCGACGGCCACCTGGAAATCACCAAGCGCTTTCATTTTGACCAAAGCTATGTGGTAAAGGCGGAGATCATCGCGAAATACGACGGCAAGCCCATCACCGCTGGCCTCGCGTGGCTTGGCGGATTCGGCGATCTGACAGTGACGAATCCCCGGCCGATCGAAACCGTTAACATTGTTTATAGCGAAGGTGGAAAGACCAACGCGCTGCCGTATAAGAAGGTGGATGACCTCGACAAAATAGGCCGCGGAGTTTGGTGGGGCGGAAAAGATTGGGCAGGCATCGAAGACCGCTATTTCGCGGCCGTGTTCATGCCTGCGAACGGTGCTGCACCTGGGACACTCGAAACACGCTACTGGAAGCTGTGGCATCCGGTGCAGATTGACGGCAAGGATGCGGCCGAGCCCGTTCCGCAGATCGCCACAGCGACCACTTCACCGACCGAGCTGCGCGTGTTTGTAGGTCCGAAAGATTACGACGACCTGAAGAAAATGAATCCGCCGCTGCACGCGCTAGTGAATTTTGGCTGGCTGGAATTCATTGCCGACCCGTTATTTCACGGCATGAAGTGGCTGCAGAAATACATCCCAAATTGGGGATGGGCGATCGTCGTGATGACGCTCATCATCAACATGCTGCTCTTTCCACTGCGCATTTCCAGCTACAGGACGACGCAGAAGATGCAGCGCGTCGCGCCGGAGATCAAGGCGATTCAGGAACGCTACAAGAAATATGCGATGCGTGATCCGCGCAAAGCGGAAATGAACAAAGAAGTGATGGCGGTTTATGCGCGCGAGGGAATCAATCCTGTGGGCGGTTGCTTTCAAATGCTGGTGCAGATGCCAATCTGGATCGGCTTGAATACAGCGCTGCGCTACGCGATTGAGCTGCGGCACGCGCCGTGGTTCGGCTGGATTACAGATCTCTCGGCGTCGGATCGTTACTACATTTTGCCGGTGGTGATGGCAGCCTCGATGTATCTCGCCACGAAAATGACGCCGATGACTACGACGGATCCTCAGCAGCAGGCGATGATGAAGTTCATGCCGATTTCGTTCGCGGCGATGTTCATCATCTTTCCTATCTCTTCGGGACTTGCCGTGTACATTTTGACGAGCAGCCTGGTCGGCATTGGGCAGCAGTGGTATCTGAATCGGACGCATCCCTTGAAACCGACTGACAAAATAGTGAAGGGCAAGAAGGCGTAGCGATTCGCGCCGTTAGCGGCCCATCCAGCCTTGAGAAACGACGTTGCCTGCCGCGTCGAAGTGAACTCGATAGGTGAAGCCCCCTGGCCGATCCGGACGCATCTTTGGGAAACGCAAATCAGAAATCTCCACGATGGCGTCGCCGTTTTCCGTGTGAAATTGCGTGACGGGAAGCCGGGCAAACCACAGCACTTTTTGTACTTCGGGTAACTGCCTCGCCCGCACGATCCATGGATTTGACGGCGCGTCGGGAACATATTTGTACTCGATGGGCGGAACCGAGGGATCCAAAGAAACAGCGCCAGCACTTTCATTGAAAGAGGCCTTTTTGCTCAAATCCATTTTCATTTCGTAAACTCCCCGCGAAGTCCGCACGAGACCATCCCAATTCAAAATGGAAGGCGGATAAGGCAAAGCGCCGATCGCTTCCGGATGAATGCGTTCGAGTGCGACGAACTTTTTGACGCGTTCGAGTGCGGCGCGATGCGCAAAAAAAGCGAGGATGAGATAGACACACGCGGCTCCGAAGCCGGCGCGGTTCCACGTGACAGGTTTGATCCGAGCTCCCCAGCCGCGAAAAGCCGGAAGCAAAAATATCAGAGAAAAAAGAAGGCAAGCGGTGATGACAGCGCCGTCCGAAATCGGTGCGCCGACAATTCGCGCGATTGCAGCGATGAAAAAAGGCGACGGAACGAAAATCACCCACATGATCAGCGCGCGGCGCTTCGCGTGCAACGAATCGCGGTTCACCCATTCGAGCAACTGAGGAATAAGCAGGATGCCGGAGAAGGAAAAATCAACGATGAAGAGTAAATCCCACGCGGGACGCGACCAGTCGAGTGGCGACCAGATTATTGTCCCGAAAGTTGTAACCAGGTCCAAAAAAATGTGGCTGAAGATACCGGCGGCGTAGATCCCGATCAGCGCGGCCAACGACAGAGATTCCCATTTTCGCCAACGCGCGAACCAATACGTGAGACCGGCAAGAAGCACGGAAAAAATCGGCAAACAGAGAAGCGAATGGGTGATGCTCCGATGCCAGGTGATCATCAAGAGTTTGTCGCTCGAGAGCATGTCGCGAAATACATCCGAATCTGGAAAGACGGCGCCGAGCATCAGCGCCCAGGTGACGACGCGCGCGCGATCCATGGACCGGCGCGAAAAAAGATCTTCGCCGCGAAACAGCGCTTTGCCGATGAGCGCGCCTGCAATGCCGTGAGTGATTGTGTCCATGCGTTCAGTTTAGCCAGACGAGGGGCAATACACTAAATGACGTGAATCAACGGGGATTGTTTCTGGACGACAATGCCTACGGGAGAAGCCAAGGCACCGTGCTGCCCCAGCAGTTGGTGCGCCTTCTCCGGCTCAATGTGGAGGCGTCGGGCCAACTCGGCCACGGCGCTAGTGTTCCGCGCCATGCGCACCGCCGTGAGTAATACGCTCTCAGCTTTTGGCAGTTTGGTACCGATTGCGGTTCGGGCCGTTTGATCGGTTTGTTTCGCACTTTCGAGGATAAGACCGACCAGCGCCCTCGCCTCGCGTGACCGGACGGGCAAGTCCATGCGCTCGGTAATCCTAATTGCCCAACTTCGGGTCCGCGAAAAACAGAGCTGAATGCCTCTCTCGATTGCATGTGACGGAACAAGCCCGCGCCTCATCGAGTTCCATCACGTCGAAGTGTGTCGCCAGCGCGCGGGCGCGGTCGGGTTCGCGGCCATAGCCGGTGAGCGCCACGATGCGCAGCGGCTTCATGCTGCGCAGCCGCGCGTCGGCGCGCAAGCGCCCCGCGAGTTCGTAGCCGTCCATGCCGGGAAGCCCGATGTCGAGCAAGGCCAGGTCGGGCGTGAAGCTGTCGAGTGTCGCGAGCGCAGTGAGGCCGTCGAAGGCCGAGCGAACGTCGTAGCCCGAGTCGGTGAGCAGCGTCTGCAGCAGTTCGGCCGCATCGATGTTGTCGTCGACCAGCAGCACGCGCCCGCCGTGGCGAGCGGCAGGCGGTGGCAACGCGGCGCCGGTGTCGCGCGCTTCTTGATGGGGCGCCAGCGGCAGGCGGACGGTAAATCTCGCGCCATGCCCGAGCCCGTCGCTCTCGGCGCTCACCGTCCCGCCGTGCATGCTCACGAGCGTCTTCACGATCGCAAGCCCCAGGCCGAGCCCGCCGGCATGGCGGTCCATGCCTTGCTCGCCCTGCGTGAAAAGATCGAAAACGTTGGGGAGCAAGTCGGACGAGATGCCAGTGCCCTCGTCTTCGACGGCGATGTCGACATGTCCGGGAATCGGCCGGACGCGCAGCCGGATCGGCGCGTCACCGGGGGTGAATTTCGCGGCGTTGTTGAGCAGATTGGCCACCACTTG
>Ga0137409_10009167_pt1 | contig 10071 bp, 7 predicted proteins | sample CZODoug1_16funga_FD_122059 | JGI IMG/M metagenome (GOLD analysis project Ga0137409, IMG submission 122059) | Vadose zone soil fungal communities from Angelo Coast Range Reserve, California, USA - CZODoug1_16fungal (Hybrid Assembly) | ecosystem: Environmental > Terrestrial > Soil > Vadose zone...
ACCATCGACCTCCTGGTCCCGAACCAGGCATCTGAATCCCATAAACGCTTTATTTGGCGTCGCTTACGGGACAAGAATCGTTATTCCCCCCCCTCTTAGTTGTACCTAACTTGTACCTAGCGACCGTCGTGGATTTGTCGTGTCCCTCAATCGGAATTAACGACTGCGGTACTACGTCGAAAAGAAGTTGGACTCAGTACGTTCAGGGTTATGACGGAAACCGAATGTTGGGGGAAATCGACCAGAAAATTCGGTCCGATTTTGATCGTTTTCTGCTGTAGTGAAACTGCGTTTGGGGTCGCAAAGCTGTTGGCCGAGGTCATCGAATCCGCGTTGATTGTCTCCATGATGGCGCTGGAAGACAGCTGCGCCCCAGCAATGTGCACCGAAGTGCGCAGCACTCTCTGCGGATCTGTATTGACGGCTTTGATGAAGATGTGCTTACCGTCAGCAGTGCGGCTCACCACTACATCCAAATAAGGCACGCCCTTGCCCTCCCTAGTTGTGTCGAATGTGGGGCTGCTCACGCGCGCGGTGATTCGTTGTGCGCCAAGGTGGCGATTGTAAAGTTCATTGACGAGGTACGTGGGGGTGACGAATAGCTTGTCGCCGCTGGCCTGCACCATTCCCCCCGACCACCCGTTCACCATGTCGGACACCGCGCTCATGGCCACAATGTCGCTGCGCTCGAATACGTTCATAAGCCGCGCGGCGTATAAGGCAGACTCCATCGAGTGTTGGCGCGGCACGGGCGACGAGGTGTTCCATTCGTTGACGGCCAGTTTGATTGTGCGTCCGGGAACGAGATCACGAATGAGACCACCAAGTTGCTTGTAGAAACGTTCGTAGGACAATGGGTGGGCCATGAGGTTTAACGGATCACCCATCATCTCCCTAGCACCATAATAATGGTGGATCGCAAGATAGTCGATATGAGGGCCCGCAAGCCGCAGGACCTTGCGGTTCCAGTCCATGTTGTTGTCGCCAACAGCGATTAGCTGGATGGACGGATCGACGCCGAACATGGCTGCGGCGTAGCGTTCGAAGTTCTGTGCATAGGTATTGGCATCGCTGTGCCCGCGAACCCAGTCTCCCCAGATTTCGTTCCCAACCTCCCAATACTTCACCTTGAACGCATTGGAGTTGCCGTTCGCCGCGCGCATGGCGCCTTGACGAGAAGATGCCGGACCGTTCGCATACTCGACCCACGCCGCCGCCTCAGTAGGCGTTGCGCCGCGGCCCTCGACATTCACGGTAATCGAGGGTTCAGCGCTGACATTTCGGCAGAGACGAACGAATTCATCAGTGCCAAAATCGCTGGGCTCCGGCTCGTTGCCCCAGGAAAGGTTCGTCCATGTGAGGCGCTGATCGCGCGGACCAATGCCCCACATCCAGTGATAATCCTGAGCAACGTTTCCACCTGGCCAGCGAATGAAGGCAGGACGCAACGCTTTGATCTTCTGGAAGACATCGGAGCGCACGCCATCCACGGCATCACCCGGTAACATAGAAACCTGGTCGAGCCAGAGGCGGCCGTTTCCGCTGAACAGGATGACGATCTTTGCGAGCGCATCACTCTTTGAAGGAGTCAGAGTGAAATCGTATTTCTTCCAATCTCCGAAAACATCATTGATCTCCGCAGACGAGTAGGTTTCCCCGCCGGTCCTGTCCGCTTCCAGCGCCACGTGGATGCGAGCCTTGAATCCATCGGTCCTGATCCACAGATAACCATGGTAAGGGAGTCCCTGCCGAATGAGGATGCTCCCTTGGCGGATTCCACGGCGCTGGCCATCGTCTTCGGCAAGATCCACGAGCAGCGAATGTTCGGTTCGCTCAGTCATGAATTCGTGGCGCGTTGGGTAATACACCGCATCGTCCCAGTGGAAGTGCAGGCCTGGATCATCATTGCGGTCATCTGGTTCGCGTTCCCAATAGCGAGGCAGCCCTATCGCGTTTGGTGCTTCGTCGAAACTTCGATCGCGAATCAGTTCAGCGGTCAATCCGCGCTTCACGCCTTCAAACATAAATTCATCAAATTGGCCGTAGAGCACCGGGCTTATTTGACCCTCGACCCGATCCGCATCGATCTCTACGGTTGCGACGGCTGGGCCTCGCTGATCTTGGGCTCCAAGCGCAGGCCGAGTGAGATAGAAACCGCAGAGAACTAAGCTGAATGATAACCACAGAGCTAAACTCATCGCGGGGTTCGCGCTTTTGATTCTAGCGAAATTCATGCAGATTAGTCAGCCGATCGAGTAAAGACACTGTTCATTGATTTTGGCCGCACGGCGGCAATGATTATTACTGAGTGCAACGCAATCGGAAAGAGGTATGACGCCAGCCTGGAATTCCGGCGACGTATTGCCTTAGCGTCGATCGAACCATATACTCAGCGCCTTGAATCCCCGTAAGCCCTTCTCGCAAGTGAGCACAGTGTACCGGCTCTTTGCTGCGCTGGTGCTTCTGTTCTTCGCAGTTCGTTCGTCCTGCTCGCAAACGACGGCGCAGAAGATAAATGTCAAGGTGCACGCCGATCAGCCGGATGGACCAATGATCCCCATCTGGAATTATTTCGGCTACGACGAACCCAATTACACGTACTCGCTCAATGGCAAGAAATTACTCGGCCAGCTCGCGGCCCTGAGCTCTGCACCAGTTTACGTTCGTGTCCACAATCTTCTGACGACCGGCGACGGATCGGCCTCACTAAAATGGGGCTCCACGAATGTCTACACGGAAGACGCCGCAGGAAAGCCGGTCTATAACTGGGCCCTTCTGGATCGCATTTTCGATACCTTTCACGCCCTTGGAATCAAGCCACTGGTCGAAATCGGATTCATGCCCGAAGCGCTTTCCACTCATCCACAGCCTTACCGCCACACCTTTCCGCAAGGCTCAGTTTTTACCGGCTGGACTTACCCGCCGAAGGATTATCAGAAGTGGTCCGAAGTCGTCTTTCAATTTGTTCGGCATTTTCGCGAGCGCTATGGCGACGCGGAAGTAAAAACCTGGTTGTGGGAAGTGTGGAATGAACCGGACATCCCTTACTGGCAGGGCACTCCCGAGGAGTTCTTCAAGCTATACGACTATTCGGTCGATGCCGTACTGCGAGCGCTGCCTGAAGCTCGCGTCGGGGGCCCGGATTCCACCGGCCCTGCTTCTCCGAAGGCTGCTGAATTCTTGCGCATTTTTCTCGACCATTGCGCGCACCAGCGAAACCAAGTGACCGGAAAAACCGGCTCGCAACTTGATTTCATCGCCTTTCATCCCAAGGGCTCACCAGCCTGGCAAGGCGATCACGTGGTGATGGGGATTGCGCGCCAGCTCGCATCCATCGAACAGGGTTTCAAAATCGTGAAGTCTTTTCCTGAGTGGCATGACACTCCAATCATCCTTGGAGAGTCCGACCCGGAGGGTTGCGCGGCGTGTTCAGCGCGCGCCAATCCCCAGAATGGATACCGTAACGGCGCATTATATGCCGCCTACACGGCGGAGGCGCTGAACGCCAGCTACGCACTGGCGGCCCGCGAGCAAGTTCGTCTTGCGGGCTCCGTCAGTTGGTCTTTCGAGTTCGAAGACCAGCCCTACTTCGAGGGATTTCGTGAACTGGCCACCAATGGATTAGACAAACCGGTACTCAATGCCTTCCGGATGTTCGGGTTGCTGCGCAATGAACGCGTAAAAGTTTCAAGCACAGGTGCGCTTCCGACCGAGCAGGTCGTGAGCACAGGAGTACGGCAACAGCCGGACATCAGCGCCATTGCTACGCGCAAGAATCAGGAAGTCGACATCATGATTTGGAATTATCACGACGAGGACGTGGACGCCCCCGCTGCGCCCATCGACTTCGCGATCACCGGCCTGCCCGAATCCATGCACCTTGCGCTTGTCGAACATTTTCGGATTGACGCGCATCACAGCAATGCCTTCACGGCTTGGAAGCAAATGGGATCACCGCAATCTCCTTCCGCCGAGCAATACGATCAGTTGCAGAGCGCCGGACAATTGCAGCTCCTCACCTCGCCAGCCTGGATTCCGATCGAGCACGGCGTAGCCCATTTGCAATTCACCTTGCCAAGGCAAGGCTTGACCCTCCTGCGCATCACCTGGTGATGGCAAGCCTCGTCGTGAGATTGTCAAGTGTTGACCACCGCGCACAGGGTGAAAACGCTGAAAGGTGCCGAGACAGAATCTGCGACGCAACCTGCTGCCGGTTTTAAGTCTAATCCTCGCCTCATTTCTGTCTCTCGAGAACCTCACGGCAGTTTTCCGAGAATCGATTCGGCAAGCGTGTGCCGCAGTGGTCCAAGCTTATCGCACCCGTACGAGCTGCCCCTGTGCTGCACGCTTTGGTTCATCGTTGATTAGGCCGCGGCCGGCATGGCTCAACTTCCGGCTGGCGACCGAGTCGGAAATCAGTCTGAAAGGATTACTCTCTCGCATTCTTCAGGGAAAGGGAGAGCTGGCTATGCCCCCTCTTCCGACGAGTCCTATAGCTCGAAGGACGGCGAGCCGGCTCTTACCAAAGCGGCGAACCTCCGGCAGTATCTGGGTCCGGTTCGGGACCAGGGTGATGGTGACGAGGCGATTCGAACCTTGGAGGATTTGTTTCGGCGCTATCCCGATCGTGCGTTATCATACAAGGCCTTGGGCAGCCTGGTCATGAATGCGTACCAGTGTTCCTAGGCGGAAAACAGGCTTGAGAAAGCGGTCCGCCTGAATCCAAAGTCGGTCAAAGCGAACTACAAACTGGGACTGCTGTTAGCGGAAATGGGAAAGAAAGACCAAGCGGAAGACCGAGTGAAGATATCGAAATCTCTCCAAACGGGAGACGAATTCAGCCCTCATTTGCAGCTTTGACCGTTGGACCCGAATCAATGAACAGTCGCGCGAAAGTGACTCGAACCCTAGGTCTCGTCGTTTTCGTTGTGGGTTCAATACTGCCTGGCCAGGCACAGCTACGCGAGAAAGCGCCCGCATCGGTCACCCAGATTCAGGATGAGATAAAACGGCATCCTGACAGCCCCAAGCTCTACGTCGCGCTTGGCTTGGCGTATTGGGACCGGAACGATTACCCGCATGCCCTCGAATCGTTTCAGCGCGCGGTGAAGTTGGGCCCCGCCTCTGCCGAGGCACACAATTGGCTGGGTGTTGCTACATTGGAGAAAGGTGATTTGCCCGGCGCCGTCGCTGAATTCAGAAAGGCCGTCTCACTTGACCCGAAATACGCGCGGGCGTACACGAACCTGGGATCGGCATTAGCCAAGAATGGCGAATTGTCCGAAGCGGTTGAGGCTTTTCAAAAAGCGCTCGCGCTTGAACCCGACAATCTAGTGGCGCACTTGAATCTGGGCGTCGGTCTCCGGGAAAAGGGTGATGCCAAGGGTGCTCTCGCGCATGTGCGGCTCGTCGCCCAGCGCGAACCGGACAGCTCCGATGTTCAGTACGTGTTCGGCCAGACTTTGCAACAGAGCGCAGATCTTCAGGGCGCGATCGAGGCATTTGAGAACTCGGTGCGCATTAATCCGCAGTTCCACGAAGGTTATTATGCACTCGGCATGGCCTTGAAGCAGCAGGCCGCATCTCTGCGCAAGCCAAGCCAGCCTCCGGCGAGTCCGGCGGACGACCTCTACAAGCGTGGACAGCAAGCTGCCGCGCGGGACGACCTGAAAGAAGCCGAACAACTACTCAGTGAAGCCCTAAGTAAAGATGAAAGTCACGCCGCCGCGCAGAATCTGCTCGGTTTTATATTGGGGCAGGAGGGAGATTTGCCTTCTGCATTGGTCCACTTGGAGCGCGCCGTGGCGCTCAGACCGGATCTTTCTGACTCACACTACAATTTCGGTGTTGCGCTGTGGTACAGCGGTTCGAAAACCAAAGGCATATCCGAGTTGCAAGAGGCTGTTCGACTTGATCCGGCTGCGGGCACTAGCTATGCCTTTCTCGGAACCGCTCTGGGCGAAACGGGGCAAATAGAGAATTCACGACGGAACCTGCAACGCGCAATCGCGCTCTTGCCCTCCTTCCCCGCCACATACATCGACCTTGGAACTGTTTATCTTCGCGCGGGCGATCTCGATAAGGCCCTGGTGCAATTCGAGGCCGGAATCAATATCTCCGATTCATCCGGTCCCACCCCCGATTGGGATACCGCAATCGCAGGAATTCGTAGGACGCTGGCAGCAAAGCCGGACCGCGCCGAAGCGCACAACATGCTCGGACTCCTACTTGGGCGTAAGGGTGCAGACAGCAAGGAGGTTCTGGCCGAGTTCCGCGAGGCCGTGCGGCTGCGCCCGGATTTCGCGGATGCCCACAACAACATAGGGCTGGTGCTAGCTCAGGGCAACGAGGACAAAGCGGCAGTCGCCGAGTTTCGTGAGGCTCTGCGCATCCGACCCAATTATGCGGACGCACATGCGAATCTCGGCACAATCCTCATTTCCACCGACAGTCGAGAGGCCGTACAGGAACTCAAGCAGGCCGTAGCGCTCGCCCCGGGCCTGTTGAAAGCGCAGTTCAATCTAGCGGTGGCCTACGGCGCAGACCCGAACTATGGGCCGACTAAAGAAATCGACCAGTTGCGTAAGGTGATCGTGACCGAGCCAACTTTTGCACGCGCGCGCCTCGCTTTGGGCAAAGCACTTCTCAGCGAAGGGAAAGTGGAGGAATCCATCGGCGAACTTCGGGAAGCGGTGCGGCTTGAGCCACAGAATACCAAGGCTCACTATCAGCTTGGGCTGGCTCTGGCGCGGGCGGGGCGGACCTTGCGAATCGAAGCGACGATCGCCGCCGTGAAGGAGGCTGTTGGCGCCTGATCGTCCGACGTTTGTCTATCGCGAGGATGTCCTGGCAGGTGTTGTTGAACAGCGTCCGCGACTCCGGCACCCCGGCCGCGGCCGCCTCGTCCACCCCGTCCCGGAAGGGGAAGAAGGCATCGCTCGCGAGCACCGCGCCCTGGGGGTCGTGCCCCTGCTGGCGCGCCTTGTGAACCGCGAGAAACGACGAATCGACCCGGCTCATCTGGCCCGCGCCGATCCCGATCGCCGCCTCCTCGCGCACGAGCACGATGGCGTTCGACTTGATAGACCCCACTGCGGCCCAGGCGAAACGTAAATCGTTCCATTGCGCATCGGTGGGTCGCCGGGTGGTGGCGACTTGCCACTTGGACTCGTCCGCCACGCCCGAGTAGCGGAAGCGGTCCTGCACCAGGAATCCGCCCCGGACGCGCTTGTAATCGAGGGCCTGATCGTCGCCGAACTTCGGAAGCTCCACGACCCGCAGATTCTTCTTCTCCTTGAACAGCGCGACGGCCTCGGCATCGACGCGCGGTGCGACGACGACCTCCACAAACAGGTCGCGCATCGCCTCGGCCGTCGCGCGATCGACGACGGTGTTGAACGCGATGACCGAACCGAATGCCGACGTGCGGTCGGTCGCGAGCGCGCGCCTATACGCGTCGGCGGCGTTCCGGCCCAGCGCGATGCCGCAGGGCGTCGTGTGCTTGATGATGACGCAAGCGGCGCGCGCGTCCTTATTCTGCCACGGCGTCACCGCCATGACCGCGGCGTCGACATCCAGCAGGTTGTTGAACGACAGCTCCTTGCCGTGCAGCTGATGCATGTCGCGGATGCCGGGTTCGTCCGTCACGTACAGCGCGGCGCGCTGGTGCGGATTCTCGCCGTAGCGCAGCGGCTGCTGCCGCTGCATCACGACGCTCAGCGTCGGCGGCAACGACTCCTGTGAGCGCGACAAGTATCCGAGGATGGCCGCGTCGTAGGCGGCGGTATGTGCAAACACCTTAGTGGCGAGGGATCGTTTCAGTTCTTGTCCCCCCGGGCTTGCGCCCGGGGTCAGCCGACCATCTAGTGACACCTTCCGCTCCCTGAGTCGCGGAACGCTCCGCCGGCCACGGGGACAAACTCCCAATCAAAGGTGTCTGAGTGCAGGGTCAACTTGATCACGCCGTGCGTCGTGTTGTTGCGGATCTCGCTGTTGGCGCGGAGGGTCGGGAATTGATAGAACGACGCGCCGCCCGTGCCCACCACGAACTCGCGAATGCCGCGCACGGTATCGAGGACGCCGGTGGGCGATTGCGGCGCGAAGCGCTCGTAGGTGTGGTCGTGTCCGTTGACGACGACGTCGGCGTTGGCGTCGTACAGCGCCTGCCACAGCGGCGCGATGCCGGGATCGTTGCCGTGCAGGCCCGATGAGAAGAGCGGGTGGTGCCAGTAGGCGAGCGTGCAGCGCACCGGATGCGCGGCGAGGTCGGCGCGCAGCCACGTCTCCTCGGCCGAGCCGGGCGTCATCGCGACGTTGCTGTTGAGCGAGATGATGTGCCAGGCGGCGAAGTCGTAGCTGTAGTAGCCGAGTCCCGCGTCACCGGCGACGGGTCCGAAGTAGGCGAAGTAGGCGGCGCCGGCTCCGCTGCGGTAGTCGTGGTTGCCGAGGGACGGGCGGGTGCGGGCCTTGTGGCGTCCCCAGGTGGGGTCGTAGCAGCCCGAGAAGTCGGCCGCGGTACCGTTGGGGTAGGCGTCGTCGCCGGCGGTGAAGACCACGCCGGGGATGGAGTCGAGCAGGTGCGCGGTGACGGAGTCATCGTCCCAGGAGCAGCCCGCGATGTCGCCCGCGCCGACGAGGACGGGGGGGGCGGGCGTCACGACGATTTGCGCGACGGCGCTGCCACTGTCGAACGTGGCGGTGATGGAAGCGAAGCCCGGGGCGCGGGCGCGTACCACGCCGCGCTGGTCCACGTCGGCGACCGCGGGATTGGCGCTGGCCCAGGTGAGAGGCGCTCGAGCGGCTGCGAGGCGGATCGAGTCGCCCACCAGCAGGGCGGCCCAGCGCGGCGCCACGGTGGCGGCGGGCGGGTGGGTGGGCTCGGGTTCGGAGAGGCAGGCGCCGAGCAGGAGCAGGGCGCCGAGGCTCGGCCTCAACGGCGCAGCAGGAGCGCCACCACCGCGAGTGCGGTCGGAGCCCAAAAGGTGAACATCCACTTGATGATGTCCGCTTTCAGCTCTGCGAGGCGCTCGGCTTGCTTGGCGTCGAAGCGCGCGAAGTTGAGCTCGTTGAACTCTCGCAGGTCGGCTCGGTAGGTAGCGTCCACGTTGTTGAACCAGTCCACCAGTTCGTTGGTGACGTCTTCCCCGAACGTCTCGTAGAACTTCTTTGACAACCTAGCTGTTACGGGCACCGAACTCTCCAGGAGGGGGCTGGCGCCAATCTTGTGAGCGCGCGCCCAGTGCCGTCATCGAAACATCGCGTCGCGGTGCCAAACGCCGCGTCAGGCCGAGGATACGCTCGGCGGGGCGGCCGAGTCAATGGGCGCAGCCGAGAAAACAGCCTCGGGGTTCACGCCGTGCGGGCCCGTGTAGCGGAAATGCGCCTCGGTTTTCGGGTCGTGCGGCTCCGTGTGGCGAGAATGCGGCTCGGGTTTCGGGTCGCGCGGGTGCGTGTGGCGGGAATACGCCTCGGGTTTCGGGTCGCGCGGCTCCGTGTGGCAGGAATACGGCTCGGGTTTCGCGGCGTGCGGGTCCGTGTGGCGGGAATACGGCTCGGGTTTCGCGTCGTGGGGGTCCGTGTGGCGGGAATGCGGCTCGGGTTTCGCGGCGTGGGGGTCCGTGTGGCGGGAATACCGCTCGGGTTTCGGGTCGGGCGGCTCCGTGTGGCGGGAAGGCGGGTCGGTTTTCCGGTCGTGTGGGTCCGTGTGGCAGGAATGCGGCTCGGTTTTCGGGTCGTGCGGCTCAGTATAGCAGGAATACACCTCGGTTTTCGGGTCGTGTGGCCCCGTGTAGCGGGAATACGCCTCGGGTTTCGGGTCGTGCGGGTCCGTGTGGCGGGAGGGACGCCTCGGGCTCGCACCAATGGGGCCTAACCTCTGGGGCGGTGGTACGATCCCCACAGCGTCCTCAACTCCGAGCGGGGCCGCCGAGTCAATAGGGGGCGGGGCGCAAAAACAGACGCGCGTACTTCACCGCGAGCCGCACGGGGCGGATGGCGTAATACAGGGGGGCGAGCGGAGCCGGCAGGCGGACGAGCGCCCAGTCTGGGGAGGTTGGGGTGATCGTGATCTGC
>Ga0137409_10009168_pt1 | contig 10070 bp, 9 predicted proteins | sample CZODoug1_16funga_FD_122059 | JGI IMG/M metagenome (GOLD analysis project Ga0137409, IMG submission 122059) | Vadose zone soil fungal communities from Angelo Coast Range Reserve, California, USA - CZODoug1_16fungal (Hybrid Assembly) | ecosystem: Environmental > Terrestrial > Soil > Vadose zone...
GAACTTGTACGTTTGGGGATGGAAGAGGCCCCAGAGCATGCCCGCCACTTATGCCCCAGGGCCTCGATCTAACGCCCCGAATAATACGAGCCGACTTTTGGCTTGTCAAGACCCAAAACACAAGATATTCGGCCTCACTCGCCCTTCAACCCCTACATGTTGGTGGATTACCTGTGGACAACTCTGCTCTCGAATTGAGCAAAGGGTGAGGAAGAACTGTGGGAAAGTGTGCAAAACCGGCCTATTGAACTGATTCGACTAGGGCAAGCTGGCCCGTCTCTGTGGACATCTCTTCGTGGGCCGTTTCGGCCGTCTGGACGCTCTGTGCCGACGCGCGGATCCTGGCCGAAACCTGCTTTCCCTCTCCGTACGCGTTCTGGAGCATGGTGACCGCCCGCTGGAGCTTGTTCTCGAGCACGGTCTCCAGCGTGTCGAGATGGCGTTCGACGTCGATCAGAGCCGACTGGAGCTTTTCCATATCGACCGTGCGGGCGAACTGCAGGTGCAGCTGGTACAGCGTGAGCAGGTAGGGGAGCGCCATCGCGTAGCCGACGACCATCACGTGCCGCTTGTGGGCGCCGACGATGGCTCCCCGGCACACGTCGTAGGCCGCATCAGGGATCACAGCCAGCGCGAAGGGCGATGTCGTCGCCGGGTCGATGTACTGGCTCACTTCGCGTACCCTCCGCTCGACCTCACGCTCCACCTGGCCGGTCAGCTGCGCCCGGCGCGTCGCGTCAATGGCCGGGTCGGACAGCTGCTCCAGGGCCCCGCTCGAAACCCACTTCGAGTCCATCGGCAGCAGCTTGCCGCCAGGAAGGCGAAGGGCCAGCTCGACCACCTTGCCGCCGACCCACACATTCCGCTGAAGCATCTCGGGCGGGAGGTGACGGAGCGCCTCCTCCAGGATGTTCTCGCCTGCCGCCCCGCGAGTCGAGCTGCCGGCGATCACGCTCTCCAGCCGTCTCAGGCTGGCGCGGGCCTCGTCTTCGACCGGCTGGCGGGCGGAGAGGGCCGAACGCAGCCCTTCCACGACCGACTGCGTCTGAGCCAGCCGCTCGCGCAGCTCGGCGGCCTGGGATCCTTGCGTCTGGCCGCCGGCCTCGAGTCGCACCTTCAGCTCGGCGACGTCCCGAGCCTGCCCGTCCGCGCGCCGGACCAGGCTCCAGACCAGGAAGGCCACACCGGCCATCACGGCCAGGAGGCATACAAGGAGAAGGGCGAACAAGAGTTCGAGCAACGACATCTTGCGCATTGTAGTCCGCGAAATGGGTATAGACAAGCCTGTTAACCTGATGAAAATGGCCGCTCAGAAACCCGTTTCCGAGCTCGAGCAGGTGCCCGACCGCATCCCGCTGGAAGAGGTTTACATGCGAATGGCCGAGGAGCTGGCCAAGCGGTCGACGTGCGCCCGCCTGCAGGTCGGCAGCGTGATCACGACGCCCGACCTGACCCAGGTCCTGGGCATCGGCTACAACGGCAACGCAAGGGGGCTGCCGAACCGCTGCGACTCGACCCAGCCGGGAAACTGCGGCTGCATTCACAGTGAGCAAAACGCCCTGATCAAAGCCGGCGCGCAGCTGCCCGGCAAGGTGATGTTCGTCAGCGCCTCACCGTGTGTGATGTGCGCCAAGATGATCATCAACACCAACGTCGGGCGCGTCTACTACCGCGAGGCCTACCGCGACCCGGCGGGACTTGACGTGCTGCGCCAAGCCGGTGTCGAGGTCGTGCACTACGACCGGTGGAAGGACCTCTGGCGCTAGCCCAAGCTTGATTCCGCGTTTTATGCGCCAAAGCCCTTTCAAGATCCGACGATTCCGCTGGTGTAGCGCCAAAAACGCGAAATCTCGCTCAGTGCTCGATCTCCCAGCCTGACTCGGTCTGCACCATCCTGGGCTCGATGATCGGAACCTGTTTCAGCCGCCTGGCGCGCGAGAACACCTTGGCCGCATCCGGCTCTGCCGCCACCGATTCGAGGACGGCGCGCGTCGCATAGACGAGCGTGACGTCGGGACTGGCGAGCGCGCGCTCGGGCGTGATCCACACCCAGTCCGTCACCTCTCCTGCCTGCGGCCGAACCTCCTGGTCCGCCGGCATGCGCGCGAGAAAAAAGCGTGCGTCGTAACGCCGCCTCAACGGCACGGGGGTGACCCACCTCGCGAACAGCACCAGGCGGTCGAGCGCCGGCTCGAGGCGCAGCTCACGCAGGGCCTCGTCAAACGTCTTGCCGCTCTCGACGATCGAGCGCACCAGATCGCACTCCGTCTCGCCCGCGAACTGCCGGCCGCGACGGGCCAGAAGCACCCCAACCTCCTCGAACGTCTCGCGGGTGGCCGCCATCCGGATCTCGTCGCCCCAACCCATGTCGTCGTTGTGAACCGTGCCGCCAGGAAAGACGTAAGCGCCCGGCGCAAAGTCAGCGCCGCCCGGACGCTGGACGAGCAGCAGCTCCCACGGCCGGCTGCCGCGGACCAGCAGCACAGTCGCCGAAGGGCGCGGGACGACCGGCGGTCCACTGTTGATCGCGCCAGGCGGAAGCATCTGATTAGGATGCGGGAGTGGACCTCGGCATCGCAGGCAAGGTCGCCCTGGTCACCGCCGGCACACGGGGAATCGGACTCGGCATCGCGCGTGCGCTGGCCGGCGAAGGGGTGCGCGTGGCGGTGGCCGCACGAACCGAGGGCGACGTGAAACGCACAGCGGCCGCGCTGAAGGGAGTCGGCGTCGTCGCCGACCTCATGACCAGAGATGGCTGCAAGCGGGCTGTGAAAGAGACCGAGGCCGCGCTGGGCCCGATCGACATCCTCGTCAACAACCTCGGACTCCGCGCCGGCAGCTCATGGAGCGACACGGGCACGAAGGAATTCGAGATTGCTTTCCAGGGCAACGTGGCGGTCAGCGTGCGGATGACCCAGCTGGTCTTGCCCGGCATGCTGCTGAGAGGGTGGGGACGCATCATCGCCGTCACGTCTGTCTGGGGTCGTGAGACCGGCGGAGCTCCTGCGTACAACGCTGCCAAAGCGGCGGAGACCAGCTTCGTCAAGTCGCTGTCCAAAGAGGTTGCGGCCAGAGGCGTGACCGTGAACGCCGTCGCGCCAGGATCCATCCTCTGGAAGGGCGGCGGGTGGGATCGCCGCCAGCAGGCCGACCCGAACGGCATGGCGGAGTTCGTCCGCCAGGAGATGCCTCTCGGCCGGTTCGGGACGGTCGACGAAGTCGCCAGCGTGGTGACGTTCGTGTGCTCGCAGCAGGCGAGTCTGTTGAACGGTGCGGTGATCGCAGTCGATGGGGGTCAATCGCGGTCAGGCATCTGAGGGGTCACCTCGCGCTGGCGGCGGTCCTCGTGCTCACCGCCGCGTGCTCGAGCACGAGCCAGCCCAACCCACCGCCCAACCCGAGGACCCTCACGGGCAGCATCGGAGCAGCCGCGTATCGCATCGAGGTGCCGTCGGAGTGGAACGGGACGCTTTTTCTCTACAGCCACGGCTACGTCGCTCCAGGCGGCGACAGAGTCGCGGTCGCGGCGCCTGGAGTCGATGCGACGGCGTGGCTGCTCGGCCATCACTTCGCCATCGCGGGCTCGTCGTACAGCTCGACCGGGTGGGCGCTCGAGGACGCCTTCACCGACCAGATCGCCCTCCTCGACTACTTCGACAAGCACGTCGGCAAGCCGGCGCGGGTGATCGCGTGGGGCCACTCGCTGGGCGGCATCGTCACGGCGGGTTTGATCCAGCAGTATCCAGACCGGTTTACAGCTGCGATGCCGATGTGCGGCGTGCTGGCCGGCGGAATCGCGACCTGGAACGCCGAGCTCGACGCCGCGTATGCGTTCCGGACGCTGCTCGCGCCGACCTCGAACCTGCAGCTCGTCCACATCACCGATCCGGCCGCCAACCTTCAGCTGGCGCTCGACCTCTTCACACAAGCAGAGGCGACCCAGGCGGGCCGCGCGCGCATCGCACTTGTCGCCGCGCTGATCGACCTTCCGGGCTGGTTCGACCCGCGGCTGCCCGAGCCCGCAGCCGGCGACTACGTCGCGCAAGCCGCGGCGCAGGCTTCGTGGGAGTCCCGGGTCGATTTCACATTTGCGTTCCGGTATCGCGCCGAGCTAGAGGAGCGCGCGGGCGGCAACCCGTCGTGGAACACAGGCGTCGATTACGCCCAGCTGCTCTCCATCTCACCCGACCGTGAGGAGGTCAGCGCACTTTATTCCGCGGCCGGGCTCGACCTGCAGTCAGACCTGCGGACTCTCGACGGCGGCGTCCGGGTGAAGGCGGATCCGGCGGCAGCGCGCTACCTCGATCGCTACGTGAGCCTGGACGGCAGCCTGAACATACCGGTCCTGACGCTGCACACGACCGGAGACGGTCTCGTCATCCCTCCGAACGAAAGCGCCTACGCCGACGCTGTCGGAGCCGCGGGCAAGGGCGGGATGCTGCGGCAGGTGTTCGTGCATCGCGCAGGCCACTGCACCTTCACGCCTGCGGAAACCATCGCCGCCGTCCAGGTGATGCTCATGCGCCTCGACACCGGGCGCTGGGACGATGGGGCGCTGAAGCCGGCTTCATTGAACGAAAGCGCCCGCGCTCAAGACGAGTCGCTGAACGCATTCTTCGGCGCTGCAACGCCACCGGCGTTCATAGATTTCAGTCCCGCGCCCTACCCGCGCCCTTTTGCCAAGGGCTCGGCTCTTCCTGGCTAGAATCCGGTCCGATGGCCAGGTTCAAGGGCACGCTGACGCCAACGCCAGGCGGCGGAGGCGGGTGCCTCGTGCCGGTGCCACGCGAAGTCGCCGACAAGCTTGGACTGAAGGGCATGCCCAAGATCCAGGCGGTGATCGCTGGACAGCCCTACCGCGGTTCGCTGATGCCGATGGGCGACGGCACCTGGTGCCTTGGCGTGTTGAAGTCGATCCAGGAGGCCGCGGGCGTGGGATTCGGCGACACCGTTACAGTCGAGCTCGAGCTCGACACGGCGCCACGCATGGTCGAACCACCGCCTGACCTCGCCCGGGCGCTTGCGCGCAACAAGAAAATGGCGGCCGCCTGGGAGGGTCTCTCCTTCACGAACAAGAAAGAGATGGCGCGCAGCCTCGAGGAGGCGAAGAAGCCCGAGACCCGCGAGCGCCGCCTGGCGGCAGCGCTGGCGAAGCTAAGGGCCTAAGGCACTGTTGGTGCCAAACGTGCGGAATTTGGTTCGTTCACACGTCCCGTTGGTGCCAAACGTGCGGAATCCCGGAAGCTAAGGGCCTGAGATAGGGTTCGCGCCGAGCTGGCCCGCGAGGAGAAGGGTGGTCGGGTAGACGCCGAGCAGGACGGAGGCGACACCGCTCAGAGCGATCACCGAGGTGCTGCTGATCGAAGCGGGCAGCTGATCGCGGCGTGCCGACGGCGACCAGATTGGAATCAGGACTCGAACGTAGTAGAAGACGGACACCACGCTCATCAGCACTGCAAGCACGACCAGCCAGGTGAAGCCAGAGCTCACGCCGGCGGTGAACAGGAACAGCTTTCCGAAGAAGCCGACCGTGGGTGGGAAGCCGGCGAGTGAAAGCATGAAGATCGACATCAGAACAGCCATCACCGGGCTACGCTGCGCGAGACCCTCGAGGTCTGCGAATCCATCGCGGTCGCCTTCTGGGCCCGCGAGCAGCGTGACTACCGCGAACGCTCCGAAGTTCATGAACATGTAGACGAAGAGGTAGTAGAGCACCGCTGCGAGCCCGGCCTGGCCACCGGCGATGACGCCGATCAGGATGTAGCCGGCCTGCGCCACGCCGGAGTAGGCGAGCAGGCGCTTCAAGCTCGACTGCGCGATCGCCATCAGGTTGCCGACGACCATGCTCGTCGCCGCGACGAAGGCGAGCAGCACCTGCCATTCGGGCGAGAGGTGGGGGAGACCGCCCGAGAACACCCGCACGATCATCGCGAAGGCCGCGGCCTTGGTCCCCACGGACATGAACGCCGTGACCGGTATCGGCGCGCCCTGGTACACGTCCGGGGTCCACATGTGGAAGGGCGCGGCTGAGACCTTGAAGGCGAAGCCGACCCCCATCAGCACGATGCCGAGCAGGATCAAAGGGTTGCCTGAGGTCGACGACGTGAGCCGCGTCGCGATGTCGGGTATCACGGTGGTCCCGGCGGCGCCGTAGATCAGCGCCATGCCGTACAGGACGAAGGCGCTCGCGAAGCCGCCGACCAGCAAGTACTTGGCGGCGGCCTCCTGCGACCGGCTCTCCGTGCGCGCGAAGCCGCACACGACGTAGAGAGCGATCGAAAGCAGCTCGAGGCCGAGGAACACAGTGACGAGGGACGTGGCCGACGCGAGCACCATCATCCCGATGACCGCACCCATGATCAGGATGTGAAATTCCGACTCGAGCATTCCCCGCTTACGCAGGTACGAGTGCGAGAGGGCGACGGTGAGGATGCCGAGGGTCGCGAACAGGATCTCGAAGAACAGGGCGAAGTTGTCGCCCGTGGCGAACTTGTGATACGCGAAATCGCCCTGTGCGTACAGCCAGCGATAGACCGCCGTGCCAAGCGAGTAGGTGAAGCCGACCACGGCGACGATGGCGACCGCCCCACCCCGGCGGCTCTTCGGCAGGACGAGGTCGACCACTATCGCGAACAGGAAGAAGCCGGTCAGCGTGGCGATGGCTGCGATCTGGCCGAGGTCGGCGAGCGCCTGAGACCACGTGTAGGACAGGTCAGCGCTCATCTCGCGAGCCCGGCCTGGCCGACCGACGTCATCAGGTTTGTCAGCACGTTGGGGTAGAGCCCGATCGCGAACATCAGCACGATCAGCGGCGCCAGCAGCGTGAGCTGGCCCGCATGGATGTCCGCGCTCGGCACGGGTCCAGCCGGAGCGCCCTGCATCGTGCCCTGGAACAACCGCAGCATGTAGACGGGCGCCAGCACCAGCCCGATCGCACCGAACACTGCGAGTACGGGCTCGCGCTGCCACGCGCCCAGCAGCGTCATGAACTCTCCGACGAAGCTGTTGAGCCCTGGAAGCCCCAGGGCAGCCAGGGTCACGATGAAGAAGACCCCCGCCATGATCGGCATGCGTAAAGCCAGCCCGGCCATGGCCGCGCGGTCACGGGTGCCGACACGATCGGAGATCCAGGCCACGATCAGGAAGAGGGCCGAGATGATGATTCCGTGGTTGACCATCTGCAGCACGGCCCCCTGCTGGCCCTGCACGTTGAAGGAGAAGATGCCCAGGACGATGAAGCCCATGTGGCTCACGCTGGAGTAGGCGACCAGCAGCTTCATGTCGCGCTGGGCGATGGCCATCAGCGCGCCCCAGATGATCGCCGCGACGGCCAGCACCGGGATGACCCATCGCCAGTCCCACCAGCCCACTGGCTCAGGGAACAGCGGCACCGCAATGCGCAGGAAACCATAGGCGCCTGCCTTGCCCATCACGCCGGCGAACGTCACCAGCATCGGAGTCGGCGCGGCCAGGTAGGCGTCGGGAAGCCAGCTGTGAAACGGGAACAGCGGGGTCTTGATCGCGAAGGCGAGCGCGAAGACGAAGAAGAGGCCGAACTGGATCGACGGTGAGGGCGCGAGCGTCGCCAGCGTGGCGAGGTCGAAGGTTCGCTGGCCGGTGAACACGTACTCACCGATCACGCCGACGAGCATCAAGAGCGACCCGGCGAGCGTGTAGAGCACGAACTTGATCGCCGCGCGCCCGGGCCTGTCCCCCTCGCCAAAGATCCAGAGGAGGAAGTAGGCCGGGATGAGCATCGCTTCCCAGAACACATAGAAGAGGACGAGGTCGGTGGCCATGAAAACACCCGCCAGCCCGGCCGACATGGCGAGCATCAGCGCCACGAAGCGGTTGGCGTGGCGGCTCGCGACCGGCGTGGCGAGGATCGCGATCACGGTCAAGAAAGAGTTCAGGACGACCAGCCACAGGCTGATGCCGTCGATGCCGAGCCGGTAGAAGATCCTCAGCTGCGGGATCCACGGCACGGTCTCGGTGAACTGGTAGCCGCGATACCCGGGCGCAAACGAGAACGCAACGCCCGCTGCGACACCGAGGGCAGCGACCGCCACCACGACGCCGGACCATTTCGCAAAACGCGGTGGCATGAAGGCGATCAGCGCGGCGCCGATCAGCGGCAGCAGCCAGATGACCGTGAGCGTCATGAGCCCACCCTGATCAGAAGGAGCACCGCCGCGACCACCGCGCCGCCGACGAAGACGAGTACATAGCTGCGGAAATAGCCGCTCTGCGTGAGGCTCAGGCTGCTCGCGCCGGCTAATGCCGCCCGCCCGGTGCCGACCACGGCGCCGTCGAGGATCGGCTGCTCGATGTCTCGCAGGCCGGAGTCCGCGAGCGCGTCCATCGGCCGGACGAAGGCGGTGTCGTAAATCTCATCGACGTAGTACTTGCGCTCCAGCAGGCGCTGCGCCCAGGGAAAGCTGGCGCTCCACGTCTTCCAGGTCCGTTCGACGTAAAACCGGTAGGCGGCAACAAACAGAAGCGTCGCGAGGACCATGGTCAAGAGCCCGACCCCCACGTCGATCCAGCCGCCCTCCCAGTGCATCTTTCCGAGAGGCGAGACCAGGAAGTCGGAGACGGCCGACGGCCCAAAGCCCAGGGCGCGCGTCTGGATGAAGCCGCCGACCACCGAAAGGCCGGCCAGCATGAGGACCGGGACGAGCATCACCGAGCGCGCCTCGTGCGGGACCAGGACGGGCCGCTCGGGTGACGGCTTCCCGCCGAAAGCCATCCACCACATGCGCCCCGTGTAGAAACCGGTGATCAGGGCGGTGATCGCGCCGATGATCCACACGGCCTGGGCGAGCGAGTCGTCGGGCTTGGCGAACGCGGCGCCGAGTATCTGTTCCTTGGAGAAATAGCCGACCAGTGGGATCACGCCGACAAGCGAGAGCGATCCGATGAGAAACGCCCATGACGTGCGCGGCATCTGGCGGAAGAGTCCGCCGTACTTGCGCATGTCCTGCTCATCGTGCATCGCGTGGATGATGTTGCCCGCTGCAAGGAAGAGCAGGGCCTTGAAGAACGCGTGGGCGAGGAGGTGGAAGAACCCGGCGGCGTAGGCGCCGATGCCGACCGCGAGGAACATGTAGCCGATCTGGCTCATCGTCGAGTAGGCGAGCACGCGCTTGATGTCGACCTGGACGATGGCGATGGTGGCTGCGAAGAGCGCGGTGACAGCACCGACGATCGCCACCGAGCCGTGCGCGTAAGAGGCGATGTCGTAGATCGGGTGCATGCGGCCGACGAGGTAGACGCCGGCCGTGACCATCGTCGCGGCATGAATCAGGGCGCTGACCGGAGTCGGGCCTTCCATGGCGTCCGGCAGCCACGTATGCAGTGGAATCTGAGCGGACTTAGCGACCGCTCCGACCAGGAGCAGGAACGCAGCCAGTTCGAGCATCGAATCGTCGGAGCGCACCGAGTGAAAGACGCCGGCAAACGTCACTGCGTGGAACTGCACGAACAGGACGAAGGTGCCGAGGATCATGCCCACATCGCCGATGACGTTCATCACGAACGCTTTGCGCGCGGCGAGTACAGCCGACCGCCGCTGGTACCAGAAACCGATGAGGAAGTACGAGCTGAGGCCGACGAGCGCCCAGCCGATGATGAGGAACACGAAGTTCCCAGCCAGGACGAGCAGCAGCATCGAGAAGATGAACACGTCCATGTAGGTGAAAAAGCGCGCGTAGCTCGGGCCGTCCTCGTGCGCCATGTAGCCGACTGAGTACGTGACGATGAGCCCGCCGACGCCGGTGATCACGAGGCACATGAAGATCGAGAGGTTGTCGACGAGCAGGTTGAAAGGCAGCTCGAAAGTGCCGCTCTTGATCCAGGTCCAGTAGGCGAAGTCGCCATTCACCTGGTTGAAGAAGAGCCACAGCGTGGCGGCAAAAGACAGCCAGACCACGCCCGGGCCGACGATCTGCGTGACGGCGCGTGGCATCCGCCAGCCGCGCCCGGCGAGCAGCAGCGCGCCCGCGGCCGGGAAGAGAAGGATCGAAAGAGCGACTGCCGAGGCGTTCATCCCTTGAGCTCGCTGAGGTCGT
>Ga0137409_10009169_pt1 | contig 10070 bp, 7 predicted proteins | sample CZODoug1_16funga_FD_122059 | JGI IMG/M metagenome (GOLD analysis project Ga0137409, IMG submission 122059) | Vadose zone soil fungal communities from Angelo Coast Range Reserve, California, USA - CZODoug1_16fungal (Hybrid Assembly) | ecosystem: Environmental > Terrestrial > Soil > Vadose zone...
TATCTCAACCCCGACTATTTCCTCGGCGGCGCGCAGACGCTCGATGTGAGTGCGGCACGCCACGCACTCAAAGCGCACGTCGCCGATCCGCTCAAGATGGACGTGCTCGAGGCAGCGGCCGGCATCCAGCGCATCGTCGACATGCGCATGGCCGACGAAGTGCGCGTGTTCGCGGCCAAGCGCGGCGTCGATCTCACAGCCTTCACGCTGCTGCCGTTCGGCGGCGCTGGTGCGGTGCACGCCGCCGCGGTCGCGGCCGAGCTCGGCATGCGGCGAATTCTCGTCCCGCCGCGGCCGGGCGCGTTCTCGGCGCTGGGCCTCCTTTGCACCGACGTCGTGCATGACTACATCCGGTCGGAGCTGCGCCCGCTCGATGCAGTCACCGCCGACCATGCCGAGAACATTTTCTGCGAGCTCGAGGCAAAGGCACGCGAGGAGCTTGCAGCCGAGGGCATGGCGAATGCGGCGGCGCGCTTCGCGCGCGAGCTTGATCTTCGCTACACCGGCCAGGGCTATGAGCTGCGCACACCGCTTGATGGCCTGTTCACGCAACGGCTGACTGCGGCGTCGATGGCGGCTGCACGCGCGCGCTTCGACGAGCGTCATGCGCAGATCCATGGTCACGCCGCGAAGGAGCGACCAGTCGAGGTGGTGAGCTATCGCGTGCGCGTGCGCGTCACGGTGCCGAAATATGAGCCACGTTCGGAGCCAGCGCCAGCGCAGCCAGCTGCGGCGTTGGCGAAAGGCAAGCGGCGCATTCACCTCGGCGTGACGCAAGCGGTCGAAGCGACGCTTTACGAGCGCGACAAGCTCGACATTGATGCAACGATCGCGGGGCCCGCGATCGTCGAGCAGTTCGATGCCACGACGGTGATCCCGCAAGGCTGGATGGGGCGCGTGGATGGATATCGGAATTTGATTTTGGAGAGGAAGATGTAGCCCGGATTGAGTGCTAGCGAAATCCGGGCTCAGCCCCGGGTTTCGCTTCGCTCATCCCGGGCTACAAGAGGTTGATCATGGACGCCATCACCATCCAGATCCTGCGCAACAAGATTGCGAGCCTGGTCGATGAGATGCACTATCATTTCTATCGCTCGGGCTATTCGACCATCATCCGCGAGTCGCGCGACTTCTCCTGCGTGATCCTCGACCGCGACGGGCGCCTGATCGTGGCGCCGCCGATGTTCTTCCACGCGCCGGTCTATCGCCATCTCGTCGGCCGCATTCTCGACGTCTACGGCAAGGCCAATGCGATCAGCGAAGGCGACGTGTTCGTCTCCAACCACCCTTATGAAGGCGGCCTGCCGCACGTCTCCGACATGGCGTTCGTGGCGCCGGTCTTCGTCGATGGCCGCATCGTCGCCTTCTCGGGCTCGATCGCGCACAAGGCCGACGTCGGCGGCGCAGTGCCGGGCTCGACGTCTGCCAATGCGACGGAGATGTATCACGAGGGACTTCTCCTTCCGCCGGTGAAGATCTGGGAGGCCGGAAAGCCGGCGACCGACATCGAGCGCATCATCCTCACCAACAGCCGCCAGCCCGCGCTGGTGCGCGGCGACATCCATGCTCAGATCGCGGTGACGCAAATGGGCGCGACGCGCGTCAAGGAGCTGTGCGGCCGCTTCGGCGCCACGACCGTGACTGACGCATTTGCAGCGATTCTCAAGGGCGCGGCCGACGAGCTCAAGGCGGCGATCGCGAAGCTCCCGGAAGGCACATCATCGGCCGCGGGCTTCCTCGACAGCGACGGCGTCGTGGTCGACAAGCCGATCAAGCTCGCGGTCACGGTCGCGGTCAAGGACGGCCTCGCGCAGTTTGATTTTTCCAACAGCGATCCGCAGGCGAAGGGACCGGTCAATCTGCGGCCTTCGATGGTGGAAGCCTGCGTGTTCTATGCGCTGATCGGTAGCCTCGGCCCGGACCTGCACTTCAACGATGGCATGCGAGACGTGGTGCGGCTCACGTTTGCACCGCGCACGATTACCAATGCCGACCCGCCTGCGCCGGTGTCGAGCTATCAGATGGTCAACCTGCTGCTGGTCGACGTGATCCTGGAGGCGCTGGCTCATTTCAACCCACGCCGCGCCATCGCGCATTCGGGCGCTTCCAGCGCGCTCGGCATCGCCTGGAACAAGCCGCGCCCCGGGCAGACCAACATGCAATACGAAATCGCGGGCTCGGCCTATGGCGGAGGCATGGGCCATGACGGCGCAACCGCGACTGCGACGCATTTGAGCAACCTGCACACCACGCCGATCGAGATTCTCGAGTCGGAGTTTCCCTGCCGCATCACGCGTTTCGATCTCGTCCCCGATTCCGGCGGCGCCGGACAGTGGCGCGGTGGGCTCGCGATGCGGCGCGAATATGAGCTCCTGGAAGACGCGACAGTCATCCGCCGCTTCAACAAGACGCGCTTTCCGCCGAGCGGCGTGGCCGGCGGTCGCGCCGGCGAGCGCGCCCGCTTTGTGGTTCGGCTGGGCACGCCGCAGGAGCTCGAGACTACGGCGTCCGCGCGTGTCGAGATGCGCGCGGGCGAACGCTTCCTTCTGCAGAGCGCTGGCGGAGGCGGCTTCGGTGACCCGGGCAAGCGCGACCGCGGGGCGCTCGCACGCGACATCGCTGAAGGTTATGTCTCGCCGGAAGCCACCAAGAGCGACTATGGAACAACGCGGTCCTGATGGATGCTCGCCGTGCGCCGGGCGCGACGCCTCCGCGCTTGCCCATGGTCCGGCACAAGGATATGTCGGAGGTGATAACGCGGAAGGAAATGTTCATGTCATTCTCCAGCTGGCGCGGCGTCGTCGGGATGGTCAACCCGACCATGCGGCCCGGCATGACCGAGGAGGTCTGCCGTCTACTGCCCGAGGGCATCGGACTCATCCCGCTGTTTCTCAATATCAGCCGTGGCACCGAGGACGAGTTCGAGGCCATGATGCCGCACTACGAGAAGCTCGTGGCGGTGCTGGCCGAGCAGCAATGCGACCTCATCCACCCCAACGGGGCGCCGCCGTTCATGGTCCACGGCTTCAAGGGCGAGGCCAAGATCGTCGCCGCCTGGGAGAAGAAATACAAGACGCCTATCATCAGCGTGGCGCAGAACCACGTACGCGCGCTCAAGGCGGTCAAGGCCAAGAGCTTCGTTGGCGCCACCTATTTCCCCGAGAAGCTGAACGCGATCTTCGCGCAATATTTCACCGATGCGGGCTTCAAGGTGCGCGGCATGGACGGCATCGATGTGCCGTTCAACAAGGTGCAGGAGCTCTCGGCCGAGCAGATTTACGCCCACATCAAGAAAAGCTTCCTCAGCCACAAGGGCGCCGACGCGATCTACATGCTCGGCTCCGGCTGGCGCACGCTGCCGATCATCGAAACGCTCGAGCGAGACCTGCAGGTGCCGGTGGTGCATCCGGTGACCGCGCGGGTCTGGGAGTTCCAGAAGCGCTTGCATGTTCGCGAGCCGCGCAGCGGCTTTGGCTGCATGTTGCGGGAGTTGCCGGAGCTGGCGGGTTGAGCGGGCTACGAGACGATAAGAAACAGGAGAGACGTCCGATGATGGCAAGAATAATGGCGGCTATGGTGGGCGGTCTGTCCCTGGGATTGATCGCGATGCCATCCGCAAACGCGCAGACCGTCGAGCAGTTCTACCGCGGCAAGACCATCACTGTGCTGGTCGGCACCTCGCCCGGCGGCATCAACGACATCACGGCGCGCTTCGCGGCCAAGCATTTCGGCCGCTTCATCCCGGGCAACCCGCTCATCAACGTGCAATATACGCCGGGCGGCGGCGGCCTCGTCACTGCCAACCGCATCTACAATGCATCCGAGCGGGACGGCACCGTGCTCGCCAAGCTCGAGCGCGCCACCCCACAGCTCGCCATTCAGGGCTTTCCGCAGGCGCAGTTCGATCCGACCAAGCTCGCCTGGCTCGGCAGCATGTCGTCCTATGCGGACGATGCCTATCTGATGCTGATCAACGCCGACCATCCGGCGAAAAGCGTGAACGACATCAAGCCGGGCGGCGCCCGCAGGCTCACGCTCGGCGCCAACAACGCCGCCTCGAGCAATCTCATCTTCGGCATCATTGCGAAGGAGGTGCTGCACCTCAACCTCAACGTGGTGCGCGGCTATACGGGAGCTGCGCCCCTGTTCCTGGCGATGGCGCGGAAGGAAATTGACGGCCAGCTCGTCGGCATGAGCTCGGTCAAGACCGGCCAGCGTGACATGTGGGAGAAGCGCGCGTTCCGCACGCTCGTGCAGTTCGGCCGCACCACCCGCCATCCCGAGTTCCCTGATGTGCCGACCGGGCGCGAGCTCGCGCCGAGCCCCGACATGCTGTCGCTGATCGAATTTGCCGAGATCCCGTTCTTCATGTCGCTGCCGTTCGTCGCGCCCCCCGGCGTGCCGGCCGATCGTGTGAAGGCGCTGCAGGACGCATTCATGGCGATGTGCCGCGATCCGGGAGTCCTGGACGAAGCAACCAAGCTCGGCATCGACATGAGCCCGATCACCGCCGAGCAGATTCTCCAGTTGGTCGGGCGCATGGCGGCGACCCCGAAGGACGTGATCGCGCGCTACAACGTGATTGCGGGGGAGAAAAATTGAAGCCGTCTGTCGTTCCCGCGCGTACTCACGCCGCTTCGAGGATCTTGTCCTGCTTGCGGAAGTGATAGCGCGGCAGCTTGTCGAGATCGGTGCCGGTGATGCGGATGACCCAGGCCTTCTGCTTGTGCTCGGTCGAATGGATCACGCCGGGACCATAGGCACGAGTCTGGCCAACACCGAGGCCGTATTGGCTCGACATTGTCAGCTCGTAGTGCTCGTCGCTCGCCGGGTTGACGCGGCGCCACTCGGTCATGCCGGTGACCGCCTTGGCGTTGCCATAGATCGCCCACGAGCTGCCGTGGCTGTGCGGCTTGCCCTTCTTGCCGCCCTCCTGCACGTGCGCCAGCACATAAAAGTCGAGCTCCTTGTCGTGAAAGAGCACGCGCTTGCCAGGCGGCATGTCGTCGTTGAAGGTTTCGGCCACGAATAGCGGATTGACCAGCAGGTGCGACAGACGTTCGGCCACCTGCGGCAACGCCTCGGCCAAAGGCTTCGCTTTGAGGAGCGCATGCGCATCGGTGCAGAAATTATCGAGCGTATAGGCCATAGGCGCGTCTCCCTAATCGAGCTTTGCGGTTCAATCTACTCTGCGGCCGGCTCGAACAGCAATCCCGCGTCGCGATAGGCCGCAAACGCTCCGGGATGGAGCGCAACGCCGCCAAATGCCAGCGCCAGGGGCCCTTGCGTACGCAGCGGCTCGAACAGCTCGCCGAGCCCGGCAAATAACTGATTGCCACGGCCAAGCTCGTCCGCGCCGGCCACGATCGCGGTGACCGCTTCGCGCACGATCGAGTCGGGCACGCGCGCATGGGTTGCGAGGATGTTGACCACCGCCGGCTGCGCCACATCGGCATCAAGACCGCAGATCGCACCCGCGCGTATGGTCGCTGGGCGATAGAACGACACCGCGCGTACGAGCCGATCGAGATCGCCGGCCGCATAGGGCAGGACTCTGACTGCAATGCGCTCCGACAGCTCTGTCATCACCTTGTTCGGGATCGGGCATTGGAACTGGGCATCGACCTCGCCGAGCGCCAGCGCATCTGCGCCGGCGGCAAAATCGAGATAGACCGGCGTAAAGGCCGAGAAGCTCAGTCCCAGCACACCGAAAATATTATGCGCATGCTGCACCATGCCGCTGGTCTTCATGCCGACCGCAACCCGGCGGCCACGCAGATCGGCGACCGTGCGGATGTCGGAGCCAGCACGCACGATGAAGAACAGCGGGCCGGCGTTCATCGGCGCCACCATGTGGATGTCGATCGGCTGAGCGAATGGCGCCTCGCCGTTCTTGGCGCGCCCGATCCAGTTCGAGGCCATGAAGCCGAGCTCGATCTCGCCTGCGTGCAGCCGATTGGCATTCTCGATGCTGGCCGAACTCGATTCGAGCACCTCGACGGGAGCGAGCGCGGCACGCCGATCGAGTACGGTCTTGAGCGCGATGCCTTGACTGTGAAAGGTGCCGTCCCGCTCCGCGGTGCCGATCCGAATGCCCATTCAACTCCACCTTCCCGCGCGACGCCGAGGAGCCGCCGCTGTAGCAGACGCCGCCGGTTGCGTCGAGACGCGCCCGGCGGCGCAAGTGATCGTTACAAGTGATCGTTACCCGTGATCGCTAATGACCGTGCTTCGGCGCCGCTGGAGCCCCAGCGCCGATCGACTCGACCTTGAATTCGACGTCGACGGTGCCGGCTTTCTCGAAGCTCAGCTGACCCTTCAGCTTGTCGCCTTGCTTGAACGGTGAGCGCAAGTCCATGAACATGATGTGGTAGCCGCCAGGCTTGAACTCGACCTTCTGGCCGGGGCCGATTTCCAGCCCGCCCTTGACCTGACGCATCTGCATGGTGCCGCCTTCCATCTTCATTTCGTGCACCTCGACCCGACCAGCTTGCGGCAGTGTGACACCCAAAAGCCGGTCCGGCGTTGCACCCGTATTGGTGATCGCCAGGTAGCCACCGCCAACCTTGGCACCGCCCGGCGTGGCGCGCGCCCAGGGCTGATCGACCTTCATCGGGCCGACGGAATAGGTCTGTCCGAGCACCGCGCCAGCCGTGGCGGCAAACATACTCATCGCGAACAGCAACTTGCGAGTTTGTGACATTGTTAGCCTCTCATATCTCGGTTGAGCTCAATTGTGAGGATTGCTGAGGATCTCGCGCCTGCGCGGTGAGGTCGAGGCCCCGCGCGACCGCCTGTAGTTGACGTTGAGGCGGCAGATCCCAGAAGAAGCGCGCGGCTATGCAGTCGGCGGCGCGCGCGCGCCGCCGGGCAGCCAAGCTATGGTTGCGTGATGATCCGCACCAGGTGGCGCCGCCAATCGCGACGACAAACCTTCGATCGCCAACGTCAGCGCGCTGACGTGATCGACCAACGCAGGAGCGGGCGTTCCGCACAGAATGCAGCAATCCGCGCTATCGTGCTCCACCGGCGCGACTGGCGCGGGCAGGGATGCAACGCCGCCTCCTGAACAGATCACGCCTGCGATGGTGGCGGCCTGCTGATGCACCAGCGCCGCCCCAGCACCAAGACTTGCGAACAGCGCCTGCAGCGCCAGCGCATAGGCCGCGACCAGCGCGACCCCTGCCCTGCGCGGGCTCCATCGACGTGTCATTTGATCTCGGTACGTCATGCGATGCGCGATCCGGCGCCGCTCATTCGATTCCTATAGCACTGCTTCCCTTCACTCGACAATGTCGCGCAATTGTCAAACAGCCAGCCGGCGCGAAAAAGTTCGTTCGCAAGACAACCAAGCGCAAGCGCGCAAGGGCCAAGCGGATAAAGGCCAAGGGAGTCAAGGCCAAGGGAGTCAAGCTAAGACGACGCACCGAAAGGCCCGCAAGTCGAAAATCACGAGAGCCAAGAAAGACTCGAAAAGGCAAGTGAAGCACGCACGTGGATCCTATGCCCTTCTCGTGCGCGGCTGAATGTTGCGGCCACGCCCAGCCGCTGTACGACAGAGTCTACTTGCTGCGCCGCGCCCGCTTCGCCGGCACCTTCTTCCCCTTCTTGCGCGCCTTGGATAGCCCGATCGCAACCGCCTGCTTGCGGCTCTTCACCCTGCCGCCTTTGCCGCCTCGACCGCTCCTGGCTGTCCCACGCTTGTAGCGTCGCATCTCGTTCTCGACGTCGGTGCCAGCGCTCCGCGAATATCTCCGTGTCCTTCTCTCGGCCATGTCACTCTCCCGGGACGAATTGGCAGCGAACACAATAAGGGTCCGACGGTTACAAGTCGGAGGCGGGCGTAAGGTTCCTTTCGGCGCGCATGCCCCGGCGAGGCGATCCGTTCACGCGCGCAGCGCGCACACAGCCCGACTATCTGTTCTCATCCATGGATGACATCCGACGCGCCATTGTCGACTGACTCGCACTCTCATTGCATGCGCGCGCGAGTTTGGGTCTTGATGCCTCCGCGGCCAGGCTCCAGGGCATTGCGCGCAGAGCATGTCAGCTCCCAGCGCAGGCCGTCCGGCTTGTAGTTCATCGAGACGTGCCCCGAAACAGCCGCCTCAGCCAACGTGGTCAGCACGGTGTTTCCAAAGCCGCGACGCGTGGGCGGCTCAACCGCTGGTCCGCCGTGCTCCTGCCAGAATATGGAGAACACATCATCATCGCACGTCCAGGCGATCGTGATACGACCATGCTCGTTCGATAGCGCACCATGTTTGATGGCGTTCGTTGCCAGCTCATGCATTGCCATGCCAATGCCCTGCGCGGCCTCCCTGCTCAGGCGAAGCTCGGGCCCTTCGATGGCAATACGGGTTCCAATCGAGTCAGAAAAGTAAGCGAGTTGCGCATGCACGAGGGGCTCGAGATCGATCCCTTGCCATTCGTTCTTGACAAGCAGGTCGAGATTGACGGAGAGCGACTGTATTCGCTCAGTGAGCTTTTTCAGAAAATCGCGCGGACTCGTCGACGTGGTCTGGCGGGCAATTGCCAAAACGACTCCAAGCATGTTCTTCGCCCGATGGTTGACCTCGAGCATGAGCAGGCGCACCTGCTCCTCCGACCGCTTGCGATCCGTAATGTCGACGCCGGATGGCACGACAGCGGCGACGCTGCCGTCGGCTGCAAAGATGGGTGCCGCCTGAAAATCAACCCACCGCATTTCGCCTTGCGCCGAATACTGGAGGTCGCAGCGTACTGTCTCGCCGGCCAGGCAGCGCGCCACAATGTCGCTCATGAGCTTGTTAGCCTCCGGCGAATACGACCACCAGGGCGCGTCAGCCATGAGCCGGCCGACGACCTCCTCGCGCGCGACTCCGGCAGCCTCCAGCGCGCGGGCATTCACCTCAATGATCTTGCCGCTGGCGTCGAGCAGGCCGACGAACGCGTTGACCGTATTGATAATCTGGCTCAGGCGCTCCTCGCTCTCCCGCAGTCTCCGTTCGCGCTCCTTGCGCTCAGTGATGTCGCGAGCCACCTTGGAGGCACCAATCAGCTTGCCCCTGCCATCGCGCAGGGGCGAGATTGTCACCGAAACATCGATAAAATGACCGTCCTTGGTCAGGCGCATCGTCTCGAACGATTGGATCATCTCGCCTCGCTGGAGTTGGGCGATGATTTCATCTTCCTCTTGCTGCCGATCGGGGGGAATCAGACGCCGGACGGATTGTCCGACGATCTCTTTTTCAGAGTAGCCGAATATGCGCTCGGCGCTTTCATTCCAGCCGGTGATCGTCCCATCAAGCGTCTTGGTGACGATCGCATCATAGGACGAGCTGACGATCGCGGTCATTCGTGCGCTGAGCCGCTTCAGCTCCAGGTCTGCGCGGTTGCGATCATCAACCGCGTGGCTCAGCGATTCCCAAAGCTCTCTGATCTCCGGAGTGTCCGGGCGATATGGCATGGGCGAGCCGCGGACCAACGCGACTGCGTTGTTTTGCAGGATGTTGATCGGTCGGGAGATAGAACGGGCCACCTGTACCGCCAGCAACAGACTGGACAGCGAGATTAATGCACCGAAGATTGCGGACCACCGCACGGCGCGCCAGGCGGCTCCGGTCAGCTCGCTCTTCTGCATGCCAATGCCGATGGTCCAGTCGCTAAGCCGCGAGAGTACATTGGCGTTGACGACCCACTCGCCCTCGATCGCGTGAAACTCGGCAATGCCCTCCTGGTGGCGAACATTGCGCCAGCCTTCCGACGCGAGCTGGCCGACTTGCTTGTCGTTGTCCGGCACCCGGGCAACAAATCGACCATCCCCATCAATGATGCCGACGAGCCAAGCATTGGGCTTGTCCAGCTGATTGAGGACCGTGAGAAAGGAGGGCAAGCCGATCGCGACCGATATCACCCGAAACGGCTCACCATTCTTGAGTACCGGCGCCTCGACTGTGACAACCCACTCGCCAATCGCGGTGCTACGCCGAACGCCCGTGATGATGATCGATCGAGTTTTGATGGCGCGCTCTTGGGCCGCCAATGCCTCCGCTCCACTCGGTTGCTCCGCTGTCATCAAAGGCAGGATT
>Ga0137409_10009171_pt1 | contig 10069 bp, 11 predicted proteins | sample CZODoug1_16funga_FD_122059 | JGI IMG/M metagenome (GOLD analysis project Ga0137409, IMG submission 122059) | Vadose zone soil fungal communities from Angelo Coast Range Reserve, California, USA - CZODoug1_16fungal (Hybrid Assembly) | ecosystem: Environmental > Terrestrial > Soil > Vadose zone...
CGCGTCCGACCTTTGCAAGGCTGTAGCGGCGTCGCCTCGAGTGCATCCATTCGCTGCGGGTGAGCAGAAGTGACAGCCGCGTCCGAGGCCAGCCGTCTAACTACGGCGTGCAGCTGTCAGTCGACGCGCCTTCGAAGGCGCGGCGGAGGCCAGCGTCTCGGCTGCGCGCCGCCTGCAGCTGACGCCGGGCGTTAGACCGCTTGGGCCACAGAAGGTGATGAAGACTTCATTTGCCCTCGGTTTTCTGGTCAGTGCACTCTCTTCGTGCGCGCTCCGCGAGGGTCACGACCCAGCCACAGTCTTGCGCGAAGGGTTCCTGGTCCCAGGCGGTGTAGGTCAGGTCCAGCACGTGGAGTAATAGCCAGTCCCAAATCTTTTGCATTCCGCCGCACCCACTACATGGCGGGGTGCAGGTCAGAGGGGACAGCACTGGAAGCTGCTTCACGAGGAAGAAATTCAAAGTGACACCCCCCAAGACTTTGTTGGGCAGTACGCTTATTATTAGCTGATGCAGCTTTACCCTCACTATAACCGGCCAATTTACACTGCCAATCGCTCGCCCAGCTACGGCATGAGCACTGATGTCAGGACATATTTGCTAAGGTAGCCTCTAATTTGAGTTTATGGTGAGGGCACAGGGCATCATAGAGCGTTTTGTCGTGTCTCAACAGACTGACCATGGCGCCAACCAGACTCAGCTCACAACGGCCACGCCGCCGAGACACCACCCGTCGCAGTAACGCCGCCGCGCCCCGTGAGGACGACAGTAACAGTCGACTTCCCAGGGTGGTCATCACCAGCAAGGCGATGGCAAACAAGGCGAACATGCGCGACCAGGCTTTGATCTGAGCCATACGGGCCTTGGCAAAACCCAACCACCATTTCGCATCTCGGAAGCCCTCTTCACAGCTGAATCTTCGACCGTATTCGCTGGCTGCTTGAGCAGCCGGGTAGGGACGATTGGTGACCAAATGCCACAGGCCCCAGTTGCCTTTGCGATCTCGGGCGCGACTCTTGGAGACCCATAGGCGTTGGGGACAGCTTTGGCAATAGGCTCCATCGCCAAAGCTCCGGTGGCGTTCATTGCCCCGAAACCGCAGTTGCCCCAGCTTCTGCCACCGGCCCTCAACGTAGACGGTGGTGCCGGCTTTGACGCGGATGATGAACGTGACCCCCAAGTCATTGAGCAGCGTAAACAGGGCGACGTCGGCAAAACCCCGATCGGCGGTGATGATGACGCGGCGCTTGCCCACGGCTTGCGCCACGCGGCCCACGGCCCGGCGGATCACCGCCAGTTCATAGCGCTGCATGCGCCCTTTGAACACCGAGGCGTCGTACGCACGCCAGTAGATCGGCACGGCACGACGGCCTACCACCAGGGACACGACGAGTAAATGTTGATGATCCTCAATGGTCCAGTCAATGGCCAAGCGTATCTTGCCCTGCGTGGGCCGTTGATGCAGAGCTTGAAGGAGCACGGCATCGGCTAAGAGTTTCGGATCGAGCCGCTCATTATGGAGCAAGCGGGATAAGCGTTTGACGGCCGCTTCTTGATTGCCAAAGGACCGGGCCAACTGGGCTTGACAGGCCGTTTGGTTCGCAATGATGGCGGCCACGAAGTCGCTGATGGCTTTGAGTTGATGGCCATGCGCCCAGGGCAACACAAACGCGATATAATCGCGCAGACGAGTGGGATGAGAGTATGGAGGTGTCATGCTCACATATTCTCATAAGGGCCAAGCCCTTGCCTACTCGTCACTTATAAAAAAGTGTCCCGACTTCAGATCGCATTGAGGAGACCGTAGAATTTTCTGAATGCTATGGGTGCTCCAAACGATGCCACAACCGCTCGGACGTCATCCAGGGCATCTACGCCTGCTTGGTTATACATGTGTCCACTCTCCTCCTGAGGCGCTATGGGCATGTCCCGTGACACGTTCTCCAGAGGTCCTTGAGCTGAGGAGAGGACTACAACGTGCCTTTGTAGGACGATGACCACCCAAATAACGCCCGCAATTTCTGTCCAGGATTGAACTTGAACGCCCAGGTCTTGCCTCGGGGTTGGACATAAAATCCCCCAAAGCCCGTCAAGGTCACGCTTTTACCCGCTTTGAAAGTGTCATAGAGGGTCTCCACGGTCGCTTCAAGCCACGCAGCGGCAACTTTGTCCTCCGTCTGCATCCGCAGAGCCAACTGGTGGACGAAGGCTTTTGTTTCAATTCTTTCCGCCATAACAGTCTCCAACAGTCGTATGCTGCACGAACGGTCTCCGTCTTCCTGGTACAATGTGACAAACAAACATGCCAACTGCGTCCAGCAAGAAGGCAGTGCCATGCATCACCACCACCTCAGCCCCTTAGTGGGTCAAAGATATCTCAACTTGGAGAGTTTCAAAAGGGATGGAACACCAGTCCAGACCCCGGTATGGTTTGCTGAAGAGCATGGCGTCCTGTATGTCTACACCCTCGCGAATGCCGGGAAGGTGAAACGCATACGCCGCCATCCGCGTATCCGCATTGCCCCCTGTACCATGCGCGGCACCGTAACCGGACCCTGGGTGGAGGCGGACGCCATCATCGTGGATGCCACGACCGCCGCCCATGGGCATGCTTTACTCCGGCAAAAATATGGCTGGCTGAAGGGCATTGGTGACCTGTTCAGTCGCTTCATGCACCGGGAACGGGTCGTCATCGCCATGCGGTTTCCCGCGTGACGGCAGGGCTGACCATCGTGAGAGGCAGTGGTGGAAGCGGTCTGCGTCTCGACGGTGATCGCCTCGTCGCAGAAGCATGGGACGACAGCAGGTGCCAAGAGCGGACCGGTGTAAGCACGATTAGCCGCCTCCACCCGGTTTGTTTTGCGGCGCGTCGAGCATCTGCCGTAGCTCCGCTTGATTCGCCTGGGCTTTCTTGAGACCAAGCTGTCCCGCGATGAACGCGAGCTGGGGCATTTTCTCGCTGGCTTTCTTTCCAAGAGGGGTCTTATAAAACTCCGTCAGCTTCTTCAACTCGGGCTCGGTGAACTCGTGGGTATAGGTGGTGATCGTGTCCTCCTTGACGCTCTCCCAATTCAGATATTGCGTCAGAAACCGCTGCAGGACCTCGCGCTGAGGCGCGAGCTGGGGATTTTGCTGCACCTGGGTTTCCACGACGTGTTCCGCAATCGTCGGCAAGCTCTTATCGACCTCCATCACGAGGAGCAGATTCTCCGCCGCCTTGCGATGACTTTGGGCATCTCCCAGTGCGACGACAGGGGAGAGCCCAAGGGCAACTGTGATCAAGCAATAACTCAGCAGCATTCTCATGACACCATCCTCCTTGGGATACTTATACCACATGCAGGAGGAGCCTATCGAAGGAGAGAAGGTATGTTTCATACAACGCGGCTCACCATAATACGCCTTTTGGTCCCAATCCTTGTGCGCGTGTTGATGCCTCTCTCTGGGAGCAGTCGTGATGCGAAGGGCAATATGGGGCGCTCGGCTTTGGTTGAACATCGTGTCAGACCTTTCTCCGCGCCAGGAGCAACGGTCTGACACTCGGTCCTCCATCACCACGGGTTTTTCGCGTGCGATCCTCGTTGGAGAGATGGGAGTCGGTACGTACCGGTGCCCCATACCGCCTCAGCGTGATGTTTTTCTCAGAAAGGAGGCAAGCTGATCACAGAAGACGGTCCCAACGGCTCCTCATACATGACTAAACCGCTGTCTTTCATCCGTTGGATTGCCTGCGGGAGGATGGACGCGAACTGCAGCCCAAGTCCCTGCATGAACTCCGCGAGAGATACTCGCACTCGGCGGTGTAATGCAGAGACAATGAGCTCTTGTGTTGGCTCAGACATTGGCATGGTCCCTTGGAAGCAGCGTGGAGAGTAACCGTGCGTCATCGATGCGCCCATTCTACACGTCTTCCATCCAGGGGCAAGGGGAGAAGAGTCTTGCAGCGTACAATGAAGCAATGTGATGGGCAGGGGCAAGAGGAAGGGCACCGCTCCAGCGAGAGGTGGCGACCTGTTCGCTCGCCTTCGAACATGGAACCTTTTATGCTCACGACGCACACCACAGGAGCCCATAGGTTTTTGATCTCAGCGGCAGGGAACAAGGGAGGGCTCAGTAGAAGGTGAAGAGTTCATCGCTGCTTGGGAGTGTGTCGGTTCCCACCTGCGTGCTTCGTCTGGGCTGTGCCGCCTCGCTGTACCTTTCAGGAGGCGTAGGGGAGGGCAGGAAAGCACACCACTCGTTCTCCTTTTCCTGCGTCACAATACTTCGTATCTGGGCATGCAGGTGCAAAGCATCTTCTTTATTCTTGCGCCTGAATGTAGCGAGGGGACGATTGAAATCCATCACCGTGAAGGTGAGCAATCCCAAGTGTCAGCGGTGACCTGAAACTGCTGTCAAACGGTCAGGGTGAAATTGTCGGTTAGGCTATTCCATCTTCTTCCCCAAAGTTAATATTTATCCCCTTCTTCCGTTTTCTTCGATCTTCTTCGGCTCGTTTTTTTTTCTCACCATTTTCTTCCTTCTAAGCCCCGATCTTTCGATCATTGACCTGAGGAGATGCAGGCCAATGAGACGTCCACACACCAAACGTAAGTGCAAGCACTGTCAGACCTTCTTTGATCCCGACCCGCGTAGTGCCACGCGCCAACGCCACTGCTCCAAGCCCGAGTGTCGGCAGGCGAGCAAAGCCGCCAGCCAACACCGCTGGTTACAGAAGCTAGGCAACCGCGATTACTTCTCAGGCCCCACCCACGTCGAGCGCGTCCGGCAGTGGCGTAGAGCCCACCCGGGCTACTGGCGACGCCAGGGCTCGCGGGCTCCCCATGCGTTACAAGAGGACTTAACGCCGCAAGAGCCTCAAAAACAATCACTTGCTGATGGATTGACGCTTCATGCGTTACAAGATGCCTTCTTCATGCAACCCACTATTTTAGTGGGCCTTATCGCTCATTTCACCGGACTGACGTTACAAGATGACATCGCCGCCACCGCCCGACGCCTGCAACAATTGGGACGCGATATTTTGTGTGCTTCAACACCTCACCACGGAGGCATCCAGGATGGACAAACGCCCCATCTCGTTGGCCAAACTTCGCACAGTCCCCAGCCAGTTCAGCTGGGTGGATCAGCGCCTGGTCCGTGAGCACTATATCGATCAGCTCAGCCATGAGGCCTGCGCCCTCTATCTCTTTCTCGTCACCGTGGCAGATGCCCAGGGACTCAGTTACTACGCCGACTCGTCTCTCTGTCAACGCTTGTCCCTAACCCGCACAGCCCTCCACCAGGCCCGCCAGGCGCTGATTCCACGGGGCTTAGTCGCCTACCAACGCCCGCTCTACCAGGTCTTAGCTCTCGACGCAGCCCGCCAAGAGGCCCCCACGAGCCCCTCGCCCGTGGGAGCTGACGACGAACCTGTGGACATCAAAGCCGTCTTCGCGCGCATCTGGGAGGTCTTGGCATGATCGACTATCACGGCTTCTGCCAGATCAAACATCTCCAGGCGCACCAGGGCCTGAGCGCCTCACAGATCGCCAGGGAACTCGCACTTGATCCCCGCACTGTGACCTATTGGCTGGCCCAAGAACACTTCCGCCCCCGCACGCCACGGCCGCACACCAGCAAACTCGATCCGTTCAAACCGGAGATTGTCCGCCTGCTGGAGCGCTATCCCTATTCGGCGGCCCAGGTCTTCCAGCGCCTGCGTGAGCACGGCTTTGCCGGCGGCTATTCCCTAGTCAAAGCGTATGTACGCGCCGTCAGACCCCGACGGCAGCCCGCCTTTCTCACCCTGGCCTTTGCCCCGGGCGAGTGTGCCCAGGTCGATTGGGGCATGTTTGGCTCCGTCCCGGTGGGGCAAACACAACGCCGGCTGAGCTTCTTTGTCATGGTCCTGTGCTACAGCCGTATGCTGTATGTGGAATTCACCGTCTCCCAGACCATGGAACACTTTTTGGCCTGTCATCAACACGCCTTTGAGTTCTTTGGCGGCGTGCCCCACAAAGTGATGGTCGATAACCTGAAATCCGCCGTGCTCCAGCGCACACTGGGCGAAGCCCCCGTGCTCAATCCCAAGTACCTCGACTTTGCCACCCACAACGGCTTTACCATTGCGCCATGCAATGTGGGCAAGGGCAATGAAAAAGGCCGCGTGGAAAATGGCGTAGGCTATGTCAAAAAGAATTTCCTCGCTGGCCTAGAGATCCCTGACTTTCACGCCCTCAATCCGGCCGCGCGGCAGTGGCTGGATGCGGTGGCCAATGTGCGTCTGCACGGCGAAACCCGGGACACCCCCACCGCCTTATGGCACAAAGAACGGCCGTCGCTGCGTCCCCTGCCGCTGCATCCGTTTGATATCGCTACTGTGTCCCAGGTGCGTGCCTCCCGGCAGTTTCGTATTACCCTCGAAACCAATCGCTATTCGGTTCCGGCCCACTATGCCGGCCAAACCCTCACGCTCAAAACCTATCCCGATCGACTGTGTGTCTATCTGGGGGACGCCCTCGTGGCGCGCCATGCGAGACAGTACGACCGGTTCCAAGATATCGAAGATCCCGATCACCCCAAACCGCTCCTGGAGCAACGGAAAAAAGCCCGCGATCAGCAGCTCTTCAGGCGCTTTCTCACGCTCTCCCCCCAGGCGGAGGCGTATTACCGCAAGCTGGAGGAGCGGCGCCTCAATCCGCACCATCACGTCCGCAAGATCGTGGCCTTGAGTGACATCTACACGCCGGAGGCCGTGGCCAGAGCACTGGAGGACGCCTTAGTCTATGAGGCGTTCTCCTCGGAATATATCGCCAACCTGTTGGAGCAACGCGCCCGCTTTACCCCAGAGGCCAGCGCCCTCCATCTCACCCGCCGCGCCGATCTCCTGGAGGTGCGGCTTGAACAACCTGATCTCAGCATTTATCAAGCCACGCTCTCTCCCGAGCGCCACGATACATAGGAGCCTAACGCCATGTCGGTACGCACCACCATGCCGGAGCCCCCCACGTCACTGCGCGATGTGGAGCACCATCTCACCGCGCTGAAACTCCCCTTTATCGCTGGGCAGTATGCGGAGATCGCCCAGCTCGCGGCCCAGAAAGAGTGGTCTCACATTGACTACCTCGCCACCCTGCTGGAAGGCGAGGCCAATCTGCGACGCGATCGTGCCACCCAAAGTCGGATTCGGCTGGCGCGCTTTCCCGTCATCAAAACCTTAGAGCAGTTCCGCTGGGACTGGCCTACTCGCATCAACCGCCTCCAGGTCCAAAACCATTTCCGTTTAGAGTTTATCAAGGACAAGTCTAATGTGATCTTGCTCGGTGGTGTAGGCCTGGGGAAAACGCACTTGGCGACCGCGTTGGGCTATGCCGCCTGCCTCCAGGGTTACGCGGTGCTCTTTGCCAGTGCTATTGATGTGATCAACACGCTGGCGGCCGCCAAGAGCGCCGGACGGCTCAAAACCGAACTCAAAAAATACACGAAACCTGCGCTGCTCATCCTCGATGAGCTCGGCTATCTCCCGATTGACAAGACAGGGGCCGATCTGCTCTTCCAAGTCATCTCGCTGCGCTATGAACAGGGGGCCATCATCATTACCTCGAACCGTGCCTTTAAGGAGTGGCCCGTGCTCTTCAACCATGACAGCACCCTGACCTCCGCGGTCCTGGATCGGCTCCTGCATCATGCCGACACCATCATCATCGAAGGGAAGAGCTTCCGGATGAAAGACCAAATCGAGAGTTAAACCTCACTGCATCAGGGCTCGCCGGACCCCAGCCTTTTGACTCCGGCGAGCTCCTTACTCATCCTGCACTTCCGCATTTTCACACCGCCGACTCCCCAACGCGCATCCCACATTTTCACATGGCCAATTCTCTAACATATTCACGCAACCGCTAACACAAGGTCAACCTCGTCGACGTGGAGCACGTTGGCGAGGTGTGCACAGGGCGCCTCTCCCATGTCTCCACACACTCCCGCCGTGTGCACGCGCTCCTGAGTGAGCCATGCCATGTCGTGCAAGCCCAGGCGGATGCGTGCCGCATCACGCGCACGGGCCGTGGTGTCCGGGGTCTCCTCCCGTCTCAGGATGCGCTTCTGGCCGCCCATCGTGCGCGACGCGCGGGAGCGCTGTCCCTGCCGCTGGACCTCGCGAGAGGGCGTGCGGCCCGATGGCCAGAACGCCTCTGCAGAGTATGCGTGTACGACGTGCACGATCGTTTTTGTCGAGATCGTGTGTGTCCCCCCTCATGCCAGGCGGGTTGCAAAAAAAACCTATTTTGGGTTATTTTTCTCTCAGACTCTGACCGTGGCCCGCAGAGGCTACATTCAGAAGGCGCCGAGTGTGTCCAGGAAGCGCGGCACGTCGAGATTGAGCGCCTGCGCGACCTCAAGAAACTCGATGACATCCAAGCGTCGCTCCCCGCGCTCGGTTTTGGAGACAAACGACTGGGGGCGGCCCAGGCGCATGGCCAGCTCTTGCTGGGTCAGGCCAGCGTCTTTCCGGGCTTGCACCAGGAGCGCGCGAAACCGTCCATAGTGTCTGCGATACGTCGCTCTCGTCACAGGTGACCCCGATGGTGTGAGGACCTCAGGTTCCGTGTGACAGTAATAAACCCATGTTGGGATTATCCCAAAATGGGTTATTTGAGCCTTGCAGTTGTTCTGGCCACATTCTAACGGATTTAGTGGTGGATGTTCCCACTCATCGAAAGCCGCCTGAGGTGAGGATTTGCAGGTTGAGCATCCAATCGTGAGTCGGTAAGCACCCACCTTCAACTTCCACCCCACATTGCCCCGCATGCAGGGCTCGGCGTTGATAGGGAATCAAGTTGTAGAGATGCGCCAGGCCGGTAAGAAATACCGCTTGACTCCCACTGGGATGGTGGAAGCCCTTCATCATGAACAGTTTCCGGTCGATGGCGTTATGGGCTTGATCCAGGAGGGTGCTCATCGCCGGCATCCGGGGATCGGCGAGCACCGTATACCATCCAGCCTTTTTGTTCTGAAACCAATGGCGTACCCGTTCGCCGTGATCAGCGCCAACGGTGGTCGCGATGTAGTCGGCAAAGTGGCGGAGCCGCTGGCCCAGCGCGACGACCCGCAGGCTGGTACGCTGGCGACACCGGTGCAGGAGGGTGTGGAACTTCGAGCGCAACCCCTGGCGGACTGGAGCCGACACGCCCACTAGTTTACTTGGGAGTTTGTTGAGGGCATGGCGTAAGCAATAGCCTAAGCGCACCCCTGGAAACAGGGTCCGCATACTCTGGGTCGTGCTGTCAAAGCCATCGGTGAGAGCACCCCGCACGCAGTACGACGGCTCAACCTGCAGGGCTGCTCGTTGAAAGTCGCCGTAGGAGGCGGTAAAAGCCGCGGCACTTTTGGACGCGCTATAGCCCAGATGCCAGAGCACACGACCACTGACGAGGGTGGGCAGATAGACCCGGTCGGTGAGACAGTGGCTGTGCTTTTCATCGGCGAGCAGATACCCTGGCAAGGGCAGCTGACACCGGGTAAGCACGGTGACCACACTCTGGTGCCCCAAGGCGCAGATCAAGCGGTAAAGGGCCATCGGTGAGATGTTGCACATGACCGCACACCAGGCGAGACTGAGGCCACCATGGGTGGCGAGTAGGGCTTGCCTGGCCACGGCAGGACCCATGCAGCGGTAACGCAAGACACAATGAGGCAGGACGGTGAAGACGGCTTTGCAAGCGGTACATTGAATCCGCCAGATCGTGAGACCACCGAGGCGGACACGCGCATAATGAGAATGACGCGTCAAGCATCCACCACCGCCGGGACAAGTCGCCTTGTGGGAGAGTTGAAAGCCAAGAGCCAGGAGAAAGGCCACCACGAACTCAACGAACGCGTGGCCATCGCTCAGCAAGTGCCAGTAGGTGGCTTTATCCTGGAAATCGACGGTAATCGTGCGGTTTATTCGTGTCGTTTTGGTGGCGTTGCCCATGTGTCACCCCTCTGGTATCGAGTCGTAAACGTCATAAGACACGATGCGGGCAACGCGTGGCAATTTCAAGAGAATCATGACGGGCTCAGGGTATTACCACTAAATCCGTTAGAATGTGA
>Ga0137409_10009172_pt1 | contig 10069 bp, 6 predicted proteins | sample CZODoug1_16funga_FD_122059 | JGI IMG/M metagenome (GOLD analysis project Ga0137409, IMG submission 122059) | Vadose zone soil fungal communities from Angelo Coast Range Reserve, California, USA - CZODoug1_16fungal (Hybrid Assembly) | ecosystem: Environmental > Terrestrial > Soil > Vadose zone...
GCATCGTCTCCACCGCCGGGCGCTTCTTTCTCGGCGGGCTCGCCGACCGCATGGGCCGCCAGCTCTCGTTGCTGTTGATGTTCGTCGGCATGGCGCTCGCCCTGGCGATCTGGGCGATCTCGGCGGATTTCTGGTCGCTGGCCGCCTTCGCGTTTGTCTACGGCGTTTTCTATGGCGGCTGGGTCGCGATCCTGCCGGCCGTGGTGATGGACTATTTCGGCGGCCGCAACGTCAGCGGCATCATCGGCATCCTCTACACCAGCGTGGCGTTCGGCACCCTGATTGGTCCGAGCGCCGCCGGCTTCGCCTTCGACCTCAGCCACAGCTACACATTGCCGATCCTGGCCGGCGCCGTCGCCAACATCGTCGCCGCTGTCATCGTGGCGACGACGTCGAAGCTGGCATCTGCGAACAAACCAGGCGGCTAATAAGGGAGCAGCCTGCCTCGGATCGCCGCGGCCGCGCGCCAGTTCACCTTTCATTAACCTAGATTCCTAACTCGACCTCCATTTCGGCGCGGTACCCATGTGATGGGCCGGGAGCTTCAGAAAACCGCTTCCGGCATTCAGCCTTGGCAGTGATCAAGACCGATGACGGCAGACGGGACCGCCTCCTTCAACTTCAAGCACTCCATTCGCAGCGGTCCGATCCGCTGGCTGATTTTTGGCGGCATGCTCCTGATCGCGGCGATCACGATCGGCGCCACCATCATGGCCGACAATTTCCGCGAGCGCGCGCTGAACAGCCGCGAACGCGAGCTGGAAAACACGGTGTTGCTGCTGGCCCGCCACTTCGACCAGCAACTCCGGGATTTCGGTACCATTCAGGAAGACCTTGTCGCCTATGTGCAATCGGCCGGGATCGAAACCGGCGAGCAGTTCAGGCGTCGCATGTCCAGCCCCGACACTCACGCGATGCTGAGGGCAAAGATCGGCGGGTTGTCTTATGTCGGCGGCGTCAACCTGTTTGATTCCGACGGGGTACTGATCAACTCGTCGAGCGCCTGGCCGGTTCCGGCCATCAGTGTCGCCGACCGGGCCTATTTCAGAACCTTCAAAACGGGTCCCCGGTCGCCATCGCTTCTGGTCGAACCGGTGTACAGCCGCATCACCGGCGCCTGGACCACCGTGCTCGCCCGCAAGCTGACCGGACCGAACGGCGAATTCCTCGGCGCGATCGGAAGAGGCATCGAGGCCGCCAGCTTCGAACAATTCTTCGCATCCGTAGCGCTCGGAGAGGGCGCGGCGATTTCAATGTACCATACTGACGGAACCCTGCTGGCGCGTTATCCGCACATCGATGCGATGATCGGATCGAATTTCAAAGCCGGCGTCGTCCATCAGGAAGTTCTGGCGAAATCGGACTACGGGACAACACGCCTGATCAGCCCATTCGACGGCCAGGACCGGCTCGCCTCGGCCCGCAAATTGAACCATTTTCCGGTTTCGATCGTCGCGACCACGACAGTCGATGCGGCGCTGGTCGACTGGCGCGAGCAGACCTGGTTTCTGGTCGCGGTGGCCGGATTTTCGGTGCTCGCAATCGCAGCCTTGCTGTTTCTGGTGGTGCGAAAATTGTTGCAGCAGCATCAATTCGAAAAGCAGCGCCTCGACACCGCCATCGACAATATGACGCAAGGCCTGCTGATGTTCGATTCATCGCAGCGGCTGGTCGTCGCCAACCAGCGTTATATCGAGATGTTCGGCGTATCCACCGATGTGGTGAAACCCGGCTGCACGATTCGTGAACTCCTGATGCATCGCAAGGAAATTGGATCGTTCATCGGAGACGTGGATAAATACTGCTCGGATCTCTTTTACAAACTGGCGCAGGGAAAAATATTCGAAACGATTTTGGACACCGCGGATGGAGGCTCGATCCAGGTTTTGTACCGGCCGCTGCCGCGTGGCGGATGGGTCACGACGCTGGAGGACATCTCGGAGCGCAGGCGCGTCGAGCAGCGCATCATGCATCTTGCACATTACGATCCGCTGACCGATTTGCCGAACCGGGCCTTGTTCCATGAGAAACTGAAGCGCGAACTCGACAGCATCGAAGCCGACCAGCAATTGGCGGTGTTCTACATCGACATCGACGAATTCAAGAGCGTCAACGATTCGCTCGGTCATTTGATCGGAGATGAATTGCTCAAAGCCGTGGCGGCGAGCCTGAGCCGATGCGCTGGACCCGGCGATTTCGTCGCGCGACTGGGGGGCGATGAATTCGCCATCGTTCAGACCGCGGTCAAAACGCAAGACGACGTCACTGATCTTGTGGCGCGGGTGTTCGATGCGATCCGGATGCCTTACGAATGTCTCGGCCATCAGGTGAGCACGGACGCCAGCATCGGCATCGCGCTGGCACCGCAGCACGGCGTCGATCTCGAGCAGATCCTCAAGAACGCGGATCTGGCGATGTATGCCGCCAAATCAGCCGGACGCCGGACTTACCGTTTCTTCGAGCCGGACATGGACGCCCAGGTGCGGGCGCGCCGCATCCTGGAAATGGATCTGCGCCAGGCGATCGCCTATGGCGGGCTGGAGGTTTACTATCAGCCCTGCGTCAGCATTCACGACAACAGGATCACCGGCTGCGAAGCCCTGCTGCGCTGGCGGCATTCCGAACGCGGCATGATCTCGCCCGCCGAATTCATCCCGATCGCCGAAGACACCGGCCTGATCGATCAGATCGGCGAGTGGGTGCTGGCGACGGCCTGCGCGGAAGCCGCGACATGGCCCGATGACATCAAGCTCGCGGTCAACGTTTCGCCGGTTCAGTTCCGGAGCGGCACCCTGGCGCTGAAGATCGTTGCCGCCCTCGCCGCGTCCGGCCTGGCGGCGAACCGGCTGGAACTGGAGATCACCGAAGCGGTGCTGATCCGCGACGACGAAGCCGCGCTCGACATCCTGCATCAGCTTCGCGCCATCGGGGTGAGAATAGCGCTGGACGATTTCGGCACCGGCTATTCCTCGCTCAGCTATCTGCAGCGTTTTCCTTTCGACAAGATCAAGATCGACCGCTGCTTCGTCAACGACATCGCCGATCCGGACGGCTCATCCTGCATCGTGCAGGCCGTCGTCAACATCGCGGCCGCACGCCACATGACGACGACGGCGGAAGGCGTCGAGACGCAACAGCAACTGGAATTGCTTCGCGCACTCGGCTGCGCCGAAATGCAGGGCTATCTGTTCAGCCCGGCCAAGCCGGCGGCGGAGATCAAGCAGCTATTCCAGCGCGAGCGGGCGCCGGCCGCGGCCCGGGAGCGCCGGCAAATTCCAACCAGCGCGTAAGGTCAGTTCGGGATCGCCGTCTTGGCAGATGACGGTGCATCCGCATTGACGGTGACGCCGCGCAGCAGATTGAAGGCGGCGGCAAGCGCCTTGTCGTCCTTCTCCGTCGGTGGGACGTAGGATTGCGAGCCGGCCTGCTCCGCGCCTTCGGCGGCGAGATGGCCCTGCATCGAGGCCTCGCCCTTGGTTTCGGAGCCAGCCTTCAGTTCGTCGGGCACATCCTGCAGCACTTCGATATCGGGCGTGATGCCCTTGGCCTGGATCGATCGGCCGGACGGCGTAAAATAGCGCGCCGTGGTCAGCGCCAATGCGCCGTTGCCGGCACCGAGCGGGATAATCGTCTGCACCGAGCCCTTGCCGAACGAGCGGGTCCCGATCAGGGTCGCGCGCTTGTGATCGTGCAACGCGCCGGCCACGATCTCCGACGCCGATGCCGATCCGCCGTTGATCAATACGACGAGCGGCTTGCCCTTGATGAGATCCCCGCTTCGCGCGGTGAAGCGTTGCGTCTCCTCCGCGGTGCGGCCCCGTGTCGAGGCAATCTCGCCCCGCGCCATGAACGAGCCTGACACCGAAACCGCCTGATCGAGCAGCCCGCCCGGATTGTTGCGCAGGTCGATGACGTAGCCGGCCAGCTTGGCCGGCGGAATCTGCTTCGATATGTCGGCGATCGCCTTCTTCAAGCCATCGGTGGTCTGTTCGTTGAACGCGGTGATCCTGACATAGCCGATGTCGCCGCCCTCGGTGTGGTAGCGCACCGGCCGCACGTGAATGACTTCGCGCATGATGGAAACTTCGACCGGCGTCTCCGTGCCCTTGCGGATGATCTTCAGCCGGGTTTTGGTGCCGATCGGCCCCTTCATCTTGTTCACGGCCTGCTCCAAGGTCAGCCCCTGGACCGCTTCGCCATTGATCTGGGCGATGAGGTCGCCCGACATCATGCCGGCCTTCGCCGCGGGCGTATCGTCCATCGGCGCGACCACCTTGACGAAGCCATCCTCCATCGTGACCTCGATCCCCAACCCGCCGAACTCGCCGCTGGTGGCCTCCTGCATGTCGCGCCAGGCCTTCTCGTTCATGTAGCGCGAGTGCGGATCGAGCGCCGTGATCATGCCGTTGATCGAGGCCTCGATAAGTTTGGTGTCATCAGGCTTTTCGACATAGCTGGTCCGGATCCGCTCGAACACGTCGCCAAACAGGTTGAGCTGCGAATAGGTGCTGGGGCTGGTGGCGGCCCCGGCCGCGGCAACCAGTTGCGCGCCCTGCGGCCCGGTGACGAGAAAGGTGAAGCCCGCGCCTGCAACCGCACCGAGGAAGAACACGACATTCTTGCGCATTGTTCGCTAACCTTCTCGCTCTCAGTTGCTGCCCGCCATGGGCCGGATGATCACGCGTCTTGCTCGCTGCCGAACTTGGCCACTCAACTCTGCCACCAAACTCACAACGCCCTCTTGATATCATCAAGCCCGTTCTGCCAGGTGGAAGGCTGGGTGCCGAAACCGCGTTTGGCGCGGGTGCCGAGCCAGTAACCGAACTGCGGGGGCACGTTGCGGAACGGGCCCTCGGCGCCCAGCTTCAGCGCGGCGTCCATCGGCCAATTCGGATTGTTGAGGATCTCGCGGCCGACCGCGATCAGGTCGGCCCGCTTGTCACGCAGGATCTGCTCGGCCTGGTCGCCATGGATGATCAGGCCGACCGCCATGGTCATGATATCGGCGTGGCGCCTGACATACTCCGACAGCGGCACCTGGTAGCTGTATTTGATTTCCTTGCCGAGGATCGGCGCCACATCCGTGATGCCGCCGGATGAGCAGTCGATGACGTCGACGCCCTTGCCTTTGAGGATTTTTGCCAGCCGCGCGCTCTGTTCGGGTCCCCAGCCGGCATTGTCTTCCACCGACAGCCGCACGAACAGCGGCTTGCGATCGGGCCAGTGCACCCGCACCGCTTCGGTCACCTCGGTGATGAAGCGCATCCGGTTGGCTTCCGAGCCGCCATACTCGTCGGTGCGCTGGTTGGATTTCTCCGACAGGAACTGGTGCATGAGATAGCCGTGCGCGCCGTGGAGCTCGAGCACGTCGAAACCAGCCTCATGGGCGCGCCGTGCCGCGTTGCCCCAGGCTTGCACTAGGTCTTTTACTTCATGGCGCTCCAGCGCCCGCGGCACCGGCCATTTTTCGCTGTGGGCAATCGCGCTGGGCGCCACCGGGGTCCACGCATCCCAGTCGTCGATATCTGGCGTTCGCTGCAACGGCCGGTCGCCTTCCCATGGCCGGCTGGTGCGCGCCTTGCGGCCGCAATGGCCGAACTGGATCCCGGCGGCCGCGTTCTGCTGTTTGATGAATTTGACCAGGCGCCCAAGCGGCTCGACGAATTTATCGTCCCAGATTCCGAGATCGCCTACCGTGCCGCAGCCGCGCCGCTCGACTTTTGTCGACTCGACCACCACAAGACCGGCGCCGCCGGCCGCGAATTTTCCCGCATTCATCAGATGCCAGTCGGTCGGAAATCCCTTCACCGCGGAATATTGATGCATCGGCGGCACCACGATGCGATTGCGCAACTCGACACCCCGGATCGTCAGCGGTGAGAACAGCAGCGGCTCGGACATATCGTTCCTTGTTCGGCGGCGGACCTGTTATCCCGGCGTCCGGGCGGTCTTCTATGATTGCGACGATATACGCGCACCGCCGCTGCCGCAAAGCCGGAATTCCAGGGTTTCATTGCCAAATTTTTAATCTGCAGGCGCAAAACTGCCGCCGACCGCCACCGAAATCGGTCCGCCTCTGGATCGAACCCGGATCTTTTCGCTTCCCCGGCCGATACCAGCCATACCAATTTTTGCGATGGCGTGGAAGCTCCGGAAGCGATACCCGAAAGGCTCAAACAAGAAGTCACGCATTGCTGGGAGGACACCATGAACGAAGCGACCCGCATCCGGCCGGCGGCCGGTGAACTCGGCGCGAGCGGCGAACAGTACCAGAACCTGCACGAGTTCGTTCGCAAAGCCCGCGCCAACCTCAACCAGAATGCCTGGGACTATATCGTCGGCGCCGCCGAGACCGAGACCACGATGCGTCGCAACCGCATGGCGCTGGACGAAATCGCATTCCGGCCGCGCGTGCTGCGCAACGTCGCCAAGGTCGATGCGTCAGTCGAGCTGTTCGGCCGCAAATTGCGCCTGCCGGTGATGCTGGCGCCGGTCGGCGCGCTCGAGATCTTCGATCCCGCCGGCGCCGCCGCTTCCGTCGCGCGCGGCGCCGGCACATTCGGCGCCGCCCATATGCTGAGCTCGGTGTCCGAGCCGGGCCTTGAGAAAGTCGCCGAGGCCGCGCCCGGGGCGCTGCGCATCTATCAGCTCTATGTCCGCGGCGACGATGACTTCGTCGAAGATTGTGTCAGCCGCGCGATCGCAAACGGATATACCGCGTTCTGCCTGACCGTCGACACCGCGCATTACAGCCGGCGTGAACGCGATATCGCCAAGCGTTACGTTCGCGAAAGCCGGCTCCGCGCCACCGGCGGCGACTTCCAGAAAGGGCTGGAATGGCGCACGGTAAAACTGATCAAGGACAAGTATAAAATCCCGCTGGTCATCAAGGGAATCGCGACGGCGGAAGATGCCGCGATCGCGCTCGATCACGGGGTCGAGTGGATCTACGTGTCCAATCACGGCGGACGCCAGCTCGATCACGGCCGCGGCGCGATGCATGTGCTGCCGGAGATCGTCGGCGCCGTCGCCGGCCGCGCCAAAATCATGGTCGACGGCTCGTTCTGCCGCGGCAGCGATATCGTCAAGGCCATCGCCATGGGCGCCGACCTCGTCGGCATTGGCCGCCTGCAATGTTGGGCGCTGGCGGCGGCGGGCGAAGCCGGAATCGTGCGGATGCTGGAGCTCCTGGAGGACGAGGTGATCCGGTCGCTCGGCCTGCTCGGCGTCACCAAATTCGCCGAACTCGACAAATCCTATCTGCACGCGGCGACGCCAACCAACCTGCCCCATGTCTTCAGCGCGTTCCCGCTCCTGGAGATCGAGCCGTATCGGTATTGAGGGCGAAGTGGCACGCCAAACCACAGGAGGAAGCCAGAAGCTGAGGTCGCAGCTCCAGCCCGCTGGCACCGTTGCTCCCCTTCCCCATTTTTCGTAAACCGCCGCGATGACCCCGCCCCTCCTCACCCCCGGCGCTGCCGATGCGCTGTTGTTCGATCTCGGCCGCGTGGTGCTGGACATTGACTTCAACAAGACGCTGGATTGTTGGGCCGGTCACGCCGGCTGCGAGCCTGACGACATCGTCGCGCGCTTTGTGCGCGGCGATGCCTATCATCGCCACGAGAGAGGCGAGATCAGCGACGCCGAATTCTTCGCAAGCCTCCGCGCCTCGCTCGGCATTGAGCTATCGGACGCCCAGTTCCTCGAGGGGTGGAACGCGCTCTTCGCCGGCGAAATGCCGGGCATCGGCCCATTGCTGGCACGTGCCGCCGGGCGGGTGCCGCTCTACGCCTTCTCCAACACCAATGGCGCCCATGTCGAACATTTCACGCAAGTTTATGGCGATGTGCTCGGCCATTTCCGCGAAATGTTTCTGTCGTCGACGATCGGGCTTCGGAAACCGGAGGCCGCGGCCTATGATCATGTGGTGAAAGCGATCGGTGTCCCCGCCTCGCGCATCGTGTTCTTCGACGATCTCGCCGAGAACATCGAAGGCGCGCGGGCGCGGGGCCTGACCGCCGTTCACGTGACATCGCCCGCTGACGTGGCGCGCGCGCTCGCCGCGCTCGGGATTTAGGATTTAGGAGTTTGCCGTGGCATTGATGCCGGTTGCCGATGCCCTGTCAGCGGTTCTCGCGGGCGCCGAGCCGTTGCCCGAGGAAATGGTCGCGCTTGATGCAGCCCACCACCGCGTGCTGGCGCGCGACGTCGCGGCCCTGCGCACCCAGCCGCCGCAGGCGATGTCGGCGATGGACGGCTATGCGGTGCGATCGGCCGACGCGTCCCAGGTGGCGGCGCGGCTCAAGGTGATCGGCGAGGTCGCGGCGGGCCGGCCGTTCGACAAAGCCGTTGGCGACGGCGAAGCGGTCCGGATCTTTACCGGCGGCGTGATCCCCGACGGCGCCGATGCCGTCATCATCCAGGAAGATACCGTGATCGAAGGCGGCGGCATCACCATCACCGAGGCCGCGATATCCGGACGGCATATCCGCCCCGCCGGCGTCGACTTTCGCAAAGGCGATGTCCTGCTGGCCAGGGGATCGCGCCTCACCGACCGCGATCTCTCGCTGGCCGCCGGCATGAATTATCCGGAACTTGCCGTGCACCGCCGGCCAAAGGTCGCGATCCTCGCGACTGGCGACGAATTGGTGATGCCGGGCTCGATCCCCGGCCCCGGACAGATCGTCTATTCCAACGGCTATGCGCTGCGCGCGCTGGCCCGTGACGAAGGCGCCGAGACCGTCGATCTCGGCATTGCCGCCGACACCGTCGAGGCGACCAAGGAAGGCATCCGACGCGCCCGCGACAGCGGCGCGGACATCCTGATCACCACCGGCGGCGCCTCGGTCGGCGACCACGACCTCGTCAAGCAGTCGCTGGAGGCCGAAGGCGTCACCATGGCGTTCTGGCGCATTGCGATGCGCCCGGGCAAGCCGATGATGCACGGCCGGCTCGGCGCGATGCGGGTGATCGGCCTGCCCGGCAATCCCGTGTCGTCCTATGTCTGCGGTTTCCTGTTCCTGGTGCCGCTGATCCGCAAGCTGTCGGGCCGCACCGCCATCCACCACGCGCGCCAGACGGCGCTGCTCGGGCGCAGCATCGCCGCCAATGATCTGCGGGAGGATTATCTGCGCGCCCGTCTTGAGGTGCGTGGCGACGGCACCCTGGTCGCGACGCCGGTCGACCATCAGGATAGTTCGCTGTTGGGAAATCTCGCTGCGTCACGGGCGCTTGTGATCCGTGCGCCGTTCGCGCCCATGGCCGCCGCCGGCTCGCCCTGCGACATCCTCAGGCTCCCCCGCTGAGCCTTCGAGCCTGTTGTCCGGACAAAACCGGGCTCGTTGACGCAAAATTAAGTGGTTGCGGAACACATATGGAACATATAGTGTCCGTTCATGATTTGTTTCTGACATATGACGCCTGCAAATGGGAGGCTTCGGACTTAAGGAGCCTTTTGGCTTCGAGTCTCGAATCGAACGACACGACCAACCGGGGGACTGCTCGAGATGCTCACGCGCAAACAATATGAACTCCTGCGATTCATCAGCGAACGCCTGAAGGAATCCGGCGTTCCGCCCTCCTTCGACGAGATGAAGGACGCGCTGGATTTGCGGTCGAAGTCCGGGATCCATCGCCTCATCACAGCACTTGAAGAGCGCGGCTTCATTCGTCGCCTGCCCAATCGCGCCCGCGCCATCGAGGTGATCAAGCTGCCCGAGCTTTCGGCCGGCGGTAGCGGCAACGGCCGCCGCGGCTTCACGCCCAGCGTCATCGAAGGCACGCTCGGCAAGATCCGCAGCTCCAGCATCGGCTCAGAGGACGAGGCGAGCCATCCCGTGGCCGTGCCGGTGATGGGCCGCATCGCCGCCGGCACCCCGATCGAGGCGCTGCAGACCCGCAGCCACACCATCAGCGTGCCGCCGGACATGCTCGGCTCCGGCGAGCATTACGCGCTCGAGGTGCGCGGCGATTCCATGGTCGACGCCGGGATCCTCGACGGCGACATGGCGCTGATCCAGCGCAACGAGACCGCCGAGACCGGCGATATCGTGGTGGCGCTGATCGACGA
>Ga0137409_10009174_pt1 | contig 10067 bp, 13 predicted proteins | sample CZODoug1_16funga_FD_122059 | JGI IMG/M metagenome (GOLD analysis project Ga0137409, IMG submission 122059) | Vadose zone soil fungal communities from Angelo Coast Range Reserve, California, USA - CZODoug1_16fungal (Hybrid Assembly) | ecosystem: Environmental > Terrestrial > Soil > Vadose zone...
CCACGGCCTAAAAGTAAAAACCCGGCCCCACTACAGGGCCAGGCTTTTAGTATGGGACAGCTTTCGATGAAGCTCTATTGCTGATGGCCAAGGCCAATTCCTAGTGTCAATGCCTTCTGCCTCAACGAACCTTCCGATCGCTTCATCAGCCTCGTAAGCTTTGATAACGGCGTTCTAGCTTTCGAATGCGTCTTTAATAGCTTTACATCCGATACTGTATATTCTTTGCGGACGATTTTCTTCTTCGTTGCCTTTTTAGCCACTTCGATCTCCAGTTAGTTCTGCAGCGGCTTGATATCACGATCGCATTCGTCATCAAGCAAATACATGCGAACACGTTCTAACTTGTTACTGACGATGTTGGCTTAACGCGCCGTTCCGTCTTTTGATCGAGTAGGATGCGACCGCGACTTCGGTTACTGGCACCAAGCTGACGTGCGCGTCCCTCGATGAATGTCCGCTGGCGAGAAGCGGAGACATTACGTCTAGCCAACCATTGAGGCGGATGAGTGCCGTTTTCGCTCGCCGCCCGAACGAAAACTAGGCTAAAGTAGTTACGGCACAAAGCGTCATGTGAGGGGTCACATGAGACGGCGCGAGTTCATCACGCTCGTCGGCGTCGCGGCGGTTATGGGCCCGAGCGCGGCGCGGGCGCAGCAGGCGGCGAAGCTGCCGACCATCGGATTCTCAGGGCCGGCCCTGTGGGCCCCAGCTTTCGAGCAGCGGTTGCGCGAACTCGGTTGGGTCGCGGCGCGGACCGTTGCGATTGAGTATCGCTCCGCGGAAGGACACAACGAACGCTACAGCGAAATCGCGACCGAGTTCGTCCGGCTCAAGGTCAATGTCATCGTCACAGTGGGAGGATCTCCGACCCTCGCGGCAAAACGCGCGACATCGCTCATCCCAATTGTTTTTGTTTCCGGCGACCCGGTTGGCAGCGGCCTCGTCGCAAGTTTGGCACGACCGGACAGTAATGCGACCGGCATAATGGGCCATCCGATCGGTCTTGCCGGCAAGCGCCTCGATCTGTTGCGCGAGGTTCTCCCAAGTTTCCGCCGCTTGTCGGTTATGGTCAATGCCAATATTCCCGGTTTCCAGAGGGGAATGGATGAGGTACAGGCGGCGGCCTCCACGCTCGGCCTTGAGGCGACCATATTGGAAATCCGGCGCGCCGAGGATGTCGCGCCGGCCTTCGAGGCCCTCAAGGACCGTGCGGACGCACTGTATGTCGTTGGCGCACCACTCACGTTCACAATTACAACCCTGGCGCTGAGCGCGCGGATTCCAACGATTTTTGATTTCCGAGAGTTCGTCGACGCGGGCGGGCTGATGTCCTATGGCACGAACGTAGCCGACCTATTGCGGCTTGCCGCTGACTTTGTCGACAGGATTTTGCGCGGGGCGAAACCCGCCGACTTACCGGTCCAACAGCCGACCAAGTTCGATCTCGTCATCAATCTGAAGACGGCTAAGGCACTCGGTTTGAAGATACCGGAGTCATTCCTGTTACGCGCCGACGAGGTGGTTGAATGAGCGCGGCGACTTCCGGTAATGGCACTTTTCGGAATTCACGGGTCGAGCCGATGATGTCCGCTCGTTGGGGCAAAGCAGACTTGACCCTAGAATGCCGACACTTGCGAGTCTGATCCGAAACGGACATCGCCCCGAATCGAAGACACTTAATGGCGACGTGCGTTCGCAATCGGCCCCCGAACATTTGCTGCGATCAAGCGCGACAAGTCTGTCCTCATCATCAACGACCTGCGGCGGTAACTGTTCAGAGGCCGGTCATCTTCATGAGTTCTTCGGGATACCGCGCTCCCTGAACCTTAATCGCCGCCGTCGCATCCTCAATTTCTCGCAGGTCGTTGGAGGCGAGTTGCAGTGACGCAGCACCCAAATTCTCGTCGAGGCGAGCGGGTTTGGTAGTGCCGGGGATGGGAACGATCCACGGCTTCCGGGCAAGCAGCCAGGCCAGTGCCACCTGGGCCGGGGTAGCGCCCTTTCGTGCCGCGATCCTGCGGAGGATATCGACCAACGCCAAGTTCACCTTCAACGCATTCGGCTCGAAACGCGGGATGCGGCTGCGCAGGTCCGAACCAGCGAAAGTCGCGTCTGGGCCAATCGCACCAGTAAGAAATCCCTTCCCGAGCGGGCTGAAGGGAACGAGTCCGATCCCAAGCTCTTCCAGAGTTGGCAGAATTTCGGCATCGGGCTCGCGTGTCCACAGCGAATACTCGCTCTGCAATGCGCTGAGCGGCTGAACCGAATGGGCTCGGCGAATAGAACGTGCCCCAGCCTCGGATAGGCCAAAATACCGCACCTTGCCTTGGGCGATGAGGTCCTTCACCGCGCCCGCAACATCCTCCATCGGCACCGATGGATCAACGCGGTGCTGGTAAAGCAGGTCGATATGATCAGTCCGCAGCCGCTTCAGCATGCCCTCGGTGGCAGCCTTGATATGCTCAGGCCGGCTGTTGAGCGGACCAAGCCGCTCACCTGTCACGAGATCGATGTTGTGGCCAAACTTGGTCGCTATCACAACATCCTTGCGCAATGGCTCCAGTGCCTCGCCAACGAGATCCTCGTTCTTGAAGGGGCCATAGGTTTCTGCGGTGTCGAAGAAGGTTATGCCGCGCTCCACGGCGGTGCGGATGAGTTGAATCATGGTTTCACGGTCCGGCGACTGTCCGTAGCCACCGGTCATGGTCATGCATCCGAGGCCGATCTCGGAGACTTCGAGACCCTGGTTGCCAAGCTTCCGCTTCTGCATTGCAGCGATTCCTTCAATTAGGGGGGTGGTCGGCGGTGCAACCTCGAAAGACCCGCAACGCCGGCGCAGCGCTATCGCGATTGCCAGGCAAGAGCGATCATACTTCCTGACGCGTTGGCCGGAAGAGGATTTCGTTTATGTCTACATCTTCGGGCTGGCTCATCGCAAACGCGACTGCGCGCGCGAAGGAGTCCGCTGGCACGGCGACGTCTGCATAGAATTTCTTGATTCGTTCAGCAGTGGCAGGATCGGTGACGCCGTTTGGCAGTTCTGTCGCGACCGCGCCGGGCGAGATCACGGTCGTGCGGATGTTGTAGGGTTTCACTTCTTGGCGCACCCCTTCAGACAACGCGCGCACGGCATGCTTGGTCGCGGCGTAAACAGCGAAGCCAGGTCCGACCTTGTGTCCCGCGACTGAGGAAACATTGACAATGTGGCCGCTTTTTTGCTCCTTCATGTAGGACAACACGGCAGCGATACCGTACAGGACGCCCTTGATGTTCACGTCAATCATGCGGTCCCATTCTTCAACCTTGAGCCGTTCAAGCGGAGCTTGCGGCATCAGACCTGCGTTGTTGATCATCACGTCAACACGCCCGTAAGTCCTTACGGCAGCATCGACCAGAGCCTTGACCTGTTCGCGGTCCGTTACATCGGTGGTGATTGCAATTGCACTGCCGCCGTTTCCGGTGAGTTCTCCTGCAAGAGCATCCAGGTGCTTGGTACGGCGCGCGCCCAGCACAATTTTGGCGCCCGCAGCAGAAAGACGCCGGGCAGTGGCCTCGCCCAATCCGCTGCTTGCGCCGGTTATGACAACGATTTTATCTTTGATTCCATCGCTCATGGATTCGGGCCTTTCTCAATGGCTGGCGCGGTCGGAATCAGCGGCGATACTGCTCGTCACTGACCTTTTCCATCCAATCGACGTTTTTGCCGTCGAGCCATTCGGTAACAGCGATATGCGTCATCGCGGTCGTCGCCGTCGCGCCGTGCCAGTGCTTCTCACCAGGAGGAAACCAGACGATATCGCCGGGACGGATTTCCTCGACCGGTCCGTTCTCGCATTGAACCCAGCCAAGGCCGGACGTGACGATGAGGGTTTGACCGAGCGGATGGGTATGCCACATGGTGCGGGCGCCAGGCTCGAAGGTGACTTGACCGCCACTGAGGCGCGCGGGGTCACCTACCTGAAACATCGGGTCCACGCGAACTCTCCCGGCAAACCAGGTGTCTGGACCCTTGCTGGAAGGCCGGGAGCCGTTGCGTTTGATATCCATCGCCTTCTTCCTTTTTGTTGTGTCATTCACGGGCGCTGTTTCTGAAAGACTGGAACGCGTCGCTGCTACAAAAGCGAGGCTGGCTGCGCCTGCGAGTAGGTTCCTTCGCGTACCCGTAGGCCCTGTTGCGCCGATTTTGCGACGCTCGGAACAAGCGTCCGATCGATCCATGGGCCGAACCTTATTTGTTTGAGCGGTCTCGAGGCCAATCGCCGGTCCCAGATTTACTATATGCGAGAATGGGAACTAGCCGCTATAATCGGCATGGACTTATGAGCAGGATCGATAAATGAAGCGTGGTAATCTCGACGACCTCTCCGCCTTTGTGATGGTCGCCCGTGAAGGAAGCTTCACGAAAGCGGCCGCTAAGCTCGGGATTTCACAATCCGCGCTCAGCTACACCATCAAGGAGCTTGAAGCGCGTCTCAAGCTACGCCTGTTGACGCGTACCACGCGCAGCGTCTCGCCGACGGCAGCGGGCGAGCGTCTGTTACGGAACGTCGGTCCGCGGCTTGAGGAGATCGAGGTTGAACTCGCCGCCTTGAATGAACTTCGCGAGAAACCTTCCGGCACGATCCGCATCACGGCCACCGAATATGCGACCAGCGCGATCCTGCTGCCAAAGCTCGCCAAGCTCTTGCGCTCGTATCCGGATATCAAAGTGGAAATCATCAACGACTACGGCCTGACCGATATCGTCGCCCAACGCTTTGATGCCGGAGTGCGGGATGGTGAACAGATCGCAAAGGACATGATCGCCGTACGTATTGCACCGGACACACGCATGGCAGTCGTGGCCGCGCCGTTCTATTTCCGAAGCCGGCCGGAACCAAAGAAACCGCAAGACCTGGTTGAGCATAACTGCATTAATCTGCGGCTGCCGACCCATGGTGGGTTGTATGCCTGGGAGTTCGAAAAGGGCTCACGTGAGCTCAAGGTACGGGTCGACGGCCAATTATACTTCAACACAACAACTCAAATGCTCCATGCGGGGCTCGCCGGCCTCGGCCTGGCCTATCTGCCGGAGGGCCTCGTGCAGCCGCACATCAACAAGGGTCGCCTCAAGCGGGTGCTCGCTGATTGGTGCCCGCCGTACCCGGGCTATCACCTCTACTATCCCAGCCGGCGGCAGCCTTCAGCAGCCTTCGCACTATTGGTCGAAACGCTCCGGCGTGGCTGAACGTCGGCGATCCCGGTTCAGCGTATTGTATATCCGCCGTCTACCGCGAGCGCGTGACCAACCATGAAACTAGCGGCGGAGCTGCAAAGCCAAAGCACGGCGCTTGCAATCTCCTCGGGGCGACCAAGCCGGCCGATTGGCACGTCTTTCAACATTGCGTTAAGGGCATCCGCCTGAGTGGCCATCATCTTGTCGAGCATCGCCGTATGAATGATGCCCGGGCACACGGCATTGATCCGGATGCCTCTTGCTGCATAGTCCAATGCGGCGCTTTTGGTTAGCCCAAGCACGCCATGTTTGGAGGCCTGGTATGTTCCGCGCTTGGGGCCGGCCACCAGTCCTCCGATCGAAGAACAGTTGACGATAGCGCCCCCTCCTTGCCTCAGCATCTGGCGCAGCTCGAACTTCATGCAGCTCCACACGCCCCGCAGATTGATCGATATCACTCGGTCGAAGTCTTCCCGGGTAGCATCGGCGGCTTCCGCAACAGTGTTCTGAACGCCGGCATTGTTGTAAGCTGCATCGAGCCGCCCGAAAGTAGCGACAGTCTGCTCAACCATCCTCTCGACTTGAGCGTCGTCTGCCACGTCGCATTGGATCGCGAGCGCCTTGTACCCTTGGGCAGACAACTCCTCGGCCGCAGATCGCACGGAATTTTCATTCGCATCGGCCAACGCCACCGAAGCGCCCGATTGGGCGAAAGCCTTCGCTGTCGCGAGGCCTAATCCCGATCCAGCTCCTGTGACAAGCGCAACCTTGTTTTCAAAGGATATATTCATAGCGAGATACCTCGATCAGCGGGTTCAGTGGCGATTAGCGAGGACGCTTTGCAAAAACATCCTTCGCAACAGGCATTGCCGAGAAGACGTTGGGCCAACCGACATAGAAGGCCAGATGAGTGATGGCCTCCGCGGCTTGCGCCTGCGTCAGTCCGTTATCCATGGCTCTGTTGAGATGCGGGGTAAGCTGAGCTGTCTGTCCGTTGGCGATCAATGCGCTGACGGTAACAAGGCTGCGGTCCCTTGGTGCAAGGTCCGGGCGAAGCCACAGATCACGAAACAGAACGTCAGTGGTGTATTGCGCCATCCCCGGAAACGAGGAGCCAAACTGTTCCTGAACGGCCTTGCTTCGTTGCGCTTCGGCAGCTTCGTTGAGCGGCAACAGCGTTATGGACACAGCGGGGTGATCAACTCCGACGTGGCGCGCCGCGAAGACATCCTTCGCGACCCTGATTGCCGACATCGCGTTGCCCCATCCTGCGTAGAAGGCGAGGTGCGTGATGATCTCTGAAATCTCGCGCGGCTTGACCCCGTTATCCAGCGCGAGGTTGAAGTGAAACGGCATCTCGATCGTCTGATTGCGCGCGATCAGGGCCGCCAGCGTAACAATGCTGCGGTCGCGCGGCGCAAGGTCGGGGCGCTTCCACACATCGCCGAGGAGACGGCTTTGCGTGTAGGCCTCCAGAGCCGGAGCGACCTTTCGAACATCTTCATTTGTCAGCATCAGCATTCCGGTCATGCTGGTCGTCTCCTCTGCATGCGCCGATTGAATTGCCATCAGCGAAAGCAATGCGATTGCCGCAGGTTGCATCTTCATAGGGATATCCTCGGTGAAACCGACCCTGGCGCGCCAGCTGATCGGAATGATCACAGAGCGGTTTATAAGCGACGGCTCGCCATTCGATTAGATGGCTTAATTGGCATGGACTTATGAAGTTTACTTATGAATTTCCGCCGGACAGCGCGGGCTGGTTGTGTTGAGTACTGGAGATCGTTTTTCTTGGAGACCGCGAGCAACGACTTCCGCCAATGGCACTTTTCGGACGCAGCCGCCGCGTTGGCAAATGTCTGCTGTTGAGGGAAGAACCGACGTCAGGATTGCGAGCCCCGATTTCCGTTTCCCTAAGCGGACGTCTGCAGATCTGCTTGCCACTTCGGATCAGGCAATTTTTTTCGTTAGAGGCACTATGCTGGTGAGTACTGTCTCCGAAGCGGGGTCTGGACCGGCTTGGACCATTCCGTCGTCTCTTACGAAAAGTTCGGATCGCGGGTCGATGGCAAGGCGGTCGAAAAGCGCTTGCAACTCGGGCCGAAGTCCGTCGCCGCAAAGCGCGGTAATCGAGTGGAATTTACGCATAGTGCGCTCCTGTGTGTTTGAGCACAGTAGGAGCTTTTGACCGGCGGGCCACCCGATTACCGAATAACAGACGATGTTCAGCAAAGAAGCCGCCCTCGCGAGATGCTCCAGCCAATTCGGAAATCGGGTGGCCCGCATATTTTCGCAAAGTTACCACGAGCATACGAGTCGCGGCTGGCTGTGCCTCTCGCGAAACCGACAAATGTACGGAGGCGATCCGATGCAAGATAACAAGAATATCGTAGCCCGATGGTTCAAGGAATTTTGGGGAAATCCTTGGAACCCAAGAATCGTAAACGAACTCGCGACGTCCGACATATTCGTCCACTACCCGATGCATGAGCCGAAGAAAGGGCGCGCCGCCGCCGGCGGGCATTGAACGACTTTGCCCGCGAGACGTTCACTGGCCGTGCCGAAGACTCCGCGTCTCGGCACAACCGCGACGGCTCCAGCGATTTTACCCACGCTGGGGCCGTTTTGCGTCAGTTAGAAATAGCGAAGATCAGCGAGCCGAGGGACAGCACGCCAAGTAGCAGCGCGGTCAATACGACCGAGATGGAGAGCCGCAGACTATCGCTATCGCGGGTCATTGTTCTGCGTGGGCGTCTCGTGGCTATCGAGGACGTCAGAAAGCGGCGGCGGCAGGCCGTCCAGGCGATCCTTCAGATCGGCAGCTTTCTCGACGAGCGCTGCGGCTACCTGCGGGTCTGAAGTCGCCTTGGCGAACTTAAGCAGCGCCGCTGCTGCCTGGCGCGCGAAGTGGTGCTTTACGGTACATAAACTCCCCACTCCCCCGCCAAAAGACATGACTCAGAGAACCGGGATTCCGTTCCGCAGCAAAGGTGCACAATTGGACAAAACTGAATTGGTTCCCTTTATCGACCGATTTAATTAGGGAACCAGAGACTCTAGGGAAAACCCCAGACCGGATGCCGGAACCGAGTTAGAACGCGGTTTTGGGTGGTCGCAAAATGGCTGCTCTAGGTATCGCTTTGATCGTTGTTGGCGTCGCGTTGGTTTGGAGAGCATCAATTCATAGGTACGCGCCCCATGGGATTTCGGCCCGAATAATGACCGCTCTGGGTCATGGGGCCGGCATCCGAAAACCTTCACAAAAACCGACGCGACGTCCTTGGAATCAGATGTCTGCATCACCCCCGAAAGCAGACATCACCGGTCATCGTCCTCTGGATCAAGCACATACCCTTGGCTGTCGACTACCTTGCCGTCTTGCGTGATCGGCAAGTAAACGCAGGATCGGCCCTCAGCGTCGATGGGCTTGATGGCCTGCGGCATGGTGTCGGGATATTCGCCGCCGTGCTCCATGGCTTCGAAGCGCAAGCCGATGCCGTCTAGATGCGGGTCTTGCGGGCGCTTTTCCGGCGTCATCTCTTCAAATTTGTGAGTGAGCTTCATCACGGATTCTTCCGCAGTCGCTTGCAGGCTTAGCTTTGTTTGCCGTGCACGCAGTCTCGCACGAAATTCTTCCTAGCGCCCGCGCCGCCTGGACCCTTGTCAGACGTAAAGCCGCGCTCCATAGCAAGTTGTTTGCATCGTTCTTTCTTAGCTTCCCTTGCTTCGAACATGCCGGGGTGCTCGTGCATGACGCAGGCACGTTTCTCGGGGCCGCGTGGGAGCGCCCTACAATCTTCTGCAAATGCAGTTGATGAAAATGCCGCAGACAAGGCGATTAATGCAAAACCTATTTTAAGTGTTGTCATCACAGGTCTCGTTTCAATTTCCGCTGGCCCCAATGGGTATCCTTGCGCGAGGTATTAAACTCCCGAACGTAGCCACGGTTCAACGCTCTCATGATACCGATGCGCGCGAATATCGTTGGTCCGTCATGCTCCGCGACCAGCGAGAGCGCCTGCATGGCGGCCCGCCATTCTTCGGCATCGTGTTCTGCCTTGGGTAGTTCGCTAATGTATTGCGCGGCATCGCGGAGGGTGAGCAGCGGGTTTGCGGCCCGGCAATACCGTGATTAGACCCCCGTCAATTCGCGCAGCGCAGCTGCCATCACGCCCATCCTGATTGAAGCGTGCGACTCGCGGTGAAGATCACCAGACCTTCTTCGTTTCTCACACTTGCCGAAAAGACGCGGTGATTGCCATCCGGCAACCGATCTTTCGCGATGATAGCGAGCGCCGCTACGGCTTCCTCAGGGATCCACTCCAAGCTCGGAAGGTCCGTGCCCATCGTATCCGGTGAGCTTGGTGCGCTACATCATTGAAGTCGAAAAAGTACAACGGCATTTGATGACTTAGACTCAAACGTTCCTTGTCCGCCCGATCTCGGACACCTCGGATTTAGGGGGTAAACGCCGAATCGAGGGCTTGTTCCGATTTCCGACAAATAAACATTGTTGGCCAATCGACTGCTAACCGCATGGCATTGCAGTCTAATCGAGTATTAAGCTCGTATTTTGCATGTCCAAAGACCGATATCGGACTGAACAATCGGACCACTCTCGTTCTTAACATGAGTACCTTCCCGCGCGGGACGTGCTCTCGGAGCGTCTTCCCATCCCCCTGCGGAAATCGGCCCGACCGACCGGGCAGGATATTGCAGTGCATTCTAGAAACTTGGGCGGTCCTTTGGACAACAAATTGTTGTCGTCGTTGCCGCGCGACCAGTTCGATCTGCTTGCCCCTCACCTCATAACCGAGTCATTGGAGCAAGGGTTGACGTTGATTGAAGC
>Ga0137409_10009177_pt1 | contig 10066 bp, 7 predicted proteins | sample CZODoug1_16funga_FD_122059 | JGI IMG/M metagenome (GOLD analysis project Ga0137409, IMG submission 122059) | Vadose zone soil fungal communities from Angelo Coast Range Reserve, California, USA - CZODoug1_16fungal (Hybrid Assembly) | ecosystem: Environmental > Terrestrial > Soil > Vadose zone...
GCACACATCGACCGGCGCCAGCTCCAGCTGCAGATAGCCGGCCTCGATGGTGGCGATATCCAGGATGTCGTTGATCAGGGTGATCAGGCGGTTGGAGGCATCGAGGATGCCCTGGGCATATTCGGTCTGGCGCTCGTTGAGCGGGCCGAAATAGGCGTGATGGAGGATCTCGGCGAAGCCGATGATGGCGTTCAAGGGCGTGCGCAGCTCGTAGGAGACGTTGGCGATGAATTCGGATTTCAGGCGGTCGGCGGTCTCCAGGGCGGCGTTGCGCTCGCGCAGGGCGCGCTCCACCCGCGTGCTGTCGGTGACGTCGAGGTAGGTGTAGAGGCAGCCGCCGTCGGCCAGCGGCAGCGAGGAGAACACCAGCACCGTGCCGTCGCTGCGATCGAGGCGGCCGCGGCGGGTATCGCGGTCATTGACGCGGCTGATGATGCGCTGGCGCAGGCGCGGCCAGTGGAGATGAGCCGGGAAGTAGGCGCGGATGCGGTCGACGATCACGGAGACATGGGGCTCGCCCTGGAGGTCCGTCGGCTGCAGGCCCCAGATGCGCGAATAGGCGGGGTTGCTGAGCTTCAGCCGGCCGTCGCTGCCGAACACGACGATGCCCTCGAAGAGATGGTCGAGGGTTTCGGCCTGGACCTGGATCAGGGTGTTGTAGAGACGCTCGACCCGCAGCGTGTCCGTCACGTCCTCGTAGGTGATGACGACGCCGCCGAAGGGATGCGGCGTCGCGACCATGCGGATGGTGGTCTCGTCGGGCAGGTGGAGCAGCTCCTCGCGCGGGTTGATCAGGCTCATCAGCTCGCGCGCGATGTCCTTCTTGTAGCGCGGCATGTCGAGCTGCTCCGGCAGCTTGCGGCGCTCGCGCAGGGCCTCCAGCACCTCGCCCAGCAGCGGCTCGCTCTCGAGGAAGTCGTCGTCGAGGCCGAACTGCTTCACGTATTCGTTGTTGAAGAACTTCAGGCGCTGGTCGGGGCCGAAGATGACGATGCTGGTGGAGAGGCTCTCCAGCACGTCGCCATGGGCGCCGACATGGCGGGCGAGCTCGCCGCGGCTCTCCTCGAGCGCGGTCTTGTCGAGGGCGCGGCCGACGATGTGGATCCCGGGGCCGATGCCCGGCAGCGGCGTCTCCACGATCTCGAACAGGCGGCGGTCGCCGGCGACGACGACATGCTTCTCCTCGGACTGGGCGGCGTTGCGCTCGACGGCGCGGCGGGCCAGGGCCTGGCCGCTGGCCTTGTCGGTGCCGCTGGTGAATTCGAGGCTGCGGGCGAGGGCCTCCTCGCGGCCGACATCGACGGCGCGGGCATAGGCGGCGTTGCCGTAGAGGAGCGAGAGATCGGGGCGCCGCAACCACACCGGCGCGGGCAGGCTGTCGAGGATGGCGGCCAGGCGGTTGCGGCTGCGCTCGACCTCGCGCATCTGGTCGAGCGACTTGGAGGCATCGCGGAAGGCCAGGCGGTCGACCTCGCCATAGGCCGGGACCGCGAGGCGGGCGCCGCTGATCTGCAGCCGGCGCCTGCCGTCGAGGGCGTCGGCGATGAGCTCGAAGGGGGTGCCGTCGACCCGCAGCTGGAGCGCCGCCGAGGCGAAGCCGGCGCCATCCTCCGGCGCCAGGCAGGCAGCGAGATCGTCGACGGTCGTCGAGGACCTGCCGGCGAGGCCGAGCAGCGTGGCCAGCCGGGGCGGCACCTCGATGTGGTGGGCGTCGCGGCGCCAGAGGGCGACGCCCTCGGTATCCGTATCGAGGGCGGCGGCGGAGACGGCGGCATCGGCGGCGTAGCGATCGCGCTCGCGCCGGAGCTGGCGATAGTGGCGGTGGGCGAGATAGAGCAGCGCCAGCAGGATGAGGAGGGCGGCGCCGGTGAGATAGGAGGGGTTGAAGTTGAGTTCCAGGCCGACCGATTGCGCACGGGCCGGCAGCGCCGAGAGACTCAGCGTTGCGCCAATCCCGCATTCCGCCGCCCGCCGCAGCGGGCACCCGAACCAACGGTTCCCCACGGGCGTCACCATAGGCTTCAAGGCCAGCAGATTCAAGGTGTTGGGCCAGCCGGCCCGAACATCCAGACCAGCCCTCACACCCATGTTGTCATTCCCGCGAAAGCGGGAATCCAGGGCGGCCACCCCGTCGCTTGCCCTGGACCCCCGCTTTCGCGGGGGTGACAAGTGAGAAGGAAGATAGAGTCGCGATCCTCTAATACCGGTAGTGGTCGGTCTTGAAGGGGCCGGCGGCGGGGACGCCGATATAGGCGGACTGCTTGTCCGACAGCCGCGTCAGCTTGGCGCCGACCTTGGCGAGGTGGAGGGCGGCGACCTTCTCGTCCAGATGCTTGGGGAGGACGTAGACCTTGCGCTCGTATTTGGTCGGGTTCTGCCACAGCTCGATCTGGGCCAGCACCTGGTTGGTGAAGGAGGCGCTCATGACGAAGCTCGGATGGCCGGTGGCGTTGCCGAGGTTCACCAGCCGGCCCTTGGACAGGATGATCAGGCGCTTGCCGTCAGGGAAGACGACCTCGTCGACCTGCGGCTTCACCTCTTCCCATTTGTAGTTGTTGAGGGCGGCGATCTGGATCTCGCTGTCGAAGTGGCCGATGTTGCAGACGATGGCGCGGTCCTTCATGGCGCGCATGTGGTCGATGGTGATGACGTCGACGTTGCCGGTGGCGGTGACGAAGATGTCGGCGACGGGCGCGGCATCCTCCATGGTGACGACCTGGTAGCCCTCCATGGCGGCCTGCAGCGCGCAGATCGGATCGATTTCGGTCACCATCACGCGCGCGCCCTGGCTGCGCAGCGAGGCGGCGCTGCCCTTGCCGACGTCGCCATAGCCGGCGACGCAGGCGATCTTCCCGGCCATCATCACGTCGGTGCCGCGCTTGATGCCGTCGACCAGGCTCTCGCGCACGCCGTAGAGATTGTCGAACTTGGACTTGGTGACGGAATCGTTCACGTTGATGGCGGGGAACAGCAGCGTGCCCTTCTTCGCCATCTCGTAGAGGCGGTGGACGCCGGTGGTGGTCTCCTCGGTGACGCCGCGGATGCTCTTGCCGATGGCGGCGTACCAGCCGGGGGTCTTCTGCAGGCGGGCGGCGATGGCGGCGTAGAGGACTTCCTCCTCTTCATTGGTCGGCTTGGCGATGGCCTTCGGGTCCTGTGCCGCCTTGATGCCGAGATGGACCAGGAGGGTGGCGTCGCCGCCGTCGTCCAGCAGCATGTTGGGGGCGCCGCCGTCGGCCCATTCGAAGATGCGGTGGGTGTAGTCCCAATACTCGACCAGCGATTCGCCCTTGTAGGCGAAGACGGGCGTGCCGGCCTTGGCGATGGCCGAGGCGGCGTGGTCCTGGGTGGAGTAGATGTTGCAGGAGGCCCAGCGGACATCGGCGCCGAGGGCGCGGAGAGTCTCGATCAGCACCGCGGTCTGGATCGTCATGTGGAGCGAGCCGGCGACGCGCGCGCCCTTCAGGGGCTGGGCCTTGCCGTACTCGGAGCGCAGCGCCATCAGGCCGGGCATCTCGGTCTCGGCGATGGCGATCTCCTTGCGGCCCCAGTCGGCGAGCCTGGGATCGGCAACGTGGAAATCGCGGGTCTCGGTCACGGGTTTGATGGTGGCTTTCATGGCGTCGCTACTCCTCGAGTGTCGGTCTCTGGTAGTGAGCGCCGTTGGCTATGGCTAGCCACAACGCACCAAGCCTGGCAGGGCGGGTCCCTGTCGCAACGCTCCTTGGCGCACTGGCGTGCCGGCAGGCGGCACGTCTGGGCCTAACTATAACGCGCGAACGGGCCGCCCGACAACGGCGGCGCATCCGGCGGCTAGTACCTGGCCCGGCCCCCGGACATGTCAAATACGGCGCCCGTGTTGAACCGGCTGGCGTCCGTACACAGCCACGCGACCAGCTGCGCGACTTCGCTGGCATTGCCGAGCCTTTTCATCGGGCTGTCCGCAACCATCGTGTCGACGGCAGCGGTGCCGAGGGCGCGGATCATGTCGGTATCAATCGGGCCCGGGGCGATACAGTTTACGAAGACGTTCTGACCGGCCACCTCGCGACTCAGTGCCTTCGTGAAGGCAATGATGCCGGCGCTGGCCGCCGAGTAGGCCGCGAGGGTTGCGAGTCCCTCTTTTCCGGCCAGCGAGCCCATGTTCACGATTCGGCCGCGGCCGGCGCGCAGCATGCGCGGCAGGAGCGCCTGGGTGACTCGCAGGGTGCCGGCCAGGTTTACATCCAGAATCTGTTGCCAGTCTTCGCAGCGATGGCCTGCGAAGCCCTGCGTCCGGCCAAGGTATCCGGCATTGTTGACCAGGACATCAGGGTGTTCAGGATTGGGAAGGCGCATGACTGCAGCGGCAACGCTGGCGGCATCGGTAACGTCGACCAGATCGCTCGATGCTCCCGGTACGGAGGCCGGAAGCGTGTCCCAGATGCGGACCACCGCGCCGCTGGCCAGCAGCAGTTCGCTGATCGCGCGACCGATGCCTTGGGCTCCACCGGTTACGACGACGAACTTGCCGTTAAGGTCGTACGAATTCGGCATGGTCCTCGCCACGGGGGAAAGCGGCGGCTTGCGGGACTCGGACGTTATCGATCAGGGCTTGCCCGCCCGGCGTGCCATTTTGCGGCCCGCCGCCGCCAGGGCTGCGGCGCGATCGGTGCGCTCCCAGGTGAAGCCCGGTTCCTCGCGGCCGAAATGGCCATAGGCTGCCGTCTGCAGGTAGATCGGCCGCGCCAGATCGAGCATGACGCGCAGGCCATAGGGCGTGAGGTCGAAATGGCGGCGCACCAGCGCGGTCAGCTGCTCGCGCGACAGCGCACTGGTGCCGAAGGCATCCACCATGATCGAGGTTGGTTCGGCGACGCCGATCGCGTACGAGACCTGCACTTCGCACCGTTCGGCCAGCCCGGCGGCCACCAGGTTCTTGGCGACATAGCGCGCCGCGTAGGCCGCCGAGCGGTCGACCTTGGACGGGTCCTTGCCGGAAAACGCGCCGCCACCGTGGCGCGCGAAGCCGCCGTAGGTGTCGACGATGATCTTGCGGCCGGTGAGTCCGCAGTCGCCCACAGGGCCGCCGACCACGAAACGGCCGGTCGGATTGATATGGTATTGCGTGCGCCTGTCGAGCCAGCGCTTGGGCAGCACCGGCTTGATGATCTCCTCCATCACGGCCTCGCGCAGCTTGCTCGTGGAGATCTCATCGCTGTGCTGCGTCGAGAGCACGACCGCCTCGATGCCCACGGGCCGGTCGTTTTCGTAGCGCAGTGTCACCTGGCTCTTGGCGTCGGGCCGCAGCCAGGGGAGCCGTCCACGCTTGCGCACCTGGGCCTGGCGCTTGACCAGGCGCTGGGCCAGCGTGATGGGCGCCGGCATCAGCACGTCGGTCTCGTTGCTGGCGTAGCCGAACATCAGGCCCTGATCGCCCGCGCCCTGACGGCGCTTTGACTTGCGATCGACGCCCCGCGCGATATCCGGGGACTGCTTGCCGATGATGTTGAGCACGCTGCAGCTGGCGCCGTCAAATCCCATGTCCGAGCTGTTGTAGCCGATGCCCAGCACGGTCCGGCGCACGAGCGCCTCGAGATCGATCCAGGCCGAAGTCGTCACTTCGCCCGCCACGATGACCACGCCGGTCTTGACTAGCGTCTCGCAGGCTACCCTGCCGCCCGGATCCACGGTGAGGATGGCGTCCAGCACGGCGTCGGAAATCTGATCCGCGATCTTGTCCGGGTGACCCTCGGACACGGATTCCGAAGTGAACAGGAAGCTGCTGGACATGGTGGAGATCGCGGCTGGAAAGGGGGCGGCAGTATAGCGATCGGTGGCTGCCGACTAAAGCGGCGCCGCACGGATCTTTGGAGGATCCGCGCGGCGCCTGGAACCGGCCCAGAGGCCGGAGGGGATCAGCGAGAGGCGTTCGCGGAAGCGGCGCCGTTGTGCTCCGACTGCGTGGTCACCCCAGGATTCGCGCCGGCATTTATGCCGTGCGCGGAGCTGGCATTGCCACCGACGGAGACCGGGCTCGTCGAGCCGGAGAATCCGGCCTGCCCGTTGCCCGAGCCGTTAGCGCTGACGGTCGGCGCGGGGAGCGTCGGTACCGTCATGCTGTTTGCCGTGGCGGATGAGTTCGCCGCGGCCTGCCCGGCGGCCGAGCCGTTGCCGCTGACGTTCGGCGCGGGAAGCGTCGGTACCGTCACGCTGTTTGCCGTGGCCGATGAGTTCGCCGCGGTCTGCCCGGCGGCGGAGGCCGTCGCGTCGGTCTTGCGGACCGCCGACTTGCCTGCGTGCTGGGAAGCGCTAGCGGCGCCACTGCCCGCGGCTGCGGCCTGCGAGCCGACCTGGTGCGTGGTGTTCAGGGCACCACCCAGATCCCCGCCGAGGTTGCCACCGCCGGCGAAGTTGCCGTTGCCGCCGAGACTGCCGGCACCAGTGAGGCTGCCGGCGCCACCGAGGCTGCCTGCACCACCGGGGCTGAGGCCGCCCCCGAGCATGCCGCCGGCCGATCCGCCGAGCGCTCCGCCGACCGCTCCGCCCAGTTGGGCGTACGCGGGCCCGATGCTGAGGCACAGGGCCACTGCAAGGGCGCCGATCAAGTACTTGGTCTTCATGGGTCTACTCCTGTCTGCGGCCGGGAATTGCCTCGGCCTTCAACAGGTACAACGACCGGCGCTGGGCCTTTCTTCCATGCGGGCGTCTGCCCGGGATTATGTGCAACGCTCACTTCAGGCCCGCGGTGCGCACCGCGTCGCCCACCAATCCGAAACCGTAGATGGCATCGCGGCCGCGTGGGCCCAGATCACGCGCCGCGAGGGTCAGGGCCTGCAGTGCGTGCGTGCCGCGGTCGGGCTCCCGGCCCAGGAGCCCCCCGAGCAGTCCCGCCACAATGGGTGAGGCGTAGGAGGTGCCACGCACCGTCGCATAGCCGTGCTTCAGGGCTGCCGCGCGCAGGTCGGCGCCAGGGGCTGCAAAGACCACGTGGCTGCCGCGGCCCGCTTCGGGCAGCACGCGATCACGGGCATCGACACCCGTGACGGCGATGACGCCTGGCAGGGCGGCCGGATACAGCGGCGGTGCGGCCGGGCCGTCGTTGCCGACGGCGGCGACGACCAGTACGCCGCGGGCCTGCACGGCGGCAACCACCCGTGCCAGCGTGGCATTGCGCGGTCCCACCAGACTGACGTTGATCACGCCCACTCCAGCCGCCGTCAGCGTCGCAAAGGCAGCGGCCACGCGGTCCGTCGATCCGCCCGTGACCTCCGCGCAATAGACATCGACCGCCAGCAAGCGCGCGCCCGGCAGGGCGCCGCGAAAGTCTGCCGCGCTGCCGGCGATCAGGGAGGCCACCGCCGTGCCGTGTGCGGCCGGAATGGCGTGCCCGTCGCACCCGACTTGCTCAGCGTGACTTTGCGCCAGCGCCGGGTGAGTCAGATCAACGCCGGAATCGATCATCCCGATGCGTGCATCGGCCGAGGGCGCGGGGGCTGGCGCAGCGCCCGCAACGATCGGTGCGGCTTCGAGCGCGGTACCACTGGGCAGGTAAATGTGGTTGTAGTCGTAGTCTCCCGCCGGATCCATGCGGCGCAGCTGTTTGAGGGCACGGCGGGTCGACATGCCGGGCGGTCCGCGCAACGTGACCAGTTCCCCGTCCAGTCCCCCGAGCGCCGCGCGGCCTACGATCTCGAATCCCGCGGCCGTCGCGCTGTGCAGGCTGGCGGCGTTCGGAGCATAGGCCAGCAGCTCGGCGCGCACGATCGGGGCGCCATCCGGGTCCGCTTCAATGAGCGCGCGGTGCTCCCGTATCAGCGCGCGCGCCGCGGCCGCCCTGGCCCCGGTCAGGGTGTTGACGAGACTGTCCTGGGTGTCGGCCAGCTCGTGCGTGGCCCGATCGATGATTTGCCCGGGTGTGGGCACGGGCACCGGCACGGTCGGCAGGGTCGGCAGGCCGATTTGCGCCTCGACCCGGCTCGCCAGCACCGTCAGGATCAGCACGGCGGCGCGGCGCCGGCGCGCGCTGATCCCTGCTGTGGCTGGTGGTGTAGGTGACATGGCTGCTAAGTTAACGTCTCACGCGGCGGAATCAATCCAGCAATCGCGGGAAGAAATGCCGGACGCCGGACGTATACCCCTATGAGCGCTGAGCTGACTGCGGAGTTGGCCGCATTTCGCGAACAGCTCGTCGCCCTGCTGCCGCGGCTGCGTCGGGTGGCGCGCGGGTACGCGCGCGTGCCGGCCGACGCGGATGATCTGGTGCAGCTGGTGATTGAGCGCGCGCTGGAGCGCTGGCTGCAATGGCAGCCAGGGACGCGTCTGGACAGCTGGCTGTTTGGCATCATGCGCAACGCGTGGATCGACGAGCTGAGGACGCGCCGGCGACGGGGCGAAGTGCTGCTGGCCGAGGAGGCAGGTGTCCAGATCACGGACACCGGTGCCACGGATGCGCTCGAGGCGCTGGCGATCGAGGCGGCGCTCCATGAGCTGCCCGAGGAGCAGCGTCTGGCGGTGCTGCTGGTGCTGGTGGAGGGCCTGTCCTACAAGGAGGCCGCCGCAGCGCTGGGCGTGCCTGTGGGGACGCTGACCAGCCGACTGGCGCGCGGCCGCGAGGCGCTGGCGACAGCGCTGGCCTGAGCCGAGGTGCTGGAGGATTTTAAGGTGCGAGCATGACGCCTGAATATGAACAGATGATGGCTTACGTGGACGGCGAACTGGATGCCGGGGCACGCGCGCAATTTGAGCGGGCGATGGCCACCGATCCGGTGCTGGCACGGAGCGTCGCGGCGCAACGCGCCTTGCGTGCGCGGCTGCTGGCGAGCCTCGACCGGCAGCTGACCGAGCCGGTGCCGGAGCGGCTGTTGCAGACCGCACGCACGGCCCCCGCCGGAGCGGCTCCCTTGGCGACACTCAGCGCCTGGCGCGCCCGGGGCCGATCACAGGCGCAGGCTCCTCGTTTCTGGGCGCTGCCTGCTGCGCTGGCGGCCAGCCTGCTGCTGACGGGGGTGCTGGCTGTGGCGTTGTGGCGTACGCCGGATGTGGGTGGCCTTGCGCTGCAGAACGGCCAGCTGCTCGCTCGCGGCAGCGTCGCGCAGGCGCTGTCCACCGCGCTCGTGAACTCGCAGCCCACGGACGCCGCCGTTCGGATAGGGCTCAGCTTTCGCGACCACGGGGGCCGGATGTGCCGAACCTTCCTGGTGCAGGCCCAGGGCAGCGCCGGCCTCGCCTGCCGCACCGGGTCTGATTGGGTGATCGAGAATGTCGCCCCCGCTCCACCCGGCCCCGGCGCCGCGGGCAACCTGCGGACCGCCGGCAGCGAATGGCCGGCCGCGATCGTGCGCGAGGTCGGGCAGCGTATCGAGGGCGAGGCGCTCGATGCGCCCGGCGAGGAGCGCGCCCGCGCTCAGGGCTGGGCGCAGTAGGGGGCTTGCTGCTGCGCCGGGAATTGCCGCAGCGGCGCGGCTCGGGGACAATGCGCGCCCCATGCCACCCCAACCCGCCACCGCCCCCTCAGACGAGAAGCCCATGCCCACACGCCGCGAGCTCGCCAATGTCATTCGCGTCCTGGCCATGGATGCCGTGCAGCAGGCCAATTCCGGCCACCCGGGTGCGCCGATGGGCATGGCGGACATTGCCGAAGTGCTGTGGCGGGAGTTCCACAAGTACAACCCGGCGAACCCGCGCTGGTGGAACCGCGACCGCTTCGTGCTTTCCAACGGCCACGCCTCGATGCTGCTGTATGCGCTGCTGCATCTGACCGGCTACCCGCTGGCGATGGAGGAGATCCGCCACTTCCGCCAGCTCGGGAGCCGCACGGCCGGGCATCCTGAGCACGAACTGGCGATCGGCATCGAGACCACGACCGGGCCGCTCGGCCAGGGACTGGCGAACGCGGTCGGTTTTGCACTCGCGGAAAAAGTGCTGGCGGCGCAATTCAATCGCCCGGGCCTGGCCGTCATCGATCACCACACCTGGGTGTTTGTCGGCGATGGGTGTCTCATGGAAGGCATCTCGCACGAGGCCGCCTCGCTGGCCGGCACGCTGGGACTGGGCAAACTCATCGCCCTGTACGACGACAATGGCA